>Ga0209002_10000413_pt1 | contig 34208 bp, 79 predicted proteins | sample Rifsed16ft2_FD_184010 | JGI IMG/M metagenome (GOLD analysis project Ga0209002, IMG submission 184010) | Soil microbial communities from Rifle, Colorado, USA - sediment 16ft 2 (version 2) | ecosystem: Environmental > Terrestrial > Deep subsurface > Rock core/Sediment | place: Rifle, Colorado...
TAAAGTGATTCTTGCCCTACTTTATTCTTGTTCCCTCCGGGTTTCAGAATTATTAAATTTAAAATGGGAACACATTGACCGGAGCCGAATGATTATAAATGTAATTCAAGCAAAGGGAAATAAAGACCGTCAAGTTGGATTAAATGAACAATTGATTATAATATTAAAAGACTATTGCAAAGAGTACAATATAAAAAAAGACCAGTTTGTTTATGTTTTAACTGGACAAAATAATGCTGAACAATATTCCGAACACAGCGTTGGTAATGTAATTAAACAATTGGCAAAGAAAGCCGGGATAGATAACAAAAGAGTTTATACTCACTTAATGAGACACACATCAGCTACTCATATGGTTGAAAATGGTGTCGATATAAATCTTATTCAAAAATTGTTAGGTCATTCTTCTGTAAAAACAACTTCAATTTACACTCATATTTCACATAATTTAATAAGTAAAATTGCGTCTCCTATTAGTAATATTCATTTATGAAACAAACTTGTGGAATCTATAAAATAACATCACCAAACGGAAAAATTTATATAGGTAAATCTATAAATATAGAAAAAAGATGGAATGCTTATAAGTTATATAATTGTAAAGGTCAAAGGCAACTATATAACTCTTTAAAAAAATATAAATACGAGAACCACATTTTTGAAATAATACATATTTGCGAAAAAGAAAAATTGGATGATGCTGAATCATATTACATAAAATTATTTGATTGTTTAAATAGTGGATTAAATTTATTATACAAAGGAGTTTGTGGATTAGTATTAAAACAACAAAGAGAAAAAATTAAAGAAAAAAGATTAATTTTAAATAATAAGCAAAAAATATATTATCAAAATAAAAAGAATGATTACATAAAATCTCAAAGTTTAATTAATAATACTATAATTCAAAAAATAGAATCTCCGTTGGAACAAATAGTAAAAACAATGAATGGCAAATTATCAATAGCATAATTAAAAAATTAGTGAATTTGTAACACCTCTCAATTTTTTCTTGTATAGTACATTATAAACAGAAATTATACATCATTAAAAAAGGTAAAGTTAAATCAGAAAAAAAAGAATTTTCATTCCGGGCTCCAATTAAAAATGCTTTTAATGAATTAAGAGCTTTGGGTTATTTTGCTAAAGAGAATCATACTTGTTGTAATTCTTGTGGGTGGTCAGATGTCCCAGATGTACAATATGATAAAGTGATTTTTTATCATAATCAAGATTTAGATTCTTTAAAAGAAAGTCAAGGATGTTATCTATCTTGGTCTGGTAAAGGTAAAGAAATTGTTGATGTACTTGAAAGAAATGGTTTGAAGGTTAAATGGAATGGAAAGGATAACGCAAGAATTCATATACAAATTGTTCAAAAAAATGTAGAAACAAGAGAAATTATAAATTGTAAACTTCAAAACAATCTAAAATGAAAATCGACGATTTAGATATAACAGACGCTCAGCTTTATTTAGTTTCCAGTTCTTTAGATGTAAAGTCTGGAATTAGTATTAAAGTAAAAGCTCTACCGCTTGCAGTTAAGAAAGAAAAAATCTGGTCATTTCCTAAACAAATAATGGTTGGATTTAGGCATGTATGGATTGAAGATTTAGGCAAAATAGATGATGAAAGATTTAAATCTGACACTTTGTTTAATAAGTATTTTGGTTTTTGTCTTAAAGAAGATGTGGAATCTTTTATTGAAAAATTAAGATTAAGGCATGTTGATGACATTCTTGATGCTGATGATAAAATAGCTAAAGTTAAACATGGCATACTTTCTAATAGAGGAAAGTCAGTTAAGGAATTATTTTAATATTTTGTAACACCTGTCATTTAAATTTTGTATAGTACATTATAAAACAAATAAACACAAAGTAATGGGAAAAGTTAGACCGGGAAATAAGTTAAATTCAGCACTCAATGGAGAATGGGCTACTCATGTGAAAAAAGATATGAAAAAATCAACTTCTCGCATTCGTAGAACAGTTATCAAAAAGGATAATGATGTTCGTCTTGAAGAAAAATTAGATGCAGATAATGAATACTCTTATGATGTTAACGATTTAGACTATTTTGATTTTGAATTTGGAAAAAAAGAAATTAAAGAAATAAAACCCAGATTAACATTTAATTTAAAAAAAGATAACGTGAAAACAAAAACAATTTGGTTAACAGCCATGGAAATGATAGAAAGGCTTCAGCTTTCTAAAAACTTAGTAATAGCAGATATGTGTAAACGTATTATTAATAAGGAAAGCACAATTTCTCAAGAATGGGATAAAAATCATGGAAATTTTGCAAAAGCGGTTTTGATTGGAGAATTCAATATTGCAATGGCTTTGGCTGATTTAGATAATAAACAAATACTTGAAGAAGAACTATAAATAAGAGCAAACAAACCTTTAAAAAACGGAAAAAATGAAAAACACAGGAAAAATTTCAGCAATCAAATTGGCTCCATTATATTCTTTAATGGGGAAAGTAAAAAATGATAAGTTAAACGTAAGAGTATTTCCACTTACCAAAGCTATGCGAAAAGGGAAAGATTGGTCATACCCATCAAAATCAGGTGCTAAAAAAATATCGAATGATAGAATTGGAATAGTTGATATTTTAAATTTAAGTGGAGAAAACATAGTTTTTTTGGGTTATTGTTTAAAGTCAGGAATTAATTCATTAAATAAATTGATTGAAGTTACATTTGCTTCTTCTAAAGAAAAAAATTATAAAATCAATAAATTGGTTAAACCTGCAAAATCCAGCACTGTTACTCCTGAAAAAGAAGTTAAACCGGTTCTTAAAGAAGTTTTAACTAAACCAGAGGAAGTTTTAACCGTAACAGAAGTTGAACAAATAATTAAAGAAGTCGCAACGAAAGAAAATTCTGTTGCTACAAAAGTTTTTTCTAAAATAGATCAAGAAGATATTAACGCTGTAAATGAAATTTTATCTGGAAAAAAAGAAAAATTTTCTGTTTTATATAAACGTTATTATGCTATAATAAATTATAAATATACTTCAAGTTTAAAATTTGATAAAGATTTGGCAGATGACCTAACTGCAGAGTTATTCGTTAGAGTGTTCGAAAAACTTCACCAGTACAAACCGACGTTTACGTTTAATAGCTGGATAAGCCGTATTGCTTCTAATTTTTTAATTGATTACACACGTAAAAAAAGATTGGAAACAATTTCTTTGAGTGCTGGAGTTTCTTCTGAGAAAATGAGAAACGAAGGGGATGAATATTCTTCATTTGATGTGAAAGATGATGGAACACTTAATCCAGAAGAAATATTAATTACAGAGCAAAAAAAATCTTTAATAAATAAGGCGGTAAATAAACTGGGAGAAAATTGCCGTATTATTATGAATAAACGTTTTGTTGAAGAGAAATCCTATAACGAAATCGCAGAAGAGCTTAATATTCCTTTGGGAACAATAAAAGCAACAATACATCGTGGAAAATCAGAGCTTAAATCCATTATCAAAGCTAATAGGAATGTATTTGAATCTGTGTTGTCTTAAAATTCAAAAGTGATTTTTAAAAATCCTGTTTCAGATATTCTGGGCAGGATTTTTTATGTTAGCCATGGCTATTATATCCGTATGATTCTCCGAATATTATGTTATAAGCTCCTCCATCCGTTAATTCATAAACACAACCCTCGTGTATTTGATGTTTATCTGCGACAATTTTATATATTTTCCTTGCAAGTTTATCGCCGGCATTATTTATTACATCTTTCCAATAATCAAAAAACTTATCTACTTTATAAATTGTTTTTGGATTTTCTTCTTTTGAAGCTGACTTAATGTTGTCATTAAACTTTTTAACGAAATTTTCTAATATCTGGCCATCAACTTTATTTATTTCATCCAAATTATAAGAAATCATCATTTTAGCATCTCTTAATGGTGCGTACTGAAGTAGTGCATCTATAGTATCTTTTGCTTCTTTTTTGTCTATATATTTAAGTTCTAACGCTGATTGTTGCACTCTTGATTGCACTTCATAAGGATTTGCCATATAAATCATTTTTGTAAATTCCTTAAGTGCTGGAGTTTTATCTATTAAGGTTTTTAATTCTCCTCGTGTGAATTTATTTGAGTAATTTAAGTTTTTTGCTTTTAATTTACCTGACAGTCCTTTTATATGAACAAATGCATGATTAAGTTCATGCGAAACAACTGATTCTATTTGTTGTAAAACGTTTTCTATTGTATTTGTTTCTATTTCTAATTTTATAAAAACATTATAATTATCATCAGTTAAAAGCACTGTTCTATTTGGATCAAAACTTCCACTCACCTTAAACACCTCAGAAGAAATAAAAGTAAATCCAATTTTAACTATATTTATTTTTGTGTCTTTTTTTATGGTTTCTGGAGACTGAAAATCTACTTCAAATTTCCATTCTCTTCCATTATTCATTCTTATAAAATTATCTTCTATAACACCTAACATATCAGTTGCTATCTCTTTTGAAAATTCGTGAACGCTAATTTGAATTCCATGTGCTTCAAAAAGAAACTTTCTTATTATTTGTCTTATTTTTTTCATATATTTGTGCTTTCCTATAAATATAAGTTTTTAATAAAAAATTATCAATAAATATATCATTTTTGTAACACCTTAATTTTATATTTCGTATAGTACATTATAAACCAACAATAAAACACACAAAATGTTAGCAGACAGAACAAGTTCAGAACCAATCATAGTTTTATATGATGAAGATAGAGAAAAATTAATAAAAGACATTCTTGATATCAAACGAGATGCTTACTATGATCCAAAATATGTTATAGCTAAACACTCAAAAACAACCCGTCAACGTCCACAGGAATTTGCTGGAGGTTTTGAAGAATGGTTTTGTAAAGTAAGAGAGCTTCACTTAACAGAACAAAGAGAGAGTAAAGCTACTCTCATAGAAAAAACAGCAAATAGGAAGAAATTTGTTGAACATGTGATGAATAGGATGATGCAGGTAGATTAAATTAACATTATAAAAACAAGCAACATGGAACCTCCTTCAGATTTAAAAATTAAAAACCTATCCAAAAAGATAGAGGAAGCACATTTGGCTCAAATTAAAGAAGAGCGTAAAATGGATAATTTAATTAAAGATTATATTTCCGATTGTTTAAAACGAAAAGACGAAAAAGGACTGAGTAATCTTGTTGATAAGATGCCAAGAAGTTATTTTGGTAAATTGTATATTTATCAAGCTATGGGTGAAATAAAAGAAAAAAGTAAGTTAAAAACCACAAAACAAACGCCATGAAAAAAGAAATTTTAATTTTATCAATTATTTGTATCTCAACTTTTTGTTTTGCTCAAAAAAACATCAGGGAAGATAACAAGAAAACTTACGAAAGTTATACAGCCTCTCCAGAATCAGCAGAAAACTGGAGAAGTTCATCAAGTTATGGAAATGGAATTTCACAGCCCATATTCAGAAATAAAAGTAATAATCAAGTTTCAAATAAAGTAGCCGGTCCAATAACCCAGGAAGTCAAAAGGAATATTGGAATGGTTGTGGGAATATTTATGACGGCTATTGCCGGAGTAATATACGTCAAAACCACAAAAGCAGCTGGAGCAATTCAATAAAACATAAATTCACTTAAAAACAACGTTATGAAAAATTTAATTTTAATATTGTCAGTATTAATCTCCCTTTTATTTTCTTCTTGTGTTTCGAAGAAAATAGCCTACACGTCAAGCATTCAAAAGGAATACCAATTTTCTGAAGAAAAACTAAAGAAGATACAATTCTATACTTCTGGGAAAATCGTTTTAGTAAAAGCCAATCAAGATGGCGAGGCAAAAATTTCTGATGGCATGCTCCTTATGATAAATAAAAATGACATAGAAACTGTCATTATACCCAGAAACACAAAATGTATTGTGGAACAAGTTCTTGATGATAATAGATTTTTATTCAGTTTTGAGGTTGGCGATGGAAAGTTTATTCTATTTGGAAATAATGGTGGGGAGGGTTGCTATAGTTTAATGTCAAAAGAATGGGCAGGAGGAGTTGGAACAATACAGTACGCAAATAAGAATTACGTTACACAAGATGGAAACGTGTTCCTTTTAATTGAAGCTAAGAAGCTTAATAAGCTCAAAGCTAAAGAGCGATTGGTGAAGGGGAGAACGATATAAATTTCAAACAAAAACCCTCTTAATTGAGGTTTTTTGCTATATTTGTAAATTATGAAAGTAAAATTGTCCATAACTCGGAAAGTACTAACTGAAAAATTCTCACTAAAAAATGATATGGAAGTGTTTTTTCTTTCGTTTTTGGAAGGATGTGAAATTAATACATGTGAAGAATATCCAAACTTTTATTTTTATGTTAAGGCTGGTAAGATTCTGTTTCAATATGAAATTAGAGAGCCAAATTTAGACTATGGTGATATATTTTGGTTTGATGATTTAATATGGATTGGCTTTGAAAGAAAGTTTAAAATGAAGCGTACGGAAGTGATCAAATTTTTAAATGGAATAAAGCACATTGAAAAGTTAAAAGAATTTACAACTAAAAAAAAATTATATTTTGGACGTTCAACTTTTGATGAAAAATTTTTTAAATTAATTGATGCTACAGATTTAAAATACAACTTCAAATCATAATTTTCGTTTAATATATAAGATGAAAAAGCCCAGCTCACATATAAAAAATAATGATTATACTTCTTCAAGAGTTGTTCTTGTCGAAAAATCAAATAGAAGACTGGATTTAATTATGGGTTTTATAACTCGTACAAAATTTTTATCAACTGAGGTAATACCATTATCAAAAGAGGAAAAGAAATACATTGGCACTTCTTTTAAAGAAAATAAAAATATAGTTTTAGTTTATCAAGAAAGCAAAAAGCTATCTTCTATTATATTTAGAAAAAAGTCTTCAAATATTATAATAGCAAGAATAATTATTCTTCAAATAATATTAAATGAATCATCAGAAATTTTTCATAACGTCTACAACATTAATCCACTTATTAATAAAAGTCATTATAATCAACTTTTTGTTTCCGGTAATCAATTTTCTTTTTCTATGCTATTGGCAATACCCGCAAGTGCAAAGCACGAATTTATTAAATCATGTTTAAATTATGATTTATTAGACAGGAATGGTCTTTGTATGGAGTCTTTCCCTGTTTTTAAATTTCCTGGATATTTTAGTCAGAATAAATTAGAAGATGGGACTTTTTTAGAAGAATTAAATCCAAAATTTAAAGCACTTTCATATACAACTGCTGGCAAATTACTTTCAATGAGTCATAGAGAAGAATTGGATATATTCAAAACATACGTTTCAATGTATAACAAAGGAATGTGGGGAGAAATGAATAAAGAGAATAATTTAAACAGAGAACTTAATGAATTGTGAAATATTTTTATACCAAGTGGTATACATACCTTTTGGTATAATTCTCCCTAAAATTAATTTAAACATACTCAAGGCTCATGGATAATTCTCCCTCCTTAAATAGAGAAGTGTTGTTTGAAAAATTCCCTAAAAGAATAACCGTGTCTGACTATTCTTTAGAAAGTGATGCAGATGCCAATATATCTTGGTGGTATCAACTACGCATTGGTGAAAGTTTTCATGTCACAGAATTGAGTGACACAAAACGTGTAGCATGGACAGGTAGGAACACTTTAGATTTTTATAAAGTTTCAGGAGGAGCCGAAGAAGGTAGTATCATTTTAAAAAAACATTGCAAAAAACCGGTATGAAAAACGAAGATGTAGCGTCTCGAGAGGTATTAGTTGAAAAATATCCAATTAGGATTAGAATATATTTACCAAACAGAGAAGATATTGAGCATCCATTTAGAACTTGGTGGTATGTTAAAGAAAAATTTAATGGAATGATTTTTCATGTGAATAATTGTACAAAAGAAGATTTTGCAAGTTTTAATAAAGAATGGATTGCAAAAACAAATTATAACAACTTTTATACAGTATCAACAAAAGGAAAAAATGAAGGAGACTATATTTTAAAGAAACATTGCAAAAAACCAGTATGAAAAACAATATAGCAACAAGAGAAGTTTTAACTGAAAAAGCTTTTATAAAGGTAAGAATATTACCGCATGATGATTTTCATTTATTAAACTTATATTGGTATTCTGAATTTGTTGGAGAGGTTTTTCAGGTTGCTGATTATCAGAATGATAATGAACTTTATATTTTTAAAAAATTTATTGGAGAACAAATATTTCTGGAAGAATTTTATGGAAGAAATATAATAGGAGCTGTAATTTTAAAAAGACATTGTACAAAGAAGATATGAATAAATTTTTATCATACAGCATTTTAACAAGAAGTGTATTAATAGAAAAATATCCCATCAGAATAGAAATCGCTGATTTTAGATTTGAAAATGATGTTGAGGTGGTCGTTTCTTGGTGGTATACAAATTTTATAGGAAAAATATTTCATGTAAGAGAGTGTTATAATGGAGAATTTGCAGAATATAGTTGGCTTTTATATTATAAGTTTTCAGATTTTTATACAGTTGTGGATGAAGTCAAACACAAAAATTATGTAATTCTAAAAAAGCACTGCAAACAAATAAATAAAAAATCCGTTTAATTGTAAAAAATGATAACTTTACAAAAAATATCATCCACTGGTAAAGAATGTCCTATTTGTGGAAATAATTCGGTTTTTAAAAATGATGTTTATAATATTTTTGGATTGTTTTATGATTACACAGAAGAACAATGTGAGATGGGTTATAAAATATGCAATTACAGAAAAAGATTAGGTGTAGATGTTTTAACTCGTAGCGTTTTAATTGAAAAGAGCTCACCTGAAAAATTTAGCTATGAAAGTATAAGCCTTTTAAAAAATACTGATAAATTTAATGAAAAAAATTAGTAAATAAAGAAAATATTATTATCTTTGGAAAATGATACACAAACAAAAAATACACATTCCATCTTCTGAAAAAATAGTAGAGCTATTTGTTTCGAGCTGTATAAAATGCGACAATGATGATATAAAAATAGAAGAATATGAAGATAAATATGGCTTTATATCAACTGCAACTTGTAAAAAGTGTAATAATGAAATAAAGCAAAATACCACAGAAGGCGGAATAATAAAAGCGTGGAACGATGTAAATGATATTTCTATTTTAATTGAAAATAAAAGCAATTTAATTATATCTCTCAAGGAAGAAATTAATTTTTTAAAGGTAAAACAAAAGAAAAGAAGAAAATTAAAATAATGAATGTATTTGAACTTATCTCAACTAAACGGCCAGTATTCGCCACAATAAAAGGGGAAATATTAGAAATAGATTATGCATCTAAGTATAAAAATTCTTATGAAGATGTTAAAAATATTGAATATTTAGGATGCGGAAATTACTATTCATATGATGGAACACTTAATGTTGATAAAAGCAAAATGTATTTTTGGAGACGTCAAACTAATAATTTGTCAACAAAAATAGTAATGATTGAAAAATACTAAAATAATGAAAACAGAAAAAGTTTATGTAACAACTCCAACACTATGTAAAAATGGTGTTACGAAGCCAATTACGAGAGTTCATTTAGAAACGCCTTGTGATGTTTGTTCACAACCGATGATTATTGAAAAACACATAAAAGGCTCTTTAAAGAAACGTGCTTGGATAAGGTGGAGATGTACTGATAAAAGTTGTAACCATTCTAAAATTAGCGAAGGAGAAATGGATACAGCAATAAGAATCGGATTGCGCGACAAATCATTAGACATTCTAAAACCTCATATTGATACAAAAGGAAATAAAAAAATAAAAATTCAATAGCAACTTTAAATATAATTATTATGAAAACAATAATCTTTTTCTTGCTAATATCTTTGAATGTATCAGCTCAATATTTGAGCCAGTCAAAAGAATATATATCCACTGTTTTAAAAAATCAAAAGGTGGATTTCTCATATGAAGAAGATAAATACATTCTTTTAAATAATGTTAGTGGTTGCATTTGTTTGTTTGAATTTAATAAAGAAGGAATCTGTATTAAAGAAACAATTACAGCTTTATCAAATACATCAGTTGTGTCTTTAATTATGGGATTAAATGAAAAAAATTATGTCAAGCTCGGTGATTCTTATTTTCATGAAGAGCCATATGGACTTGTTGAGGCTAAAATAAAAAATAACACATTTGTTTTTACTTATGAATAAGGTCATAACACTAACTAAAGAAGAAAAGACAATTATCTACCTGCAGGCTATTCCTATGTCTGGAAAAGAGTTTAGTGCCAGCTATCGTAACCTTAGGAAGAAGAGATGTCAATCACAAGATAGGTCTTTGTACGAAATTCAACATAGACTCAGGGTGAAGTCTATCATTTATGGATGTGTTTTCCATACTTATCATCCGGATATGGATTTCACAAATGCGGAAAATGCCGGATGGTTTAAACAAATACATTAATAAAAACGTTTAATATGAAAGAATCAATAAAAGAAACACTGGACGCCGGGTTTATAGTAGAAACAAGAAATGGAGCCTACATGAGAAAAGAAGAAGATACATATCTTTACCAAACAAGTTATAAGTCTTCAAATTATGGAGATTTCGAAGAATTAATAGATGAATTTATAGCAAATAATAACGAAGAATAATAATTAAATTAAAAAATATGTTCAACAAACAATCACACATCGAAAAGATGCAACCAGTAGTCAAAAAGTTTTTGGCTCAATTATCAACAACTAAAGGAATATCGTTTATTCCTACAGATGGTGAATTTGAAAATGTTATTTTCAAACAAGGAGATAAAGAAATTAGAATTTCTCATCACTCGTTTTATCGTTACTCTGGCATTTGTTGCCTTTACGAAGAGAAAGGAGAAGGTGAAAATAAAAAGTTTAAAATAATTGATGTTACTGATGAGATATTCTTAAACACTTTTATGAAGCCTATAATTGATGCGTTATTTAAAATAAAAAAATGAAAAAACCACTACCGTACAACTATGACATTACTGTCACAAACATGATTGATATGACCATTGAACAAGAGGTAAATGGTTTTGTTATTAGAGATGCAGACTTCTATAACAGGAGTGGAAAACTCGTTAAAATGAGAACTTTATGCAAAGAAGGAAACGGTGCAGAAATTTATCAAATGAAAGATGGAAAATTTGTTATAGAAGACTGCTCTCGTGATTATCAAGGTGATGATATAGAATACTTTTATTCTGACAATTTAGCTGATTTAACCACTTAAAAGAAAAAAATAACATGTGGGTATTACAACGTAAAAAGACTAAAGAATATCTTTACATAAGTGGTAACACATATAAGTTAGGTGAACTTAATAAATGTTCAACATATCTTTCTAAATCAGGAGCTACACAATCATTAACAAAACATAAGTCTATGTTTTATCTTAAAATGGTTCATGGTCTTACGACACTTGATTTTGATGTTGTAGAAGCAACCTTAACACTTAAATAATATGAACAATAAAATCAAAGACCTTCAAGAGCAAATCAAAGCTGAAGAAAGAAAAATTCTTAACTGCAGGCATGATTTTAAAACAGCATTTTATAACCCAGAAGTGGTAAAAGAAGGGTATGGCTCAGTACAAGATGGCGCAGGTTCAGACCCTCATTGGAGTTTTGCTGGATATCACGACGTTAACAAACCAAGATGGACTCGAGAGTGTAAATTATGCGGACATGAACAGCATACTTATAATCAAAAACCAATCATTACCGGACAAGAACCTGATTTCAAATGAAAAAACAAACTAAACCCAGAGAATTAAAATCTTACAAATGTTCATTAGATGGTGAACATTGGAGCTTTTTCAACGCTCTATCTCAAGGAATGGCAAAGAGTGAATTCTGGAGCCATAATTTAGAAAGAGAGGTTCCGTTTATTTATATTAAATGTCGAACTGAGGGTTTGCCATATACAAGTGAAGAATATATCAGAATGGCCAAATATCGAAATATAGAGTTTTCATATTGTGGAATGCCAGTAAAGGTAGGAGAATGGAACGGCGTGATAGTGGGGCATAATTCAAGCTCTAACTTAAATGTGCTTGCTGTTGATGGCAAATATAAAGACCAAGTTCTTAATTGTCATCCCCACAGTGAAGTTATATATTTTAATAAAAAAGGTGAGATTGTTAAATCGTTTAATAAATAATATTATGTGGCCATTCAAAAAGAAAACTAAATATTTTAAAATAGGAGATACAATTAAATGCATTGATGATAGAGGATGGAACGTTTCTTTACATTCAATTAATTTAATTTTTGGAAACACATATAAAATTTTATTAGTTGTTAAATGTCCTGTATGTTCATGCGTATGTTATGACATAGGCAGTAGATTTCATAATCCAACTTATTATACAGATTGTAGACTTGGAATAAAAGGTCATGAATTACCAGGAATGGGTATTCATTTAGCTGGACATTTTAGATTTGAAAAAACAATAGAAACAGAGCAAACTGCTGAACAAATAAAAGAAAAAATTAATGAGTGTATCAAAAATGAAGAATTCGAGAAAATAAAAGGACTTCAGAAAGAATTAGAAAAAGCAATTTAAATTTGCATCATTTTTAAAACTAATACGTTTAATAATAAAATGCGAAAAATATTTAAACTAATAAAAAAAATTATGGCAACAATGATTATTAATAACAATTCTCATATTGGTAAAAGTATTACCATTATAGATGGTAAAGTAATAATTGATGGTAAAAATGTTACCCCGGAGAATACAAAAGAAATAACAATTACCATAACTGGAAACGTTGAAGATTTATCAGTTGATTATTGTAGCAAAGTTTCAATTTCTGGTGATGTTGGTAGTGTCAAAACAATGTCCGCTGATGTTGATATAAAAGGACATAATATAGGCTCTGTCAGTTCTCAATCTGGAGATGTTAAAATAGGACTGCAAGTTGAAGGAGATGTTAAAACGATGTCTGGTGATGTCACATGTGGCAATATAGCTGGTAAAGTATCAACGATGTCAGGCGACATTAAACATAAATAATGAAAAAGAGCTTTCTGTTAATTTTGTTTATGTTAATATTTTCATTTTCTTATTCTCAGTCTTTAAAAGGAAGTAATGAGAAATATAGAGCTGGTTTCTTTAAGAAAAAAATACGACAACACAGACAAATGAGTCACTTTGATAATAAAGAAAAAGATCAAATGTTGAAAAGTAATGGAACATCTTATCGAATGAATAGAAAATTACGATATAAAGTTGATGGAGATGGATTTGATATGCCTAATCAAGGAAGAAGAAATAAAAAGAAAACTAAATAGAAATATTATACCATGAACTCAACAATTCTAATAACTCCAGTGAGTAATATTGTCGACAATGCTGTTGTCGATAACAGTAAAATAACAAAAGAAACATATGATACTCATATGGATGTTTTTGTCTTTTATAATGAAAAACAAAATCAAAAAAGGCGTGCTAATTTGTTGGACGTTTCTTTATATGATGATGTTATAATCAGAAATGAAATTCATTATAAAATCCTTCACATGCTTTCAAAATAATTAAAAATATAATAACTCAAATCAAAATGGAAACACAAGAAGTTTTAGAAAAATACTTTAAAGATGGAAAAACTCTATATTTCCAATCTTCAGATGCACACAGAAATATTGAAGGTGATACATTTCTTCGATATGCAAAAACTGGTAAAATCGAATTATGGTTTGGAGGAAACAATGGAGAGGTGTGTTTATGTTGTACAACCGACGGAGAAAAGTTAGAATCACTAATTAAAGCAATGATTTACTAATATGATTGATGTTCTGAAAGTAACAAAAAAAATTTTATTCAAAGAATTTCACAGAATTGCCAGAGAAAATGGCGTTAAATTAAATATTAAATCAATGCTTGGTGGTTGGTATTGTATTACAGAAAATAAAATTTCAATTAACCGAAATGCCAGAAAGCAAGCATTACCTTTTATGTTTTTTCATGAATTAGGTCATTTACATTGTTGCAAAAACAATATTTGGAAAAATTATCATAACTGGAGTAGTGATACATGGAAAGGCTATAAATCAACAGCATTAAAAGCTGAAAAATGGATAGATTTATGGGCAGAAAAAGAAGTTAATAAATATTTCAAAAACGTTGACTCTTATAAGCCTTATCACACAAAAGAAGGTGTAAAAGAATTTAAAAAAACAGTAGATTCAATATATTATAATTATTGGATTTTAACACACAAAAAACATTAAATGACGGAACACGTATTTGTAAAAATAAAAGACAATGCTTTAAAAAGCATACCTATTAGTAATATACTTTTTGTTAAAGTAAGTGGAGATTATTGTACAATCAAAACTAAAGACCTTCAATATACAACTCATTCAACAATGATTAATATTGAATCTATCTTATCAAAAGAGCTGTTTGTTAGAATACACAATTCTACACTTGTTAAGTTGTCTGAAATTGCTGAAATTCATGCAGACTCAGTTATTATCTCATCTCGAGAAACATTAACAGTAAGCAGATCAAGAATGAAAGAATTAAAAGAAAAAATAGTAATAATTTAATTTAAAAAACAAATATGGACAAATGGAAAAATGCCAGAGGGGAACAAGAAATGTTGGAGTCTGGGAAAGAAATTATGAAAAAAGCTGCTAAAGATAATAAAAAAGCAGAAGATGAAAAATGGAATAAAGTAAAAGAAAAATTATACACAGGAGATTCAGTTGAGGATAGCTTTATTTCATTTACAATAGAAAAAATGAAAATTCATTATCAACTACCACAGGAATTAAAAAAATAATAATATCTTTGCAAAGTAATTAACTTAAAAACAAAAAAAATGAAAAAACGATTATCAATTTTATCAGTAGTAGGAATATTAGCAATGTTCAGTTTGTCATCTTGTTACCGGGTTAAACCAGATGCTGGACAGGAAAGTGTGTTAGTTATGCAACCATTTGTATTTGGGCATGGTGGGGTAGATGAACAGTCAATATCCACAGGTGCCACTTGGGTTGTTTTTACAACAGACCATAAGGAGTTTATGATTACTCCAGTTACAATTACGGAAGATTTTATTAATATGATTCCTTCTGATAATACACCGGTATCATTTAGTGCTTATTTAAAAGTTCAAATTCAAAAAGGAAGAACGCCTCAATTATATAATAATTTTTCAGACAGATGGTATGAGCATAGTTTACAGGCTTCTTTCAGAACAATGGTTAGAGATAAAGCAAGTGTATTTAAAATGTTTGATTTAGCAAGCAAAAGGGAAATCTCGTCTAAATTAGAATCAGATATATTTAAAGACATTTCTGAATATGCTAAAAAAATAAATTTACCTGTTGACATAATGCAAGTTTCTATTGGTGCCATTACTCCGCCAGACCAAGTATTGACTGAAACAAAACTAACCGCAGCTCAAAATCAAAGTATTTTAACACAAGGTGCACGTAAGTTAGCAGAAGATTCTCGTAAAGAAGCAGAAAAATCAAAAGCAATTGCTGATAAAGCATATAAAACTGAAATGGGCATGACAGTTGAAGAATATTTAAATTTAAGACATCTTGAAATTGAAAAAGAAAAAGTTGAATTGATTAAAGATAACAAAAATATATCAATAATTTTTGGCCCTGCGAGTCCTACGTTTTCGGTAAAATAATCATGTCAAAGAAAAGAATACCCAGGAAATTAAAGAAGAAAATTCCAATTGGACAATACTGTTATAAAGGTATAAAATTTGATTTGAAAACTGGAGTATATCACATTAAACCATGTGTTTTTTATGGATATATAAAAATAGGCGACATGCCGGTCGAAGAGCATATGAAAGACTGGAAAGAAGAATTCAAAGATGAAATGGTTGGATGGTGTAAGTTAATTAAGTCTGAAATTGACGACCAATGCAAATCTTGCGGTGAACGTTATGGAAATAATTAAAACAAAAAGTCATGAGAGTTAAAAGTATAACAATAAGAAGACCAAGTGGTTTTCAATATTCAATGACTGTTTCTGTTGTTGATACTCCAAAAGGAGCTATAAGAACAATTGAACTTAAAGATCATGAAGTCTTAATGGCTGATGCCGAGCCAAGTGATACCTTGGATAATGACTTTCAATGAAAATGATTTGGATACAAATACTACGCAACTAAAAGAATTTTGCGAATTTGTGTTAAAAGAAATAAACAGCACCAAGAAAAAGAAGAAAAAATGATAAAAACACCGGCGCAATTTATAAATGATAATTTGGGAGAAAAATGGGTTGGTAAAAACGATTGGCTGGCGGATGATGTGCATGAGCTCGCAGAAGACTATGCAAAATATTATCATACTGAAAATATTAAAGAAGAAGAAAGAATCTGGAGAAAAATTAGTGAGGTTAAATCCATTGAGAAAGACGAATCCTATAATAAACTACCGAAACCACGTACAGAGTATGATATAGTTGTAAAAGGTGAAATAATTTATAGGTACTATTATGGTGGCTCCATTAGTGATGATAGATATGTTGAAAAAAATGTAGAATACTTTAGATTCTCTCAAATTCTTAAACTTCCTGTTAGATAAATCTTAATAAAAAACATTAAATTATGAAAATATTTTATATCTTGTTGACATTAACTATTTTTTGCGGATGCGAAACAAAAAATGCGGAAATAAATCCTACCGAAGTTTTAATAAATGGAAGAACGATCAAAATTTATGTCATTGACAATTGTGAATATATTGGCAGTGTACAAGGTAATAATGGTGATATTTTAACTCACAAAGGTAACTGTAAATTCTGTGCGAAACGTAATGAAAAACATGGACAATAAAAGCATTGGAGGAGAACTTTCTCCTATACTATGCGAAATTGAAGAAACTCTTTGGGAATTCGAAGCTAATAATGGAATGAAGCCAGATTTCACAATAGAGGGCTTTAGAGCTGCTACTAAAATATTCATGTCCGTCCTTATGGACAAAATATGGGAGCTACAAAGTGATGAAAAAATAGACATGCAAACCCGATTGGATATGGCTGAAAAAGCCGGTGAAGATGTGAGAAAATTAATAAAAACATATACCGACATAGATACTCATAGTCTGTATTAAAAATGAAAAAGAAAATTGAAAATTTTTACGTAGATTCTATTTATGAAGACCTTGCTCCAAGTGTGTTCGCAGATAGAATTTTGCAGTTATTCAATGTTAAAGGTTCGTTGCCAGAAGGTTGGATTTCTCCTGATGATGAACTTCCAAAAAACGCTGAAACCGTAACAACATTAACATTATCAGGCAAAGAAATAGTAGCAAGATTTGAATCATTTTTAGGAAATCAAATTTGGGAAAGTTGTGGTTATGAAGGAAGTGGTGAAATCGTTGTTGCATGTAAAAAACGGTAAAAAAGCTAAACAAGCAAGAAAAAGAAAGGTATGTTCTTATAAGTGAATATACTTGGGGATGCGTACCTGTTGAAATTAACTGGGCGATGGAAACAAAAATATATAAAGAAATGGAAAAGAAATTGATTTCATTTGGAATAATAAAATAATCAATATGGCAAAGAAATTAAACAAAAAACAGTACGACAAATTAACCGAACAACAAAGAATTGCCTCATCCGCAAACGATTATTCGAAAATGATAATGGGTGGCGACAAGAACGATATTGCAATGAAAGAATATTTCCGAGAAAACATTTGTAAACATCTATATGTTGGAACAAATGGTGGTGGGGATTATTGTAAATCATGTGGTAAAACCTGGTAAATTATGAAAACAGAAGATAATGTAAATAACTGGACAATTCCAGATGAAGATGGAACCATACATGTTCCGGACGAATTAGATTCGTTAGTTAACAGAATTGGAATGCAACTAAGATTTCATACAATTTCAGATAAAAATGAAGTACAAACCATATGTGATATGGTCTGGATAGCTGAGCAATTTTTCAAAGAGAAATACGAAAAACTAAAAGAAAAATAAATCCACCATGAATTTCAACAAAGAAACTTTAGAGCTGATTGAAAAAAAATTGCTCAAAAAAGGTTATCGAAAATTAAATGGCCACTATAAAAGTGAGGATTACGCTTGGTGGAAATCTTTTGAAGTAACTAGTTACAATGATGAAGAAAAAGAAAAACACGGTTATCAAATTGCTTTTTCGATTTACGATTTCAGTAAGTATCCAAGGTTTGAAGGAGATAAACCAATAGGCATACAAAACGAATTTCTTCTTGGTAGCAACAATATAATTGATAGGCTTGATTTATCAGTTAGCGATAGAGAGATGACTATTGAACAATTTGAAAAAATGTGTGCTAAATTTTATAAAACAATTTGTGTGGGATTTATTTTTAAGAATTCAAATAAAAAGAATTAGAACAAAGAGAAAAAGATTTAAAAGATGAGCTATCGGCTTAATTACATGAAAAAAGCTTCAAAAATCAAAACTTCCACTAAAAGAAAAACAAAAAAATCGACTAACCAAGCTCTAATATTATCTCCCGTTGAATTATTATGTTTGGAATACAAATTTAAAAACAACCTATAACAATGTCAGAAAAAATAAAAATAGCAAAAAAAGCATATAGAGTCTGGGTTCATAGTGATATTGGAGAATATCCAGTGTTTTCCAAATATGATGTTGAAGTGATTTATGCAGATAATGCAACTAAGGCAAAATCTCATTGTAATTATCATGATGGCAAAAACGAAGATGGGGACGATGCACGATGGATTGATATTAAATGTATCAGAGCTAAAGAATATGACAAAATTGAATATAACGGAAACTTGATAAGCCGGAAAGATTATAAACTAAAATTAGCTGAAGAAAAAAGAAATAAAAAACTTCAAGAGCTTGACGAAACAGATTTGTATTACGTTCAAGATGATAGAGGATATGTTGGAAACGCAGTTTCATGGTGGGCACATGGCGGAAGTGGATACACTTGCAAGATAAAAAATGCTCACAAATATACAAAAGATGAAGTTATAAAAGACTTCACTAATGGCAGAGAAACTGATGTAATTTGGAGTGCTCGGCACGTTGATGCTAATATTAGTGAAATTGTTGATGTACAAAATATAAACAGGGCACACTCTTATTAAAAACATTCAAAGAAACAATTTTCAATTCAAGCCGTTTAATATTAAAACAAACAATTATTAATAATAACTTAAAAACAAAAAAATGAACACAAAAACAATTGTAACATTAGCAGTATCAGTATTTGTAGGAATATTCCTTATTATTTTAACTTCTATGTATTTCTCAACTCAAAACACTGAGATTGATTTAAGAACGACAACAGTTGCTCAAAACAAGAAATGTGAAGCATACTTTGATAAGATGTGGAAAATCCTAAAACAAAAAGCCGGCGTCACTGACCAATACAAACAGGCTTTCACTGAAATTTATCCTAAATTAATCGAAGGTAGATATTCAAAAGGTGATGGCTCGTTAATGAAATGGGTTACGGAAAGCAACCCAGATTTTAAAACTTCGATGTATGAAGACCTTATGAAATCTATTGAAATTGAACGTACAGGTTTTTATAATGAACAATCCGTTCTTATTGATATGCAAAGAGAACATGAGGCATATTTAAAGAAGGCTCCAAATCGTTGGTTTTTAAGTTCAGATTTGAAACCGATTGAAATAAAAGTTATTACCTCTGCTTCTACTAAGGAAACTTATAGAACCGGAGAAGAAAATGAAGTTGACTTATTTGAAAAGAAATAATTATGATTAGCTGGCTCTTCATATTCATTCCAGTAATAGCAGCTGTACTGCTTTTAGTTTTCTTTTTTAAGAAAATTATTTGGTGGGAATTAGCAATCCTTATTGCTCCTTCTGCTATTATTATTTTGCTTTTAAATACCATAATGGTCTCATATAGAACTGGAGATACTGAATACTTAGGTAATTATATAAAGAAAGTAATATACTATCAGGCTTGGGATGAAGAAGTTTCCTGCCGGCACTCATATGATTGCAACTGTAGCACAGATAAAGATGGTCATGAAACTTGTTCTACGTGTTACATGCACTCTTATGATGTTGATTATCATTCGGAATATTGGACAAAAGAAGATAATCTCGGAAACGAATATGGCATAAGCAAAATCGAGTATGACATATTAGTAAAACGTTTTTCTACAAAATCTTATTTCGTTGATTTACACAGAGACTTTCATTCAATTGATGGAGATTCTTATCATACAGATTGGGGAGGAGAGCCAGAAAGAAGTGATGTTATAAGCACTGAACATTCGTATATGAATAAAGTTAAGGTTTCACATTCAATATTTAAGTTTGAAAACATTGATGAGAAATCCAAAAAATTGTGGTCACTTTATGATTATCCCACGGTCGCTAATTATTATCAGCGTGTGGTGTTAGGATATAATGTTGACCAAGCCACTGAAAGAAAACTTCAATATTTAAATGGATTTTATGGAACAAGCAAGCAATTCAGAATGTATATTGTTTTTTTTAGAAATCAAAGCCCGGAAGTTGCTTATAAACAACGCTCTTATTGGGAAGGTGGGAATAAAAATGAATTTATTGTTTGTATAGGACTTAATAAGGTTAGAAAGTTTGACTGGGTTAAATGTTTTTCATGGATGGACAAACCAGAGCTTGAAGTGGAAGTCCAGGATTATTTTAATAAATCAAAAGACATTAATCTTTTAAATTTCGCAAATTGGATGCCAAAGCAAATTGAACAACACTGGCACCGGAAACCATTTAAAGATTTTGATTATCTCGAAATTGAACTTACTAACACACAAATGTGGTGGATTCTTATTATTGTGCTTTTTTACAATGTTGGAGCATCAGCTTGGATTGTTATAAATGAATTTAAAAATGATGAATAACAATTATGACAAAAGAAGAATTAGATAAAAGAGTAGAAGAAGATAAAAAATTAAGACAAGCTCGTATAAAAGAGCATTGGAATAATTTAAAGCCATTTATTAGTGCTGATGATGTTCCAAGTTTACCAATCGGCAAAGACAAAGACGAATGGAAAAATTTTTATGTTCAAAAACTTATAACTGCAGGTGCCATAGCTAAAGAAAAATTAGTTGATGGTATTTGGTACTATGGTGAATACCGTAATTCTAATTTCGGAAAATGGGATGCTGAAAAACAAGAATTTGGTTTATGGAGATACAAATTTAATTGGATGTGGGACACTTGCAATCACTTTGAAGATGATAATGGATATGCTTTATTTGTTCCATTGAGAATAGCTACGTTGGAAGAAATTGAACAACAAAATGAAAAAGAGAAAGAGCGTAATACAAAAAAGCATTAAATAAAATGGAAAAACTAATTAAATTAAACAATGAATTTTATCTCGTTAAATCAGATTATCACGATGGTATTAAACAAAGCATATTAATAGTTAGCGGAAGAGAAGTTTTGGCATGTACTCAAAAATTTGAAAAATTACCATTACTTAATAGAACACAGATAGAAAGTATGTTGCCGAGAGAAATTAACATTGAAGAATTATCAAAAGAAGAAATACCAACAACTAGCAGTACAACATTATTGGTTCAACGAATGAGATTTATTCACGGTTATGAAAAAGCTCTTCAAGATACAAAAAACAAATTCACTTTAGAAGATTTAAAATCTGCGTATATCCAAGGAGGATTCGATAGTAATGCCATGGCCAGAACATTACACAAAGAAATTAAGTCATACAAATCTGCAGAAGATTATATTTACTCTATTCTTGAGAAAAAAAATGAGTGGGATGTTGAAGTTGAAACCACAGAAGATTTGAAAAAATGTTCATGTCATAAATCTAACGTTGAAGATAAGCATTCTTGTGAGCATTATAACTACGATAATAAGTGTACTAAATCATTACAATTAAAAATTATAAGTGGTTTTGTTAATATTTTAAGTATAAAATAAAATGGAAAAACTATTTTCATCATACGAAATTTCATTAATTCTCAAAGAAAAAGGATTTAATGGAAAATGTTTTGGATATTATAACAAAGCAGGAGAATTAACTATTTCTGAATGTGAAAAATCACCTACTGGAGGAGTTAAAACATCTTCTATCGTACATATAATTGATGTGATTTCAGCTCCACTACTTGACCAGACTCAAGATTGGTTAGAAGAAAAGCATGGATTAGGCATAGAAACTGCGTTAGATAATACTTTATCTTGGGTTTGGAGAATAACTCCACTTCATCCGGAAGCGACGCACCAAGAACAAATTAAATCACAATTCGTTTATTGCAAAGGTAGAAAAGAAGCTTTAATCGCAGCGATAGAAGAATCGCTTAAATTAATACCAAATGAAATATTATAAAATTAAAGCAAAAAATTTTTATGATGAGTCTCACACTTTTTTAATTGAAGCAAGGTGTGAAGAATCTTCATATATTATTCAAGAAACAAGAAACGAATTCACCATTTGGAAAGATGAATTTGGAGAATTTGAATGTGGAGAACAACCAATTTATGCAGAGCTTGATGATTGCAAATCATTGGATGAGGTTCATCTAATTTTATTGGCAGGAGACTTAATTCCAAAAGATGCAAAATTTGTAGATGTAGAAGAATAATAAAAAATAAACATATGAAAAAATTTTTAACTAAAGAACAAATACAAATATTTCTTGATGCTTTTGAAAAAAAAATTGGTAAAAAGACGCTACTTTTAGATATGGACGGTGTTGTAGTTTTGTTCGAAAATACTGCAGAAAAGTGGGCATTTAAACTTGGAGTTACTGTTGATGAATTTAAAGACAAAAAAATGTATCGTGATATTCCGGAATTTTATCTTGAGTTAGAATTGATGCCTGGAGCGAAAGAATCAATTATGAGGTTGGATGAATTTTATGATATAATATTTGTATCAGCTCCTTCTTGGGGAAATATAAACTCCTTCTCAGCAAAAAGAATATGGATGGAAGAAAATTTTGGTGAATGGGGTGAGAAAAGAATGGACTTATCTTTCCATAAAGGTCATTATATGGGTCATTACCTTGTTGATGACAGAACTAAATATGGTGCCGGAGATTTCATCGGAGAGCATATTATGTATGGAACAGAGCCATTTAAAAACTGGAAGGAAGTTGAAGAATATTTATTGCAAGAACATATAAACTCAAAAAAGAATACACCTAAAGCTAATAGAGCTGAAAAAGGATTAACTGTTGAAAAGATAGATAAAGCTTATCGTTATGCCTTCTCTGAAATATCAAATAAAACTCCAAAGAAAAATAAAACAAATAATTTTGTTTCTCGTTTAATAAATAAGTATTTTTACAACTTCTCATGTAAAGAACAAAATAAACCATGAAACACACAATTAGTTTAATCGTAGCAATAGCCAATAATAACGTTATTGGAAAGGATAATAACTTGATTTGGAAATTGCCAGCTGATATGGCTTTTTTCAAAGAAAAAACCTCAGGTCACTGTATTATTACCGGGCGTAAGAACTTTGAATCAATACCGAAAAAATTCAGGCCATTACCAAATAGAACAAACATAATATTATCAAGAGAAAATTATTTTTATCCAGATACAATTACTGCTCGCTCTATTGAAGAAGCTATTTTATATGCCAAGAGCCTAAACGAAAAGGAAATTTTTGTCATTGGAGGTTCAGAAATTTATAAACAATTTTTGCCATTTGCTGATAAATTATATATCACAAACATATTCCACGATTTTGAAGGAGATACTTTTTTTCCTGAGCTCAATTTTTTTGAATGGTATGAAGAATCGTGCGTAGAAGGAATTGTAGATGACAAAAATATTTACCCTCATGAGTTTACAATACTTGAAAGAATTAGATAACATGTCAAAATTAAAAACAGCAGGATTGGCATTTGGAATTGATGGCGAAATAGTTATTCTAAGTAACTTCAATAAAGGCTGGTACAAATTAGCAATACCAGAAAAATATAAAACCATTGAAAACTATGAACATTATTGTTATTTAAGATACATGTGCATTGATGCAGAAACTGAATTTATTACAAAAGTACGACAGTTAGAGAAAAAATAATATTATGAACACAAAAGAAATATTTGTACCTTTTACAATCGCTGAAAAGCTAAAAGAAGATGGATTTAATGAACCGTGTTTAGCTGTCTATACTGGCGGTAAAAAATTAAAGATACCTTTCGAAATTGAATCAGCTACGACTCAATATAAAGCTGAAAAGATTTTCCTTGGAGGTATTCTTGCTCCAATATACCAGCAAGCTGTAGATTATTTCAGGAAAAATCACAAATTAGTGATTACTGTAAATTCATTTAAAGATGGTACATTTCATTGGTCAATCAAACGCCTTAAAGGTGATATTTATTCCGTTTCTCATGAACATATTAATCAAGGAGAGTTTAAAAAATATTACAAAGCATTCGATAATGCGATTGATGAAGCTTTTAAAATAAAATCAAAATAATGGAAACGCTTCACAAAGGAATACAGGAAAGATTAAAATATCTCGAATCTCAAGAACAAACAGAAGAAATTAAAATCAGGATAAATGAAATAACTCTTGCTATTGTTAAGATACAACAATTACGCCTTAGAACACTTGTAAAAAACAGTGATTGTTGCAGTTGTTCATATCCAGTAGATGCATGTAATGGTACTCAGAGATGTGTGACTTGCGGTAAAAAGTTGTCATTTGATTTTCTAATGAAACCGAGAAATAATTTTTGTGATATTAGAAACCAAAAACTGAATAGTAATGAAAAATAAAGATGTTAAGGTAAAAATGTTCAAATGCAAGTGCGGTAAAGCAAGAATGTTATCTGTTATTGAGCCGGATGGAACTCCTTTCTCTAAAGATATACTTAAAAAGCATGTGTTATTAGTTAAATCTGGATGTGATGTTACGACAATTTCTTTAAAGGAAGCCAGGAAAATCGATTTATGTTTTGATTGCAAACTTTAACTTATGGAACACAAACATACAAATCAAATCATTTGTCCGTATTGTGGACATGAAGATGATGAAAGTTGGAATCTCGAAGAAGAAGGTGAAACACAAAAGACCTGTGAAAGTTGTGAAAAAGAATTTAATGTTGAAAAAGAAGTTTCAATTACTTACTCAACCAGCCGGATAGAATGTGAAAATGAAAAACACAATTATCAACTTGAAAGTTATTTTATAAAGAGCAGAGAACATATTTCTGGTAAAGATTGGATAGAGCTTCCAGAGCACAAATGGGAATATATTAAGATTGTAGTATGTGATATTTGTGATGATAAAGATTTTCCTCGCATATCTAAAGAAGAATATGAAAAATCAAATATAAATAAATAACATTGCTTTTATCATTTTTTTATTTATATTTGTAATCATCTAAAAACGTTCTTTGAATTTTAAAAAACTTAAAGTTAAATATCAACTTATCTGGTTCAACCCTTCTTGATTGGGGATTAGGCTTTTGTGAGTTTCATACCTTAAATGTTAATGTAATATAAATCGGCCTTAAATGGTTCAAGCGTTTTTGTAAAGACATTTTTGTTTCATTCGAATTAAGTATGAATAGCAAAATGACCTTCTTATTATAAATAAGTGCTGGACAAAAGAAGATAGTTTAACCTGAACCTTCATGTGTGTTGTTTATGAAGTAAAGGTTTGCCTAAAAAACGAACCAATAACGATACAAGTTGTGTTATTATCATCTTTATAACATGGCGGTTGTTGTACTCTCCAACAAGACTTGTAAGCAATTTTATGAGTAGGGAAGAGAATAAAGGTGTGAGGAAACTGGCGAAAAGGAATTTAGTATAAAATTCCACAGTAAGCCATAGTACGATAAATTCCGGCAGGGATGATTGCTATGCTCTAATGCTCCTTAGGGATAATGCCGGAAATACTATAGACCCAAATATCTAAAAATTAAATGTCAAGCTGAAAATTGGGCAGCAACGGAGATTGGCATTTTTAAAATTCCAAATCAAATGTCAGATTCTATTCGAGTGGATTTTCCTATTGTATCAATAGATATTCAATTCGACACGACATTATCAGAATCGGAATATACTCCCAGAAGAAAAGTTATATTTGAAAAATACTCAGAAAGCAAAAGATTAAACAATCTTAATTTCTTGCGTGAATTAAAAAGTAAACTTGTGAGAAGTCAAAATTATCACAAAGCAGGTTTTTTAAGAGATGCTGAAAGAATTATAGAAATTGATTATAATGTATTTGAAGAATATATATATTTCTTAAAAGATGAACAAATTTATAAACAAAACGTTTAATAATTATGAGTGATTGTTCGAAACATAAAAAAACAGTAGAAAAATATCCTGGAGATTTAAAATCTTTGGCTGAAGATATTGGAAATTTGCATTACGAATATCTTACTGAATTTTTAACTCACCTTTCTTGGAAACTTAATAGTGATGCGGATAAAGATTACAATGCTGGTAGAACAAAATTATCTTGGGAACTTGGAGATGCATCTGCTTTATTAACAAAAACATCAAAGTCAATTAATAGAGCTTGGAAAATTTCCGAGCCTTATATGAAAGGAAAATGATGGATGAACTCGTAAAAGAAATATTGATTGCTTGGCAAAAAGCCGATGAACAAGCTCATGAAAATCCTTCATTGCTATTACAAAATCATGAATTGTTTACTGGACTTTGCGAAGCTCGTATGGAAGTTTGCATTATAACAGAAAAATTGTTATATAATCTTCCAATTGATAACATAAATTATCCAGAAGAACTCACAAGGCATTTAAAGGCAAATGCAGACCAAGGATGCTTTGCATGCAGATGTAGTTCATTTACAGAAGATAATCATCCGGAATGTAATGATAAGATGAAAGAATGGTTTAATTCTAAAGAGCAACTTTTAATGTTTGTAGAACTAATATTACAGTAATATGGCAAATCACGCGAAGGTACTCACCGGTAAAACATTAAATCCGGATGAAATAAATAACATAGTTCAACGCATCAATCAAGAAAAGCTTGGAGGAGTTTTTACACTTACATACGATGTGGATTTTCCAAATGGATGGAGCAAATATCAATGGACTTTAAGATACAAAGATGATGATTACTTAGCTATTCAATTTTGGTTATCTGATGATGAAGAATATGGAACAGAAGAAAATGGCGAATTCATTACATATGACGAACCTAAAGTGTTATCAACACAAAGCTGTATCGAGTTTCGACATGGTCACTCATTTCAATTTATGTGGTGGGTCGAAGGCGTCTTCCGGGAAAACTTAGGTAAATATTATAATGCGAAAATGTGGGATGATGGGGTTGGAGATTGTGGTCATGCTACTCCAGAAAAGTATGAAACATTTAAACACTATGTAGTCAGAGACGAAACAAATAAAAAGAATATTAAAGAGTCGAAGAAACATTATTTTGGCTGGCAAAAAGATAAAATACCTGCAGAATTAACAAAAGCTCTGGATTTGGATTTTGAAATATAAATTATGGAATCAGAAATTGAAAAATATAAAAAATATTTTAGTGTATTGTTTTATTTAGAAGAATATTCTGTTAATAACATAATAAAAAAAATAGAACAAGGTTTTTATTATAGCAAAAGTTCGAAGTAGAGCTGGAATTATTATACAAAAAAACATGCTGAAAATAAATGGAGTATATTTTTATCTCATACAGTAGCTAGCACTTGGAGTACATGGGTATGGAGTAAAGTTGGTCGTGAATTTTTATTTTTCAAAACAGAAAAAGAAGCCGCAGAATATTTTTTAGATTACGTTATAAATGAGACAGATTTTTATGATAATGGAATATTTTCATATACTAATAAAGTTTTAATTGAAAAAATATGTACAGCGGATGGGATGGCGACGGAATAATCATAAAACCGTTTAGAAAACACATTGAAGTTAAGCATGAAACTGAATTTGTCAAAGGAGAAAGTTTTTTGACTGTTGAATTTTTTCATTTAACTGGAGAAAAAAATGAAAAAGGATTCTTAAAATTTGATATGGTTCTTAATGTTAAGAAAGGAAGATTCGAGCCATCTATTTACGGTAAAGATGCATCACTAAATCCAAAAAATATAAAATATATAGAATTTGTTGATTAACATTTAAAACTTATAAAAAATGGACGACGGTAAAATTATGGCAACTGTATTTATTTCATTATGGCTTATTATTGGAGCAATTGTTATCTTTGGAGATACAGAAAATACTGAAAAAGTTAAGCTCGAACAAGAAAAAACAAAGCAACTTATAATTCAATATAAAATTGATTCTATAAATGCTTTAAAAGTGAATGTTAAATAAAATTATGAACTACAAAGAAGCGATAGCTATTTATGAAAAAATAAATGGAATTGAAACAATACCGGTTGAAGTTATGCGTGTTATAGTTGATTATGAAAATAAAAATTCAAAAGATAAATCACCTGGCATATCTTTAAAAGATTTGAAAAAAAAATTATGCAAAAAAGATTTAGAACTTCTTTCATCTAAAGGATATGAAATCTATAAATATTTTAGCAATCAAGAATACATTAATTATGAAGGATTAAAAAATGGTGATTTATTAGCAGTAAAATTTAATGGTACTAATTATGAAACAGAAAACATATTAGAGTGTGTTAAAAATAAAAACCGTACTATAAATGTTCATCCAGAGTTTCACTTTTCTCAAAGATATAAATTAGTAAAAATTAAATTGTAATTAAAAAGCTAATGGCAAAAAATCTTGGACTCATAGTTCAAACAAAGACCGGTAAAACTGGAAGGACTTATCACAACAAATGTATTATAAATGGAAAAGTTCCGGTTTATCTTGAGGTTGATAATAAATCTTATAGTGATAAAGCTATTTTGTGCGAACCTAACAGCCTTAAACAAATAGGGTTTATTGATTAAAAATGAAAATGACATTTTCTGATATCATTAATAACGAAAATAAATGTGTTCGCAAAGTTTTAATTGAGAAATACTCAATAAAATCAATGAAAAAATGGATAGTTTTACAAAAAATTAATAGTGTTAAAAATCTTAATTTTGAACAAGCTGCCGGATGGAGAGAATTAGAAAACAATATTTCGAGAGAATTAAGTCTTGATTTATGGAATCGTATGATATATTTTAAACTATTCGAAAAAATATAATAAATGAAAATAATAATCATAAGTGATCTGCATGGTCACGAGTCTTGGAAAGATATTGTATCAAAAGAAGAAAATAACTCCGACCTGTGGATATTTATGGGAGATTATTTTGATTCCAAAACAATTCCTGCACAACAGCAAATAGAAAATTTTAAAGATATAATCGATTTTAAAAAAGAACATCTGGATAAAGTTATTTTATTGTGGGGAAATCATTCACATCATTATCTAAGAGGAAACAAAAAACAATATACTGGATATCAAGGTTTGCACGCAATAGAAATTGGAGAATTATTAAATAAAGCATTAAGTGAAAACTTAATTCAAATATGTTACAAAGTTGAAAATTTTTTATTTTCTCATGCTGGAGTTACAAAAACCTGGTGTGAAGAAAATGAGATTGATATTAATAACATAGAACAATCAATAAATGATTTGTTTAGATATAAACCATATTGTTTTGAGTTTAACATGGGTGAAAGATTTGATAAGCATGGAGATGATATAAATCAATCTCCTATTTGGGTCAGACCAAGAAGTTTATCAGAAGACAAAATAGAAGGATTTATTCAAATTGTTGGACACACTGCTCAAGAAAGTTTAATTACGACTGGCGACATAATACTAACTGATACACTTGGAACATCCGGAGAATATCTTGAGATAAACAACGGCATATTAACCGCTAAAAAATGTAATTCGAAAGAAGAAATTAAAAACGAAGACGATAGAATTGATTTCATCAAAAAAAAGATGAGAAAAGAACAAATCATTGCTGGAATAGAAAGACGAATTGGCGACGAGCAAAGAAAACACCCATTGTTAGATTGGAAAAAAATAGCTGCATATAAAATTTATGCAACTTATTTTGATGATAAAAACAAAGAATTAATAACAGCAGTAGAAGGTGATTCTTGTGCCGTGTGTGGATGTACTGAATTTTGGAATGATGAAGAAGAATAACACTGATTGTTATATAGCAGATAATACTCATTGGATAATTGGAACTTATCCAATAGAATTCAATCCATTAATTGAGTTGTATAATACTTGGATTTGTTTCTTTACAAAGGAGCGTATAGAACATATGAGTTTTAGATATTTAGGTACAAGAGGAGATGCTATAGAAACTGATACTGTTAGATTGGGAAATGTTATAGTCGAATATCTAAACAATGGATATAAACCAAATATCGGAATGTTATCATTCATGGAAGACATAAAAAACTCTCGTGCTTTCGATAGAGGTTTTTATGAGAAGGCTAAAGCGTGGTTTCCTGTTAAAGACGCTAAATATCATGTTCATCCAGAACAATCTTTTTTTAAAATGATAAATTTATTTAAAGTTCATAGTCTAAAAAATTCTATGGATGAACTTGGAATTAACATTTCATTTAATGTTACCGCTTAAATAATAAATAAAACCAAACTCATGAAAAAACTAAGCAAAAGCCTGTTTGATTTAACAGAAGAACAAAAAGAATCCTCCATCTCGATTTATGGAAAAGTGATTAAATGTTTAATTGCTCCTTATCACAATATTCTTAATATACCATTGGAGCCCAACAATGAAGTGTATGTTTATCCAGAGAGAGATTTAAGCATACAACAACGCAAAGAGATTGTAAGTGTTATGGCCGGTTCTGCAAAAACAGAAATATGTTTTGTTACTGCAGATTTATTTATTATTTTAGATATGATTGATTGTTGTTGCAGAATTTTAACTCCAGATGGCAAAATCGAAAACGTTAGAGAGAAAACTTTTTCCGCCAATCCTCATTCAATTATTTACAATGTTTTACAAGATGATAAACATGTAGACAAATATAAAGATAATGCTAATGATTATCGGACAAAAATAAATGCTGTAATAACAGCTGTTAATGAAAAGAAAATGACTCAGGCCGAGTTTGATAAAAACAAAGCTTTTATAAATTTAATTGGAGAAGACATTATAAGAAACAAACTGAGAGAAATGTTGAGTGGTGTAGAAATAATCCGAGAATCTTTTAAAAAAGATAAGTTTACCGGTGTTGTGGAATTTTCTGAAGAAGAATTAAAATTCATTAAAAACAAAGAATGGTTTAAAGAAAATCAAACAATAAAAGTTTGTTTAGAAAGATGCAGAGAAGATGCTAAAAATGATGAAAAAAGATTGTCAATTTACAAAAAATTAATAACCCTTCAAGAAGGTGACGCAAGTTATAAAGATGAACTTAAAGAAAATTTAAATAAAAAGAAAGAAACAGAAATTGGTATAAAATTACGTCACAAGCTCGAATATTGGCTCACCGAACAAAAAGAAGAAGCTAAAATAAAAGATTTAATCAAAAACTAAAACAATGATACATTCAGACTTATACGCACACAACATTCTTCGTCCATATGGAGAAGGAGAAGAATACATCAAGAAAGAAAAAGAAAAACCATCTGAGCATAAATTGTCTCTTACTAAAAATCTACCAGTAGATTTGATCGGACCATATCCATCTTCTATTTTTGTTAATGAAAATTGTGATATAATATTTAAAACTCCGCGAGGAAGTAGATATTATGATAGTGTTCCAAATAAATTAATAGCTAAGTTCAAAATTTAAAACAATTTATCATATCTTTGCGTTTAATTAAATAAAAAAACAAAATGAGAAGAGCTGAATCGGATTATTCGATAATTAAAGAAAAAGAAATTTTTTATGGAATTTCATTAGGTTATGACTATTGTTCAGAACATGAATGGGGCATTAAAAAAATGAACAATAAATTAGGTATAGATAAGTCTAAAGGAAAATTAGGTATTGATAACTACACAATTTCCAAACACGATTGCATTGTTTTTTTAAAAGAAGAAAATAAAGCCTTTTTAACAAGTAGAAAACATTGGAAAAAAACAGAAAATGTCACAATTAAAGATTTACTTCCACATGATTTAGAATTTGCTTATAATAATTCAAATTTAAGAACAGCATGGGATGAAGAAGATTTTTGTGTTATTGTTTCTGGAGAAGAAAATGTAACTTTTTTAGAGGATTTATATGAGCAATTTTTGAAAAACAATATTGCTATTACAAGAATAAATCGTTCGATACCAGCTTTTTCAAATGCTTCTCTTTCTTTATTAATTGTTGACCGGCTTCCCAAAGAAGCGATTGATGAAATGTATAAATCAGATAAAAAGCAAAAAGATTTGGTTGATTACGAAGCAGAAATTGGAATGACAAAACTTAAAGAAGATACAAGACCAGCATCTGGTTATAAAAAAGAAAATTATTACATGGCGTGTTCTCCAAAATGGATTGATTATGAAAATGCTGAAAATCTTAATAAAATAAAAGATTTAAAAAAAACAAAATTCGATATTCAATACTGGATTAACTATTCTGATGATGATGATAATTATGGCTGGTATACCGTAGAAGAAATCAGAGAATGGCTGAGTACACCAGGTTTGAAACTAAAACAAATTAGACATGCAAACAAATAGTTTATTACGATTAATAAAACGAAAAAATGAAAGAAGCATTTGAAGTTATGTCAACTCATCCGTTATTGACGGTATTTTTAGGAGTTGTATTATTGTTTTCATTAATGATAATTGGTTCAACACTTACAGATATATTTAGTAAAAACGATTAAATTAAATAATTATGGGATACAACTTAAGAGTTGGAGAACTTCAAACACTTTGGGATGACAGTGATGGTCTCGAAAGTATAATCAGGAATTCAGCAGAAGGAGCTCATCACGATAATGCTCCATCATTTGGAGAGCCGACAGATGGTTCTAATGGCAGATGGCCTTCTTATACGGCTTGGCATGATTTCACAAGATTTGTAGATTTGGAAGATTTTTTTTATAGTAAAGAGACTGGTTTATTAAGAAGTCATCCTGGGTGTTTTCCTTTAACTAAAAAGCACAAAGAAATTATTGATAAAGCATATGAGAAATTTTATAAAAAATATCCAAATGCCAAAGCTGGATTTTCTCCAAAAATAAATGAAGAAAAAGGAGTTTGGGAAGATAAAGACTGGCCGGAAGAAAACACTTGGGCAGTTAGATTAGAATGGCTTAAATATTGGGTTGATTGGGCAATTAAGGAATGTGAACAACCTGTTTTTTATAATTCATAATTTAAATTAAAACAATGTCAGAACAAACAAAACATACAATAAAAGAAGTACTTCACAGAATTACTCCTAATGAAATTACGGTTTTATTATCCGGACAAGTCTTTGGGTTCGGATCTAATCTCAGCGGAAGGCATTCTAAAGGAGCTGCTAAAACTGCTATGGGATGGGGTGCAAAATTTGGTCAAGCTGCAGGACTTCAGGGACGAACATATGGTATTCCAACCAAAGACAAAACAATCAGAAGAGTGCTCAGAATAGATGAAATAAAACATTTCGTTGATGACTATATAGAGTTCGCGAAACAACATCCAGAATTAACTTTTCTAACTACCGAGGTTGGTTGTGGCTTAAGTAAAATGAAACCAAAAGACATAGCTCCTTTATTTGAAAATGCTATTGATGTTCCAAATATTTTTTTACCAGAGAGATTCTGGCATAAATTGGGGTATGTTGAGAATTTAATGACATAAGAGAAAGAATAATTACTGACATACTCCAACGAATAAATTCGTTGGGTTCTCGTATTGGAAGCTTACGCCACCGCAACATAACTTTTGAAATAAACTTCGTTATGAAATTTCATTCCAATTGGCTCCGTCAGAAAGCGAATACGTCCAGAGTCCAAGTTTAAACATGTCCCAAACGATACATTTTCATTATAAATGTTTATAGCACCTACTCCATCCCTATCAAACACGAAATCACATTTTTTACACTTATACGTGCGACCTCTTGGACTTGACTTTTTTATGTTTTTGCAACACGGACATTTTCGGCTTGTATATGGCTCCGGGACGATATTTACTTGCCCGGATATACCCTCAAATTTGTACTTAATATAATTCTTTAATTTTTGTTCTGGATTTTGACTTATCTTCTGATTTGTCTTTCCTCTCATGTTCGGAGAATCATGTGTCGAAGAATTA
>Ga0209002_10000416_pt1 | contig 34047 bp, 25 predicted proteins | sample Rifsed16ft2_FD_184010 | JGI IMG/M metagenome (GOLD analysis project Ga0209002, IMG submission 184010) | Soil microbial communities from Rifle, Colorado, USA - sediment 16ft 2 (version 2) | ecosystem: Environmental > Terrestrial > Deep subsurface > Rock core/Sediment | place: Rifle, Colorado...
CCATGTCTCCCCGGCATGGGCTATCGCGCCAGGCGACCGGGGACGGCCTTGGCGGCCCCCCCCGGGACCCGAACCATGTCTCCCCGGCATGGCTATCGCGCCAGGAGACCGGGGACGGCCCTTGGGTGCCCTCCCGGGACCCGAACCATGTCTCCCCGGCATGGCTATCGCGCCAGGAGACCGGGGACGGCCCCGGCGTGCCCTCGCTGGCCCCGAACCATGCCTCATGAGCATCGCTCCGCCGGCGAACACATAGAGCGGAGCCATGCGGCCGGACGCGAGGCCAGATCCATGCCATCAAGGGGTTCACGGTCCACCGGCGAACGGTACCGAGGCGTCACTATGGCGCGCGAAGCGGCCGGTGAGTCCGTGGTGAGCGGGGGCGCCTACGATGCCCTGGCTCTCGGGTCCGGACGGCGGGGGAATCGGCGGGCTCCGTCGTTCGGGCCCGGGGCGCCTGCTCGGCGTCTGTGGCCAAGGGGGGTGCGCGAGGGTCCGTGGAGCCGCTGGGTTCGCTCGATGCATGCCGACGAAGTCGCCTCATGCGGCGAATCACCGCCACGGCCCGCCGCCGCCAGGAGGCCGCGACCATGGCCGAGCCCATCCTCATCGTCGACGGGCGGGCCCGCCGTCCGCGGACCATCCGGGAGATGCCCCCCGAGGATCGACCCCGCGAACGCCTGGAGGCGCGCGGGCCCGCCGGGCTCTCGAACGCCGAGCTGATCGCTCTCGTCTGGGGCACGGGCGCGCCGGGCGTCAGCGCCCTCGACCTGGCGACGGAGGCACTCGCCGTTCACGGCGGGCTGGCCGGTCTCGCCGCCGCGAGTCGCGTGGAGCTGGAGGCGATCCCCGGCATCGGGGCTGCCCGCGCCGCCCGGCTGGCGGCGGCCTTCGAGCTCGGCCGTCGGCTCCTTGCCGACTGGCCCGCGGGGCGCTTCGCCATCCGCGGCCCGCGCGACCTGGCCGACCGGCTCGTGCTGCAGATGGGCCGTCTCGAACGTGAGGAGCTGCGCGTCGTGCTGCTCAACACGAAGAACGTCGTGCTCGCGGTCGAGACGGTCTACCGGGGCAACGTCTCGACCTCGTTGGTGCGGGTCGGCGAGCTGTTCCGCGACGCGGTCCGGCAGCATGCGGCCGGGCTCATCCTCGTGCACAACCACCCCTCCGGCGACCCGACACCGAGCCCCGATGACCTGCACCTCACGGCCGAGACGGTCGCCGCCGGCCGCCTGCTCGACGTGCCCGTGCTCGACCACCTCGTCATCGGCCACGACGCGTACGTCTCGATGCGGGATCGAGGTGTCGCCTTCGACCGATCAGCCCCGCGCGCGGCGCCGTCGCCGGCGGCGTGACCTGGTGGCGCCGGGCTCGTCAGGGAACGCCGCTCGGGCCCCGGTCGGTCCGGATGGGGTGGACGGGTATACTGCTCCGGCTTCCAGCGACCGTTTCGCGTGCGTCCGGCCAGCACCGCCCCGCGCGCTCGCTCCCACCCACCGCCGCAGCCCGCGACCCTCGAAGGAACCGCCCCGCATCATGTTCGACGCCCTGTTCGGCCTCTTCTCCCGCGACATCGGGATCGACCTGGGAACGGCCAACACGCTCGTCCACGTGCGTGACCGGGGGATCGTCATCAGCGAGCCGAGCGTGGTGGCCATCGAGGCGCGCACGAAGCGGGTCCTTGCCATCGGCGCCGAGGCGAAGCGCATGGTGGGTCGCACGCCGGCCAACATCATCGCCGTGCGTCCGCTGCGCGACGGCGTCATCAGCGACTTCGACGTGACCGAGCAGATGATCAAGTACTTCGTGCACAAGGTGCACGACCGGGTCGGGCTCATCCCCCGGCCGCGCATGCTGCTGGGCATCCCGTCCGGCGTGACCGAGGTCGAGAAGCGGGCGGTGCGCGACGCCGCCCTCAACGCCGGCGCCCGCTGGGCCCGACTGATCGAGGAGCCCATGGCCGCCGCCATCGGGGCCGGCCTGCCCGTCGGCGAGCCCTCGGGCTCGCTCATCGTGGACATCGGCGGGGGCACGACCGAGGTCGCCGTCATCAGCCTCGGCGGCATCGTCGTCTCGCGCAGCATCCGCATCGGCGGCGACGAGATGGACCAGGACATCGTCGCCTACGCCCGGCGCGAGTACAACCTGCTGCTCGGCGAGCGCACTGCGGAGGACATCAAGATCGCGGTCGGCTCGGCCTACCCGGGCGAGTACGACGAGCAGCACGTGACGCTGCGTGGCCGCGACCTCCTCACCGGCCTGCCGCGTGCCGTGGAGATCGGCGCCGACCAGGTGCGCGAAGCCATCGAGGGATCGGTGCAACAGATCGTGGACACCATCAGGGACACCATCGAGGAGACGCCGCCCGAGCTGGTGGCCGACATCATGGACCAGGGCATCGTGCTGGCCGGCGGCGGCGCGCTGCTGCAGGGGCTGGACCGGCGCGTGGCCGAGGCGACGCAGATGCCCGTCCACGTTGCCGACGACCCGTTGACCTGCGTGGTTCGCGGCACCGGAAAGGTGCTCGAGGAGCTCGACACGATGGAGCGCACGCTCGTGGCCGAGACCTACTCCCGACCGCCGCGCTAGGGTCCGCCGAAGCGCCGCCGTACCAGGAGCCGTTGCCCGCCGGGAGTCCACGCCGATGTTCGCCACCCGCGCCAGCCGCCGTCGCGGCATCGCCTACGCCCTCCTCGTCGCGGCCTCGCTCATCCTGCTCGCGCTCAGCGGCACCGGGCTCATGGGCGAGCTGCGGGCCGGCGTCAGCTTCGCCCTGGCGCCCATCCAGTCCGCGCTGGCGGGGATGACGCGGAGCGCCACGTCCATCGTCTCCACCCTCGGCGAGATCGATCGGCTGCGCGGCGACAACCGCGACCTGCAGGCGGCGAACCTGGCGCTGGAGGCCGAGAACCGGCGCTTGCAGGGCCTGGTAACGACGAACCAGACCCTCACCGCGCTGATGCAGGTGCGGTCCACGCTGGACTACCGGACGGTGGCCGCGGAGGTCATCGGGCGGCAGGTCAGCCAGGCTGAGCGGGTCGTGTCGCTCTCGGTGGGCAGTGACCGAGGCGTGAGCGTCGGCGACGTCGTGCTGGCCGGCGGGGCGGCGCTCGTGGGGCGCGTCGTGGAGGTGGGCCCGAACTACAGCCGCGTGCTGCTCATCAGCGACACGCGCTCCACGGTCATCGGGCTCGTGGAGCCGTCGCGGACGACGGGCAATATCCAGGGCCAGCTGGGCGGCTCGCTGGTGATGAGCCAGATCCCGTCCACCGACGTGGTGAACGTGGGCGACGAGGTCGTGACGGCCGGGATCGACCTGGGCAACGGCATCCGCTCGCCCTTCCCCAAGGGGCTGCTCGTGGGCCGCGTCGTGGACGTCGAGCGAGATGCCACAGCCGTGGTGCAGACCGCCTTCGTCGAGGCTGCCGCGCCCCTCGAGAAGCTGGAGTACGTCCTCGTCATCACCGACTACGAGGGTGGCATCCCCATCGCGCCCTCCCCGTCGCCGGAAGCGAGCCTCGGGGCCGGTGCGTCGCCCTCCGCTTCGCCGACCGTCTCGCCCGGCGGCTCGCCGATCGACCTGCCTTCGCCGTCGCTGCAGCCGGCGCCGTAGCGCAGCCGGGCGCGCGGCAGGGCTGAGCCGGCCGAGCCTCAGCCGCGCCCCAGCGACGCGAAGCGCAATCCCGCCTCGCGCACCTGCTCGGCCACCACGATGTCGCGCGTGTCGTAGACGAGGTCGCCGGCCATGCTCCGGGCCAGCGCTCCCCAGTCGAGCTCGGCGTAGTCGCGCCACTCGGTGGCCACGAGCACCGCGTCGGCGCCCGCGATGGCCTCGGCGACGGAGTCGGCCGTCTCCAGCTCGGGGTCGGCACGAAGGGCCTTCTCGATCGCGCGAGGGTCGGTGCCCACGACGCGTGCCCCGGCCTCGCGCAGGTAGCGCGCCAGCGAGAGGGCGGGCGACTCGCGGACATCGTCCGTGTTCGCCTTGAAGGCGAGGCCGAGCAGCGCGATACGCCTGCCCGCCAGCGCTGCCAGGCCGCGCTCGCCGTCGAGCAGCTCCCCGAGCCGCCGCACGATCGCACGCTGGTGGACCTCGTTGGAGTGGCTCACCGCGTCGATGAGTGGCGTCGGCACGCCGCGCGCGGCGGTGACCAGCGATAGCGCCACGGCCTGCTCGGGCAGGCACGACCCGCCGTAGCCCGGCCCGGCGTTGAGGAACGCCCGCCCGATGCGGGTGTCCATGCCGATCCCCGCCGCGACCGTGTCCACGTCCGCCCCGACGACGTCGCAGATCCGCGCCAGCTCGTTGGCGTAGGCGACCTTGGCCGCCAGGAAGACGTTCGAAGCGAGCTTGATGAGGGCCACGGACCGGGCGTCGGCGATCATCGTCGGGGCGTGCAGCCCCTCGTAGAGCGCCAGCACCGCCTCCGCCGCGGCGTGGTCGCGCGGCTCCAGCCAGCCGGCGACGATCCGATTCGGGGTCTCGAAGTCGGCGATGGCCGAGCCTTCGCGCATGAACTCCGGGTTGGTGACGATGGCCGGCCGCTCCCCGGTGGCGGCCCACCCGGCGGCCAGCGCCAGCAGGCGAGCCGGCCCGTCCACGGGGAGCGTGGAGCGCACGACGATCGTGTGCTCCGGGCCGACGGCGTCGAGCAGCGCGCGCACGGCTGCCTCGACGTTGGCCGTGGAGAGCGGCCCGTCCCTGCCGGTCGGCGTGGAGACGGCGACGATCGAGACGCTTGCCTCGGGGGGCGGGCGCAGATCGGTCGTGAAGTCGAGCCGTCGCTGCCCGGCGTAGGCACGGATGGCGGCCTCGAGTCCCGGCTCGAAGACCGGGGGGATGCCGCCGCGCAGGCCCTCGATGCGGGCCGCGTCGATGTCGGCGACGGTCACCCGATGGCCGAGCTTGGCGAACCCGACGGCCGTGACCAGCCCGACGTGGCCGGCGCCGACGAGGAAGAGGTGCATCGGGGCTCCTGCTGGTTGGGGATCGGCCGGAATGGTACCCGGGCTAGGGGTTCGGGATGATCAGCCGCTGGCCCGGCTCGATGAGGTTCGGGTTGGCGATCCCGTTGGCCCGCACGATGGCCTCCACCGTCACCCCGTAGCGGTTCGCGATCTGGGTCAGGTTCTCCCCCCTGGCCACGGTGTGGAGCCGCGCTGTGGGGCTGGGGAAGGGGCTGAGCGACGGCGTGGGCGTGGCGGTGGGCGTGGCCGTCGGAAGGGGAGGCGGCGTCGGTGTCCGGGCCGGCGGCGGCAGGGTCGCGCCCGGCGGATCCGCGTCGGCGATGCCGGGGACGAGCATCGCGGCCCCCAGGCCGATGCCGGCGGCGAGGACGAGCACGAGGAGGACGAGGGCACCGACCAGCCAGGGCGAGGAACCCCGACGGACCTGTGGCGAGGCGGGCTCGGCGATGAGGGCGGGCTCGGCCGGGGGCCAGGGACTCAGTCCGCTGGCGACGTCGGCGGGCGGCGGGGGCGTCGCGGGCAGGCGGGTCCGGCGCTTGCGCTTCCGCTTCGGCTGCGAGGACGGCTCGGACGCAGGCCGGTCCGGCGCCTGGTCCTCGCCCTGCTGCTCGTCGTCGGCCACCTGCTCCTCCCCGTGCGCGGCGTCGCCGCTCGCCGGCAATCGTGCCACACGCTGCGCCACCGGGTCTCAGCACCTCGGGTGCGCCCGGGGGTCAAGGGACGCGGTGCGTCTCGGCAGCACGCTGACGCGGTGGTGCTCGGAGGCAACGGGCCTATGGAGCCATGCCCGACCGGACCATCTCGGCATTGGTTCGACCGCGCCGGGGGGCGAGGCTGACGGGGAAGCGGGGCGACCCAGACCCCCGCCGACGTGACCTGCCGAGCGGAGACTGTCCGTGCCCCACGCGACCCCTACGCTGCCCGCCCCCCGCAGCCGTCCCGCCACGCTCGTGGCGCTGCTGCTGGCGGTGGTCCTGGCCGTCACCGCCGCCGGCCTCTTGCCGCTCGGTGCGCGCGTGGCCTACGGCGCGGCGCGACTGAAGGCAGTCGTGATCGTCGGCCCGTCCGCCGGGCTGCAGAGCAGCAACCTCGCCAGAGGCGAGTACATCGCGGCCGTGGCCGAGTCGTACGGCATGGACGTGCGGCGCGTCTTCCACCCGAACGCGACCTGGTCGGCCGTCCTGGCCAACATCCAGGGCGCCAGCATCGTCGTCTACCTCGGCCACGGCAACGGCTGGCCCAGCCCGTACGCGCCGTTCCAGACGAGCACGAAGGACGGCTTCGGGCTCAACCCGACCGCCGGCGGCTCGGCGTATTCCGTGCAGTACTACGGCGAGGGGCCCATCGCCGCCAGCGTCGCTCTTGCCCCCAACGCCGTGGTCCTGCTCAACCACGCCTGCTACACCGCCGGCAGCAGCGAGCCCGGGCAGGCCGCGCCGACCCTGGCGGTGGCACAGGAGCGCGTCGACAACTATGCGGCAGGCTTCCTGCGCGCAGGCGCCCGGGCCGTCTTCGCCTATAGCTACGCGGACGTCTCGCCGGTCATCCGCGACCTGTTCACGACCCGCAAGACGATCGACGAGATCTTCATGGGCAGCGGCTACAACGGTGGCCTCGACGTCCGCTTCCCGTCCCTGCGCACGCCGGGCTACGACGTGCACATGGATCCCGAGAGCAGCAGCGGCTACTACCGCTCGGTGGTGGGCAGCCTGGCGCTGACGGCCGAGCAGGTGACCGGCGCGCCGTTCTCAAGCACCGACGGCGCCCTCACCGGCTTCGTCGTGCCGGGCACCGCCACCGTCGCCGCCACGGGCGCGGCGGACGTCCTCGACGCACCCGGTGGCGCGGTCGTGGGTTCGCTCGGTGCGGGCACGCCCGTGGGCGTCGCCGCAGGGCCGTTGACCGGCGCCGACGGACGAACCTACCTGGTCGTCTCCTCCCCGATGTATGGGTTCGTGGCCACCGAGCAGCTGACGCCGGCCGACTCGACCGGGGTCGCCACATCGCCCGCGGACACGGTCGCGCCGACGCTGCTGAGCGCGGCGGCCGCCACCCCCGCGGCTCCGCGCGTCTTCACCCCCAACGGCGACGGCACCACCGACACGCTGCCGATCGGTTACGGCATCTCGGAGGTCGGCAACATCGTGATGACCGTCCGCAGCGCGACCGGGATCGCCGTCAGGACGGCCACGATCAATGTGGCCGCCGGCGCCGGCACCGTCGTCTGGGACGGCCGTGACGATGCCGGAGCGTACGTGTCCGAAGGGACCTACGAGGTGGAGCTGCGGCCACGGGACCTGGCCGGCAACGTCGGCCAGCCGATCGCCACCACCGGGCTCGCCCTCACGTCGATCAAGAGCTTCGCCGTGACGCCAGGGATCTTCTTCCCGGCCGACGGTGACGGGCTCGCCCCGAGCGTGAGAGTGTCGTTCACGGTCACCCGCGCGGCGGTCGTCGACTGGACGCTGACCGGACCCGACGGTAGCCTCGTGGCCACCCCCTGGTCGGCGCGCCCGACGGTCCCCGGCGCGTATTCCTGGACGTGGACCGGTCAGGACGCGGTCGGGGCCAACGTCAGGGAGGGGCTCTACAGGACGACCATCACCTCGACGACCGACGCCGGCGTGGTCACGTACCGCGGCAGCTTCTGGGTGGGAGCGTTCCGCATCACCCCGTCGACGGCCACGCTCACGCGCGGCAAGAGGGTGACGGTGACGATCCGGAGCGCCGAACCGCTGCTGCGGAAACCGAGCCTGACGATCACGCAGCCCGGCGCCGCGCCCTACGTCCTCTCCACTACGAGGGTGACGTCGACGACCTACAGGGCCACCTTCACGGTCCGCTCGGGCTCCACCGGCAGCGCCCGGCTGAAGGCCTACGGCATCGATGCCAACGGCCGGAGCCAGGCGAGCTACCTGACGGTCCCGGTCAACTAGGGTCCGACGCCTCGTCTCGGGCCGCCGCCGGGCGACCGGACCGGAACGCACGCGACCACACCGCATCCCTCCGTACTGGTCGGGACTGGGACCATCGGCCGATGGTCGCGGCCCTCCATCCGACGTACGGTGCCTTCCCGGTGGCAGCTTGCCTGCCGCCCCACGGAGGTGCGCCGCTTGCCGAACCGTCGCCGCCGCCTGAGCGCCCTCGCCGTGGTGCTCGCCGTCGCTCTCGTCGTGCCCGCGCCGTGGCTGGCCGGAGCACCGACCGCGCGCGGGCAGGCCGGCCCGGCCCCGGGCTCGCCCGACGCCCAGGGGCGGCTCCAGCCGACGATCCACTACGAGGACGCGCTGAACCACGCCGGCGACAGGATCGCCTTCGTGCCGGGCGAGCGGGTGAAGGTTCCCTTCCGGCCCCGGTACGACGACGACTGGTCGGTGGGCGGACGCGCGCCGCGCCCGTTGCCCGCTGCCCGCAAGAGCGGGAAGGAGCTGGTCGAGACAGGCTCCGCGAAGCGTGGCGAAGAGAACGAGCCGCCGGTCGCGCCCGACTCGGTTCCGGTCCCGGACTCGCCTTCTGCGCTCTCGCTCGATCGGGCGGTCTCGGTCGCCCGCGCACCCGAACGGATGCTCGCAGCCCGCGTGGCTCCCGGTGGCCTGCGCCGCGAGGTCTTCGGTTTCCTGCCCTACTGGGAGCTTCAGGACTCATCGACCCGCCTCGATTACAGCGTCCTGTCCACGATCGCCTACTTCGGCGTCGGCGCGGACAAGGACGGTCATCTCATCACCAAGCGCTCCGACGGCACGACCGACACGGGCTGGGCGGGCTGGACGAGCAACGCGCTGACGAACGTCATCAACGCCGCGCACGCGAACGGCACGCGCGTCGTCTTGACCGTGCAGCGATTCGGCTGGACGGCCAGCCAGTCGAGCGCTTCGACGGCACTCCTCTCCAGCGAGACCGCCCGCCAGACGCTGGCCGACGAGATCGCCGCCGCCGTCCGCGATCGGGGCGCCGACGGCGTGAACCTCGACTTCGAGCCCATCCCCAGCGGCCAGGGCGCGAACTACGTGACCTTCGTGAGGCAGGTGCGGGCGGCGCTCGACGTGCAGGCGCCGGGCTACCAGCTGACCTTCGACACGACCGGCTGGATCGGCAACTACGACGTGGCCGCGCTCACCGCGCCGGGGGCCGCCGACGCCGTCTTCATCATGGGCTACGACTACCGCACCTCGAGCTCGGGTACCGCGGCCTCGATCTCGCCGCTGACCGGCCCGGCCTACGACCTGACCGACACGGTGGCGAGGTACCTCGAGCGCACGAGCGCGAGCCAGATCATCCTGGGCGTCCCGTACTACGGCCGCGCCTGGTCCACCACGAGCGACGCCCTGCACGCGCCGACGCGACCCGGCTCCTCGACGTACGGCTACTCCTCGAGCGTGCTCTACACGACGGCGGTGGACCACGCGACGGCGAAGGGCCGTCGCTGGGATGCCACTGAGCAGGTCCCCTGGTCCGCCTACGAATGGCAGTACTGCACGACCTGCCCCACGACCTGGCGCCAGCTCTACTACGACGATGTCGAGAGCCTCGGTGCGAAGTACGACCTGGTGAACGTCAGCAACCTGCGCGGCGCCGGTATCTGGGCGCTCGGCTACGACGGCGCCCGGCCGGAGCTGTATGCGCTCCTCAAGGCGAAGTTCGTCGATGTCGGCGTGGCGGGCCTCCACCTGGGCGCCGAGAACACGCCGACGGCGACCGGAGATTCGGCCTACTCGCCCGCGTCCGGCGAGACGGCCGTCTTCTCGCCCAACGGCGACGGGGCGCGCGACGCGCTGCGCATCTCGTACCGTCTCGACCCGGCCATGGACGGGTTGACGCTGAGCATCTACCGCGCAGCGGACCGTGGCCTCGTCGGCGCGCTCTCGCTGCCGGGTCTCGCCGCCGGCGACCGGACGTACGACTGGGACGGCCGTCTCGGTGGCGCCTCGCTGCCCGACGGCACGTACCTGCTCCAGCTCGTCGGTGTGCGCGGCGGCATGAGTTACGCGGCTCCGGCGGCCGACATGACGGACCCGAAGCTACCCCTGGGAGGGGCCACGTTCACGGTGGACACGGCGCCACCGGCCATCACGCCCATGAGCGTCACGCAGACCTGGATCTCGCCCGACGGGGACGGACGGCAGGAGATCGCGCGCCTGACGGCCGTGGCGTCCGCCGGCGCGGTCCGCTGGTCGATCTCGGTCGGCGATGCCGCCGGGACGCTTGTCCGGACCTTCAGCGGGGATGGAGGCGTCATCGACGCGACGTGGGACGGTCGGGATGCGGCCGGCGCTCTCGTCGCCGACGGCACGTATCTCGCGACCGCCTCCGGCGCCGACGAGGCCGGGAACGCGGTCCAGACGACCGTGCAGATCGGCGTCGATGTCCGTGATCCGCAGGGCACCGTAACGGCGTCCCCGAAGGCGCTCGCGCCCGACGCCACGAGCAACGCGTTCTCGCCCAACGGCGACGGATGGCAGGATACGGCCACCATCCGCTGGACCCTCGACGAGGCGGCCGCGGGGACGATCTCCGTGCGCAGCCCGACGGCCACGATCTGGACGGCCCGTATCCCCTCGTCCGTGGCGGGTTCGGTCGCCTGGAACGGGCGCGATCGCAGCGGTCGGGCCGTGGCTGAAGGGACGTACACCGTCGTGGCCACGGTCGCCGATGCGGCCGGCAACCCGGTGGCGATGACGGCTGAGGTGCGGGTCGACCGCACGGTGGGCTTCCTCCGCGCTTCGCCCGGGGTCTTCTTCCCGAACGACGGGGACGCCCTCGCGCGCACGACCAGCGTCAGCTTCCGGTCGAGCCGGCCCACCTCGACGACGTTGCGGGTGACCGACGCCTCCGGACAGGTCGTGCGCACCGCCTGGCAGGCTCGAGCCCGGGACGCCGGCACGACCACCTGGACGTGGGACGGGCGGGACGACGCACGGGCGCCGCTGCCGAGCGGGTACTACCGGCTCGAGCTCATCGCGTCGGCCGGGGGCGTGCAGCAGGTCATCGTGCGTGGCCTGACCCTCGACGCCTTCCTGATCGCGCCCTCGTCGCGCGTCGTGGCGGCCGGCCAGCGGCTGACGGTGATCGTGACGTCCGCCGAGCCGCTGCGATCGCCACCGACGGTGACGCTGGCACAGGCGGGACTCGCCGCGCGGTCGGCCGCGGCCGTCAAGCGTAGCGACGGCCGGTTCCAGGCCGTCTTCACCGTCGCCCCAGGCGGGAGCGGTCCGGCGACGGTGACGGTCGCCGGCATCGACACGGGCGGCCATCGCAATCTCAGCCAAACGACCGTGACCGTCCAGTAGCCGGTCGAGCCATCGCCCCCGCTACACTGCCCGGGATGACCGTCCCCTTGCCGGCGCACGGGCTCGAGCGCGCCCCTGACGCAGAAGCTCGATACACGGACACGTGGGTCGTGCTGCCGACGTACGACGAGGCGGACAACCTTCAGCCGATCTGCGCGGCGATCCTGGCGCGACTCCCCGGCGCCACCCTGCTGGTCGTGGACGACGCCTCGCCAGACGGGACGGGAGAACTGGCCGACGCCATGGCCGCCGCCGACCCCCACGTGCGAGTGCTCCACCGCCCCGGCAAGGCGGGCCTCGGGCGCGCCTACCTGGCCGGCTTTGCGGCCGCGCTCGAGGGGGGCGCCGGGCGCATCGTCCAGATGGACGCGGACTGGTCGCACGACCCGTCGTACCTCCCGGGGCTCGTCGGGGCGCTCGAGGGGGCCGACCTCGTGATCGGCTCCCGCTACACCGCCGGTGGCGACGTGCGCGACTGGGGGCTGACGCGGCGGTTCGTCTCCCGGGGTGGCTCGCTCTTCGCGAGGCTCGTGCTCGGGCTCGGCCCGCGCGACCTGACCGGCGGCTTCAAGGCCTGGCGCGCGGCGACCCTCGCCGCCCTGCCGCGCGAATACGTCCACGCCGGCGGTTACGTCTTCCAGATCGAGATGACCTACCTCGCCGACCGGCTCGGCGCGCGCGTCGTCGAGATGCCCATCGTCTTCGTCGACCGCCGCATCGGCGTCAGCAAGATGAGCCGGCGCATCATCGTCGAGGCGCTCGCGGTCGTGCTGCAGCTGCGCTGGGACGAGCTGCGCGGCCGCCGTTCTCGTGTGCGGGCAGCGGCCGCCCCCGAGGCCGCTGCCACTCCCGAGGCCGCCGCCACTCCCGAGGCCGGGGCCCGCCGGGGCGGCTGATGCGCACGCTCTCCGACCTCATGCCGCGCGACGCCCCCCGACCGCCCGGCACGCGCGTCGTCATCGACCTGCGGCCGCTCCAGGAGCCCGAGCGCACCCCCATCACCGCCGCCTACCTGGATCGGCTGCTCTCCGCATATGCGGCGCGACCCCTGCCCGGCGAATCGTTCGTGGTCCTCCTGCGCACGCTGCGCGACGATCCGGCCGACGAGTTGGAGCGGCGGGGCCTGGTGGTGGCCGGTCGGCGCCGGGTGCCACCAACGGCACGGCTGCTGCGCTCGGGCGGCCTGACCATCGACTCCTTCCTGCTGCGCGGAGCGGAGGTCGGCACGGCCCGCCACGCCGAGGAAGCGGGGGCCGTCGGCAGCGTCTACCACACGGCGGGCGGGGCGGTGCCGCTCGGCTCGCGGCTGCCGGTCGTGGCCACGCTCCTCGACCTCGCCCCGTGGGAGCTGCCCGAGGTCTACGCCCGCAGCATCGCGGCCCGCTTCGGCCATCGCCTGCGCGCGCGGGTCCTGCGCGACGCGACGCGACTCATCGTCACCTCGCGGGCGACGGGGGAATCCGCGCGCCGGCGCATCCACATCAGGCCGGAGCGGATCGTCGTCGTGCCGCTCGCCGCCGACGAGGCCTTCGGGCCGGCGGCGGCCGAGGTGGACAGGGTGGCGGCCATCCGCGCCAGGCTGGAGCTGCCCGACAAGTACCTTGTCTTCGCCGGGCGCTACGACGCGCGCAAGGACCTCGGCACGCTGTTCGCCGCGCTGCAGGGGCTGCGCGCGGAGGGCGCCACGGGCAAGGCGACGAAGGCGGGCAAGGCCGCGGGGGCTGCCGAGGCGTGGCCGCCCTTCGTCGTGCTGGCCGGCGCTGCCGGCGCCGACGCCACCGACGTGGCCGCTCTCGGCCGCGCCGCGGAGCGCTACGGCGTGGCCGATCTCGTGCGCCTCACGCCGCGCCTCTCGCACGACGAGCTGGCGAGCCTGGAGGCCGGGTCCGGCGGCTTCGTGTTCCCGACCATCAGCGAGGGCACCGGTCTGGCCGCGACCGAGGCGCTGGCCCTGGGTATCCCGGTCGTGGCCTCGAAGACCGGGCCGCTGCCCGAGATCGTGGGCAGCGCCGGCATCCTCGTCGAGCCGCGCGACGCGGCGCGCCTCGCCGCCGCACTGCGCTCCATCTGGTCCGACGGCCGCATCCACGCCCAGCTCGCCCGGGCCGCCCAGGCGCGCGCCGCCGGTCCGCGACGCACCTGGCACGACGTGGCTCGCGAGACGCGCGCCGTCTACGCGGACGCCGCGGCCTCGGCCCGCACCGGGCACGTATGACCGCTGGTCATGCGGCCGCGGCCGCTACTGCGCCCGCTCAAGGACCGACGCCGGCCGGCCGAGCTTCCAGGTCACCTGCGTGGAAGTGGGCACGACCTGGATGACGATCTGGCCCCGCACGAGCGCCACGGGCGTCCCCTTGAGCGTCCCCGAGGCGTAGAGCAGCAGGGTCGGCGAGGCGTCGTCCGCCTTCGACCACGTGGCGTCCACGAGCGCACCGTCCCGGAACACGAGCGCCCGGCCCTGCCCGATGTAGTCGATCTCCAGGCGGTTCTTCTTCTCGTTCGTGCTCGAAGGCCCGTCATCGCGCAGCGGGGCCACGCCCATGAACAACACCACGACGTTGGCGGGCGCGATGGCGCGGTCCGTCCCCGCGTCCTTCTGCAGCTTCTCCGAGCTGGTGGCCCGCAGGTAGCGGTTCGAGGCCCGGTCGTACGAGTAGGTGATGCGGTTCTCGAGGTAGGGCACGACGATCGAGCCGCCGCGTGGCCGCTCGGCCATGCCGACGGACTCCTTGAACGTCCAGGCGGGGGTCGTGAAGGGCTGGTCGGCCCCCACGCGGTCGGCCAGCGCCCGCAGCTTCTCCCCGGACGAGTAGACGTTGTGCGGTGAGAAGCGCTCGGGGATGCGCCACAGGTAGCCGGGGTCGCCGCCCCAGCGGTACTCGTCGGCGTCCCAGACGAGGTCGCCGTTCAGCTCGCGCAGGGCGCGCAGCGCGTTGGGCGCACCGCCCACGTGGACGTAGACGGCGCGCCACTCCGCGGCCCAGCCGATGAAGTAGCGCCGGCTGCTGCGGACCGGCCCCACCGCCGGCGGGTCCCCGGCCTGGAAGACGAGCATGTAGCGTGGGATGCCGCCCTCGGCCGGTGCCTGGTAGATGAGGTCCGCGTCGGAAAGGCCCGACTGCGGCCGCGCGGCCACCTGGTCGTCCACCATGACCGCGATCGGGTGGCGCTGGGCTCGCTCGGCCTCCGCGGCCGGGATCCAGGCGCCGTTGAGGGTGGCGGCGACCGGGGTCGGCGCCGGCGTGGGGCTCGGCGACGGGGTCGGGCTCGGGCTCGCCGTCGGGTTCGACCTCGGCGTGATCGTAGGGTCCCCGGGGACGGCCGGCGAGGTCGTCGTGGGCTGGGCGCAGGCCAGGGCGAGCGAAAGCAGGACCAGGACGGCGAGGAGGTGGGCGGCGGAGGGCCGGGGGAAGGCGAGCACGGCGGGCGGGATGGTACCAGCCTGTCCTTCCGAGCGGCACGCGACGTGATCGCGCGTGGGCGGTACCCTAGCGGTCCGCAGCCACCCGAACGCCCCCGGCGCGCTCCCCGGAGGACCGCGAAAGGACACCTACCATGCCCGACACGAACGGCCGGACCAGCCCCGACACGCTGGCCACCGCCGAGACCCAAGCCGCCGTCGAGGCGGTCGTCGAGGCCGAGACGATCGACGCAGCCGCCGTGGCCGCGAAGCCCCGGCGCCGGAGGAGCCCGAAGGCCACCGGACCCAAGGCCGAGCCGCGGGCGGCCAGGCGCGGGCCGGTCCGCGTGCCGGTCATGGCCGTCGCCGACCAGGCCGACCAGGTCGTCCGCGCGGAGAGCGTCTCGATCACCCAGGGCGGCGCCGAGCGCGTCGAGGCCACGAGCGTGAGCATCGTCCAGGGCGGCATCGGCGAAGCGCATGCCGACCGCATCGACGTGCGCATGGGCGGTATCGGCCGCGCCGAGGCGCGCGAGATCTCGGTCGTCCAGGGCGGCTGGGGCGTGGCCCGCGCAGACCACGTGCAGGTGTCGCAGGGCCTCCTCTGGGCGGCCCTGGCCGAGCGCGTCGAGTTGCGCCAGGGCATCTCCCGCTTCCTCGTCGCCCGAGGCCCGGTGCGCATCGAGCAGAGCTTCGCTCGCACGGTCGTGGCGCAGGACGTGGAGATCGGCGAGCGCGGCTACGCCGGCCTCGTCATCGCCCGCCGGGTGAGCGGCGACGGGCGGATCCTCCTCGACTGGCGGGCGGGCCTCGCGCTCGGCGCCGCGTTCGCGCTGGTCTGGGCGCTCATCCGCGGCGGACGCCAGCGCGGCTGAGTGACGCTCGTGATCCACCCCAGCGCGGACGTCTCGGCCGACGCCCGCATCGGTGAGCGCACGAAGATCTGGAATCGTGCCCAGGTGCGCGAGGGCGCCGTGGTCGGCGACGACTGCATCGTCGGCTCGGGCGCCTACATCGATGCCGGCGTGCGCATCGGCGACCGCGTGAAGATCCAGAACGACGCGCTCGTGTACCACGGCGTGACGGTCGAGTCGGGCGTCTTCATCGGGCCCGGCGCGATCCTCACCAACGACCGCTTCCCGCGCGCCATCACGCTGGCAGGGACGCTGGCGGGCGCGGACGACTGGACGGTGAGCACGATCCTGCTGCGCGAGGGTTGCTCGGTGGGCGCGGGCGCGGTGGTCGTGGCGGGGACGCTCGTGGGCCGCTTCGCCACCGTCGGTGCGGGCGCGGTGGTCATCCGCGACGTGCCCGACCATGCCCTGGTGGCCGGCAATCCGGCCCGCCGCATCGGCTGGGTCTGCGCCTGCGGCCAACGGCTGGTGGACGCGGCGGACAGGCCCGTCCGGGGCGCGCACGCGGGCGAGGCCACATGTCCCGACGATGCCAGCCGCTATGCCGTCTCCGGTGACGCCTGCATCGCCATCGCCGCGTCGGAGGTCCCCGCGTGATCCCCATCTCGAAGCCCGACATCGGGCCGGCCGAGGAGGCCGCGGTCCTCGAGGTCCTCCGTTCGGGCATGCTGGCCATGGGCCGCAAGACGCAGGAGTTCGAGGAGGCCTGGGCGGCCTACTGCGGGGTGCGCCACGCGTGCCTCATGGCCAACGGCACGCTGGCCCAGGAGGCCATCCTCCACGCGCTGGGCATCGGGCCGGGTGACGAGGTCATCACGGTCGCCTTCAGCTTCAACGCCACGGTCAGCGTCATCCTCCGCGCCGGGGCGACGCCCGTCTTCGTGGACATCCGTGCCGAGGACTTCTGCATCGACCCCGAGCTGGTCGAGGCGGCCATCACGCCGCGCACCAAGGCCATCATGCCGGTGCACCTCTACGGGCTGATGGCCGACATGGGCCCGCTCGTGGAGATCGCCGAGCGGCATGGGCTGCTCATCATCGAGGATGCCGCGCAGGCGCACGGGGCGACGTACCACGGGATGAAGGCAGGGCGCTTCGGGCCGGCCATGTTCAGCCTCTACGCCACGAAGAACCTGATGACCGGCGAGGGCGGCTTCGCCACGACCGACGACGACGCGCTGGCCGAGCGGCTGCGACTCTTCCGCAACCACGGCATGCGGGTCCGCTACCACCACGACGCGCTGGGCACGAACTACAAGCCGACCGACCTCGCGGCCGCGCTCGGCCTGGCGCAGCTGTACCGGCTCGACGAGCGCACGGCCCAGCGTCGCCGCAACGCCGCGCGCCTCGGCGACGGCCTGCGCGGGTACCTGACGCCGCGCCTGCCCGAGGGTCGCGAGCACGTCTGGCACCAGTACACGATGCGCTTCCCCGGGCAGCGGCAGCGCGTCATCGACGGGCTCGCCGAACGCGGCGTGGGCACGCTCATCTACTACCCGGTGCCCATCCACAGGCAGGACTACCTTCAGGCTTACCTGCCCGGCGCCCGCGACCTCCATCTGCCGATCACGGATCAGCTCTCCGACGAGGTGCTCTCCATCCCGGTGCGGCCGAACCTGACCGAGGAGGAGCTCGAAACGGTCATCCGCGCCGTGCGCGAGGTGGCTGCGCCGGTCGAGTCGGCGGTGGCCAGCACATGACGTCCGCCTCGGACCGCTCGGGGACCGCCGGGGCGCGACTCCGGGTCGGCCTCGCGGGCCTGGGCACGATGGGTCGCAACCACCTGCGTAACCTTGCTGAGCGCGACGACGTGACGCTCGTCGCCCTGGCCGACCCGTTGCTCGCCGCGCGCGAGGCGGCGCTGGCGCTGGCGCCCGGGGTGCACGCCTTCGACGACCCGTCGACCATGCTCGCCGAGGAGCGGCTGGACGCCGTGATCGTGGCCGCACCCACCACGCTCCACCACCCGGTGGCCCTGGCGGCCATCGCCCGGGGCGTGGCGGTGCTCGTGGAGAAGCCGCTGGCGCGCACGGTCGAGGAGGGGCGCGAGCTGGTGGCGGCCGCCGCGGCCCGGGGCGTCGTGCTGCAGGTCGGCCACATCGAGCGCTTCAACCCGGCCGTCCTGGAGCTCGACCGTCGACTCCGCGGCGGCGCACTGAGTCGCATCTTCAGCGTGCGCACGATCCGCGGCGGCCCGCTGCCGGAGCGCATCCGTGACGTGGGCGTGGCCGTCGACCTCGCCACGCACGACGTGGACATCATCTGCCACCTCGTCGGGGAGCGGCCCATCCGCGCCTACGCCGAGTCGACACGCCACGTGCATACGGCCCACGAGGACCTCATCTACGCGCTCCTCGCCTTCCCCGGGGGCGCACTCGGCCAGCTCGACGTGAACTGGCTGACACCGGAGAAGCAGCGGCGCATCGTCGTCCTCGGCGAAGAGGGCATGTTCCAGGTGGATTACCTCTCGCAGTCGCTGACCTTCACACGCGGCTCGCGCGACCTGGCCCCGACCTACCTCGACGGCTACGCGCCGACCTTCGCCGGCGAGACCGTCACGCTTCCCGTCACGCCGGCCGAGCCGCTCCGCCGCGAGCTCGACGCCTTCTTCGTGGCGGTGCGCTCCGGCGGGCCGGCCGCCATCAGCGGCGAGGAGGGGCTGTGGGCCGTGGCCCTCGCCAACACGCTCCTGCGCTCGGCCGAGGAGCACCGACCGATCACCATCGAAGCCCTGGAGGTCCCCTGATGTCCGATCCGACCGCGTGGGATCCGCCCGAGCGGCCCCTCGCGAGGCCCTGGCGCGGCGAGCCCGACCGAACAGGCACGGTGGCCGTGGTGGGCATGGGCAAGATCGGCCTGCCGCTCGCGGCGCAGTACGCCGACGCCGGCTGGCACGTCATCGGCGTGGACGTCGTGCCGGCCGTGGTGGAGGGGCTGAACGCCGGCCGAGTCCACTTCGATGAGGAGCCCGGCCTGCGCGAGCGGATCGTCGCAGCCCATGCCGCCGGCCGCTTCGAGGCGACGCTCGCCCACGCGGAGGCCGCCCGCCGAGCGGACGTGGTCGTGATGATCGTGCCGCTCATGCTCTCCGACGAGCAGGAGCCCGACTACCGCATGATCGACCCCGCCTCGGAGTCGGTGGGCCCGGGTCTCCGCCCCGGCAGCCTGGTCATCTACGAGACGACGCTGCCGGTGGGCGACACGCGGCGGCGCTTCGGGCCGCTGCTGGAGCGGGCGAGCGGTCTCCCCCTCGGCGACCCCGAGGTGGGGTTCCTCCTGGCGTTCAGCCCGGAGCGCGTCTACACCGGGCGTGTCTTCCGCGACCTGGCCACCTATCCCAAGCTCGTGGGCGGCGTGGACGAGGCGAGCGCTGCCCGCGCCGAGGCCTTCTACCGGAGCGTCCTGCGGGCAGAGGTCTGGCGCCTCTCCTCCGCCGAGGCGGCGGAGTTCGCCAAGCTGGCCGAGACGACCTACCGGGATGTCAACATCGCGCTGGCCAACGAGTTCGCCCGCTACGCCGAGCGGATGGGCGTGGACATCGCCGAGGTGATCAGCGGCGCGAACAGCCAGCCCTTCTCGCACATCCATCAGCCGGGCATCGGCGTCGGCGGCCACTGCATCCCCGTCTATCCGCATTTCCTCATCAGCCGCGCACCGGAGCTGCAGATCCCCGAGCTTGCCCGCCGCGTCAACGACGGCCAGGTGGGCCACGCCGTCCAGGAGCTGCAGCGGGAGCTCGGCTCGCTCGAGGGCGTGCCGGTGCTCGTGCTCGGCCTGACCTACCGCGAGAACGTCAAGGAGCTGGCCTACTCGCGTGCCATCCCGCTCATCGAGCGCCTCCGCTTCCACGGCGCCGAGGTCTGGGCCTACGACCCCCTCATGAGCGCCGAGGAGGTGGAGCGGCTCGGCGTCCGAGTCTGGCACTGGGGGGAGGCCTCGCCGGCGCAGGCGATCGTCGTGCAGACGGGCGCGGCCGAATTCCGCGCGCTCGACCACGCGGCGTTCCCGGGGTTGCGCGTCGTCTACGACGGTCGCAACACGCTGCGCGACGTGGTGCGACCGGAGGGCGTGCGCTACATCGGCGTCGGTCGCGGCGACGGGGCGCGGGCGGGTCGCCGCCTCGCGACGGCGGGTCGCGGCGCGGGGCAGTGACCGTCGGGGGCCGCCGGCTGACCTGCGTCGTCGGCACCCGGCCGCAGCTCATCAAGGCCGCCGCCGCCTGGCCGGACCTGCGCGCTCGCCACCGGCCGGTCCTCATCGATACCGGCCAGCACTACGACGACGGCATGGCCGGCGCGTTCTTCGGCGAGCTGGGCCTGCCCGCACCCGCCCACCAGCTCGGCGTCGGAAGCGGCACGCACGCGCGGCAGGTGGCGGCGATGCTCGATCGCCTCGAGCCGATCCTCATCGGCCAGACGCCCGACGCGGTCGTCGTCTTCGGCGACACGAACTCCACGCTCGCCGGGGCCCTGGTCGCCGCGAAGCTGGATCTGCCGCTGGCCCACGTCGAGGCCGGGCTGCGCAGCTTCGACCGGGGCATGCCAGAGGAGGTCAACCGGGTCGTCGTGGATCACCTGTCCGGGCTGCTGCTGGCGCCCAACGTCGAGGCCGCGGGGAACCTGGCGGCCGAGAGGATCGGCGCCGGGCGCTCGAGCGCCCGCGTGCTCGTCGTGGGCGACCTCATGCAGGACCTCTGTGCCGCGACCGTGCCCGCGGTGCGCGAGGAGGCCGCCATCCGCGCCGGTGCGTCGGAGGAGGTCCGTGCCCTCGGCCTGCGCACCGGCCAGTACGTCTTCGCCACCGTCCACCGGGCCGAGAATCGCGAGCCGGCCGCGATCCACGCCTGGACGCGCATCCTCGGCGAGCTCGGCCAGCCGGTCGTGCTGGCGCTCCACCCCGGCACTCGTCAGGCGCTCGACGAGCACGGTTCGGTGCTCCCACGGCGCGTCCATGTCGTGCCCCCGCAGGGCTACCGCGCGACGCTGGCGCTGGAGCTCCACGCCGCGGCCGTGGTGACCGACTCGGGTGGCGTGCAGCGCGAGGCGGCCTGGCTCGGCACGCCCTGCCTGGTGCTGCGCGAGACGACCGAGTGGGGCGGGACGCTCGAGGCGGCCGGCGGCCGGGCCGCGCTCGTGGGTCGGGACCTCGACCGGGCGCTGGCGGCGATGGCACGCCTGGCACCCCCGAAGCGCGCTCTCGCCGGCGCCGTCGCCCGGTCGGCCACGGCCACCGTCCCGCCGGCGGGCGCGGGCGCGGCGATCGCCGCGGCCATCGAGGACTGGCTCGGCTCGTGAGCGCCACACCGGGGATCCTCGTGGGGCGCCGCGTCTGCATGTTCGTGCTGAACGACTGCACGAGGGACTCGCGGGTGCTGCGCGAGGCGGCCAGCCTCGCCGCGGCCGGCGCCGAGGTCACCATCATCGCCCGTCGCGGCGAGGGGCTCCCCGACCAGGAGATGCGCGGCCCGGTGCGTGTCGTGCGGGTCGCCACGAGGGCCTCGCTCGGGCAGGCGGCCGGCGAGGGCGACGCGGTCGCGCGGCGATCGGGCGCCGGTTTCCTCGCGCGGCAGCGCCCCCGACTCGAGCGCTGGCGCGCGTTGGGGATCCGGGAGCTTCCGGCCTACCTCGGCGTACGAACCTGGCGGTTGGCCTTCGTACGGACCTGGCAGTTGGTCTTCTACGTCGTCTCGCACCTCTCGTACTGGCTGGGCATGACCTTCCAGGTCCTGACCTGGACCTTCAAGGCGGGGCGCCACGTTCCCGCGGCGGATGTCTACCACGGGCACGATCTGACCGGCGTCGGCCCGGCCTGGTGGTTCGCCCGCCGCCATCGAGCGCGCCTCGTCTACGACTCCCACGAGCTGTATCCGGAGTCCGGTCGAGCCGCGGTCGCTCCTCGGTTCACGCGCAGGGTCCTGACCGCCATCGACCGTTGGTTCATGCGCCGCGCCGACGCCGTGGTGACGGTCAACCGCTCGATCGCCGACGAGATGGCCCGCCGGTATCGGATCGAGCAGCCGGTCGCGGTCATGAACTGTCCCGAGCGCTGGCGTTCCGACGACCCGGAGCCGCCGACGTTCGATCACTTCCGGCAGACCGCCCGCCTGCCCATCGCGCCGGGAACGCCGATCGTCATCTACCAGGGTGGCTTCCGGCCGCATCGCGGCATCGAGCAGATCGTGGCCGCGCTGCTCGAGCCCGAGCTGCGCGACGCCGTGGGCGTCTTCCTGGGCTACGGCCCCCAGCGGGACTGGATCTCCGCCCAGGCGGCGCGGCCGGATCTCGCGGGACGGCTCTTCGTGGTGGACGCGGTGCCGCCCGACGTCCTGCTCGAGTGGACGGCCTCGGCCGACGTGACCATCTCGCCCATCCAGCACAGCACGCTCAACCACTGGCTTTCGTCGCCCAACAAGGTCTTCGAGAGCCTCGCCGCCGGTGTCCCCATCGTGGCCTCCGACTTCCCGGAGATGGCGCGCATCATCGGGGACACCGGCGCGGGCGTGGTGTGCGACCCGGCCGATCCCGGGGCCATCGCCCGCGCCACGGCCGGGATCCTGGGGGCCGACCCGGCGGATCGGGCGGCTCTCCGGCGCCGGTGCCGCGCCGCAGCCCTGGATCGCTACAACTGGGAGACGGAGGCGGGTCATCTCCTCGCGACGTACGCGGTCCTCGTCGGCACGCCGGAGGCTGGGGCATGAAGGGGCCGATCCCAGCAGGGGGCCCGCGGCGCGCGATCGTCCTCTCCCACAAGACGCTCGTCGGCTACTCGCGCACCGAACGCTTCGCGCGGACTCTCCGCGACGCCGGGTGGCAGGTGACGATCGCCGGGCTTGCGGGCGACGGCCTGCCGGAGCGCGAGATCGTGGACGGCATCGAGCTGATCCGTGCAGCCCCACGGGGCCGGCTCATTAGCTTCATGCACGATCGGCGCGGCCGCCTGGGGCGTGGCCTGCGCCGGCTGCATCTGCCGACCCCGTCAGCGGTGGCGCAGGTCGCGGCCTGGCCGCTGGCGGCGCGAGCGTGGGCCAACGGACTGCACGACCTGCCGCCCGCGGACCTCTACCACGCCTGCGGTCTCGGTGCGGCGGTCGCCGCGCATCAGCTCGCCTCGGCCGCGCGCAGGAGCGGCCGGAGAGGGGCCGTGGTCTACGACCTGATCGACATCTTCCTGGAGGCCAATCGCTATCCGACCCTGCCCGGCTGGCGGCGGTCGCTGTACCGCCGTCGCGAAGCGGGGCTCGTGCACGCCGCCGACCTGCTCACGACGGTCAACGATGCCCTGGCCGACGACGCCGTGATGCGCTGGCGGTTGGCCGAGCGGCCACTCGTCATCTTCAACGCGCCCGCGCGGGCCGAGTTGCCGCAGGGCGACACGGACCTGGTCCGCCGGGCGGCCGGGCTCCCGGCGACGACGCGCGTGGTGGCGTTCCTGGGCCGTTTCGTGCCGGGTCGCGGGATCCTGGAGGCCGGCGACGCCGTGATGCGCGTGGCCGACGCCGCCTTCGTGGCCATCGGCTATGGCCCGCTCGAAGGGGAGTTGCGGGCGCGCGACGCCGAACGACCGGGTCGGCACGTCACGCTGCCGGCGGTCCCGCCGACCGAGGTCGCCCGCTGGGCGGCGGGCGCCGACGCGACCGTCTTCACGAGCCCCGACAGCACCTTGAATCTCCGCCTCTCCACCCCGAACAAGCTCTGGGAGAGCCTGGCCGGCGGTGCACCCGTCGTCTACGGCGCCGGGCTGGCCGGGGTGGATGCGCTGCTGGCGCCCGAGGGGCTAGGGATCGCCGTCGCGCCGGACGACCCGGTCGCCATCGCGGCCGCGTTGCGGACGCTGCTCGATGCCTCGCCGGCGGAGCGTGCCGCGCGACGGGCCCGCGCGCGAACGCTCGCGGCCGAGCGATACGCCTGGGACATCCGCATGCCCGAGTACCTCGCGCTGGTGGATCGCCGAGTGCCCCGCTCATGACGGTGCGCCTGCGCGTGGCCATCGTGGCCGCCAACACCTTCGAGTACGACTCGCGTCTCCTGCGCACGGCCTCGGCGCTCGTCGGCGCCGGCCACAGCGTGACGATCCTCGGTCTCGCCGGCCCCGGACTTCCCGAGCGGGAGCAGCTGGCCAGCGGGGCCGCGCTCAGGCGCCTGCCGCTCGACCGGCGCGTGACGAGCGCCTTCCGACCCCTTCCGCAACGTGCGCGGCGGCTGCTGGCGCGCGTCCTCGGCTTCGATCCCGAGGCGACACAGCTGCCGCCGGGCCGCCCGCACGGGCTCGACCGGTTGCGGGCCCCGCTGCGCCGGGTGGTGGAGATCGCCGCCCACGCGCGCCGGGTCGGGCCATGGGCGGACGCCGTCGTCGGCGCGGCTCCCGGCGCGGACGTCTTCCACGCCAAGGCGCTCATCGCCCTGCCCGTCGTCCACGCCGCGGCGCGCCTCACGCGCGCCCGCTTCGTGTACGACGTCGCCGACATCCACACCGAGGCGGCCCGCCTGGCCCGCATGCCGGGCGGCTTCCGGGCGCTCGTACGACGTCGCGAGGCGGCCTGGATGCGCGCGGCGGCAGGCCTGATGGCGGTCAGCGACGCCGTGGCGCGCGAGGTCGCGCGGCGCTTCGCGGTCCCCGAGCCGGTCGTCATGCTGAATTGCCCGCCCCGCTGGCGCCCCGAGGACCCCGAGCCGCCGCGGTCGGATCGCCTGCGGGCCGCGCTGGGCGCCGCCGGCCGGCGCCCGCTCGTCATCTACCAGGGCGGCTTCTCGGTCGACCGCGGCATCGAGGAGCTCGTCGCCGCGCTCGACGAGCCGGGCCTGCGCGACCGGCCGGTGGCTGTCGTCCTGCTCGGGTACGGGCGGCTTCGGGATCCCCTGCGCGAGGAGGCGGCTCGACGTCCCGGTCGGCTCTTCGTCCTCGATGCCGTCCCGCCCGGCGAGCTCCTGGAGTGGACCGCCTCGGCCGACGTCTCGTTCGTGGGCCAGCCGCCGCGCACGCTCAACCAGCGGCTCAACCTGGCCAACAAGCTCTTCGAGAGCATGATGGCGGGGGTGCCCGTGATCGTCGCCCAGGAAACCGAGCACTGCCGTCTCGTGACGGCCGAGGGGCTCGGGCGCTGCTGCGAGGTCGCCCCGTCGGCCATCGCCACGGCCATCGCCGCGCTGCTCGATCCGCCGCCCGAGGCCCGCGCGGCGCTTCGCGCCAGGGTGCGCCGGGCGGCGCTCGAGCGCTATGCATGGGAGATCCAGCAGACGGGCCTCGTGGCCCTCTACGGGCGCCTGGCGGAGACCGCGTCGTGATCCGGCCCAGCGGGGCAGTCGAGCCGGCCCCGAGCGTCGTCCTGCTGCTCAACAACCCGTTCCTCACCGACTCGCGGTCGTGGAAGCTGGCCTCGACGCTGGCGGCGGCCGGATACCGGGTCACGGTCGTGGCCCGGCATCGCGACGCCCTCCCGCAGCGAGAGGAGCGGGACGGCTTCACCATCCTTCGCGTCGCCCAGCCGCCGCCCCCCAGGTGGATCCTGGCTCCGCCGCTGCCGGCCGACACGGCGCCCGCGGTGCTCGGCCCGACGCAGGTGGTGCGCGAGGCCATCGGGCGCACCCTCCAGGGCATCCGCTTCGTCCTGCTCGCGCGACGCTGGGCCGAGGCCATCGGGCACAACGTGTCGCGTGCCGACATCTGGCAGGCGGAGGGCCTGGTGACGCTGCCTCTCGCCCTCGCCCTCCGACGGCGAGGTGGGGGGCGGGTCGTCTACGACAGTCGGGATGTGCACGTCGAGAGCGGGCGCTTCGCCCGCCTGCCCGGTCCCTGGCGCTGGTTGCTGCGGCGCCGGGAGCGCGCCTGGGTCCGGGCCGCCGACGCGCTCCTCACGGTCAGCCGCCCCTACGCCGACGTGCTGGAGGAGACGTTCGGTCGAGCGGCGACGATCGTGATGAACACGCAGCCCGCCTGGCAGCGTCCGGACCCCCCGCCGCGCCGCTTCCACGAGCGCCTCGGCCTGGGCCCGGACGAGCGGGTCGTGCTCTACCTCGGCCAGGTCGTCGCGCATCGCGGCATCGAGGAGCTGTGCGACGCGATCGGGCTCGTCGAACGAGCCGTGCTGGTCGTCGTGGGCTTCGGCGCCCGCTACGAGACGTTCCGCGCTCGTGCGGCGGCGCTGCCCCACGCTGCCCGCATCCACTTCCTGCCCGGCGTCGCGCCGGAAGAGATCCCCGCCTGGACGGCGTCGGCCGACGTGTCGGCGATGCCTGTCCAGGCCGCCACGCTCAACCACCGGCTCAACACGCCCACGAAGCTGTTCGACGCGATGGGCGCCGGCACGCCCGTCGTGGCCAGCGACCTGCCGGGCATGGCGCCGATCATCCGCGAGACCGGCTGCGGCGTCCTCTGCGACCCGAACGACGCCGCCGACATCGCCCGCGCCATCCGGGCCATCCTCGACGCGCCGCCCGAGGTCCGGGCTCGATACCGCGACGCCTGCCTGGATGCGGCCCGCGGGCCGTACGGCTGGCAGCCTCAGGCGGAGCGATTGCTCACGCTGTATGCCACGCTCGGGGCACCCGCTCCGGGAGGATCGGGCTAGAGCGCGCCTGCGCCGGGCGGCCGGGCGCCGAGTGCGGCCGCGGCGGCCGCGTCCGTGCCGAGGAGCGCGGCGGCCTCGGCCGCCTTCCGCAGGCGCGACGCCTCCGAGTGCTCCTGGTGGATGCGCACGATCTCCTCCGGCTCACCCTCGGCCACGACATGGCCCGCCTCGATGAGCATGGCGCGATTGCAGAACTCGGTCACCCAGGTCATGTCGTGCGTCACGAGGACGATGGCCTTGGCCGCCCGTGCCAGCTCCAGCACCCGGGCCTTGCTCTTCACGCGGAAGACCTGGTCGCCGGTGGCCAGGACCTCGTCGATGAGCAGGATGTCCGGGTCGACGGAGGTGGCGATGGCGAAGCCGAGCCGCGCGCGCATGCCCGATGAGTAGGTCTTGAGGGGGGCATCGATGAACTGCCCGATGTCGGCGAAATCGATGACGCCTGGGGCCAGCCGCTCCATGTCCCGGTGATCGATGCCCAGGAACGCGCCGGCCAGCATGATGTTCTCGCGGCCGGTCAGCTCCTGATCGAAGCCGGCCCCGAGCTGCAGGAGGCCCGATACCTTCCCGCGGACCTCGAGGCCTCCGGCCGAGGGCAGGATGATGCCGGCGAGCGCCTGCAGCAGCGTGCTCTTGCCGGCACCGTTGGGCCCGATGACCGCGAGCGATTCGCCCTGCACGAGTCGGAAGGTGACGTCCTGGAGGGCCCAGAAGGTGCGCTCGCCCTCGCCGCGCCGGACGATGGTGGCCAGCGACTGCCGCAGCGTCGTCTTGCGCGTCAGGCGCAGGTTGTAGCGAACGCCGAGCCCCTGGACGTCGATGGCGTACTCGGCCGAGCCGCCGTTGCCGGATGCCATCACAGCACCTTCGCGAAGGCCGGCTCGAGCCGCTTGAAGAAGACGACGCCGACCAGGAGCAGCCCGACGCTGCCGATGAGGACGACCGCGAGCGCGGCCAGGTCGGGCACGGCGCCGTCGTAGATCGCCTGCCGGTACGACTCGAGGATGGTGTAGAACGGGTTCAGCCTCATCAGCGTCGCGATGATGGGCTGCGAGTCCCCGACCTCGGCCACGACCGCGGCCCCGTAGAGTGCCGGCGACAGGTAGAACCAGAGCCGGAGAACGTGTCGAGCCAGGATGCCGACGTCACGGAAGAAGACGTTGACGGCGGCCAGCAGCAGCCCCAGGCCCACCGTGAAGACGAACTGGACCGCGGCCACGACCGGGATGAAGACGACCATCGGGCTGATCCGCGCCGGGTACATCAGCACGAGCATCGCGGCCAGGGGGATCAGGCCGAAGGCGAACTGGGCGATCCCGGCGAGCATCACCGCGGACGGCAGCACGATCTTCGGGAACTTGATCTGCTTGATGAGCCGGTCCTGGCCGCTGACCGACGCGATGGCGTCGCCGATGGCCGTCGTGAACCACTTCCAGGGCAGGATCGCGGCGAAGACGAAGAGCGGGTAGTCGGGCACCGAGCGCTGGAAGATGAGCGTCACGAGGATGACGTAGACGGCCATCTGGAGCAGGGGGTCGAGGATCCACCACACGTTGCCGAAGAGGGTGTCGGTGCCCTTCTTCTTGAGGTCCGCCTGGGCCAGGTAGCGGATGAGGCGGTGCCGCGAGCGGACCTCATGGAGCGCTTCGGCGACGAGGCCGAGCGGCCCCGGCCGGGCCGCCGACGTGCGGAACGCCGACGTGCGGAACGCGGCGGGAGCTTCCTGGGGCATGTCCATGAGCCGCTGGAGCGTAGCATCGATGGGTGGTCTGACGCGCCGAAGGGACTACCATGTCGCGCCGTGACCGCCAGCTCCCCCAGCGCATCGCGCCGTCCGGTGTGCATGCTCGTCCACGCCTTCTTCGACGAGGACTCGCGCGTCCGCCGGGAGGCCGCCTCGCTCGTCGAGCGCGGCCGCCCCGTCGACGTCTTCGCCCTGCGCAGGCCGCACGATGCTCCGCAGGGGATGGTCGACGGAGTGCGCGTGCATCGGCTCGACGTGCAGCGGCACCAGGGGGCCGGGCTGCGCACCTACCTCGGCGAGTACCTCGCCTTCCTCCTCCGTGCCGCGTGGGCGGCGACACGGGAGCACCGGCGCCGGCGGTACGCGGCGGTCCAGGTGCACACCCTGCCCGACTTCCTGGTCTTCGCCGCCCTGCCGCTGAAGCTCGCCGGGGTGCCCGTCCTGCTCGATCTCCACGAGGCGATGCCGGAGTTCTTCCGCATGCGGTTTCCGCGCGCGTCCAGCCCGCTCGCGCACCGGCTCCTGCTCGTCGCGGAGCGACTCTCGATCGCATCCGCGGACGCCGTGATCACCGTGAACGAAGCGCTGGCGGCGCGGCTCGTGGCCCTGGGCGTCCCGGCCGCCAAGGTCGCCGTCATCCTCAACTGCCCGTCGCTGCGGCGCTTCGATCCGGCCCTCTATCCGCACCGGGCGTTCCTGGCCGACGGTACGTTGCGGCTGGTCTATGCCGGCGCCCTGACGCCGACCTACGAGCTCGACGTGGTGCTCGACGGCCTGGCCCGGCTGCGGGCGACTCGGCCGGCTCTGCCGGTCCGGCTCGAGCTGTACGGTCGCGGCGACGCCACCGAGCAGCTGCGGGCCCGCGCCACCCGGCTGGGGCTGGCGGACCAGGTCGGGTTCCATGGCCGGATCCCCCTTGAGGACGTCCCCGCGGCCATCGCGGCGGCCGACATCGGACTGGCGCCCACCCGACGGGACCCGTTCACGGACCTCTCGCTGTCGACGAAGGTGCTCGAGTACGGCGCGATGGGCAAGCCCGTCGTCGCGTCGCGCCTGCCGCTCGTCGAGCGCACCTTCCCCGCTGGTGCCGTGCGGACCTATGAACCGGGCGACCCGGATGGACTCGCCTCGGCCATCCTCTCGCTCGTGGACGACGCGGCCGCCCGCGAGGCGTCGGTGGCCGTGATGACCGGGCGCATCGGAGAACTGTCGTGGGAGCGCGAGGCCGACCGCCTGTGCGCGATCATCGAGCGGCTGGCACCGGACGGGGACACGCGCTGACCGGGCGGGAGAGAGCGCTGGCGGGTCCCCTCGGCCGAGGCTAGCGAAGCTCGTCGAGGAGCCGGTTCGCCAGGGCGCGGGCGAACGTGGCGGTCAGATGTTGCTCGTCGCGGTAGACGAGCAGACGGCCGACGATGACCGGGCACGGTTCCGATGGGCAGACCCACGCCGTGGGATCGACGAACCCGGCGTGCGCCGTCGCGGCGACGGCCCGCTCCTCCGCAAGGCGCGCGGTGTCCAGCGCCAGGCGCTGGGGGCTGGCGCAGGCGAGCACGTCATCCGGATGACGCGACAGACAGACCGGGGGATCGACCTGCGAGCGGGGCGTATCCCCGATCAGGACGACGCGGCCGGCGACCGCAGCCAGGTTCGCGAGCGTGCGTCCCAGACCGCCGTTCCAGAGCGCCCCTCCCTCAGCGGCCGGGACCAGCGCACCCTCCGACCAGAGCGTGTATTCCCTGCTGTCCGAGATGACGACGAGCCAGGGATGCTCGCGTGCGATCCGCTCCAGGGCAGCGCGGCGCCACTCGTCGCACTCCGAGTACTCGCGCTTGAGGCTGGTGCTCCAGATCGTCACATCCGCGGCCGGGCAGGATGACTTGGTCAAGGAGACGAGCCGCCAGCCGTGGCTCGAGGCGAGCCGCTCGAGGGCGGGGAACCACTGCGCCGCATGCGAATCGCCGAACAGGACGATCACCTGCTCGGAGGCCACGGAGCCGAACACGCAGGCGGGGGACGCCGTCTCCGGCACGGAGAGATGGCAGCCGTCCCCGTAGATCCGCGGCAGGTCGTCGCGGGCGAGGGCCAGCTCCGGGACGAGGTCGGCGGGCACGCGGCCCGGCGCGGTCCTCGGCGGATCGGAGGCTGCGAGTGACGGCGACGGCGTCGAGGTCCCTCCCGGGATGGCCACGTCGAGCCCGTCGGCATACGCCCGGTCCAGTTCGGCGTCAGAGATGGAGGACGAGGCCGCCGCCCGGCCGTCGCCGCTCGCCGGCGAGGACAGGGCCCCCAGCGACACGGCCACGACCCCCACCGCCAGCATCAGCCCGGCGGCCGCCGCGAACGTCCGCCGCGGAGCCTGGCCGATCCATCGGCCGTGACGGAACGGTTCCTCGATCCAGCGCTGGCTCGCGGCCGCGATGGGGATGGCCACGACCGCCAGCACGACGCGGCCGTATGTCGGCAGGGATGCCCCGAGCGCGGCCGCGGGCAGGACGATGAGGGGCCAGTGCCAGAGGTAGAGCGAGTATGAGATCCGCCCCAGCCAGCGCATCGGAGCGACCGTCAGCAGGCGCGACACGGGCCCGGCCTGCCGGCCCAGCCCCGCGGCGATGACCAGCGCGGACCCGAGCACGGGCACGGTCGCGGCCACGCCCGGGAAGGGGGTGTCGTTGTTGAGGCCGATCCCCGCCCCGGCGATGCCCGCCAGCCCCAGGAGACCCGCCGCGATCGCGGTCCGCCGGCCCAGCCGCAGCGTACCCGCCGCCATGACGGCCACCAGCGCGCCGAGCCCCAGCTCCCATGCCCGCGTCACGGGTGCGAAGAACGCCCAGGGCGCCGCGACCTGGGTCAGGACCACCGATGCCACCAGGGAGGCGACCGTGACCGATGCCATGATCGTCGCCAGGACCCGATGCGAGCGCCCCACCGATCGAGCGGCCAGGAGCAGCAGCGCGGGCCACAGGAGGTAGAACTGCTCCTCGACCGAGAGCGACCAGAAGTGCAGGAGCGGCGAGGGTGCCTGGCCGGCCTGCAGGTAGTCGGTGGCCTGCAGCGCGAACCCGATGTTGGAGACGTACAGGCCGGCCGCCAGGCCGTCGCGAGCGACGTCAGCGATCTCGACCGGCGCGAGCAGGACGGCCGAGGCGAGCAGCGTCACGACCAGTGCCACGGCCGCGGCCGGCAGCAGCCGACGAGCCCGGCGCGCATAGAACGCGCCCAGCGAGATCGTCCCCGTGGCGTCGAGGTCGCGAACGAGGATGCCCGTGATCAGGAACCCGGAGATGACGAAGAAGACATCGACGCCGACGAAGCCACCACCGAAACCAGGCACATGGGCGTGGTACAGCAGGACGAGGAGGATCGCCACGGCGCGCAGCCCTTCGAGATCGGGGCGGAAGCGGTCGTTGGCGAGACCCGCGCGCGCAGCCGTGGTGGCGGGGGTCGTGGCGTGGCGGCTCACAGGCCGGCGATTCTGGCACGGTCGAGCGATCGTGGCTGACGAGGGTCGCCCGGGGCTGCGCGCCGGTCGGGTGGCGGCGTAGGGTACGATACCGACCGCTCCACGACGGCCGAGCGCCGTTGCCACCCACGGACCTCCCATCGCCACAGGACCCTGACCAACCATGACTCTTCGAGCCAGGCCGACCGCGGGCCGCTCACGCCGCTCCAGCCACGACAACGAGGCGCGTCAGAAGCTCTACGTCACGATCGGCTTCATCGCCGTCATCGTCATCGCCGTGGGCATCCTGGCCGGCTCAGTCGTCGTCTCCTGGTACAACGACCACCTCAAGCCGGTCGCGACCGTGGATGGCAGCGCGATCACGCGCGACCAGTGGCTGGAACGGACGAAGATCGAGCTGTTCCGCATCGGCGAGGGCGAGAAGCGGGTGCGCGAGTCGCTCGCCGCCGGGCAGGTCGGCCAGGACATCGCCTCCCAGCAACTGGAGCTCCTGGATCAGCAGAGGCAGCAGGTCACGCAGGGCGCGCTCGAGGGGCTGATCGACGCGCTCGTGATCGAGAAGTACGCCGCCGCCGAGGGTGTCTCGGCCAGCGACGCCGACCTCGAGGCCGCGCTGAAGAAGGAGTCCTCCCAGCCCGAGCTGCGCCAGACGCTGGCCATCTTCGTGCGCCCCGACGTGGACGCCGGCGCCGACTTCCCCTCGCAGGCCCAGCGTGACGCCGGGAAGGCGAAGGCCGAGCAGGCCCTGGCCGAGCTGAAGGCCGGCAAGGACTTCGCCGCAGTGGCGAAGCAGTACAGCAACGACGCGAGCAAGGAGCAGGGCGGCGACTTCGGCTCCCTGGCCGACACGAACCCCACCGACCGGGCCTGGGTGAAGGCGGTCTTCGCGCTGCCGCTCGACGGGACGACCGAGGTGATCGAGGGCGCCGACGGCACGTTCCGCATCGGGCGCGTGACCGAGATCACGCCCGCCAAGGAGGACGCCGCCTTCCGCGCGGCCGTCGAGCAGGGCCCGGGGCTCGAGGCCTACAAGACCTACCTCACCGCCCAGGTCCTGCAGGAGAAGATCACCGAGAAGCTCGTGGCGCTGGCGACCGCGGGCCCGGTCGAACAGGTCCACGCCTACGAGATCCTCATCGACAAGGGCTCCGGCGACGCGGGGGGCCAGGAGGTCCGGGCCTCGCACATCCTGTACTCGCCGCAGGACGACCCGGGCGGCGCCTCCGCCCTGCCCACCGACGACCCGGCCTGGGCCGACTCGCAGCAGCAGGCCGACGCTGCGGCCGCCAAGCTGCGCGCCATCGCCGACGTGGCCGAGCGCGAGGCGGAGTTCGCCACGCTGGCCAAGGCCGAGAGCGACGACACGGGCAGCGGCGCGACCGGCGGGGACCTCGGCTGGTTCACCCGCGGCGCGATGGTCCAGGAGTTCGCTGACGCCATCTTCGAGGGCACGCACGGGAAGGGCGACATCGTCGGCCCGGTGAAGTCGCAATTCGGCTGGCACGTCATCCTCTTCGACCGCTTCCGCCCGGCGCCGAAGCAGCGCGCCGCAGAGCTCCTCGTGAAGGTCAACGAGCCGGGCGCCGACTTCGCGGCCATCGCGAAGGAGGAATCGGACGGCCTCGAGGCCGCCAAGGGTGGCGACCTGGGCTGGATCGCCCCCGGGCAGTCGTCCGACCCCACGATCGAGGAGGCCCTCTTCACGCTGCAGGCCGGCCAGATCGGCGAGGGCCTGGAGCTGGGCGACGGCTTCCACATCTACAAGGTCGTCGGGCGCGAGACGCGCCCCTTGGATCCGGAGCAGATCAACAGGATCCAGCTCAACGCTTTCACCCTCTGGTTCGCGCCGAAGAAGGGGGCGGCCGTCATCACGCGCGACGACGCCGCGCTCGGGTCCGGCCTCTAGGAGGTGCTCGAGGAGGCGCTCCACGAACTCGAGCGTCGCCTCGGCGTCCGCCCCGGCGACGGCCTCCAGTTGGCCGCGGCGTCGGCTCTCGTCCGCCTGCCGTTCGATCCGGGTTGGCCGCTGCTGATCCTCGGGGACGCGGTTGCGGCGCCCGCATCCGGCTCGGCGTCCGCCTTCGATGCGCCGGTCCTGCCCGGCCGTCATGCGCGCCCGCCGGAGGTCCCGGCCATCCTCGGTGCCCTCTACCCGGCCGACCACCCGGTGCACGGGCTGCTCGGCGCCCCGGATGCGATCGTCGGCGGGCTTCACGGCGCGCCACTCGCGTCGGGCGCCTGGTACGTGCCGCCCCTGCGCGACGAGGCGAACCTGGCCAGCCCCCACGGCCTGCCCTGGCTGGCGGCACGGCTGCGCGCCCCGGACGGCTGCCCGTGGGACCGCGAGCAGACCCACCAGAGCCTGCGGCGGCACCTCCTCGAGGAGGCCTACGAGGTCTACGACGCACTCGAGGCGGGCTCGACCCCGGCGCTGGCCGACGAGCTGGGCGATCTGCTCCTGCAGGTGGTCCTCCACGCCGAGTACGCGGCCGAGGCCGGCGTCTTCGACCTGAGCGACGTGTACCGCTCGATCATGGCCAAGATCGTGCGCCGCCACCCGCACGTCTTCGGCGAGCTGGAGGTGGCCTCGGTCGGCGAGGTGATCCGCAACTGGGAGACGATCAAGGCCGGCGAGCGGGCGCAGGCCGCGGCGGCCGGGGAGCCGCCCCGGCACGCTCGCGACGAGCTGATGCCCGAGGCCTTCGCGGGC
>Ga0209002_10000420_pt1 | contig 33892 bp, 18 predicted proteins | sample Rifsed16ft2_FD_184010 | JGI IMG/M metagenome (GOLD analysis project Ga0209002, IMG submission 184010) | Soil microbial communities from Rifle, Colorado, USA - sediment 16ft 2 (version 2) | ecosystem: Environmental > Terrestrial > Deep subsurface > Rock core/Sediment | place: Rifle, Colorado...
TTACAACACGGTTGGTCCGGGGAACGACTATACATTTGTCTTCCCCCAGGACACGGCGTTCGGCTGGACACAGTATTCGCTGGATGTTCAGGTGCCGACCGGTGTCGGTGTGAAGGCCTTGGAAACGCGGCTTCACATCTACTCCACATTTGTGGGAACGGTCTATTTCGATGATCTCACCGTGCAAAAGGTGAGCGGCCCCACTGAAGTCGGCGGCGACGTCAACGGCATACCGAAGATCTTCGGTTTGTCGAACAACTATCCAAACCCCTTCAATCCCTCGACAGAGATCCAATTCAGCGTGCCGACGGAGTCGAAGATATCCCTCATCGTTTACAACCTGCTCGGCCAGCAGGTGCGAACGCTCGCTCACGGTTCTTTTGCGGCGGGCCGGTACACGGTCACTTGGGATGGCCGGGGTGAAAACGGAGCAGCACTCGCATCTGGAGTCTATTTTGCCAGGCTCGAGAATGGCTCCATGGCGGTTGTCAGTAGGATGCTGATGATGAAATAGTAATCCATGGAAGCGGGGTGTGAGAGGCTCACACCCCGCTTCTTGTTTTCCTACTCCAAGGCATCAGTATATTCGATGAGTCACTTTCAACGACCGCTCCTCTCTCTTCTTATCATTCTGGCGCTGGCAATACCCGATGCCCGCAGCGGAACGACGGGCAAAATCGCCGGAAAAATCGTTGACGCGAAATCAAAAGAACCTCTTGTCGGTGTGAACGTTCTCCTCGTGGGGACGACGACGGGTGCTGCCTCTGATATCGACGGCAACTACTTCATCATCAATATCCCTCCGGGAACCTACCAGGTCAGAGCGTCTGCCATCGGGTATACGACTTCCCTCGTTGAAAAAGTCCATGTTTCAGCCGATCAGACAACCAAAGTTGATTTTCAATTAAACGAACAGACTCTTGAGCTGGGCGAGGTTGAGGTTACGGCATCCAGGCCTATCGTTCAAAAGGATCTTACCTCGACGACTGCAACGGTCGGCCGCGACGAAATCTCCAGGCTTCCGGTGGAAACGATCTCCTCGGTGATCAATTTGCAGGCAGGAGTTGTCGATGGTCATTTTCGCGGCGGTCGATCGGGTGAGGTGAAATACCTAGTGGATGGGCTGTCAGTCAATGATGTTTTCTCCGGGTCAGGATCGATAGAACCGGAGGTGAACAGTATCCAGGAGGTTCAGGTGCTGAGCGGCACCTTTAACGCTGAGTACGGCGAAGCTCTCTCGGGTGTTGTCAATCAGGTGACCAAGATTGCAGGTGATGAATATACGGGTGAATTCAGCGTCTATACGGGCGATTACGTCACGTCACGCACAAGCCTGTATCGCAACATCGGGCGGATCTCGCCGAACGACCTGCATAACGTTGACGGCTCTCTGAGCGGACCTTTACCCGGGGCCGGATCGCTGATGAAGTTCTTCCTCTCCGGCCGCTATTTCTACGACGACGGGTATCTGTACGGGAAGAGGGTCTTCAATCCCTCGGACTCGAGTAATTTCTCCGCAAACGATCCCTCGCAATGGCACATAGGAGCAACCGGCGACGGAAAACATATTCCAATGAACTATAACAGACGGTGGAGTCTTCAGGGAAAGCTCTCCATTGACGTGGGCTCCTCGTCAAAGGGGATCATTCTCCAGGCTTTCTATCAGGATCGCGAGTATAAAGACTACGATTTCATGTTTCAACTGAATCCTGATGGCGACTACACCAAATACCAAAAGAGTTTTCTTGGTATCGTCAGTTTCAATTACGTGTTTGACCCCTCTTCATTCATCGATTTCAACTTTTCCGGCATGTCTTCAAAGTTCAATCAATATGTCTATGCAAAACCGCTCGATCCACGGCATGTAAATCCGGAACGATTCACGCAGGTAGGCGGCAATGCATTCTACACCGGAGGAACACAGAACTGGCACTTCTACCACAGGACAAAATCATACACCGGCAGAATTGATTTCACCTCGCAAGTGACGCACACACATCAGATCAAGACCGGTGTCGAGCTGCAGTTTCACACGCTGCACTATAAAGATTACCAGGTCCATGTTAATGCCTCGAGCGGCTTCAGGCCTGCCTTGCCGAATGTCGGTGACTTCGATTACAACGTCTATATCAATCATCCTTATCAAGGTTCGGCGTACCTGCAGGACAAGATCGAACTTGATTACCTCATCGTTAATATCGGGCTGCGGTTTGACTATTTTCAGCCTGACGCCGGTGTGCTGAGGAATCCTGATAATATCGCCGTGCTGGATCCGCTGCAGCCGCCATTCCCCGATTCTGTATCGACGGCGGCAAAGGCAAAATATCAGTGGAGCCCAAGGGTCGGCATCTCGTATCCGATTTCGGATCGGGGCGCGATTCATTTTTCCTACGGACACTTCTTTCAGGTTCCGCCATTTGACTATCTGTATCGGAATCCAAACTTCCGCATTCCATTGACGGGAAATTACCCGGAACTGATCGGCAATGTGATTGGGAACGCAGACCTTCAACCCCAGCAGACGACAATGTACGAAGTGGGACTTCAGCAGGAGCTGACTCCGTTCCTCGGCGCGACCGTGACCGCATACTACAAAGATATTCGAAACCTCCTGGGGATTCAGCTGCATATCAAGAACGATTTCAAACTCTTCGGGCAGTACATCAACAGGGATTACGGATCGGTCAAGGGCTTCACCATATCTCTCGACAAACGGTTCAGTGACGGCTACGGTGCAAGTTGCGACTACACCTATCAGACAGCATACGGTAACGCTTCGAATCCGAACGACGATTTCAACAAACAGCAGGCCAGCCCTCCAATCGAAATCAACAAGGAACTCGTTCCGCTTGATTGGGATCGGCGGCATTCACTGAATCTGACCGTTACTGCAGGGGATCCTGACGATCTCATCGGGAGCTTTATCGCCCGCCTTGGGTCCGGCCTGCCATACACCCCTTCGTTTCAAAACCAGAGGACGGGACTCGAAAACAGCGATAACCGTCCGATGTTCTTCAACGCAGACATCTATGTGACGAAGTATGTCCGGTTTATCGGATACACATTCTCGCTCTTCCTTAAGGCGTACAATGTCTTCGATACTTCAACGGAGATTAATGTATTCTCGGACACAGGCCGTGCCGGTTACTCCCTGGAATTGACGCGCGCCCAGCAGGCCCCCAGAGGCTACAACACAATCCAGGAGTACTTCACGCGTCCGGAATTCTATTCATCCCCGCGACAAGTCGTCGTCGGGGCTTCTGTGTCGTTTTGAACCCGACTCTTGCATGACAATGAGTGTTCGAACAGCAAATCCATCCCGCCTTGCACCGATTGTTTGTGCGCTCGTTGTTCTGTTCAGTGTGTCCCTCGGTCAGCAAATTGCCGACAAGAACAAAGGGAACCATAACGAGACGAAGCGAGGGTACATGGACGGTAACCTTGTCGGAACTGTCTACTACAACTTTGGGGAAGTAGCAGACTGGCTCAACGATCCGACCCGAAGCGGCGTTTGGCCCAAAGGTACGAACCATACCTATGTGGATGGAGTGGCGGTTATAGTCCAGGCTGAAGCAAAGGATCCGCAGGGGAACACGATTCATCCGTTGGAAACCAACTATTATGAGTATACGCGTTACAATGTTGCGACCGGTGTGACCTATGGCTGGTGGCCTCTCCCGGGGTACGCCAACCGTTTTCAATCGGCGCCCGCGCAAAGTACCGATCCCAATACGTGGCCGCCGATGTGGCCCGATCGACCCTCAACATGGAACGGCCGCTGGAATGGCTTCTTCGGAAACGGCGTTCAAAATGCAGATCTCGAAACGTACTTTGTGTTCGATGATGATGAAGACCGTGAATATATCCTTAATAACAACTTCCGCCCGGATGTCGACGATCCTACAAGGGGAGGACTCGGCATGCAAGTCCGTGCCCGAGGGTTTCAATGGTCACAGGTCCTGGCGGAGGACGTGATCTTCTGGTTTTACGAAATCACGAACATGGGGACGACTGACTACGCAAAAGCCCTGTTTGCACAATATGTCGACTGGGGAATTGGCGGTCACGACAATTCCTCGAATAATGCCGGGGACTACAACGAGGAACTGAACCTCTCCTACGCATGGTCCACCGTCTCATATGGAAGTCCCGGACAGTGGAGTCCTGTGGGATATACCGGCTACGCGTTTCTTGAAAGCCCGGGGATTTCCGATGATCACATCGACAACGACAGGGACGGGGTGACGGATGAACGGCGGAACAACACGCCAAGCACATTCATTACCAGTCCTTTCCAGGATCCCTATCTGATTGACGTCCAACAGGATACTGCCAAATTCAGAGCATTCTACGGGTTTTCGTGGAAGCCGCATTATGATGCAGACGAGAACTGCAACTGGAGGACATTCAGGGACTTCAATAACAACGGAACGTGGGAATCGGACGAACCCCTCAACGATGATGTCGGAACGGACGGACTCGGAGTGTTTGACGAAGGATATCCAGGCCCGGATCCTGATGGAACGGAGGCAAACGGCAAACCCGACCAGGGCGAGCCCAACTTCGGCATCCTCGACAAGGATGAATCCGACCAGCTTGGGTTGACCGGCTTCGTTATTTCGGCCGTCCACACCTATGATCTGAACAATGACGAGCGCAACTGGACCGCCCTGTCGGCACTTCCCCAGCCCCACGGCCAATCACTCGTCGGGGTAAATCTCGCCAATCATTTCTCGAGCTACCTCTTTCATTTGGTGGGACGGAACACCTATTCTGCGCAGCAAGGAGGGCTCGAGCAAACGGGAGAGACCGAACGGTTTTCCATGGCGCTGATCTTTGGAATGAACGCCAACGATCTCTTCATGAGAAAGAAGACCGTCCAACAGATTTACAATGCCAATTATCGATTCGCAAAACCACCTGATAAACCGACAATCAAAGCAATTGCCGGAGACCGCCGGGTCACGCTCTATTGGGACAATCGTGCCGAATTGACCTTCGACGCTTTCTATCAGAAATTCAACTTCGAAGGATACAGAATCTATCGCAGCACCGAATCCAACTTCCTCGAAAACAAGATCATCACGGACGCTTATGGAAGGCCGACGTTTCGTCAGCCCATCGCCCAGTTCGATTTGGTCGACGGCGTCAAGGGACTTCATCCCATTGGAGTAAATGGCGCTTATTTTCATCTCGGTGATGACTCAGGAATACAGAATTCGTACGTCGATACTACGGTGAAGAATGGCCAGACGTATTATTATGCTGTCTGTGCCTATGACCAGGGCTTCACGACGACAACGATCACCGGTGAGTTCATCGGTATTCCCCCGTCGGAGACGACAAGCATCATTAAGGTCGATCTCAACGGAAAGGTCAAGACAGATATCAATACCGCCGTGGTGACTCCGCATGCCCCTTCAGCAGGTTATGTTCCGCCGGCGATCAGCAGCCTGCAGGGTTCGGGGCCTGGGACAGGCTCCGTGCAACTTACGATCCTTGACGCGGACTCGGTCAGAAACGACACCTATCGTATTGAATTCTTTGACTCAACTGCGTTTCATAACAATGCAAATCCGTGGTTTCAACTCCTCAACGTAACGACAAATGACACGGCTATACAAAAGACGCGCCTCCTCACGACACAGGTACAAACTCCGGTCATTCGGGGTTTCGTGGGGAATATTGTGAATGACCCGCTCGTCGTGGTGGATCCGTCGGAAACAGGATGGATCTCCGGAAACAGCAATTACGTCGCACAGGTTGGATTCGATTCACGGTTTGCTCCGGCCTACCAATCGCAGCGTGTCAATTATCCGGCCGACTTCGAAATCCGATTCACAGCGAAGGCCTTGGGTGACACTTCGTTCCCTCAATCGAGCTTCAGCACCGGTCAACCCACGAACATCGTTGTTAAAAACCTCACGGAAAATGTTGATCACATCCAGTTCATCTTTCAGGACCTCAACACGGATTCCCTCTTCAATGACGGTGATGCAGTCTTCATTGTTTATGGAGATTCAGCGGGAAAGCGGGCGGCATCTTTTGTCTCCGCGAAGAAATCGTGGTCTCTGACATTTGTGAAGGATACCCTTATTCCGGAGGCTGAGCAGCGCGCTCCTCAGCCCGGGGACGTTTTTCGAATCACGACGAAAAAGCCGTTTCGAACGGGTGAATCGTTTCAATTCACTATGGAGGCTCGGAGGCTGGATCCGGCTCGACAGAAGTCGGATTTGGACAAGGTGGCAGTTGTCCCCAACCCGTATGTCGGTGCAGCATCGTGGGAACCGGCCACAACATCCGTCGGAAGAGGGCCGCGACTCATTTACTTTATTCATTTGCCACACGAATGCACCATTCGGATCTACACTCTCAGCGGACGACTAGTGCAGACACTTACCCACAGCAGCAGTATAGATGACGGACAGGAACCGTGGAATCTTGTCTCACGTGACGGCATGAACATTGCCTATGGTGTGTATGTGTTTCAAGTCGATGCTCCGGGAGTCGGGACGCACATTGGCAAGTTTGCCGTCATCAAATGAGAGCTCATGTCGAATAACAATCGCAGGTCGGTATTGGCCAATACAGGGAAAGTGCTCGTTCTCGGCGCGGCGATGTCCCTGGTGTGCAACAGCATTGTTCGCTCCCAGGGGATTGACGTGTCAAAGAGCGGAACCACTGCAGCGACGTTTCTTGAAATCGGAGTGGGTGCGCAGGCAGCAGGCATGGGAAGCGCTTACGTCAGTGTTGCTGATAATGCGACGGGGTTGTATTGGAATCCGTCCGTGATTGCCACCCTCGATCGGGTTGATGTTGCCGTCGCTCATACGAATTGGATTGCCGACACACAGTTTGACTTCGCCGGGATTGTTGTCCCGCTTGCGGACTTTGGTACGCTCGGTTTCAGCATGACCTCGCTTTCGATGAGCGATATGAAAGTCCGTACTGTCGACTTTCCGGAAGGGACCGGTGAGTACTTCAGCGCCGGGGACCTTGCGGCAGCGATCTCGTACTCGCGGCGGCTCACCGACCGATTCGCCATCGGTATCACGGTGAAATACGTTCAGCAATCAATATGGCACGAACATGCGGCTGGATTCGCGGTCGACATCGGTACGATTTTCAAAACGGACCTGTTGGGGGGACTAACGATCGGGGCAACGCTAAGCAATTTTGGGACGGGGATGCAAATGGCTGGGCGGGATGCACGTCGATTTGTGCGGATCGATCCGACGATGCAGGGTACCAACGACAGAATCCCGGCGGCGCTCGAATTTGATACGTGGAGCCTTCCGTTGCTCTTTCAGTTTGGGGTCTCGACTCGGGTTCTTGATAACGCTGAATATCGCTGGATCGTTGCGGCAGACGCTCTTCATCCGAATGACAATTACGAAAGTGTCAACGTCGGGTCCGAATTTGCGTATGCCGATTTCCTGTTTCTCCGGGCGGGATATCAGTCCCTCTTGCAGAGTGACGCCGAAGCCGGATTGTCGTTCGGAGGGGGCATGGCAACGAGTGATTTCCTTGGTACGCTGAGGCTTTCCTTTGACTATGCTTATCAGGATATGGGCCGCCTCCAGAGTGTCCATGTCTTCATGCTCGGCTTTCGTTTCTAATTTCATGACCGGCCTTCCTTGGGACTCCATCCTGCGGAGAGCGTTCATTGCCCTTGGGGCCCTTGTCGTCGGTACCGTTTCCGTCTTCTCTCAACAGAAAATTGAAGTCCCCGCCTCAAGGTTCTTCATCGACCCCACACTTGAGCAGCTGACGGTCGCGGAGGTTGGTCCGCTTTCCATTTCCGGGCTTGAATTCAAGCTTGGCTTTGAATTCGGCCCGGCCTTTCCAAAAAGAGTAAGAGATTCAAAAAGTCGCTATCTGACCTTCCTGATTTACGAAAAGCTCCTTGCGCTTGATGCTCAACGCCGCGGGTTGGATCAATGGCCCGATGTGAAGCGCCAGATCGCTGAGATTCAAGCCGATCTTGCCACGGAAGAGCTGTACAAGCAGGATGTGCTTGGCAAGGTTCATGTAACAGATCGTCAATTGACAAGAAGCATGGAGGAAGCCAAAGTCAACCTGACATTGCAGTGGATCTATTGCCGATCTGCATCCGAAGTTGATGATGTTGTGAGGGAGATAAAGGCCGGTGTGCCGTTTGATTCACTGTTCGTCCGGCAGTTTGAAGGCGGGGTCACGCGTGTGGACCGGTCGGTGGAGACGACAGTATTTAGGCTTCGAATGAAGAATCCGTTCTTCGCGGTTATTGTCGATTCGATAGATACCGGGACGGTATCTCTTCCCGTTCACGGGCCGGATGGATGGTATATCGTACGAATGGCCGGCCGATGGACCAATCCCATTGTGACCCAATCCGATCAGGCAAAGCTTCAAGAGGACGTCCGCCGGGCTTTGACACAACACGTAGCGGACTCGCTTTCCGACCGGTACGTTCGGAACCTCATTGGTTCGAAAAATCCTGTCATTGAGCGGGAGCAATTCAATGCCATTCAGGCGTTTCTGGCAAGCAAGTTTCTCATCAGGGAAAAGGTCGAGGAATGGAAGATCGACAGTCGTACGGGAGCAAAGGAACTGGAGGACGTTTCAAACCTCGAATCTATCGCGGATAAGACGCTCGTAGAGGCAAAGACGGGAAACCTCGTGGTGAGGGATTTTCTCGAATGGTACCGCATGAGAGAACCGTACGTCAAGATGGAACTTGCTTCCCCCCGGGCCTTCCTCCAATCCACCGAGGAACTCGTGTGGCGGATGGTGCGGGATCGGTTGCTCACCCGTGAAGCTTATGCCAGGGGATTTCAAAATATGAAAAGCGTCAAACAGCAGACGCACTGGTGGAAAGAAAAAATGCTTTACACGGCCAACAAGAACAGAATTGCAGACACGATTGTGGATTCTCTCGAACTGGTTCGCAAATACTACGATGAGCACAAACGTTCTTTTCAGGATGAAAAGGGAGTTGCAAAACCGTTTGAAACGGTGTACGATGATGTCAAGCAGCAATACTATTCATCAGAGTTGACGAAAAGACTCCTGCACGAAATACTTCGGTTGAAACAGATGTATGGAGTGACAACGAACGAGTCGGCCCTGGAAAGAATCGAGGTTGATGAACAGGATAACCCGAAAACCATTGATGTGTATGCGGTGAAAACCAAGGGGATCTATCCGCGTATGGCCTTTCCGTCCATCGACTATTATTGGCAATCGTGGGATTGATTTGTTGCGCATTACCCATATCAATCAGAACAGATTGAAGTTCCCGCTCATCCGCGTGTTTGCCGGGATCCTCGTTCTGCTGAACGCTTGTTCCGAGCGACATGAGCCGGAAGGACAGGCGTCGGGGGACATTGTTGAATTGACGTACTGGCCGGCGCCTAATCCGCAGGAGGTCCAGCTTGCGGAGATACTTGTCAAGGAGTGGAACCGTCTCCATCCGGATATCCACGTTACGATGCAGCCGATTCCGGTAAGCCAATCGACCGAAGAAGTCCTGCTTGCCGCCATTGCAGGGAAAACAACTCCCGATGTGTGTTCGAATATTCAACCGGCGGCTCTCTACGATTTCAGCCGGGCGGGAGGAATCATACCGCTCGACGAATTCTCTGATTTTGACTCTGTAGCCCTCAGTCGTACTCCGGCGGATTTGTTGCAGCAATTCAGGTCATCGGATGGTCATTTCTATCAGATACCGTGGAAGACGAACCCCATCATGATGTTCTACAACCTCCGGATGTTTGAAGAGGTGGGTGTGCAGAAGGCGCCCGCGACTTATTCTGAATTCCTTGCGGCAGCGGAGAAACTCACCCGCGACATCGACGGCGACGGACAAATCGACGTATGGGCCGGGGAAAGGGACATTCGGCCAATCTGGTGGCAGCGGCTCTTTGATTTCTTTTCGTTCTATGTCGGGGCATCATCGGGAAAAACCCTGTTCAGCGGGGGTAGGCCGGATTTCGATGATCGCGCAGCTGTGGAGGTGTTTCGGTTCTTTCAACAATGCTATCAAAAGAACTACTTTCCGCACACATACTTCCAGGGGGGAGATCCGTTCTTGCTGGAAAAGAAGGCAACGCATTTCTCCGGACCGTGGGAAATAGCGACGCTTCGCACACTGGCCCCGCACATCCGATATAGCGTTGCGCCTCTCCCTGTGCCGGATGATCGTACCGGACCGGTTTACACATACGGCGATTACAAGAATATTTCCATTTTTGGAACGTCGAAACACCCGCGCGAAACGTGGGAGTTTGTGAAATTCCTGTTGCGGTCTCAAAACGATTTGTTACTGCTGAGAATCACCGACCAAATTCCGGTCCGCGGCGACCTGCTTACGAACGATCTTTTCAGAGAATACTTCAGAAAGAATCCGGAGATGGTTAAGTTCGCCCGACAAGCCATTTTCACGCGAAGTATCGACTCAGGCCCGGATTTGAAGGAGATACTCGACGCGATCTCGCAGGAATACGAGGCGTGTGCGGTGTATGGAAGACTCACACCCGATGAGGCCGTCAGGGATGCGGCAAAACGAACGGCGATCATAGTGGAGTGGAACAAATGAACCTCTTCCCGACTTCCGAACATCGACGACGCCGGAAAAACCCGGCAGGGTACTGGTTTGCGCTCCCATATGTTATGTTTTTTTCTGCATTTGTCGCGTATCCGCTCCTTTTTTCCTTTATTCTGCTCTTCCATCGCTGGAACGTTGTAACTCCGATGGAATGGATCGGCCTCAAGAATTTTGAACGGCTCCTGCAAGACCCTCTCTTCTTCAAGTCGATCTGGAATACCGTTGTGTTCCTCCTTATTCATGTCCCTCTCCAAATCGTTGTTGCCCTCGGCCTTGCTGTACTGCTCAGGTCGGGGTTGAAGTTGATGGGGCTTTTTCGTGCCGTCTATTTTATGCCTGTTGTGGTTTCGGGTGTCGTCGTGACAATTTTGTGGATGCAGCTGTACGCGTACGATCACGGCCTTCTGAATCGATTGATGGTCGTCCTCGGAGCGGGCAAGATCCCATGGCTTGTCGACCCGGACATGGCCATGCCGTCCGTTGCATTGATGGCCACATGGAAGAATGTGGGCATCTATATCGTCCTGTTTCTCGTCGGACTGCAGAACATCCCCCGCGAGCTTTACGAATCTGCAAGCCTTGACGGAGCGACCGGGCTCCGCCAATTCTTCCGCATTACCGTTCCAATGCTTAATCCTACCATCGTGGTTGTGATCGTGCTTTCGACGATCGGGGGGTTTTCGCTTTTTATCGAGCCGTACGTCCTTACGGGTGGGGGGCCGATGCAAAGCACTCTGTCCGCAGTTCTTTACATCTATAATCAGGCGTTCTATTTCGGGCACATGGGATACGCCGCAACATTGGGGTTTGTCTTTGCTCTGATAATTCTCTGTGTTGTTCTGCTGCAGCGGAGGGTTGTTGAAACGGAGCCGGCGTCATGAAGACCGTGCTCAAATACGCCGTTCTGGGGATTGGAGCCGTTATCTTTGCATATCCGTTCCTCTGGATGATCGCTTCTTCCCTGAAGCCTGAAGCGCAGATTGGCGGCTTCGGGCTGTATTCACCCGATTTTACCCTCTCCAACTATGCGCAAGTGTTTACGCGAATCCCCATCGGGAGGGCGTTTCTCAACAGCATCATTGTCTCCATCACAACAACGGCGTCCGTGCTTGTGTTCGGCTCGATGGTCGGCTATGCTCTTGCCCGCCTCGAATTTGCAGGGAAAAGCATTCTCTACGCTGTCGTGCTCTTCACGATGACGCTGCCGTTCCAAATCACTCTCATTCCGCAATACATCCTGATGGTCAAACTCGGGATAACGGACACGTATTTGGCACTGGTTGCCCCAACGCTCATGACGGCGCTCAGTATTGTCCTGTTTCGTCAATTTTTCCTGCACATACCGCAGGCGTTGATCGATGCCGCCCGGATTGACGGTTGTTCCGAGTTGAAAATCTTGTTTCAGCTCGTGTGGCCTCTTTCGAGGCCTGTCATCATAACGGTGTCGATCCTGACGTTCATGACTTCCTGGAACGAAGTGCTGTGGCCCCTCATTGTTGTTCGAGACCGCTCCCTCATGACCTTGCCGCAGCTCGTGACGTTGTTTACAATTGGAGGCGAAGCCGAATCGCTGCTTGGACTGCAGCTCGCAGCGGCAACCCTCCTGGCCCTTCCGATTATTCTTGCTTATGCATTCTTTCAGAGATACTTCATCGAAAGCATGGCTTCGGCGGGGATCAAAGGATAGCTGATTCGTGAAAATCCCGATAAGCAGAGTATTCAATAAGTATCGAAGCATGATCGGTTTTGCGGGCATGACTCTCGCGGCCGTGTTTGCGGTGAATGTCCATGCCCAGGGGAATCCGGCCGATGATCCGCTCAAGTTCTTCTTTGATGGAAGGCGGGGACAGGTTGAAGTTGGGGGACCATATGTCGGGATGGAATTCCACAAAAGCAGGCCCGTACCCTCCCGCGTGAGTTTCTACTATCCCGTGGCCAACAGTATCGACCTCAGCACCGATTACTGGAAGAGGGATGAGTCGTTGCCGATGGCAGTCGGATTGTCGATTGGAGGAGGTGTGCCGGAATGGATTCAACGGGAATCGTGGTCCTACATCCTGAGTCCGCACAAAGTGACATTTCTGAAATCAACGGACAGTGTGGAATGGGCCCTGACCTATGAATTTTGCAGGAGTCAACCCGCCGGTGTCGTGACCATAGGTGTGAAAAATCGTACTCAGCGATCCTTCCCTGTTGCACTTTATACTCACCTGCTCATGAGTGTGCGCACCTGTCAGACCTTCGCGCGAAAGGACTCCTCACAGGTAACGTATGACCCGGCGTTTGCCGCTGCGATTGCCCGTTTCAATGATGTGGATACAGACAGCGCCGTTGTGTTTGTGCAGAATGTCGGCGAACAGCCTGTGGATTGGACGACAAACGCCGATGAGCTGCGGGTTACGGACGACGGGAATTCACGATGGCCGGAAGGGGGGCCGCTGTCAGGTACAAGCGGTCCTCGAAAGGGGCGAGCGGTCGCGGCATTTGTTTTTCGCAAGTCCCTTGACCCCGGCAGCTCTTTGAACGTGGTTCAGGTCATCGGGAGCTGCAGAGGAAATGAAGTCGGACGGAAGATGGCCGCTCTGCGCAATGGCTGGGCAGATGATGTTCAGAGCTATGAAGATTTCATCAGCGCCAAAGCGAAGGATGAAGCATATTTTCGCACCGGGGACAAGAGCGCCGATCGCTCGGCGGTCTGGGCTCGCGCGCTGATCGCAGCAAATGCCCACTATCTCGATGGGAAAATCGTGCCGATGCCCTGTCCCGCCGAATATAACTTCTTCTTCACCCACGATCTGCTCCTCACGAATTTGGGAGCGGTTTATTTCGACCTCGATCGCGTGAAATCCAACCTGTTATATGTCGCATCGATGGCGAAAGACAGTGTCATTCCCCACGCATATTACTGGCGCGATGACGGCTATAAGACCGAATATTGCGAGCCTGAGAACTGGAATCATCTCTGGTTTGTCCTCGTCTCCGGCGCTTATCTGAGGCATTCGCTTGACAAATCGACGGGAAACGTTCTGCATCCAAGTTTGACAAAGAGCATCAACGCCCTTCTTACGCGCCTCGGCTCTACCGGGTTGATGGAAGCATATCGCCCTGACTGGTGGGATATCGGGCACATTGAAGGACCACGTGCCTACCTCACGGCGCTTGTCGTGAGGGCACTCAGGGAATTTCTCTTCATAAGCTCGTTTCTGCAAAAACAAACTCACGATCTCCTGCGATTTGAACGAATGGCCGATTCGATGCAGCGTGCGCTTGTGGACAAGCTCTGGGATTCCGCAGATCGGTATCTTATGAACTACAATGCCGGCGAGAAGGATTATCACTATTACGCAGGCTCATTGATTGCTGTCGTTTATGATTTGTTGGATCGCAATCATGCGCAGGACCTCGTCTCGACGGCCGGCCGGCAGCTGGTCGACGAACGAATCGGCGTACGCATCGCCATGCCGCCCGATTTCGACAGTGAATCTGTAATAGCGAAATTCAAGTTCGCGGGAAAAGAGGCAGGGCCACCCTATTCCTATGCAAATGGGGGGGTGTGGCCGCACGGCAATGCCTGGTATGCAATGGCGTTGAACAATGTCGGCAGTCGGGACCAGGCCTATGACTTTGCCAAACGGACAATGACAATCGATGGAACGGCGAACAGTCCGAACGGTTTGCCGGCAATGTATGAATACAGGAGTTCGGACAAGCAATCGCCGGCATTTGGGACAATTGATAAACCGTCATTTCTCTGGGCGGGAGGGATGTATCTGCAGGTACTGTACAGGATGCTCGCAATCGACGAGAATGAATGGAATATTCGTGTTCGCAACAAGCTGCCGTCGCAAGTGGACTCTGTGTCGTGTTCTGTGACGTTCGGAGGATTGAACACGCTGACCATCGGACGCACCGGCAACGACAACGCACAATTACATGTCGACGGAAAAAGCCTGCCTTCTCGGATCCTCCCGGTCGATCTGAAAGGGCAGCGTCATTGGTCGATGGCGGCGGATGAGCGGGGGACTCCCGTCCTTGTTGATGCAAATGCCATCGTGTTCTCGGTCTCCTTTGATTTCTCAATGAAGCAGTTGTTGTGTGAAGTCTCATCATTCGACGGGCATTCAACTGTTCTTGTTATTCAGGCAGAACAGGCGCCGAGGCAACTCAGCATTGACGGCAAGGTGCAACAAACAATGACGACCCATCGGCTTGATGCCCGTATGCGCTCGACAACGGTTCGCTTCACGGGTTCAGGCAACAGACAACGTATTATTCTAGAGTATTGAGACAAGCAATGAAAGCAGTACTCTTCGAGAAACCTCATCATCTCACAGTCACACGGAAGCCCCTTCGAGGCATTCGAAACGATGAGCTCATGATTGATGTCGCCGCTTGTGGTGTCTGCGGCACCGATCTTCATATCGTTGATGGGAGCTCGCGGTCCTCTCCGCCGGTAATCCTTGGCCATGAATACGCCGGCACCATCACCGATGTCGGGCCCGCAGTTCACGGCTACTCTGTCGGAGAGGCGGTGGCTGTTGATCCGAACATTTCATGCGGATCGTGCTTCTATTGCCGGAGGGGAGAGGTGCATCTTTGTGAGAATCTCCGGGCGCTTGGGGTGGACGTCGATGGCGGAATGGCGGAATCGTGCATTGTCCCGGCGGGCCAGGTTTACAGACTTCCGAAATCGCTGCCGCTTGAGAAGGCTGTATTTGTCGAGCCGCTTTCCTGTGTCGTACACGGAATTGACAGGGCGCGAATTCGCTCCGGAGATAACGTTGTTGTCCTTGGAGGCGGGACGGTCGGCCTCCTTGTGCTGCAGTTGGCCCGGATTTCCGGGGCTGCGCGTGTTATTCTTGTCGAACCGCTGGAGTGGAAGCGCGCCATTGCGGCAAAGGTCGGAGCGGAGAACGTTCTCGATCCCGCTCAAACGAATATCGTTGAGTTTGTGAACGATACAACACACGTTGGTGCCGATGTGGTGATCGAGTGTGTCGGCAAGGCGGAGACCGTTGGACTTGCGTTCGAACTTGTGCGACGGGGCGGAACCGTGGAATTGTTCGGTGTATGCGCCCTTGGAACGAAGATTCCGTTCGAACCCAACGCTGTCTATTTCAAAGAACTGACGATTGTCGGCTCGTACGTCAATCCTCATACATTTGACCGCTCGATTGCATTGCTGGCGGAGAACAAGGTTATGACCGATCATTTTGCCATACAACGATATCCCCTGGACGGTGTGCACGAGGCGTTGAAATCATTACGGGAAGGGAAGACGATCAAAAGCCTCATCGTGCCGGGATTATGATGTTCCACCAAATCCGGGTCAATCCGAAATCCGTGAAACAGTTTCTTGTTGTTCCCCTCGTACTGCTTGCCGTTGCATGCGGGCCGCCGCGCTCGATTTCATTGGTGAACTATTCTCACCTCGACGGGTTGATGGAGACAATTCAGATGGACGGCAAGCCGGTAAGCATTGTCCACATCTATGCCGACTATCCGTCGTACAAATGGACGGATGCCGGCGTGGAGGGAATTGCGTGCGTGGATGACGCCGCCCGCGCTGCGGTTGTGTTCCTCAGGGCGTACGAACTTGGGGGAGATTTGTCGCGGCTTTCAAAAGCGAAGTCCCTGCTTAACTTTGTTCTCGCTATGGAAACCGGGGATGGCCAGTTCTACAACTTCATCAAAGACGACCTTACCATCAACCGTGAAGGGAAGACAAGCGTCAAATCGTTTGGCTGGTGGGCCGGCCGTGCCGTGTGGGCAATGGCCCTTGGCTCCAGGATCATGGCCAATGTCGATCCGGGGTTTGCTGAGACCCTGGATGACGGGGTTCGCCGGTCTCTTCCCAATGTGGAGAGGGCGCTGAAAACCTATGGCGTGACGGAGGATGTGAAGGGTTTTAAGACTCCGAAATGGTTGCTGTATGAGTCGGGAGCCGATGCAACTTCAGAACTTTTGCTTGGCCTCATCGAATTCTATCGCACAACGCACGACACGGTCGTTGGAGGCTATATACGGAAGCTTGCTGACGGATTGATGATGATGCAGCAGGGTAACGAACGGACCTCTCCGTACGGCGCTCACCGTTCATGGCAGACTCTGTGGCATTCATGGGGAAACAGCCAAACGCAGGTCCTGGCCTATGCGGGAAATGTCTTGACTGATTCTGTCATGATTGCATCGGCTGAACGTGAAGCCTGCGGCTTCTACTCGCGTTTGTTGATCGAAGGAATGTTGAAAGAATGGGATTTTGCAGATCCTCGTCAGAGAACGGAGTACGAACAGATCGCATACGGCGTTCGGCCAATGGCCGTGGGTTTGTTGCGCCTGTACGATGCAACACGCAAGGATCTCTACCTGAAGATGGCGGGACTTGCGGCGTCTTGGCTCTTCGGCAACAACGTTCTTGGGACGGTGATGTACGATGCCGCCACCGGGCGATGTTACGACGGCATAACGGATTCAACGCGCCTCAACCGGAATTCAGGAGCAGAATCGACGATTGAAGCCCTCTACACTCTTCTCGAAATCGAACAATATCCCGGGGCGATCCGGTATTTGAGTTACAGAAAACACTCTGCACGCTTAACCGATGACGAGCTTATCGGCATATTCAGGAGCTCCACAGGAGATGAGCTTGAACTCGCGTTAGACTTGAAAACCGGGAGAGTAGATGCACGGGATCATGGCAAGGAAAAATAGGATGCCCGGGAACAATGAAGCAAAACGCAGAATATCCTCGACCGTTGCGTTACTGTTGGCCGTGGGGGGACTCTGCCGCTCTCAGCAGATTGCGATTCCGCGAATTGAAGCAATGCCGAATCATCCGACCCCATATGCGATGAGAAACTGGAGGGAAGTGGCCCAGAAGTATGATTCGCTCGTGTTCGATCCGTTGGCGACCGGGACATATCTCCCGCTTGTCGCTCCGGATGAGACGGGTTTTGGCTTGTCAAGTTATGTGGGGCAGGCTCCCTCGTTGACAAAAGAGGCCATCAATTGCCTTCCGGCAGTCGTTGGAGCAAGTCTTGTCGATATCGACAAAACAAATCAGTACGGCCGTGACTGGGTGTCGAAATGCCAGACGTGGTACAATCCGAGCCCCGGGGAAAACGTATACTTGAACAGCCCCGGCGGTACAAGCGGCAGCGATTGGTGGTACGACGTGATGCCAAATGTATTCTTCTATCAACTTTACTGCATCTATCCTGAAGCCAGTGTGTTCGGGAGCCAGTTTACCACGGTGGCAGAACGGTGGCGGACAGCCCTTCAATCGATGGGTGCGTCCACGGCCCCCTGGGGCCTGGCGAATCTCAATCACACTGCATGGAATCTTGCAACCATGACTCCCACAAACTCGGGATGGGTCGAGCCTGAGGCAGGTGGTGCCATTGCATGGCTTCTCTACAATGCATTCGTGAAGACCGGGGATTCCCGCTACCGAATTGCGGCCGAGCTGGCAATGGAATCGCTCCTCGTATATCCGCCCGCGGAGAATCCGTCTTATGAGCTCCAGTTGCCGTACGGTGCATACATTGCGGCGCGAATGAATGCCGAACTCGGAACATCGTTCGACATACAGAAACTTGTGGCGTGGTGCTTCTCGGACGGCAGCGACAATTCCAGATTATGGGGCGTGACGGTCGGCGTCTGGGGAGGATACGACTGCAGCGGTCTTATTGGTGAAACCGGCTATGGGAGCGGAAACGGCTATCCATTCACCATGAATACATTCGAACAAGTCGGTGCACTCGTTCCATTGGTGCGTTACGATTCAAGGTTCGCAAGAGCCATTGGCAAGTGGGTCCTCAATGCCGCCAACGCCACCCGGTTGTTCTATACAAACTATCTTCCGGATGGAAACCAGGACTCGGCCGCATGGTCGCATCAGTATGATCCCAATTCCGTTATTGCGCATGAATCGATGCGCCAATACAAACCGGGGAATAGTTCCGTCACTCCTTTTGCCACCGGAGATGCGATACAGAACGGCAATCCCACAAATTTCGCACTCTACGGATCCTCCCATGTAGGGATTTTCGGCGGGATCATCGATACAACGGACGTCCCCATGATCCTCCGTCTCGATGTTCTTAAGACCGATTACTTCCACGAATCCGCGTATCCCACATATCTTTATTTCAATCCGGATTCAGTACAGCGCCTCTTCACGTTCGACGCGGGAGCGGGGCTGCACGACCTGTACGATGCGGTCAGCCATTCGTTCATTCTCCACGGTGTGACCGGCCCTGTATCGGTTCCTGTCCCGTCGAACTCTGCAATTCTTGTCGTCAATGCACCGGGGGGTGGGACGGTGACATACGATCAGGACAAGATGTTAATTGACAGCGTGGTCGTGGACTACCACTCCGGCCAGCCCGTTGCGAATCATCCTCCGCGCATCAAGAGTCTTGCTCCGGGGCAGAGCGTGGTCGTTACCGGCGACTCAATCTATGTCTACTGCACCGCAGCCGATCTTGACAGCGCCGCGCTGTCGTTTGCCTGGTCGGCCTCCGGGGGAACAATCAGCGGGAACGCTTCCACGATCCTGTGGACTGCGCCGAATGAGACAGGAACGTATTACATTCAATGCACCGTCAATGATGGCCAGGGCGGGCAAGCATCTGATACGGACACAATCACAGTTGTTCAGTTCATCAATCAACTCCCGGTGATCAGGGATTTGAAAGCATCGCCGAGGAAAATTGATTTGGGAGCGACAAGTGTCTTGCGGTGTGCTGCTTATGATCCTGATGGCAGTGCACTCACATACGCCTGGTCGGCGGCAAGCGGCTCATTGGCGGCAGGCGACTCATTGGCGACATGGCGCGCACCCGCGGCTGCCGGCAATTACTATGTTGCCTGCACAATTGACGACGGACAGGGAGGAGTGACAAGAGACAGCATCGGATTGGAAGTGAGGGATTTTTCCGCCTGGCCTTCCGGTTCCCTTGTAGCGTATTTTCCATTCGCCGGGAATGCAAACGATTCGAGCGGCAATGGCCACAACGGAACGGTCTACAATGCGCAGCCTGTGAACGACCGTTTTGGAAATGCCAATGGTGCTTATGCCTTCAACGGGACAAGTTCGTCGATTCGCGTGCCGAACGATACGAGCTTGAATTTTCGGGATGCGATTACCATTGCTTTCTGGATGAAGGTGAACGGGTTCTACAATGACGACCGCTACGCGATTTCTCATGGAAGCTGGCAAAATCGGTGGAAGGTGTCGGTAACAAATAAGCGAATCCGGTGGACAATGAAGACCGCTGTCGGAATCAAGGATCTCGATTCGGAAACACAGCTGTCACTCGACAGCCTTTACAATGTGTGCGTCACGTACAACGGCTCCGACCTCGAAATCTATCTGGATGGCGCTTTGGATGCTTTCGCCACCTGGTCCGGTCTTATGGCGACGACCACGCACGACTTGACAATCGGCCAGGATCTCCCCGGCAACGACAACTATGATTTCGACGGAGTGCTCGATGACATTCGGATCTACAACTATATGCTTCCTGTTTCTCAGATTGTGGGCATCTATGATCCGAGCACAGCAGTGGCAGACGTATCGGAGCCCGCGGTTATGCCCGGTCTCATTCTCAGTCAAAACTATCCGAACCCGTTCAATCCCTCAACAATGATCAGATTCAGCATACCCGCAAAGATGTTCCGGATCAGTGGAACGCTGGAAGTGTTCGATATCCTTGGTCAGAAGGTGGAAACACTGATGACGGGAGAATTCGAGCAAGGTGTTCACACGGTTGTTTGGGACGGAGGGCGCTGGCCGAGCGGGGTGTACTATGCAAGACTCACGACATCGCTCGGCACAGAGATCCGTAAAATGGTTCTTTTGAAATAGGACTCGAATGGAACGATACGATCTCACCGGCAGGTGGCAGTTTCGGGCTGTGAGAGGCAGGAAGAAGGTCAGTCAGGCACGGCCCGATGTCTCCGAATGGATGGCTGCTACGGTCCCCGGGACGGTGCACACCGATCTTCTGGCCGAAGGTAAGATCCCCGATCCATTCTACCGGATGAATGAGCTTGATGTGCAATGGGTTGATGCTGAGCAATGGCTCTATCGCAAAGAGTTTACCCTCAGCAGTGAATTCGTAGCTCATGATGCGGTTGATCTGATTGCGGAAGGGCTGGACACCTTCGCCCGCATCAGGCTGAATGGAAAAGTTCTCGGTGAGTCTGCCGACATGTTTGTCGAGCATCGCTTTGATGCCAGGCGGTTCATCCGACCGGGCAGGAATGTTCTCGAAATATCCTTCGATTCTCCGACGATCCGGGCAAAACAGTTGGAGAATCAGTACGGGACTTTGCAGGTGTCCCATGAGTCCCCCCGTGTGTACGCCAGAAAGGCTCAATATTCCTTCGGTTGGGATTGGGGGCCGAAACTCGCAACGTCCGGCATCTGGCGGCCCGTTTACCTGGAAGCGTATTCCGGTTGTCGTGTTGAAAGCATTTTTGCGCGGACAGTCAAGATCGTGGGGAATCGCGCGGTTGTCAGGGTCGATGTGATCATCGACCGCAAGAGGCAAGGTCCGGTCGACCTCAGGATGACAGTTTCAGACGGGGCATATGAATACCGGAAATCATTTCATGTGGCGGGGAACAGGAAATCCGTAACTGTCGGGATAGCCAATCCGCGCCTATGGTGGCCCAACGGATACGGGGAGCAACATCTGTATAACGTCAGCGTTACTGTTGTTTCCGGTGGTATCGAACGCGACACCAGGTCGGCGTCATTTGGCATACGCACAGTTCGGCTACTCCAGGAGAAGGATGAAGAGGGAAGGTCGTTCATCTTCGAAATCAATGGCGTGAGAATGTACTGCAAGGGGGTCGATTGGATCCCCTCGGACAGCTTCATCCCGCGGATTGTCAACTCAACCTATGAACGCCTGCTCACGCTTGCGCGCGACGCGCACATGAACATGGTCCGTGTCTGGGGCGGGGGCATTTATGAACACGGGATATTTTACGAATTGTGCGATCGTCTTGGACTGATGGTATGGCAGGATTTCATGTTTGCCTGTGGCGAATACCCTGAAGATGCCTGGTTCCTCAGGCAGGTGAAGAATGAAGCAGAGAAGGCGGTAGTCCGATTGCGCAACCATCCTTGTATAGCACTCTGGTGCGGGAACAATGAGTGCGAATGGATCTTCTGCAGAGAGAATCCCGGGAAGAAGCCGGACGAGATGAACGGCGCGGTGATTTTCCGGGACATCCTCCCTTCGGTATGCCGGACATTGGACGGAACAAGACCGTATTGGCGGAGTTCTCCCTTTGGCAACGGATTTCCGAATGAGGAGTCAAACGGCAATCATCATGAATGGGATGTATGGGGATACTGGAAGGATTACCGTGACTATGAAAAGGTTCGCCCCAGGTTTGTGACTGAATTTGGTTTCCAGGCCCCCGCGACAATGAAAACGATGGAGACGGTGATGTTGCCGATCGACCGTCATCCGCAGAGCAGGGTATTCGAACACCACAACAAACTTCCTGAAGGAACGGAGCGGCTCTTTCGTTTCCAGGCCGCCCACTATAAGGTGGCCGGCGATATCGAGGACTTCGTTTTTAAGAGTCAACTCGTACAGGCAGAAGCGATGAAGACGGCCGTGGAGCACTGGCGGCGGCGAAAGTTCAGAACGGCCGGATCACTGATTTGGCAGCTCAACGACTGTTGGCCTGTTTCGAGCTGGTCTCTTATTGATTCGGCATTGCGCCCGAAAGCGTCATACTACTACGCGAGGAGGTTCTTCGCGCCCGTTCTTGTGAGTTTCCGCGCCACAAAGGATTCTGTCGAGGTGTGGGTGACCAACGATTCCCTCGTGGCGCTCCAAAGTGAGTTGCGCGTGATCCTTACCCTGTTCGATGGCACCAAATTGTGGACAATTGTGAAACACATCCGGGTGCCGGTCAATAGTTCCCAAGTGTTCACGCGAATCCCGAAAAACAGATTTGCAGGGGCTGATCATTCGCACTGTTATCTTCGCGCTCTGCTTCAGACCGGAACGCAAGTCTTCGACAACAGGTATTTCTTCTCTGAACCGAAACACATGCAGGCACGATCGAGTGACATTGAGGCAGAGGTCTCGAAGAAAGCAGACAATCTTCATGAAGTATCGATTACATCGAGGATGCTTGTCAGACATGTTCAAGTCGATACCGAGGGGGCAGAGGTTGAAATAGAAGATAACTACTTTGACGTCGACCCGGGCGATACAAAAACAACCAGATTGTTCACAGATATTCCTTTGGACCGGCTGAAGAGAATGCTACGGATTCGCTCACTTTGGGACTGATTAGGAGATACAAACAATTGACAGCGAGGAGAATGAAACAGTAATGGTCAACGCAGAGCTACGAGTACAACGTCACGACCCAATTATCACATCAGACAAATCACGAGTTATGATGCGATCCTCTGTCCCCCGCCCCCGCTCCACGGCGAGAATCAAGGCGATTCTTGGCCGAATCATGAAAATGAACGATAAAGAGGCGGCAGAGATGCTTTCGAAGGTCTTTGAAAGTTTCCGAAGTCGTCATCGCGATCTTGAGGGTGTTTTTCGCAGAAGATTCGATGAAATGAAAAAGTACCTTCGGAGGGGATACGACCCCTCGCTCCAGATGCAAATGCTCATCGGAGCATACTTTACCTGTGAATACTCTCTCGAAGCAGCAGCTCTCTTCAATCCCTCCATTGTACCTCATCCCGATCAAAGCGGAGCTCCGCAGGGGTCCCTTCGCTTTATTATGAGCCTTCGCGCGACGGGAGAGGGCCACATTTCGTCCATTGAGTTTCGAACCGGAACCATCAGCAACGGGGGCATCGTTCAGCTCGACCCCCGCGAACGATTTGCCGTGTCACCCGAAGTCGAACAGGACCCGCAATACGAGAAAGACGAATTCCTCGTCAAGACAAAGGACGAGGGTTATCTGAATGCCACCACCAAGGCAGTCATTGGATCGCTTCCGAAATTGTTCAAGCGGTCTGAACTCCTGGCGTCAGTCACAAAAGTCAAAAAGAAAAACAGGAACCTTTCCACGGAACGGAGTAAGGCTCTTCAGTACCTCGAAGCGCTTTCGGAACTGAACTACGAAATCAGTTTTCCGGAAAGGCAGGCTTTGTCTGAAAGCGTCATCTTCCCGGTTTCGTTGTTCGAAAGCAACGGGATCGAAGACGCCCGGTTCGTCCGTTTTGTCGATAATGGCTCCGTGCGATATTATGCCACGTACACGGCGTACAATGGCAGGCAAATCATGCCGCGCCTTCTTGAGACGGAAGATTTTCGGCGTTTTCGCGTCCGCTCATTGAGCGGAAAAGCGGCAAAGAACAAAGGGATGGCGCTCTTCCCGAGAAAGATTCGGGGTCGGTATGTGATGGTTTCGCGCCAGGATGGGGAGAATCTGTATTGCGTCTTTTCGAACACGTTGTACAGCTGGCAAAGGCCGGGTACGCTGCTGAAACCGGAATATCCCTGGGAGTTCATGCAAATCGGGAATTGCGGATCGCCTATCGAGACTGCTCAAGGGTGGATCCTGCTGACCCACGGTGTTGGACCCGTCAGGAAATACTGCATTGGAGCGGTTCTCCTCGATCTTGAAGATCCTACGAGGGTGATCGGCCGGCTCAAGGAGCCGCTGATAGAGCCGGATGAAACCGAACGCGAGGGATATGTTCCGAATGTTGTCTATACGTGTGGTGCAGTTGCGCACAACGGAACGTTGGTCATTCCGTATGCTCTCTCAGATCAATCGAGCCGCTTTGCATCAATCGGACTCAGCGAACTTCTTCACGCCATGAAACAGCCATAATGAGAGGCCGTGCTGTCTTGCAGAGTGATGATTGTTCCTCGGGAAGTAGTCGCACTGCCGCGTCCTGATCCCAAATGAAGGACGCCTGAGCATCAGGCATTTCTTTTGCCAGACGTGGGCGATGTCATGACTTCCATCCTGACCGTTTTCCGATCAAGAATCAGAGATGGGGCAACGAGAATCGCAGACGCCTGATTTATCACCTCAATGCTCCGCATTTTCTTGCGTTCGCGTTGACAGCTGTTGAGAAAATACACATTTGATAACCGCTGCAACCATGTGAGTAGGGTAGCCGGCGGTTCCATCCGATACGGCGGCATGCGAAATGGCCTGCCATGGTTTTCCCTTGCAGGCGACCTTACAATCGTCTATATTCACTCACCTCCCTTTACGCTGAGATAGTACAACTCGTGAACGATCCACAGCCCGACATGCTCTGCAAGCCAAGTGGTTTTCTTGTCAAATCGCTAATTAGGAATAGTTCTCAAAGAGCTTCTCTGATGACGCCGCTTTTCAAAGTGCCGGCTCATCATTCCTTCAAATCACCCAAGGGATTGTCATGGGAATACTATCCGCTGAGCCAACACGCGTTCATCCATTTCGCACGGTTCTTCTTCTCTCCGTGGCAGTTCTTCTCAACGTTCAGACGCCGAATGCATTAGCACAAGGCAGAAGGCCGCTCCGGCAGTACGTGCACGACCATTGGGGGGTGCCGCAAGGACTTCCGCAGAATAGCGCCTATACACTCTTCCAGTCCAGCGACGGCTATCTCTGGTTTGGCACTCAGGAGGGGTTGGTCCGTTTTGACGGCCATCAGTTCAAGGTCTTTGATCGGACAAACAGCAAAGAGATGAAGAACAACTGGGTGCTCCCGTTTGCAGAGGATCGGAACGGAGGCATTTGGATGATGTACGCCAGCAGAAACCAAGGGGTTGGCCATTATGTGAACGGGGCTCTCCGCACGGTCGACACAACGGATGGATTGCCGAGTAATAACGTCCGCTATGTTCGGACGACCCGTGACGGCAGTGTCTGGATATTCGACCGGTCTTCGTTCCGTGTGACACAATACCTCAACGGAACAATGAAGACATGGGGAAAGAGCGATGGGCTTCCGGCCGACTCGGTGTTTTCAGTTTCGGAGGATTCGAAGGGTAACTTGTGGTTCAACACTCCCAATGGAATCGCGAAATACGACGATCATGCGTTTACCGTCTATTCCAGGCAAAACGGCTTTCCCGACAACAGGGCTAATGGCTTGGGGCGCCGCGGCATCGAAACAATCTTTGAAGATAGCAAGGGAAATATCTGGATATCCATGAACTCCGGACTCGTTCGTTTGAGCGAGGGGGAAACGACAGTCTTCACGACAAGAGATGGACTCCTGGCCGACATAGCCCTCCCGATCTTCGAGGACAAGGATGGTGCTCTTTGGGTAAGAACAGCTCGTGGAATCAACAAGATGGCGGGCGGGAAGATCCTTTCATACGAAAACAAGACTCCTGCTGAAAATGTAAATGACGTGGCCGTCGGCAAAGACAATGCAATCTGGATTGCCACAAACAAGGGAATCTGGCGCTTCGCGGATGGAATCTATGACCACTATGGCAAGGAAAATGGATTGGCGAATGATAACATCGGTTCGTTACTCATTGATCCCGAAGGGAGTGTCTGGTTTGGCACGGACGGGAATGGCTTGCACCGGCTGAGGGAAGGAAAGTTCGTTACGTACTCAAAGGAGGATGGATTAAGAGGTGAAGACATGACCTCGGTGTTTGAGGACAGCAAGGGAAATCTCTGGATGGGATCCAGGTATGGCGGACTAGCGAAAATGTCAGGAACATCGGTGAGGGTGTTTGATGAAAAAGACAAGCTTCCGTCATGGATTCTCAGTATCGGTGAAGATCACCAGGGGACGATGTGGGTGACGACGTTCAATGGACAGGTATCGGGACTTTTTACTATCCGTGATGGTGTTGTGAAACGGTATACCCAGCCTGGAATAAGCTTTGACAACGCATACACCCTGATTGTCAGCAAATCGGGTTCGGTGTTGGTCGCGCTGGACGATAGCGTACTCAGTTTTCACAACGGAAGGTTTACACTGCTCAACAAGGAATTAGTGAATGGCAGAATCAGCAGTTTGATGGAGGACTCCAAACAACAGTTGTGGATCGGAACGTTCAATGGCGGATTGCACATGTTGAAGCAAGGCGAATTGATCCATTATTCAAAAAAAGACGGATTTCCCTCCGCGAGAGCTTTTTCCGAATTCGAAGATCACGAGGGGACGATCTGGATCGCGAGTGGGACCGAGGGCCTCTATCGTTTCAAGAATGGAGTATTCTTCAGCTACACTCCTGAGAATGGATTTCCTGAATACACGCTCGGTTCGATCATGGAAGACAATGCCGGATATCTCTGGATTGGCACGAACAAAGCGGTATATAGGATCGAGAAGAAGAATCTTGATGATTTCGCTGATGGAAAGGCTCCTTCTTACTCCTACAGCACCTATGGCACGGCGGACGGGATGAAATCAGGCGAGACCAACGCGCTCGGGTGGCCGAATATCTGGAAGATGAAGGATGGCAGAATCGCCTTCACCACCGTTGCAGGAGCGGCTGTTGTCAATCCGGCCGATATCAAACTGAACGAGATTTCGCCACCGGTGGTTATTGACCAGTTTGTTGTCGAGGGGGCTCAACAGCCAACGGACACCCTCATTTATGTTCCGGCCGGGAGAGAACGTTTTGAATTCCACTACGCCGGATTGAGCTTCATTGGAGCGGACAAAGTCCGGTATAAGTATAAACTCGAAGGTCAGGACAAGGACTGGATTGATGCCGGACCGCGCCGCGACGCCTATTATACAAGTCTCAGTCCGGGTAGATACACGTTCCGCGTGATTGCCGCAAACAGCGACGGAATATGGAACGAAGAAGGAACGTCAGTTCAATTTGAGATGATGCCCTTTTTCTATCAATCAACGTGGTTTCTGACTCTTGTAGTGATTGGTTTTCTCGCCGGAGGACCGTCTTTCTACTACATCCGCATGAAAAGTGTCAAGAAACAGGCAGCGGAGCTGGAGTCTCTTGTGCAGAAGAGGACAATTGAGCTGCAAAAGACACTGGATCATCTCAAAGAAACACAAAACCAGCTGGTGCTTTCCGAAAAGATGGCCTCGTTGGGCCAGCTGACAGCCGGCATTGCCCACGAAATCAAGAATCCGCTCAATTTCATCACGAACTTTGCTGTTCTCTCGCAGGATCTCGCCAAAGATCTGCGCACAGAACTTGCTGCTGAAAAGAAACTCGTCGATCCGAAACGGGCAAAGGAAATCGGGGAAATCCTGGCTGATCTGGAACAAAATGTTACGAAGATCAACGAGCATGGAAAACGCGCCGACAGTATTGTTCGAGGGATGCTGCTTCATTCGCGGGGGAAACCAGGGGAAAAACAGGAAACCGATGTCAACGCCCTCCTCGCGGAATACACGAACCTCGCCTATCACGGCATGCGGGCGCTGGATCAGTCTTTCAACGTCAAGATCGAAACTGACCTGGATCCTTCGATCGGGAAGATGAAGGTCGTACCGCAGGATTTGAGCCGCGCGTTTCTGAATATCGTCAACAATGCCTGTTACGCGGCCAATGAAAAGCGGAAAAACGCAAAGAATGGTTTCAGTCCGATCGTCAAAGTCTCCGCAAAGAACCTCGGCAACAAGGTCGAAATCAGAATTCGCGACAACGGCAACGGAATTCCCCCCGAGGTTCTTGACAGGATGTTCAACCCGTTCTTTACCACGAAGCCTGCCGGCATCGGCACAGGCCTCGGGCTCTCTCTGACGTATGATATCATCACCCAGGTGCACAAGGGTGAGATCGATGTGGATACCAAGGAGGGGGAATTCGCCGAGTTTATTATCAGAATACCCAGAAACGCAGAGAGCAACGGAGGGCCGCAAGGATGATGAAGGTCATGATCGTTGATGACGAAAAAGACATTGAAGTCCTGTTCCGGCAGCGTTTTCGAAAGGAAGTGAAGGAAGGACGCGTGGAATTGTGTTATGCGTTCTCCGGAGACGAAGCCCTGGAAATGCTCAGCAGCGTTCAGCCACCAGATGTGGTGTGCATTCTCTCGGACATCAACATGCCCGGGATGACGGGATTGGAGCTGTTGAAAATTGTCAAAGAGCGTTTTCCGCAGATCAGAGTGTCGATTATCACGGCCTACGGCGACGACCAGAACTACAAGACTGCAATGACCACGGGAGCGGAACACTATTTTACAAAACCGATCGATTTCGACCTTGTCAAGAAGGACGTATTTGACTTTTCCTGATTCACCGCAGCACGTTGATTGAGAAAAAAGGAACCTTCATGCCGCACAAGATTCTCGTCGTTGATGATGAACCCGATTTGGAGCTGTTGATCAAGCAGAAGTTTCGGAAGCAAATTCGGGATCATGAGCTGCATTTCGAATTTGCCCAGAATGGCGTTCAGGCCCTCAAACGGCTCGGAGAGCACACCGACATCACCGTGGTACTGTCCGATATCAATATGCCTGAAATGGACGGACTGACGTTGCTGCAGAAGATTGATGAAATGAACAATCCCGTCCTCAAATCCGTGATCGTCTCGGCATACGGAGATATGGAAAACATCAGGACGGCAATGAACCGCGGTGCGTTCGATTTTCTTACGAAGCCGATCGATTTCAACGATCTCGATGTCACAGTCAAGAAAACGACAAACCAGCTTGAGATTATCAAGAGCGCCCTGAAATCACGGGACGAGCTGGTTGCGGTTCAAAGGGATCTCACCATAGCAACACGGATCCAACAATCGCTTCTTCCCAGCACATTTCCTCCTTTTCCAAATCGGCCGGAAGTAGATCTGTATGCCGAAATGCTGACGGCAAAAGAGGTTGGGGGAGATTTCTATGACTATTACTTTGTCGACGAGGATCGGCTGGCGTTTGTGATTGGCGATGTCTCGGGGAAGGGGATTCCGGCAGCCATTTATATGGCGGTGAGCCGCACACTCCTGAAAGCTATTGCGCATCAGATTGCCCATCCGGGTGAGGTGTTGCGGAAGTTGAACACACTGTTGATTCCGGAAAGTGAAGCAGCAACGTTTGTGACTATCTTCTACGGGGTTTTGAACGTTCGCACGGGGGAGGTGCAGTACAGCAACGGAGGGCACAATCCTCCCTATCTGCTTCGGTCATCGGGTGGTGTTCAACAACTGCCCTCAACAGGCGGTTTTATCCTGGGAAAAATCGGGCAGATCGAATTTGATACTGCGAAGCTCAAGCTCGAACCGGGAGACACCCTGTTTCTTTATACAGACGGTGTTACCGAGGCTATGGATGGGGAGATGAATCCTTATGATGATCAACGGCTGGAGAGATTTCTCGAAGCGAGGAATGGCTCCACGATTCAGGAACTGATCAAAGGAAGTCTTGCGGATGTGAAGGCATTTGTGAATGGTGCTCCGCAGGCAGACGACATTACGATTCTGACGCTTAGGTACCAGCGCTCCTGAATTGCACGGAGTCTGACGAACGAGAAACGCTCTGAGCAATCAGGCGTGTTTTTTGAAAAGACCATGTTTTTCAAATATTCAATCTCTAATCTTCAGTTTTAGCTGTTAGTTATGTAACTTCATCGAATGATTCTCCCGCCAGGTTCACGCACGTTGATAGGACTCTTGATAGGAGCATTTGGGGGATTTGCCGTTGGGATCGGCTCCGGCGTCCTGATCTTCCTCGGGAAGTAGTCGCCCGAAACACCGCAGAAATCAAAAACGCCGAGCGATCAGGCAATCGGAATATCGGACATTAGTCCGACTCTGAAACCAGATTCGATGACACGGCAAGACGGTGGAACACAAAAGCCCTTGAGTTTCAAGGGCTTTTCTTTTGCCGGGAATGCCATGAATTGGAATTCTCGCTGCCCCTTCGTTGTCAGGCTGATTCACACGACCCTTTTCATTGCATCTCACGATGCGGTTCTTTACCTTCTTACTCCTCCCTTACGCCAAGCTCACCTCTTATCAGGAGAACGCCGAATGGGCGATGAAGCCCAAACGAAGTCACTTGTAGAAACCCTCCAGCAAGAGAACAATCGACTCAAGCGAGCCGTCGAAGAGCTCTCTGTCCTCAACGATCTCGCCCGCGCCATAGGCGTCTCCTTCAATTCGCAGGAGATCATGCAGACGATCATTCGCCGATCCTTGAAGGCAATCGGAGCGGAGCAAGGCGTTATTACGCTCGTGGATCGGGAGGAAGATCAGCCGATGGTTACACTGGTCCGCACGATGGTGAGTTCCACCGATCGCCAGCAGTTTCACTTTCATCAGAGTCTCCTCGGCTGGATGCAGCTGAACAAGAAGCCCCTCTTGATCAACGATACATCCACCGACGAGCGGTTCCGCGGCGTTCGCCTGGACGAAAACATCCACTCCCTCCTTTGCGTGCCGATGATTGTGAAATCAGAACTTACCGGCTTGCTGACGGTTTACAACAAAAAGGACGGAAAGACGTTCAGCGATGATGACCAGCGACTCCTCGCGATTATCGCGGCACAGTCGGCGCAAATCGTCGATAACGCACGCCTGCATGAGGAACAGCAGGCATATATCAAGATGCAGGAAGAGGTTGCACTGGCCGCGAAGATTCAGTCCGACCTGCTTCCGGGCGAATTTCCAAAAGTTACCGGATACGAGATCGTCGCAAGAAACATCCCGGCACAGGTTGTCGGCGGCGATTATTTCGACTTTGTCCCCATGGAAGACGGACAATGGTCGATTTGCCTCGGCGACGTTTCCGGCAAAGGTCTTCCGGCTTCACTCCTCATGGCCAACACCCAGGCCACCCTCCGCAGTCAATCCCTCCTCAATTCTCCCCCGAAACTGAGCATCGAACGCGCCAACAGGCTTCTCTTTCGAAGCACCAGTCCCGAAAAGTTCGTGACGCTCTTTTATGCAATCCTCAATCCGAAGCAACACACGCTCTCCTATTGTAACGCAGGGCACGACAATCCGTTTCTCATGCGGGCTGACGGCACGGTCCAACGACTTCACACCGGCGGTCTTGTGCTGAGCATCATGGAAGACTCGGAATACGAAGAAGAAACCATTCCCATGAACACCGGTGATTTCTTTGTCCTGTATTCCGACGGCATTACCGAATCCATGAATCCTTTGCAGGAACAGTTTGGCGAAGACCGTCTGTCGTCCGTTCTGCGAGAGAATCGTTCGAAGTCAGCGCAGGAGCTCCTTGCGGCAATCATCAAGGGGGCAAAGGATCACGCGGGCAAAGAACCTCAGGCGGACGATATGACCGTCGTGGTGGTGAAGAGAGTCGGCTGAGAAACCAAGGGATCAATTCATTCATTGATTCATTCACTCATTTCCTCATTTGCGAACCTCGTCTCTAACGAGGCTTCCAAATGAATCAGGATGAAATACGTTTCTTGGGTCCCGCCGTTGTCTGGCGGGATCAATAAACGGGCAAATGCCTATGATCGACCACACAATCTTACACTAGGAGATATGGTAAGAGCACTCCTGCGTTTCGCCATCGTCCCGGTTATCCTCATCTTCCTTGGTTTGCAGCCCGGCTCGTACACAACGGGCGGGCTCGAATCTCGCGTCGTCAGAATGAGCGTGGTTCAGGAGGCGGTTGCCCGCGATGTTTCTGCACCGCTTCATCCTGGCCCTCAAAGGCTTCCAAGGGATCTCTCAAGTGCGTCAGATGCATGGGATTGGGAAGGGCGAAAGGAAACGCTGCCTTCGATCGCGGCATCCGTCGTTGAACAAACAACCCAGGGGACCAGCCCCCCGGCCAAGATTGTGGCGAGCTTCGACGGTCTTGGTGAAGGTTTCGAGGGGCCGCAAGGCGCGGCGAGATTTCGCAACCCATCAGACAACTCTCTCGCCGTCGGTCCCGACCATATTGTGCAGATCGTGAACTCCCGGATGGCCGTCTTCACAAAGAAAGGATCTAAATTCAATACGACTGGAAAAGTATTGTATGGTCCCGTACCCACTCATAATGTCTTCAAAGGATTCGGCGATGCCGATACGTTAAACAACGGAGACGCTGTTGTCCGATATGACCAGCTGGCAGACAGGTGGCTGATCGTCATGCCAATTTTCCGGCGTTTGGCTCCGAGGCCGAATCCTCAACCGATCCCCGGTTCCGGCGAGCCTCCACATCTGAGCCAACCTGCAGTTGAAGGGCAGCCGGGACCCGCCAGAGAGCTGTTCCAGCCTCCCCCTCCGACTCCTGAAGAGAAGGCGGCGGCAGATTCAGCACTCGCCGCGCTTCGGGCCCGCATGGGTCAACAGGGACGCCGTCGTCCGCCGCAGAATCCCGACGGACAGTACGCCATGTGCTATGCCATCAGCACCTCCGCCGATCCTCTCGGCTCGTACTACCGCTATGAGTTTGTCCGTCCGCTGTTTCCGGACTATCCCCGGCCGGCAGTTTGGCCTGACGGCTATTATGTTCCCACGAGTACGGGAGATGAGGTCATTCAAAAACACGCGTATGTGGTTGAGAGACTGAAAATGTTGAGGGGTGAATCGGCCCGTGAAGTGGGGGTGATTATTGACAGTGTAAATTTTCTCAACAACGCGGATCTCGATGGTATGCAGCTCCCTCCGCCGGGAAGTCCGAACATCATGATGGCGGCTGGCGGCATGCAGTTAAAAAATATTCTGAAAGACGATGGTATTTACGTCTGGAAGTATTATGTTGATTGGTCCAAAATCGCCGATACGAGAGTTGAAGGGCCGGTCAGGATTCCCGTTGCACACTATGAGTACTTAGGTGGCGGCCAGCTGACGAAAACCGTTCCGCAGCCTGGCACCGATCAACGCCTCGATTCGCAGGGAGACAAGATCATGGCGCGTCTTGTTTATCGCCGGATCGGTGACCGCGAGTCAATCGTCGCGGTGCATTCGGTGAACACCTCTGCCGGAGGCGGCGGAGTTCGTTGGTACGAATTTCGGGTCGGGAAGAATCGTGACATTGCGCTGTACCAGCAGGGGACCTACGCTCCTGACGGATTCTATCGTTGGATGGCAAGCCCGGCCATCGATGCAGATGGGAACATCGGGATCGGATATTCATTTGGCGGGACGCCGCATTTCCCCGGCCAACGATTTGCCGCGCGACTTTCGCATGACCCGTTGGGGATGTTAACGCTGAGAGAAACCGTTCTCGTTGAAGGCGAGGCGGCTCAGACCAATACGATGCGGTGGGAGGATTACTCACAGACCGCCGTCGATCCCAGCGACGACCGGACGATTTGGTATGTCGGTGACTATTTGAAGAAGGGGGCTGAGAATTATTCGACGAAAATTTGGGGATTGAGGATCAGGTAGACCTAACTCATCCCCCAACCCCTTCTCTCCGCCAAACAACTGGCGGACAAGTTGTGAGAGAAGG
>Ga0209002_10000421_pt1 | contig 33878 bp, 28 predicted proteins | sample Rifsed16ft2_FD_184010 | JGI IMG/M metagenome (GOLD analysis project Ga0209002, IMG submission 184010) | Soil microbial communities from Rifle, Colorado, USA - sediment 16ft 2 (version 2) | ecosystem: Environmental > Terrestrial > Deep subsurface > Rock core/Sediment | place: Rifle, Colorado...
GCTACAATCTGGAATTCGAGGCGGCGACAACGCAAGGCAATCACCCATGACCGTACGGCAACGCTTGGCCCAGGTCCTGCAGATTTTCTTTTTGGCTTTTCTTCTGGTGGCGGCCGGTTTCCTGAGTGCCGTGACGGCGATCCGCTTTGCCATTCGCGGGAAGCAAGTGGAAGTTCCCAACATGGTTGGCCTGACGGTGGCGCAGGCGCGGAGCAAGTTGCGAACGCTCGGCGTTCCCGTGCAAATTGCCGACCGCGCCTACAGCGACCAGCCGGTTGACCAGATCATCCGGCAGCTCCCGCCGCCGGGCACCCAGATCAAAGCCAACCGCGCCATCCACGTTTCGATCAGTCTGGGTCCCAGGAAATTTACGATCCCCGGGGTTGAGGGCCAAAGCCTGCGCGCTGCCCGCATTATTCTTCTCCAGAGCGGCCTGCACCTGGGCAGCGTGGCGCAAGTTCATCTGCCCGGCAGCCAGCCGGACCAGGTCATGCGCCAGCAACCGCCGGCGCAAGCTCCCGATGCGACCGACCCTCGCGTCAACCTTCTGGTCTCGCTGGGACCGCCGCCCATCGAGATGGTGATGCCGGACCTTAATGGCAAACTGCAACTGGAGGGGGAATTGATCCTGACCCGGGCTGGCCTGAAGGTAGGTCAGATATCGTCGGCACGGGATACCAGTCGTCCCCGGCGAACCATCGTCTCGAGCGACCCGCCCGCCGGTGCCAAGGTGGCTCAGGCTTCAGCCATCAACCTGCAAGTGGCGGAATGAGCCCGGCCCGAGTTGCGCCGGGGTAAAGGTGGTTCATCGCCCGGGTGTGATAGAATTTAAGAGTTTCGCCGGTGGTTATGGCTGAGATAGCTCCTTCGATCCTTGCGGCAGACTTCTCTCGCCTGGGGGCGCAAATCCAGGCCGTGCGCGAAGGCGGGGCCTCGATCATCCACGTGGACGTTATGGACGGCCACTTTGTGCCCAACCTGACCGTCGGCGTTCCGGTGGTGGCTTCCCTACGCAAGGCAACCGATCTGCTGCTCGATGTGCATCTCATGATCGAAGAACCGGAGCGGTATATCCCCGATTTTGCTGAGGCCGGCGCAGATATGATTTCGGTGCATCCGGAAGCGACCCACCACCTCGACCGTGCCTTGCAGATGATTCGCCAGCGGGACATTGAAGCGGGAGCGGCCATCAACCCGGCGACGCCGGTGGGAGTGCTCAGCGAAGTCCTGCCGATGCTCGATTTTGTTCTGGTGATGTCGGTGAACCCGGGCTTTGGCGGACAAGGGTTTCTCCCGGGCAGCCTCGAAAAGATTCGCCAATTAAGGCGGCTGCGGGAAGAGTGCCGACTCGCTTTCCGGATCGAGGTGGATGGGGGCGTGGGTCTCGAAAACCTTTCCGACCTGGTCCGGGCAGGGGCAGAAATCCTGGTCGCGGGCACGTCGGTCTTCCACTCGCCTGACCCGGCGGCGACCGTGCGTGAAATGTTGAAGGCGGCCCAACTGGCGGTGGCGCAGAAAGTTTAGGCAGGCGGGCCCCGGGCCGGTGCAGGGACAGGGAGATAGGTTCGTATGCAGGCTGGGGCAAGAGGCTTGGCGTATCTGCTGGCGGTGTTACTGGTGTGGCTGGCGGCGGCCGGCTGCGGCCGGGGCAAGAAGCCGGACACGATGGACCTCTCGCAGTCGCAGGAGCCGGACAAGATTCTTTTCGAGCGCGCCCAGTATGAAATTCAACGCAAGCATTGGACGGTCGCCCGGCTGACCCTGCAAACCTTGATCAACACCTATCCGGATAGCGACCACCTGGCCAAAGCGAAGCTGGCCATCGCCGATTCCTACTACGCGGAAGGTGGCACCGCCGGCCTGACGCAGGCGGAGGCCGAGTACAAGGACTTCATCACCATCTTCCCCATGTTGCCGGAAGCGGCCGATGCGCAAATGCGCGTGGCGATGTCGCATTATCGCTTGATGGAGAAGCCCGACCGCGACCGCACCCATGCCGTCCGCGCCGAGGAAGAGCTGAAGGTTTTCTTGAAGACCTATCCGGGCAGCCCGCTGGTCGAGGAAGCCGAGCATCGCTTGCGCGAAGTGCAAGAGGTGCTGGCGGAGGGTGATTTCCGGGTGGCCCGCTTTTACTTCATCAAAGGCTCGAACCGCGCCGCCATCCCCCGCTTGCGCGAAATCGTGGACGAGTACCCGACTTATAGTAAGTCCGACCGGGCACTCTGGATGCTCGGTCAATCCTTCGAGCGCATCGAGCGCGCCGAAGAGGCTGCCAACTCCTATTCACGGATCATCACCGAATATCCGCTGAGCAAGCTCGTCCCTGACGCCAAGGATAAGCTCACTGCCCTCAACCGGCCGATCCCCGAGCCAAAACCGGAAGTGGTTGCCCGCGCCCAGTTGGAAGCACAACAGGCAAAGAAAGCGGGAGTGGTTGGTCGCCTGACCGGCATGTTCAAGCACGGCCCCGACGTCTCGGGAGCACAGGGCAAGATCACCAAGCCGAACCTCGAGAGCCGGACCGGCCGCTCAGCCCAGGTTGCCGCCGTCCCGGCACCAGCAGGCTCGGGCGTGGTCGTGCAGACGGTCCCGGAAGCGAGCGGGCCGGGACCAGGCTCGAGCCCCTCGCCGGGCGCCTCTTCCACGTCCCCATCCGTCGAAGCCAACCCTACACCTTCCTCCCCGGCTGCCACCCAGGCTGGGTCGGCGCAGGACACCTCGGCCAGCAGCTCTCCCTCATCGCGGGCAGAGGAGCAGCAAGCCGACACCAAGAAAAAGAAAGACAAGAAGCCGAAGAAAGAGTCCAGTAGCAAGAAAAAGGGAACCCTCAAGAAGATCATCACGCTGGGGCAAGGTTAGCCGGTTAGTCAGAACGGCACAAAGCGGTATTAGAACCCCATCCAAGTCCTCTGTTTCCAACCAAGAAATAGTACTATTACTTTCTATTGACTTGGCCCCTTCCGAGTGCTAAGTTTGGCACGTCCTCCCCCCTCCATCTCAAGGAGATTTCGTGCCCGCGACCATCCTGGTTGCAGACGACAACAGCAACATCCAGCGGATGGTTACGCACGAGCTGCGCGGAGAAGGGTTCAACGTCATTGCTGTCGGCAATGGCGAGGCGGCGGTGCGCAAGATTTCCGAACTTCATCCCGACCTTGTTCTGGCCGACGTCTTCATGCCGGTGCGCACCGGCTATGAGGTTTGCGAATTTGTCAAAAAGAATGAAGCGCTGGCCGGCATCCCGGTTGTGCTTCTCATCGGCGCCTTTGACCCGCTCGATGAAGCCGAGGTGCAGCGGGTGCGTGCCGACGGCGTGCTCAAGAAACCCTTTGTGCCGCCCGATCCTCTGGTTTTGACGGTCAAGCAGCTACTCGCGCGTTCCCGTGCCGGCACCGCCCAGGCGGGAGTCCCGGCACGATCGCCTACCGCCGCAGCCCCGACATTCGATTTCGTCGGCAACGACCACACGCCTACGCCAGTCCAGGCCTTTCTTCCGCCAACCCCGCCGGTCCCCCGGCCTTATCCGGCGGAACCGCCACCTCTCCCCTCTTCCCTCACGCACGCCAAGCCGACCGAGCCAGCCGCCAGGGTTGAAAAAAAGGCCGAAGAGGAAGAGCCAACACCGCAGGACTGGATCACGCGCCCCGAGCCGATCACCTACTTGGGCCGCGAGGAAGATAAGCCGCTGATCTTTTCCGATTTGCTCGAGGAAACCTTACCCCCCGAGACCGGGCGCCCGCTTGCTCCGGAAGAAGAAGCCCGTGAACTCTTGAAGGAGAAGACTTCAGCGTTCTACGATTTTGACGCGCTCGAAACAGGAGACAGCCAGAATGCGGTAGCTGAACCCCGCCCCGGCGGGGCGTCGAGTGCGCCGGCAGAGACAGAATCGCCTTCTCTTCGCGGCGCCGATCAAGTGATTCCTGCTGAAGCCCCGTGGTGGGAAAGCTCTGGTGGCGAAACACCTGCGTTGAATCCGCCTGTGCGGGACGGAACGGCTGTGGAGGAATCCGAACCCAAGCGCGTCTTGGAGGACGTGTCAACCACACGCACCCCGCCTGCCACCAACCTTCAGGGATGGCTCCAAGAAACCTTCCTGCTCGGGGCGGGTATGCCCCGCCGTCCCGCTACGGCGGGATTGCCAGCGGACTCTGGCAGCCAGGCGGAAGCGAGCGTCTTCGACAGCCCGGCCTGGCAGACCCCGGCCGAGGCACCCTTTGGGCCACCGCCAACGGAGACAGAACCCGTTCCCGGTGCACCAACTCCGGGTGAGCCCTTTGCCCAACCGCTGGAGCTTTCCGAGTCGGCCCGGGAAGAGGGGAGCAAGCTACCTGAACTGCCCGAGGAAGTGACACTCGATAGCCAACCCCTGGTGTCCCAACTTGTCGGCACAGAAGAGACCTCTTTTGGCCCCCTCAGCGGGGTTTCGCATGAACCGGTTGCCGATTCGAGCGAAGCGCAAGAAGCGAGCGAGCCCATCGAAGAGATCCCCATGGAGCGCCAGTGGGTCGTTGAGGAGGCCTTCGCCCCCCCCGATAGAATCGGGGCTCCCAGCGGGTCGGAGCCGGAGTCAAGACGCGAGGAGCTACCCGCTCCCTTTGCGCAAAACCTGGTCGAGCAGGCCTTCGAAGTGGACGCGCCGCCACAGCTCACGGCCGAGGAAACCACCGCCCCGGAGCGGTTCTGGTCGGAACCGGAGCCGCCTCAAGTCGAGGAGACAACCGAGCCCATACGGACGGAACCCTTCGCAACCGAACCCTTTCTGACCGAACCACCCTCCACTGCGACAACGCCGGCTGGTGAGTCCGCCGCGAGCCCCGATCTTATCGGGGCGAGCGAAGAATCGTCCGTGGCCGAAGAGCCCTTCCTCACTGTGCCGGTGAGCGACGAGCTTGTCGAAGCAGAGCAACCATCCGCATACGCCCCTGCTGGAATCGGCGCCGCTTTCCCCGAGTCGGAGCCCATCGGCACACACCACGCGGGGGAACCTTTTCTTTCACCGGCAATCGAACCCGAAGAACCGCGACCCGTCGAAGGGGTCGAACCGGAGTTTCAGTTGACTCCTCCCGCGGCGCCTCCTCCCGAAAACGGTGAACTGGTGCAGAAGGTCGTCGAAGAAGTGATGTCCCGCCTTTCGCCTGATCTGCTCGAGCAAATCTCGCGCGAGCTGGTCAAGCCGCTCGCCGAAGCCGTCCTGAAGCAAAAAAATCGTCCCAAACCCGAATAGTGGGTTCATCCTCGGCGTTGGCAGCGCAACGTCTCGAGCCACCCGACTTGTCGGAGCAGTCGGGACTTGCCGGGATGCGGCGCTTCACCGCCTTGACGAAGCTCCGGGTCGGGAACGGCCGAAACGCTCTCTTGAAGGAAGCATTGCGCTGCCCGAGAGCGCGAATTATAGTAAGAGTTTGCGCTTCGTGGTTCGACTTCGCTCACCACAAGAGGCGCCTTTCCGACCATGCCGCTTGAGATTCCCAAAGCGTATGACCCGTCGGTGATTGAGCCGCGCTGGGCCCAATACTGGGTCGAGCGGCGGCTTTACGTCGCCGAAACCGACGAGCGCAAACCGATTTACTCGCTGGTGATCCCCCCGCCCAACGTCACCGGCTCGCTCCACATGGGCCACATGCTCGAGCACACCCAGATTGACATTTTGATGCGCTGGAAGCGCATGCTTGGGGCGAACGTGCTTTGGCTCCCCGGCACCGACCACGCCGGCATTGCCACCCAGCTTGTGGTCGAGCGGCAACTGGCCGACCAGGGAATGGAGCGCACGGCGCTGGGCCGGGCGGCGTTCGAGCAAAAGGTTTGGGAGTGGAAGGCGCAGTCGGGCGACGCGATCAAGAAGCAAATGATCCGTCTGGGAGCTTCCTGCGATTGGTCGCGGGAACGCTTCACGCTTGACCCGGCGCTCGCCCGCGCGGTGCGCGAAGTTTTTATCCGGCTGTACGAGGAAGCTCTGATCTACCGCGGAAGGTACATCGTCAACTGGTGCCCGCGCTGCCAGACGGCCATCTCCGACCTTGAAACCATTCACCAGGAGCGCAAGGACAAGCTCTACTACCTCCGTTATCCGGTGACGGGCTCGGAGGAGTTCGTCATCGTGGCCACCACCCGGCCGGAAACGATGCTCGGCGACAGCGCCGTCGCCGTCCACCCGGAAGACGCGCGCTACCGGCACCTCGCCGGCAAGCACCTCCTGCTGCCCCTGATGAAGCGCGAAATTCCCCTCATCACCGACAGCTACGTCAACCCCGAATTCGGCACCGGCGCCGTCAAGGTGACGCCCGCGCACGACCCGGCCGACTTTGAAACCGGCCTGCGACACTTCCTGCCGGAAATCAATATCATGGATGAGACCGGCCGGCTCAACGAGAACGCCGGCCCCTACGCCGACCTTGACCGCTGGGAAGCCCGCAAGCGCGTCATGCAGGACCTTTATCACGAAGGGCTCGTCGAACGGGTGGAAGATTACGTTCACGCCGTGGGCACCTGCCAGCGCTGCCATACGGTGGTCGAGCCGCGCGCCTCCACGCAATGGTTTGTGAAGGTCAAGCCGCTGGCCGAAGCCGCGATCCGGGCGGTCGAAGAAAAGCACACCCGGTTTGTCCCCGAGAACTGGACCAAAGTCTATTTCGACTGGTTGCGCAACATTCACGACTGGTGCATCTCCCGCCAGCTCTGGTGGGGCCACCGCATCCCGGCCTACTACTGCCGGGAGTGCGGCCAGGTGATGGTGGCGCGGGAGACGCCCCCGGCCTGCTCTCGCTGCGCCTCGGAAGGCGTCGAGCAGGACCCCGACGTGCTCGACACGTGGTTCAGTTCGGCGCTCTGGCCCTTCTCCACGCTCGGCTGGCCCGATCGCACCGAAGACTTGAAGCGCTTCTATCCCACCAGCCTGCTCATCACCGGCTTCGACATCCTCTTCTTCTGGGTCGCGCGCATGATGATGATGGGTCTGAAATTCATGGATGACGTTCCCTTCCGCGAGGTCTATATCCACGCCCTGGTGCGCGACGCCGAGCGGCAGAAAATGTCCAAGACGAAAGGGAACGTGATTGATCCGCTCGCGGTGACCGATAAGTACGGCACCGACGCCGTCCGCTTCACCCTGGCCATCATGGCGGCGCCGGGAACGGATATTGTCCTGTCCGAAGACCGCATGGTCGGCTACCGCGCCTTTGCCAACAAAATCTGGAACGCGGCTCGTTTTATCTTCTTGAACCTCGACAAGTCGGAGCAAGCGGGGGTGGTGAAGCGGGAGGAGGTTGCCGCGGAACCCATTCTGGCGGGGGCGCCTTATCCGGTCCACGGCCAGGTCAGCCTGGCTGACCGCTGGCTGTTCGCGCGGCTCAACCACATCGCCGCTGACATCGAGGCCGCGCTCGAACAATACCGCTTCCATGAGGCCTCTCACCTGCTCTACCACTTCTTCTGGCACGAATTTTGTGATTGGTACATCGAGTGGGTGAAGCCTCAAATCACGTCGCTCGAGAAGAGCGAAGCCAATCAGGCAGCCTGGCGCAACCTCTTGACCGCCTTTGAGACTGCCCTGCGGCTCCTGCATCCCTTCATGCCCTTCATCACCGAAGAGTTGTGGCACCAGTTGCCGCGTCAGTGTCGGGGCGAATCGATTTCCCGCGAAAGCTATCCGCAGGCGCGCCCCGAATGGGAGGACGCCGAGGCCGAGGCTCAGGTGGAGCTGCTCCAGCAGATCATCGCGGAAATCCGCAATATCCGCGCCGAGCTGAAGATCGAGCCAAAGAGAAAGATTGCCGCCGCCCTGGGATCGGAAGACCCTCAGGTGCTCGAACTGGTTCACCGCCAGGAGGCGATGGTTCTCGGGCTTGCCGGCCTCGAAAGACTCGACCGCCGCAGCGGCCATCTTGCGCCTGCGGCGGACAAGCCGGCCGCGGGTCCTGATTCCATCGGGACGGGAATCATCCGGTCGGCCGCTCGCTTCGACGTTTGGGTGGCGTTCGGCGTCAAGGACCGGGAAGTGGAACGCGCCAGACTCGCCAGGAAAAAAGAAAAAATCGAGGGCGAGCTGGCCCGGCTGGGCCGGCAATTGAACGACCGGACGTTTCGGGAAAAAGCTCCCGAGAACGTGATTCGTTCCATGGAAGCGCGACTCGGCGAGCTCCAGATCGAACATCAGAAACTCGTGGATCAGCTTGCCCGCCTGATTTGATCCCGGAAAGGCGGGACCGCAACGCGGAGGATTCTCCCGTCCACGGCTCGCCCTGAACAGGTGCATACGCATGGCGCAGCCTGAAGCCATTTCCGCAGCCGCCACCCTCCCCGATTGGGGCTCTCCCGAAATTTTGGATCTGATTCGTCGCGCCCTCGAGGAAGACATCGGCGCGGGCGACCGCACCAGCTCTGCCACCGTGGCCGCCACCGCCCGGGCGGAAGGTGAAATCGTGGCCAAGCAGGACCTCGTTCTTGCCGGACTGCCTCTCGCCGAGCGTGTCTGGCGCTCGCTCGACCCCTCCCTTCGCCTGGAAGCGCAGCGAACCGATGGGGCGTGGGTTTCCTCAGGCGCCATGGTCGCCCGGTTGCGCGGCCCGGCGCGAGCGCTGCTTGCCGGCGAGCGGGTGGCCTTGAATTTCCTACAGCACCTGAGCGGCATTGCCACCTGGACGCGGCAATTGGTGCTGGCGGTTGCCGGCACCAAAGCCCGCATTCGGGACACGCGCAAGACCATTCCCGGGCTGCGCCGGCTTGAAAAATATGCAGTGCGGCTGGGCGGCGGAGAAAATCATCGCTTCGGGCTCTTCGATGGAATTTTGATCAAAGAAAATCACATTGCCCTGGCCGGCTCGGTTCGCCGGGCCATTGAATTGGCCAGGGAGAAGTCACCCGAGGTTCCCCTTGAAGTCGAAGTGCGCAATGAGGCCGAACTCGACGAAGCCGTGGCGGCGGGAGCGCCGCTCGTTCTCCTGGACAACATGAGCGCCGGGCAGGTGCGGGCGTGCGTGCTGCGAGCGGGCGGGCTGGTCAAGATGGAAGTCTCCGGGGGTATCCACCGCGAAAATATTCGCGCCTATGCCGAAGCCGGCGCCGACTACATCGCCGTGGGCGCGCTCACCCATTCCGCGCCCGCTGCCGACCTCTCTTTCCTCTGCAAACCGGAATAGTGCCCGCCGCAAGAGGGTCGCCCTTGCCAGGTGTCGCCTTGCGTGAGACAATCAACCCATCCCACTTGGAGGAGGAACTCTAAAGATGCGCCGCGCCGTGCTTGTAATACTGTTTGTGTCTCTAGCCGCCGGAATCAGCCTGGCCCAATACGGCAATCCGCCCGCCGAGGCCCAAAAAGCCATCGCCAAGCCTGATTTCAAGATCACCGCTTCGTTCATCGAAGCCTGTAGCTGCGACCAATTTTGTCCCTGCTATTTCAACACCTTCGCCAAAGCGCATAATGGCGTCCATTTCTGTAAATTCAACAACGTCCTTCGCGTGGACAAGGGCTATTACAAGGACACCGACTTGGCCGGAGTCAAAGTCTGGCTGAGCGGCGATCTTGGCCACGAATGGGGTCAGGGCAAGGCCGACTGGCTCGTCTTCACCTTCGATCCAAGCGTCACCAAGGCACAACAAGCAGCGATGCTGGACATTCTTCCCAAACTCTATCCAGTCCGTTGGAACCCCTTGGGCGTGGACAGCGTTCCCATCGCCTGGCAGGTGGAAAAGAACGTCGCCCATGCCCGCCTCGGCAACGACAAGGGGGAAGTGATCCTGGAGCGGTTTGCCAGCAACAACCAGAACCCTGCCAAAGAGGTGGTGATCGGGAACTTGAAGTATTGGGCGGCGCAATCGAATACCGGCTTCCGCATGTGGAAGAACAAGCGCCACTACTACGAAGGCCATGGCCAAAAATTTGAGTTCTCGGGCACCAACGGGTTTTTGATCACGATTCACTTCGAGGGCTCCGCCTCGAAACCAGCGGCTGACTGATTCCCGCCTGAGCCGCCGGCAGTCACCATCTCGGGGTGGCGCCGACATCGTATTCGGATGTCGGCTGCCTCCCCCGCCGGCTCCCCACTTGTGCCGTTCCAACTATTTCGGGCTAACTACTTCAAGAAGCCAGTCCCGCTCTGCGGGACGTAGTTTGTCGCTCGAGCTCGTCATGCTGCTCAAATAGTTGGAACGGCACTTGTCTTTCGAGTGCCGCCCCGAATAGACTCTGGAGCGTTGTTGGGCACCCTCTCCCGGTGGCGCAGGCATCGTCCCGCCGCGGCTGGATGGCTGCGGCACTGGCGAGAAGATCCGAGGCACTCGGTTGCTCAGAAGCATTGCCGGAACCACTGACCGCCGCATTGATCGGCTGCTGTCGCTTTTGATGGACCACGCGACAGTGGTTGTATCCGGAGCGAAGGTGGCCAGAGAGATTGGCGTCACCCGGTGGACGGTTTGGCGCTGGATGGAGAAGCTGCGCTCGCTGGGCGTCCGGGTCAAGGGCCACCCGATGAAGGGCTACCAGCTCGAGCGCATGCCGGACATCCTCGTGCCCGGCCAGCTCCAAAAACATCTGCGCGGAACGGGCCTGGGAAGGCGCATCCACCACTTTTTCAAGATTGACTCGACCAACACCGTCGCCATGAACCTGGGCGCGCAGGACGAGCCGCACGGCTCGATCGTCCTGGCCGAGGAGCAAACCGCCGGGCGCGGCCGCGTCGGGCGAAGCTGGTATTCGGAAAAATCGAGTGGTATCTACGTGAGCGTGCTGCTGCGCCCGGAAATTTCGCCCGTGCAGGCGCCGGTGCTCACCTTGCTTTCCGGCCTTGCCGTCCATGAAGCGGTGAGAGAAACCACCGGGATGCAACCGGACATTCGCTGGCCGAACGACCTCCTCCTCCAGGGCAAGAAATTCTGCGGCATCCTCACCGAGATGAATGCTGAGCCGGACCGCGTCCATTTTGTGGTGGTCGGCATCGGGGTGGACGTGAACCACGCCCAGATGCCCGACGAGCTGGTTGCCATCGCCGCTTCGTTGCGGATGCTGACCGGGAAAAGCTATTCGCGGTTGGAACTTCTGGCGCGGTTGCTGCGCTGCCTGGACCGCTATTACAATCAATTTCTGGAGCAGGGTCCGCAGGCGATCATCGACCGGTGGCGCGCCGCCTCGAGCTACTGCGAGGGCAAGCGAGTGAAGATCGTGGCTGCCACGGAGACGTACACCGGCCGCACCGCCGGGCTCGATGCCAGCGGCCTGCTGCGCATTATCACCGATGACGGCCGCGTCCAGACGGTGCTCTCCGGCGACGTGAGGGAGATTTGAGCATCCGACCCCCAGAGCTTTTCTATGCTCCTCGTCATTGATATCGGCAACACCAACACGGTGCTGGGCGTGTATGACGGCGACCGGCTGGTAGCGCACTGGCGGCTCACCACCGAGCGCAATCAAACCAACGACGAGTACGGCATCCTGACCCGCAACCTCTTCTCCCTCGCCGGGATCGATCCCAAAGCGATCACCGGCGTGATCATCGCTTCGGTGGTTCCCCCGCTCAACGCGGTGCTGGCGGAGATGGCGCGCCGCTACTTTGATCTGGAAGCCCTTTTTGTCGAGCCGGGAATCCGCACCGGCATCTCGGTCCACTACGACAATCCGCAGGAGGTGGGCGCCGACCGGATTGTGAATGCGGTGGCCGCTTTTGAAAAATACGGCGGCCCATGCATCGTGGTGGACTTCGGCACCGCCGTCACCTTTGACGCCATCTCCGCCCAAGGCGAATACCTGGGCGGGGTCATCGCCCCGGGCATCAGCATCGCCTCGGAAGCGCTCTTTGAGCACGCCGCCCGGCTCCCGCGCGTCGAAATCAAGGAGCCCGAGAAAATCATCGGCACCAACACGGTCGGCAGCATGCAGTCCGGGCTTTATTACGGCGCGGTGGACATGGTGGACGGCCTGATTGCGAGGATCAAAACGGTGCTCGGAGGGAACGCCAAGGCCATCGCCACCGGCGGCCAGGCTTCGCTCGTCGCCAGCGGTTCGCGCCACATTTCGATCACCGATGAATTTCTGACGCTCGAAGGCCTCCGCATTCTCTGGGAACGGAACCGGGCCGTCCCGATCCCGCAAAGCGGAACAGCTTCAAAACGCAGGTAAGAGAGATCCGCGAAGAAGCCTTCAGCCTGAAGGATTCCGAGAAACCACAGTGGGCCAGTCGTTCAATTACTTCAACTACTTCACCGAAATCGAGGAATATTTTTGGAAGAAGCGCGGAGCGCATCTGCTGGTCTCGCCGCTCGACTGGGCGATCCTGGAAACCTGGCAGAAGGCCGGCATTCCGGTGCGGGCGGTACAAAAGGGCATTGATCGAGCGTTTGAAGCCTACGGGCGCTCGAAACGCAAGCGCCCGGTCAAAAGCCTGGCCTATTGCGTGGACGCCGTGCTTGATGCTGCAAGAGAAATGAGCGAAGCAGCAGTGGGCAAAAGCCCCGCCGCGGGCGCTGCCGAGCGAGATAGCGGTTTCTCCGCTGAACGTATTGCTCGCTTCCTCGAAGACAACGCCCGCTTGCTTCGCCAGGCGGCTGGAAAAGTGAGACTCGAAACTCGGCACTCGGCACCCGGCACTCAGTACCCGGCACTCAGCACTGACCATGCAGCACTCGGCACCGCCTTTGAGCGCACCGCAGACGAATTGAGCGCGACCGCAGCCCGCCTCGGCGGGATCGCACCGCCGGGTGCCGAAGGCTCGGGAGAACCATCTCCGGACCTCGAAGATCTGGAGCGGCGACTCACGGTTCTCGAAGAAAAACTGATGGCGGCGATTACCGCAAATCTTGGCGAAGAGGAACTGGTGGAGATTCGCCGCGAAATGGACCGGGCGCTCGTGCCCTATCGCCGAAAAATGACCGCCGAGCAACTGGCGTTGCTTGAGCGGCAGTACACCCAACGAAAATTGTTTGAACAATTGCGTTTGCCGCGACTGAGTTTGTTCTACCTGGGGTGAGGGTAACGGGTTGCTGGTCCCGCTCTGCGGGATCGCTGGCCGCTGGTCACTGGACACGGGTCGCCGGCCACTGGCTTGCCCTGAGGCCGGCCGAACGGTCGCTTGAAATGGATTTCAAAATCCAAAAGCTGGTTTACGGCCCTGATGCCCTGGCCCATCACGAGGGCAAGCCGGTTTTCATTCCCTTCGTGTTGCCGGGCGAGCTAGTCACCGCCCAGTTGATCGAAGACAAGAAGAAATTCATCCGCGCCAGACCCGTCGAGATTCTCGAGCGGTCTCCGGAACGAGTGGATCCGCCGTGCCAGTATTTCACCCGCTGCGGCGGCTGCCACTACCAGCAGATGAGCTATGAGCGGCAGCTCGCCGCCAAGCAAGAGATCCTGCGCGAAACGCTTCGGCGGCTGGGAAAGATAGACTGGCAGGAAGAGATTCGCGCCCACCCTTCCCCTCCACTCGGCCCTGAAGCGTCTGGTTCAGGGCTCGGCTATCGCAATCGCGCTCAGTTCAAAATCAAGCAGACGTTTGCCACGTTCATCCAAGTGGGCTATTACGCGCCGGGCACGACCGCGCTTTGCCCCGTGCACCATTGTCCCATCGCCTCCCCGGCGCTCAATCGGGCGCTCGAAGCCCTGGCCCAATTGGCAGCGGAAGATAAATTGCCGCCGGAGCTGCGCGAGGCGGAAGTCTTCGCCGATGACCGGGATGAAACTCTTTTGCTGACCCTTTCCCATGTCGGGATCGGTCAGCCAGGAAAGAATCTCGCGGAGCTGCTTACGAGCCAAATCCCGGGAACCGTTTCCGTCCAGTTTTGCGATCTGCGGGACAACCGCAAGCAACTCTTCGGGGCGGGCCACCTGGATTATCGCGTTGCCGGCCGCTCGTACCGCGTCAGCCACGGGTCGTTTTTCCAGGTGAACCGCGCCCTGCTCCCGGAGATGGTGGATTTGGTCGCAAGCGAAAGCGGCGGCCTGCTGCTTGATCTCTACGCCGGGGTGGGGCTTTTTTCGGCGGCGCTCGCTCAAAAATTCACTGAGGTGGTAGCGGTGGAGTCAAGCGAAGAAGCGGCGCGCGACCTAGCGGTGAACTTGAGCGCGGCTGGGGAGGAGGCCTGTGCTGCCAGCCCTGAGTCCGCCCCTTCGTCATCGCTCAGGGCAGGCGCGACGGACCAAAGGGAGCGGGGTCGCAAGACTACCGCGATTAAGGCCGCAGCAGAGGAATGGCTGCCAAGCTGTGGGCTTAAACCCGACCTGGTGATTGTGGACCCGCCCCGCGCTGGCCTTGACCCGCGCGTCACCGAAGCGCTTAGCCACATCCGCCCGCCGCGCATGATTTACGTCTCCTGCGACCCTTCGACACTTGCCCGCGACCTCGGCCTGCTTAGCTCGGCCGGCTACCGCCTCCAGGAATTGCACTTGTTCGACCTCTTCCCGCAAACCTACCACATCGAAACGGTCGCCAAGCTGGCCTTGCCCATCTAAGAGGTGCCAAGCTTGCCCGGTGCGGCGAGTGGTCCATCCTCCTCCTTTGTAGAGGCCGGCTTCAGGGCATAGGATCTTGCCGACTAGCCTAAAAAGACTAAAACGGCGAGAGATGCTGCGCGGGTGGCCCATCCTCGTCCCGATGTGTAGGAACGAGGGTGGGGGCTTGTTTCGTTGGTAAGAGGACCTCCCCCACGCAGCATAAGACGCTGGATGGGGCACCGGAGTACCTTCTTCACCAAACTGGGCGGAGAAACCCACCTTCAAGATAGGTGACCAAACTTTTGCATCCGTTGATATAGTATCCTCTGCCGAAAGTTGAACCTGCTTCCGTCTTTGCGAACATGCGACAACCGATGCTATGGATGGCAGCGGCATTCGCGGCCGGGCTAGGCGGTCTTAGCCGGCTCGACGTAGTCCCATCCCGATGGCTTCTTCTTTTCGTCGCACTGTATGCCTTCGCGATCGTCGCCTTTCTCTTAAGCCGTCGGCGCTCCCGCCAAGCCCGGTTCGGGCAAGGCGGAACGGGCTTGCCCGCCAGCTCCGCCAACCGACTGGCGGGCAGGTTGTCGGCGGGCCCCGATCGTATCGGGGCAAGCTGGCTCAGGGCGGCGTGGATTGCCGGGCTCCTGGCCACGTCTTGTTTCGCTGCCTGGCAACTCCAAATCAGCCGCCGAGCGCTTCCGCCGAACCATCTTCAGAGGTTGATTGAGAGCAGCGCAATTGATTGGCAGGAGCCCGTGCGGCTTTCGGGCTGGCTCACAAGCGAGCCGCGGCGCCGGCCGGGCGGTACCGTCTATGAAATCGAGGCGGAAGCGATTGAGTGGGGCGGCCAGCCCGCCGCGGCGGGGCCAGCGAGCGGCGGGGTTCGGCTGAGTTACTACGAACGCCCGGAGGAACCTGCCACCCAGGCTGTCCTTTTGCCGGACGTTCACTTGCCGGATGTTCACCCCGGCGACCGCATCGAGGTACTGGCCAAATTCCATCCTCCGCGGCTCTTCCGCAATCCCGGTGGCTTTGATTACCGCGCCCACCTTGCCCGCCAGGGAGTTTTCCTTCTCGGCAACCTTCGCGATCCGGCGCTGCTCGAAAGAAAAGGTCAGGGTGCTGCCGGGGTGCGCAGCCAGCTTTCCCGGTTGCGGGCGCGTCTTCTCGAAAAACTTGATCGTTTCTACCCAGAGAAGAGTGACGCCGACGTCGTCGCCGTGTTGAAGGCGATGCTGCTCGGCGACCGTGACTTTGTCGAGGAGGAAATCGCGGAGGATTTTCGGCGCACCGGAACCTTTCACGCCCTGGTGCTATCCGGGCTGCAGGTTGGCGCGCTGGCGGCGTTTCTCTGGCTCGCGCTCCGCCGCCTGCGCGTGTCGCCCGTGTGGACGACGGCCGTCATTTTGCTCGCTTTGATCCTGTATGCGTTGCTGGTGGAAGACCGCCCGCCCATCGCCCGCGCCGTCTGGTTCACCGGTGTCTATCTGGTCGGCCGCCTGCTCTACCGCAATCTGGATTTTTTGAATTCGGTTTCCGTGGCGGCGCTGGGGCTTCTCTGGCTGCGGCCGGAATGGCTCTTCGACGCCGGTTTCCAGTTGTCCTTCCTGGCGGTCTATAGCATTGGCGCGATCGGGCTGCCCTGGGTGGAAGCGACCACCACGCCGCGCCGGCAGGCTCTTTTCGATTTGGAGGACGTTCGCCGCGATGACCGGCTTGAGCCGCGGCAAGCCCAATGGCGGATCGAGCTGAGGATGCTCGTCGGCTGGCTCGAAGGAAAAATCGCTCGCCTGCTTAGCCGACCTGCGGCTGGGTTGCGGTCAAGGGCGATTGCCAGCGCGGCGGTGACCTGGCCGGTGCGATTCGGCCTGCGCCTGGCCGACTTGATTCTCATTTCGGCTGCGATCCAGATCGGCTTCCTGGTGGCCGGCGCGGTCTATTTTCATCGGGTGAGCTGGTCAGGGCTTGGGGCCAACGTGGTGGTTGTGCCGCTCGTGGGGATCATCGTGCCGCTTGGATTTCTGACCCTGGCGGCTGGAGCGGGGTGGTCGCTCCTCGGACTGTGGCTCGGAAAAGCGCTCGGACTCGTCACGCACGGCATGCTGGCGGCGGTGAGCTGGTTCAGCGCAGCAAGCATCCTGAGCCACCGCGTCCCCATGCCGCCGCGGTGGTTGACCATCGCCTATCTCGCGACGTTCGTTCTTTTTGCGTTGTCGCTTCGCGCTCCCCGTTGGCCGCGCCGTTGGCGACCTGCGGCGGCGGCACCCCTTCTGTTGGACATCTATCTTGTCGCAGCCTGTCCTTTCCCACCCGCGCTTTACCCGGGAAAACTCGAAATGACGGTGCTCGACGTCGGTCAAGGAGATTCCATTCTTGTGGCGTTCCCGGATGGCCGCACCATGTTGATAGACGGCGGCGGGCAGATCGGCGCGTTTTTGGAAGCAGGTCGCCGGCGCGGCATGGACATCGGCGAAGAAGTCGTTTCGCCCTACCTCTGGTGGCGCCGCATCAAGAAACTGGATTGGGTGGTACTGACGCACGCCCACCACGACCACCTGGACGGCTTGCGAGCAATTGCTGAAAATTTCCGCATTGGCACCGTGTGGGTCAGCCACCACCCGGACTCGCAAGCCTACCGTCGGCTTCTCGATGTATTTGCCAGGAACAAAATTCCGGTGGTCGAGCTTCGAGCGGGCGAGCATTTTGCGGTGGGTAGTGTCGAAGGCGAAATTCTCTCGCCGCCCGTCGAACATTCGCCGCCACGCCCGCCGGCCAACAATGACTCGCTGGTCGTTCTCCTTCGCTTTGGTCCCGCCAGCGGAGGGGTTCGTCTGCTCTTGCCAGGCGATATTGAGCGCAAAGTCGAGCATGGCCTGGTGGATGACGGCGCGCCGCTCGCGAGCGACATCCTGAAGATTCCTCATCATGGCAGCCGAAGCTCTTCTTCCGCGGAATTTCTTTCCGCAGTGAGCGCTCGCTACCGGGTGATGTCGGTCGGCGCAGGCAACCCTTTTGGCCACCCACACGCCGAAACAATCGAGCGGCTCAAAAGGAACGGCGGCGCGCTCTTTCGCACCGACCGCGATGGCGCGGTCACGTTTCTGACCGACGGGCGAACCATCCAGGCCACCACTTACGCGGCTGCCTCAAAATGAGTCGGCTTGTGGCGGGGGCGGGCGCTCTCTATAATAGGAAAGCGAGTTTGCTATGGGTACCGACCCTGCACCTATCCCCTCTCCGCAAGAACTAGCCGAGGAAAACAAACGCACCCGCCGGCTGCAAATCGTCATCAGCCTGGTGATGAACCTTATCAGCCAGGGAAATCTGCCGTATGCCGAAGCCGTCGCCATGGTCGCCTCGACCCGCCGCATCGCGCTCAAACTTTTCCCGGGAAAAGAAACCGCTTTCGACATCATCTACCAGCCAAAACTGAAGCGACTTCTAAACGAGGTCTATCGGATTCAGTAGGTCGCCGGTAGGGAGTGTCTTTTCGAAGCCTGAAGGCCGCCGCTACATCGGAGACGGCCTGAATCCCCATACTCCTATGTGTGCAGATACGCCTTGGTCAGCATCACCAGGATGGCAAGGAGGAAACCGACGAGCGCGCGGCTTTCACGATTGCGACGATAGAGGTCCCAGCGAAAAGAGGCGCCTGCGCCGCTGCCGCCTCCCGACGTCTTCGCCCCGATATACCGGGGCAAGGGACGCGTCAGCCGGGGTAGCAACAGCGGCACGCGAGCGGCATATTCTCGATAGCTCACGCCAAAGATTTTTTCCATCCAATCCGCTTCCGCCGCCATTGTCGGAAGATAAAAGAAAAAGAAAGCGACCAGGAGCAAGAGCGCCAACCAGGGCGTTCGGCCGGCGATTGCAAAACCGATGACCAGGAGAAGCGAGCCGAGGTAGAGCGGGTTGCGGGTGTAGGCATAAGGCCCCGAAGTAGCCAATGCCTCGCTCTTTCGAAGATGCCCGCTCGCCCATCCCCGGATGAGGATTCCGAGCGCGGCGAGGGCGGAGCCAGCAACGAGGGAGGCGAACGTTGGCCGCGAAAACACCAGGTAAACGATTCCGATGATGTAGCCGAAAGGCACGCGGAGCCGAGCAATGCGCGCTGCCCAGCCGCTAGTGCCGTTCCAACTATTTGCTCCTATGAGTCTCATTGTTTCCCGATGCTGGCTGCAAGCGGTCGCCTTCGTTCCCTCTTACGTTTCTCAAGTTGGAACGGCACTAGCCATCGCCCCTCGGCCCCATACCCGATGGCGCCGGGCTGCGCAGGCGTTCCTCGACGGCGGCGACGACCTGATCCACGGAAATGCTGAGGATGCTCGATGAATACTCCGGCTGGCGGCGGTGGGTCACGCCGCCATGCTCGCGGTTGCACACGACGACGTCCAGAGGGGAATAGGGTCCGTTCCTCGCCGGATCGGTCGGCCCGTAAAGGCCCACCACCGGCGTCCCGGCAGCCACCGCCAGATGCAGAGGCCCGGTATCGCCGCCGATGAAAAGCCCGGCTCGGCGAAGCAACGCAATCAACTGAAGCAAATCGGTCGGAAAGACGACCAAGCTCGCTTCACCTGCAGCTCGCCTGACGGCTTCGACCAAACTCTCTTCCCCAGGCCCATAGCTCACCACCGCGCGCCAGCCGGTGAGTGCTCCGGAACCGACCAGTCGCCGGCAAAGCTCCCCGTAGCGCTCGGGCGGCCAGCACTTGGATCCCCAGCCGCCGCCAGGGTGCACCACAAAAAACTTGACGACCTTCGCTTCCGCCAAACGTTGCTCGACGTAGGCTTCCGCCTCCTCCAAACGCGGCAAGAAAAACGGAACCCCACCCCCAAGCTTCGGGGCCGCTGCCGCCTTCGCCCCGGGCACCTGAGCGCGCCCGCCTTGAGACTGGCGAGCAAGGCTCAGGTTGTGATCTACCACGTGGAGCCCGCCGGGAACGACCGTTCGATCATAGAAGATGGCCGCGCCGCGTTCGCGGCAGAACCGGCCGGCGAACCCCACCACCTGCGTTGCGCCAGACAACCACGCCATCAAGCCTGACTTGTAGAGCCCTTGAAAATCAATGGCGGTTTGATAGTGGCGGGCAAGCAGTTGCCGGCGGCACTGGCGCATGGCTTGCCAGGTGGCCCGCCGCATCGGGTGACGTCGCCAGGCAGCGGTGTCGGCGGTGATGACCTCGTCCAAATCGGGATTCTCAACCAGCAGAGGCGCCCAGCGCTTTTCCACCAGCCAATCGATCCGCGCTTCCGGAAATGCCTGGCGAAGGGCAGCCGCTGCCGGGAGCGCGTGCACCACGTCGCCCAGCGAGCTAAGGCGAATGATGAGCAAACGGGGTTCGGTCATCTCTTTCGGCGGCCAGACGTGAACGTTCACCGCGAGCGAACCTGTCGGCGGTTAGCAGCGCCGCGCTTTAGGGCGGCATGCATGACGGGCTAAAGCCTGTCAGTCCCAAGCGGATGGCGGCAAAGAGTTCGCTCGTCGAGTGCGTCTTGGGATCGCCGACAATGGCGACGCGGCCGCCGTAGCCGCGCACCACGTCGCGCTCCGGCACCGTCTCGGCGGTGTAGTCCGTGCCCTTGGCATGCACATCGGGCCGCAAGGCAAGAAGCAAATTTTCCACGGTGTTCTCCTCGAACACGACGACGTAATCCACGGCGGCGCATGCGGCCACCAGCTCGGCGCGAGCGCGTTCCCCCAGGACCGGCCGGCCGGGGCCCTTCAACCGCCTCACGCTGGCATCGCTGTTAACGCCGGCGACGAGGAGATCTCCCTCCGCCCGCGCGCCGGTAAGATAGCGCACGTGGCCGACGTGCAAGATATCAAAGCAGCCGTTGGCGAGCACGATGCCTCGGCCGCGGGCCCCCATTTCATCGGGGCGGGCGCGCGCTTCCCGCACCCGCCCAAGGAGTTGTTCGAGCGTCAGAATTTTGGATTGGGTGCTCAACGGCGTTCGATGGCGGCGCGAAGTTCCTCCCGGGTGACAGTGGCCGTGCCGCGCTTCATCACTACGATTCCCCCGGCATAGTTGGCCAGCCGGGCGGCGTCCAGGAAACCGGCGCCGGCCGCCAGCGCCAGCGTGAAGACGGCAATCACGGTATCCCCCGCGCCGGTTACATCGGCGATCTCGTCGGTGCCGAAGATGGGAATGTATTGCGGCTTCCGGTCCGGTTCGAAGAGCACCATGCCGTCTTTGCCGCGGGTGACCAGCAGCGCCTGCAGCCCCATGCGCCGCAGGATCTCCTTGCCGCACTCTTCGAGCTTCCTGGCGTCCGTGCCGATGGGCCGGGCGAAGAGCTCTTCGATCTCCGGCTCATTGGGCGTGGCGGCGGTTACTTGCGGATAGCGAAGGAGATTGTGACGGGCATCGAGCGTAATGGGGACGGACTTTTCGACGGTCGCGGAGATCGCCCGCACGAGCTCCGGGCTGGCGGCGCCATAACCATAATCGGAGATCAACACCGCCTTCGCGCCTCTTTGGAATCGCTGCGCGGCTGCTTTGAGCTTCCGCAGGACCGCCGGCGCAAGCGGCTCTCCCGCTTCGCGATCCATCCGCAAAACCTGTTGGGCCGCCGTATGCGTCCAGCCGGCCAGGTAACGCGTCTTGGTGGTGGTGCGGCGGCCGCGCGCGCGAACGACGCCCCCCAGATCAATTTTCTTTTGGTCGAAATACTCGAGCAGAGCCTGACCCGGCCGATCATCGCCGAGCACACCCACGGGCAAGGGCTTGGCGCCAAGGTCAGCCAGGTTGTTCACGGCGTTGGCGCCGCCTCCGGGGACGATGCGCTCGTGGCGATGCCGGAGGATGACCACCGGCGCTTCCCGCGAAACGCGCGCGATTTCTCCGTAAACGTACTCGTCGGCCACCAGGTCGGCAATCACCAGAATCTTGAGCCCGGCAAAGCGGTCGAGAATCCTGCCGAGCCGGTCGGTCTCGGCTTGCCCGCCAAAACCGCTCTTCCGCGGAGTTCGGCCTTGTTCTGGGCGGGCTTGTCGGGATTGGCTCATCGCCTCTTGAGCAGCTTCAGGATTTCTTCCACGGCCTCGAGCGAATTGGCGGCGACCACTTCCGGCTGGCGCGGCCAAGTTCCCCGGTAGTGTTCCCAGTCGCCCAGCCCGTACCCGGTCATCACCAGCGCGGCCCGCGCACCCACCAAATGCGCCATCTCCACGTCCATGTAGCGATCGCTGATCAGGTACGACCGCGTCAGGTCAATGCCCAACTCTTGCTCGGCCCGGAGCAGCATCCCCGGCTTCGGTTTGCGGCAATCACACTCCTGGTTGGGGCTGTGCGGGCAGTAGTAGATCGCCGCCAGAGTTCCCCCGCCTTCCTTGATTTTCTGGTCGAGAAGGCGATGAATCTCCTTCACCAGAGTTTCGGGAAACATTCGCCGGGCGACCCCCGATTGATTCGTGACCACCACCGCGATCAGGCCGGCCTGGTTCACGCGCCGCACCGCCTCCGCCGCCCAGGGCAGCACGTGAAAGCGGCTGATGTGGTTCACGTAGCCGATCTCATCGGCAAGAGTGCCATCGCGGTCAAAAAAAATGGCAGCTCGGCGCGAATCGGCTTCAGGCATTCGGGACATCCTTCCGGTTCAGCCAATATTCCGCCGCTCGAAACACCTCATGCACCTCAATGCGCTTCATGCAACGGTGGTCAATCGGGCAGGCGCGCAAGAAGCAGGGGCTGCAGAAAACTTTGTGTTGCACGAGGGTGCACCGGCGGGTGAGCGGCCCCGTGCCAGCCGGGTCAGTCGGACCAAAAATCGCCACCACCGCCAGGCCCACCGCCGCCGCGATATGCATGGCGCCGGAATCGTTGCCGATAAAAAGATCGCAGCAACGCAGCAGCGCGGCAAATTCGGGCAGGCTCGTTTCGCCCGCAAAGACGGCAGCGCGGTGTTTCATCGCGCCAGCGATCGCTTCCGCCACCGGCCGGTCGGCCAGGGAGCCAAAGAGTAGCACATCGGCTTGAAACGCATCAATCAAGCCGTCCGCCAGCCCGGCATAGCGCTCCACCGGCCAGCACTTGGCCGAACCGTAGCTGGCGCCGGGGGCGAACGCGATGCGCAGCCCGCCGTCGCGCAGGCCGGCGGCAGCCAGTCTTTGCTTCGCTCGCTCGAGCCCCGCTGCGCCAAGAGGCAACCGCACCTCGCCCATTTCGGGCAATTCTTCCAGCAGCCCGGCGCGCCGCACCAGCTCGAGGTAGTAGTAGCTCTCGTGCGGAGGGATTTCCCCTTTCCTGGGTGGCGGCACCGCCTCGGTCAGCAAGAGCGATCGGCCATCGCGCGCATAGCCGATGCGCAACGGTATCCGTGCCAGCCACGCCTCGAGTGCCGCGTGGAAAGAGTTGGGCAAGAGGATAGCAGCGTCGAATTCACGGCTTCGAATGCGAGCGCTCAGCCGAGCGAGATCGCTGAGGCCCCTGCTCAAGCGGCCGGGCGAAGCGACGGCATCCGCCACCAGCACTTCCTTGATTATGGACAGTTCGCGGTAGAGATCAGCGACGGCCGGGCGCGCAAGCACCGATCCCGCAGCGCCGGACGGCAAGGCCCGCGCAATCGCTTCGACGGCCGGCCAGGAGAGGATGGCATCGCCCACCCAATTCGGAGCGCGGATGAGGATTTTCTTCGCCTGATCGAGCTTCATCCGGCCTGCTCCAGGCGGCGCAAAATTTCCTGCCAGAACTCAGGTTCGACGGGCTCCAACACAATCCGACAGTAGTAGAGCGGCAAGCCCGCCTTGCCCGGGCGGGGAGTTGCCGGCGGCAGGTTGATGAAATCCTTTTCGGTCGTGATGAGCCCGGTGGCGCCCGTGCGCTCGGCTTCCTTTTCGAGAAAGGCCAGATTATCAGGCGAATAGCGATGGTGGTCGCGGAAAGAGATGGCATGCGCGACCGTCAAACCCCACCGCCGGAGATCAGCGAAAAACGCAGCCGGGTTTCCGATTCCGCAAAAGGCCAGCCATTGCCCTCGGCGGACTTCACCCTCGGGTACGATCTGCCCGTCCCGCTCTGCGAGAAGAAAGCCGACCGCACGTGTGCGCGCGTGGAAGATCGGCGCGGCAGTAAGGCGACGTAATTTCTCCCGGAGCATGCTCTCGCTTGCCGGCACGTCCTGGCGGGATCTCTCCTCGCATCGCGTCAGAAGGATGAGGTCGGCTCGTGAGGCGGCTGACTCTGGCTCTCGCAGCCGGCCGATGGGAATCAGTCCATCCTGACCGGCGCTGGTCGTTTCGCTTGCGTCCACCAAAAGCAGATTCACGTCCCGCGCCACGTCCAGCCGCTGATAGCCATCGTCGAGCAGAAACAGGTTGACCCCGCACTCGGCGGCCAGGGCATTCGCCGCCCGCACCCGGTCGGCACAAAGACCAATCGGCACATCCGGCAGATGCCGGCGAAAAAGAAGCGCTTCGTCACCAGTCCTGATCGTTCGGGAGTCGCCGGCTTCCCCTGGCCCCGAACCGTACTGGTTCGGGGCAGGCCGGAGAACCACCAACTCGTTTGCATCGCGCCGGCCATAGCCGCGGGCCAAGATTCCCGGGCGATAACCGGCTGCCTGGAGGTGCCGCGCCAGCCAAATCACCATGGGCGTTTTGCCCGTGCCACCCAGAGTCAGGTTCCCGACGGAAATCGTCTTGCCGGGCAACGGCGCCGCTCGCAGCATACCCCGGCGATAGAGTTCCGCCCGGAGGCGCATCATCCGGCCATAGAGTTCCGCCGGGGGCCTGAGGATCGCTCGCAAAAAGGGGTTGTGAATCATCGAAGCACCCCGGTCGCGCCGCGGCGGGCCGCTGGTCGGAGCGAGAGAATCTCTCGGATGACCCCGAGGGCGCGTTCGGTAGCGCCGCGGTGGCGCTCGACGAATTGACGCGCGGCTCGACCCATGCGCTGGCGCCGGGCTTCATCGGCTGACAGCGCGAGCAATGTGTTCTCCAGCTCCTTGGCGTCGGTGACCACCGCCGCCGCTCCCTCATGCACGAGCGCCCGCGCCATCTCCCGGAAGTTTTCCATCGAAGCCCCGAACACAATGGGTCGGGCAAACAGTGCCGGTTCGAGCGGGTTGTGGCCGCCTTGCGCGACCAGGCTGCCACCCACGAAGGCCACCGTTGCCAAACGGTAGAGCCCGGCCAACTCGCCCATCGAATCCACCAGCAAAACTTCCGGCCAATCCAGGTTCTCCGCGGCCGTCGCCGCATCCATTGGTCCCGCAGCGGCGGGATCAGGGTAAGCCATTTGGCTGCGCCGGAGAAGCCGCCAACCGCGGTGAAACACCCAATCGGCCACCGCATCGAAGCGCTCCGGATGGCGCGGCGCCAGAATCCAGAGCGCCTTGGGAACCCTCCGCTGCAATTCGGCGAAGGCAGCACCGATGATCTCTTCTTCACCGGGCATCGTGCTCCCGGCAACGAGAACCGGCTCACGCCCGTGCCGGGCCATGCCCTGCGAAAGCTCTTCCAGAAGCCAGGTTGAGGGCGGCTCTGCCAGGTCATATTTCAAATTTCCGCTCACCCGAACTTTCTCCGCCGGCGCGCCCAGCTCGATCAACCGCCGACGGTCTTCTTCCGTCTGCGTAAGGAACGCAACCGGAAAAGCGAGCACCGAGCGGGTGAACCATTTCACTTTTTGGTAGCGCCCGAAAGAGCGATCCGAAATGCGGCTGTTGACGAAAACGACCGGAATGCCGGCGCGCGACGCCTCGCGAAGAAAATGGGGCCAGATCTCCGTTTCGGCAATAATCACCAATTTCGGCTTGGCTCGACGCAGCGCACGCCGCACCGGGCCCGGCCAATCAAAAGGGAAATAGAAAAAACCATCAGCCCCGCCCTGGGGCAGGGCAAGCCCGCCGAGGCGGGCTTTCGCCATCTCCTGGCCGGTGAGCGTGGTCGTAGAAACCAGCAACCGCAAGTCCGGGAAAAGTTCTTTGATCCGCTTGGCCAGCGGCACCACGGCTAACACTTCTCCCACGGAAACCGCATGAATCCAGATCGAGCTTTCGCCAGGCGGCACAAGCTCCTCGGGCAAGAAGCCGAAGCGCTGGTTCCGGTAGGCCGAGCCCAGATATTTTCTGCGCCGCAGCGCCTGATAAAGAAACCACGGCGAGAGCAGCAACATGCCGAAGGTCAGGACCAAGCTGTAGAGAAGATACATAGGCCTTGCCCGCGCGCTCCAGTCAACTCGGCTATTATAACTTGCCCCGATAAATCGGGGCTGCTCCCGCTCTGCTGGACGGGCAACCGTCCGGCCAGAGGGGCATCTAAGACTCCGGATGGCTCGGTTGAAGCCTTTCATGGCAACGGCAGCTCTCTTCTTTGTGGCGCTTGCCTTCGGACAGCAGCTAAGCCGTCAACCAAATCCACGCGATTATCCCGCGCATGATGCTCACGAGGGCGTGGCCATGGCGGCTGACCCGTATCTTGAGCGGGCGCGTGCCGAGCGAGTCTTCGGCTCCTACGCGCCCCACAAGGCCGGCGTGCTGGCCGTCGAAATGATCGTCAAGAATGAAACCGGGCAGGGGATGACCGTGAACTGGGCGGCGGCGCAATTGCTGGCCCGCTCTGCGGGATGGCAACTGCGCGCCCTCACCATGGAAGAGCTGACACGTCGGCTCGTCGGCGAAACCAAAACGCGCGAGACGGTGCCTTCCCGCTGGCCGCCCCTGCCGCGCAGCAAGAAGGCGGCACAGTACGAAAAAGCTCGCGCCGCCCTCGCCCCGCATTTCTTCGAAGCCGGCACGATTCCTCCCGGCGCTACTGCCCGCGGATTCCTCTTCTTCGATATCGGCGGCGATTTTCAAGCCGTCTCCCGCGCCCGCATCTACATCCCGGAAGTCAAAAATCTTTCGACCGGCCAACCACTCATGTTTTTTGAAATGGAATTTCGATAGAGAAGAGGCACCGCTCCCGCCCCGGGTGGCCTCGTTTGCCTAATCCGGGACGCTGGGATAGAATCGCGTTTTTGGAAATCCCTCGCGGCTCGCCACGAAGCGTCGATGTCTCTATTGGACAATCTCAATCCCGAGCAACGCGAGGCGGTCACCGCGATTGGCGGGCCGGTGCTGGTGCTGGCCGGGGCCGGCAGCGGCAAAACCCGCGTCATTACCTACCGCGTGGCTTATCTCCTCCAGACTGGCATCGCCCCCGAGCGCATTCTGGCCGTCACCTTTACCAATAAAGCCGCCGAGCAGATGAAAGAGCGCGTCGCCGCTCTCGTGGGCGGGCTCGACCCGGCGCCCTGGATTTCCACGTTTCATTCCTTTTGCGCGCGGCTTCTGCGGCGGGAGATTGCTGCGCTCGGCTACCGCCGCGATTTTGCTATCTACGATGAAGAGGACCAGGCGTCGGTCATCAAGCGGGCCCTGCGGCAGCTCGGGCTGGACGAAGCCGTGTTTACCCCGCGCAGCGTGGCGGAGCGCATCTCCCGCGCCAAGAACGACAGCCTTGCGCCCGAGCTGTTCTTTGCCCGGGCGATGAGCGAGCGCGACGCCAAGATTGCTTCCGTCTATCAAGCCTACGAGCACTTGCTGCGGCAGGCGAGCGCGCTTGACTTTGACGACTTATTGCTCAAGGCCGTCTTGCTCCTCAGCAAACATGGCGACGTCCGCGAGCGCTATAACGCGCGCTTCCTTCACATCCTGGTGGACGAATACCAGGACACCAACCGGCCGCAGTACGAACTGATTCGATTGCTGAGCGAGCGCCACAAAAATCTTTGCGTCGTGGGCGATGAAGACCAATCCATCTACGGCTGGCGGGGCGCCGATGTCGGCAACATCCTCCGCTTCGAAAAGGATTTTCCAGGCACGCGCATGATCAAGCTCGAGCAAAACTATCGCTCGACCCAGATGATCCTCTCGGCGGCGAGCGCAGTGGTGCGGAAGAACGAGCGGCGCATCGGCAAGACCTTGCTGGCCGTCCGCCCGGGCGGCGAAACACTGCGCTATTTTGAAGCCCAGGATGTGGAGGACGAAGCCGCGTTCGTGGCAGCGGAGACGGACCGCTTCCAGCGGCAAGCCCCGCCGCCGTCGGCGGGGCAGGCGCCCAAGAGCCGGATCGCTGTTCTCTACCGGACGAACTTCCAATCGCGGCCCATGGAGGAAGCGCTCCGCCGGTACGGCATCCATTATCGTGTTGTGGGCGGGATCAGCTTTTACGAGCGGGCCGAGGTAAAAGACTTGCTGGCCTACGCGCGGCTGGGCATCAACCCGGAAGACAGCGCCGCGCTGCTCCGCATCATCAATGTCCCGCCCCGCGGCATCGGCAAAGCCACCCTGGAGTCGCTGCACGAGGCCGCGAAAGAAACAAATGGTTCCCTCTGGGCCGCTCTCGGCTCCCTCATCGAATCCGCCGGCGGCGGCCGCTTGCGGTCGGTCGAACCGCTTCGCCATTTTCGCCGCCTGGTGGAGGAGATTGCCGCCAGGATTTCCTCGCTTGGGCTGGCCGATCTTTTCCGCTGGATCCTCGAGCACACCGGCTACCTGGACATGCTCCAGCAGGCCCTGAACCATACTGGTTCAGGGCAGGCGGGTGGAGAGGAAGCTTCGCCGCGGCTCGAAAACCTGACCGAGCTGGTCAACGCTGCCGGCGAGGCCGAGGACCGCGGCGAGACACTCGAGGAGTTTTTGGACCATTCGGCGCTGATGAGCGACGCTGACGAATATGATGAGCGCGCGCCGGTGTCGCTCATGACCCTTCACAGCGCCAAAGGACTCGAATTCGAAAGCGTCTTCCTGATCGGGATGGAAGAGGGGCTCTTTCCGCACGCGCGCTCGCTCGGCACCCAGGAAGAACTGGAAGAGGAGCGCCGGCTGTGTTACGTGGGCATGACCCGCGCCCAGGACGCCCTCACCCTTACCGGCGCGCGCTACCGGCGCTTCTACGGAAGCGAGTTGGCGGAGGTGAGCGAGCCTTCCCGCTTTCTCTCCGAGATCCCTTTCGACTCGGTCGAGCGGGTAGGCCAGGAGGCGGCCCGCATCCTTTACTCCGATGAGACCGTAACCTACGTGCGCGACGATGAATACGATCAGGCGCAGATGCGATGGCGGCGCAACCCGGCCAGCCGCCGGCCCCGATTTGATCGGGGCGCGGGCAAGCCCGTGCCCGCCTCGCGTCGCCTGGACCCGCTCATCGGCCAGCGCGTCAGCCATCCCACCTACGGCGTCGGCACGGTGCTGGCCGTCGAGGGCGATGGCCCCGACCGGAAGATTACCGTCAGTTTTCCGGGCTACGGCCGAAAAAAGCTGGTCGAACGATACGCCAAACTCGAGAGGGCCTGACCACCGATGGCCTCACAACTGCTGCGCACCAAGAGCATCGACAAACTTATTTCCGATTCCGAGCAGCCGGGCAAACGGCTGAGAAAAACGCTTGGCCCTCTCAGCCTCACTGCGCTCGGCATCGGGGCCATCATCGGAACCGGCATTTTCATCCTGACCGGAACGGCTGCCGCCGGCGAAACCGTGCTGATTCCCTCGGTGCTGAAGGCGCCCTTGCTCGATGTGCTTCTCCACGGCCGCAATGCGGTGGGTTTGGGCGGTCGCCCCGGCGCCGGCCCGGCGATTGCCATTTCCTTTGCCTTGGTGGCGATCGCATGCAGTTTTGCCGCCCTGTGTTACGCCGAGCTGGCTTCCATGATTCCCATCGCCGGCAGCGCCTACACTTACTCCTACGCCACGCTGGGCGAGATCTTTGCGTGGATTATCGGCTGGGACCTCATCCTGGAGTATGCGGTGAGCAACATGGCGGTGGCGGTAGGATTTTCCGCCTACCTGGACAGCTTGTTCCGGCTTTTCGGGATTCACCTCCCGCAAGCTCTGAGCCAACCGGCCTATAGTGCAGCCGCTGGCTGGTCGCTCCATTTCAATCTGCCGGGCTTTTTGATTGTGATGCTCTTGACCGTTCTTCTCGTGATCGGCATCCGCGAATCGGCCCGCGCCAATACGGCGATGGTGGGCGTAAAACTGGTGGCGATCCTGATTTTCATCTTTGCCGCCTCGCGTTACATCCAACCTGCCAACTGGCACCCGTTGATGCCCAACGGCTGGCAAGGGGTGCTCACCGGCGGCGCCATCGTGTTCTTTACCTATATCGGATTCGATTCCGTTTCGACGGCGGCGGAAGAATGCCGGCGGCCACAGCGTGATTTGCCGATTGGCATCATCGCCTCGCTGATCGTCTGCGCGGTGCTCTACGTCTCCGTGGCGATCGTATTGACCGGCATTCGCCCGTTTCAAACGCTGGCCAATGCCGCCCCGGTCGCCAACGCCCTGAAGCAAATCGGCCTGGGCCGGATCGAATTTCTGGTGACCGTGGGCGCGCTTACCGGGATGATCAGCTCCCTGCTGGTGTTTCAGCTCGGCCAGGCGCGCGTCTGGTTCGCGATGTCGCGCGACCGGCTGCTGCCCGGGGCGTTTTCGCAAGTTCATCCCAGGTTTCGCACCCCGCATATCTCAACCTGGATTGCCGGCCTGGTGGTGGCGGTCCCGGCAGCCATTTTTGACATCGGCACGCTGGCCGACCTCGCTAACATCGGCACGCTGTTTGCCTTCATGCTGGTTTCCACCGGGGTTTGGGTGCTGCGAAAAAAACAGCCGGAACGAAAACGAGGTTTTCGTACGCCCTGGGTGCCCGTCATCCCCTTGCTGGCCATAGCGTCGTGTGTCATCCTGATGGCGAGCCTGCCAGTGGAAACCTGGCTGCGTTTTGTGATTTGGCTGATGATCGGGCTGATTATCTATACCGTTTACAGCCGCAAGCGAAGCGAGCTTCACATTCCCTCTGAGGGATCGGTCAAGGATTCATCCTGAGAGATTCCTCCGAAGGAGCAAGGAGAGCAGTGGGCGATTCTGCCCGACATGCGGGAAGGAGATTTCTGGCAACGGGTGTGCTGCTGGCGGCCCTGGCAGGGTGGCCGGCGAACGGGCTGGCCTGGGGCCCCTCGGCGCACCGGCTGATGACCAACAAGGCGGTGGATGCCTTGCCGCCAGAGCTCCAGCCCTATTTCGAGGCCAGCCGCTCGTTCATCGTCCAGCACGTCACCGACCCGACCGCCGCCCTGCAGCGCAATCCCGCCGAGCGGCGCAATCACTACATCTACCTCGACCGCTACGGCCGCTTCCCTTTTCCCGGCATTCCCCACGACTACAAGGCAGCGCTCGCCAAGATCGGTTCGCTGAAACTCAATCAGAACGGCTTGCTTCCCTGGCAGGTGGGGGTTTACAGCCTGAAGCTCACGGAAGCGATGCGCGCCCATCGCTGGGACGAGGCGCGCGAACTGGCGGCGGCGCTCGCCTTCTACGTCGGCGAGGCGCACGATCCCTTCAGCACCACCGAGAACTGGAGTGGCGGCCTATCGCATCAGCCCGGGGTGAACCTGCGCTTTGACACCAGCCTGGTGGATCGCTATTCCCTTTTCTTTGTCATTCGCCCCAACCCGGCGATGTTTATTCCCGACTCCACCGAACACGCCTTTGGCATGGTGACCGAAGCCCATGCCTGGCTCGACAACATCTTGCTCGCCGACCAGCGCTCCCGTTCCGATCTCCCGGACTATACCGACGAATACTACGACCGCTTCTATAATCAAGCCGGAGCGGTGCTCGCCCGGCAGCTCACCGACGCCGCCACCGACATCGGCTCCTACTGGTTCACCGCCTGGCTCAACGCCGGCCAGCCCTCCCCGCCGGTTCAGTAACCAGCGCGATTTATGGTGAGGGACGAACCATGGCTCCCGCTCGTCTCGCCGATCTGCTTCAATACCTTCCGAAAGCCGAACTTCACTTGCACCTGGAAGGCTCGCTCGAGCCGGAAACGATCCTCGAGCTGGCGCGCCGCCCCGAGTCCCGAACGGTCGGGACGGGAGCTTCGGCCGGCATGTCCCTGGAGGAAGTGCGCGCCCGGTATCGCTTCGGCGATTTCTCCGGTTTTCTCGAAGCTTTCAAGTGGGCGGTCGGGCATCTGCGCACGCCGGCTGACTTTGGCCTGGCCACGGCGCGGCTGATCGAACAGCTCCATCGCCAGAATGTGGCCTATGCCGAGATTACCGTCTCTGCCGGAGTGATGCTGCGCCGCCGGCAGGACCCTCACGCCTTTTTTGGCGGCGTGCTCGAAGGTTACCGGCAGGCAAAGAAGGATTTTCCCGTCGAAGTGCGCTGGATCTTTGACGCTGCGCGGCAATTCGGTGTCGAGGCAGCGATGGAAGTAGCCCGGCTCGCGCCACAATACCGCTCGGAAGGGGTCGTGGCGTTCGGTCTCGGCGGCGATGAAGAAGGCTGGCCGCCGGCCTTGTTCCGCGGCGTTTATGACTATGCCCGGGCGCAGGGCTTGCGGCTCACCGCGCACGCCGGCGAAATGGCCGGGCCGGAAAGTGTCCGCGACGCGGTTGAACTTCTCGGCGCCGAACGCATCGGCCACGGCATCCATGCCGTGCTCGACCCGGAATTGATGGAGCAACTCGCGCGCGATCAAATCACGCTCGAGTGCTGCCCGACGAGCAACCTGGCTACCGGCGCGCTGGCCCAATTGCGCGGTCTCGCCGCTGGCGAGGTTGCCTTGAGCCAGCACCCGCTGCGCGAATTCTTCGACCGCAACCTGTGGGTAACGATTTCAACCGATGATCCCGCCCTGTTTCACACCAACCTTCTTCGCGAATACTCCCTCGCCGCGGAAGAGATGGGCTTCTCTCCCGAGGAGCTCGTGCGCATCGCCGAGATGAGTTTTGAATCCGCCTTCCTACCACCCGAAGAGAAGCTCCCGCTCCTCGAAACCTTCCGCAAGCGAGCCAGAGAATTGCTGTCAGAGTGAGAAATTCAGGCTGCTGAGCGTGCCCAACAGGGCTATCGGCCCAGCGGCGAACCCCCTATCAGGCGTTCTTGGATGAAGTAAAACAGATGGCCAAAGAGGAGGCAGCGTGAACTAGAACCTCCTGCCACCGGAGCACTCCGGTGTCCGGAGATCTTCAGCCAAGTACACAAAACTGTTCAAGAAACTGAACAGCAGTGTCCCGAAGCGTCGGGAGAGTGGCTAACGGGGAGGGAGAATCCGACTCCGGGCTGGGCGAGAGGCGGAAGGGGGCAAGGCCCTTCACTTCATTCAGGGCAAGCTGGCTTACCCCGACAGGTCGGGGCGGACTAGGAGGCAGCTTCGAGGGGCGGAAAGTCAATCCGCCAAAAACGCGGCGTCGGTTCAGGGAATTCGAGGCCCACCTGGCGCTTCCCTTCAAAGGGCTGGCCAAGGTAGTTGATGCGGCAAAGTTGCTCCTGCTCGGTCCAAAGATTCGTCACGTGGACCTCATCCTTCATCTGGACGTCGCCGGCCAGCAGGATCAATCCACCTCGCGAGCTGACCAGCACCGTCGTGGTATCCTCGACAAAGGGGTTTTTGCCGCCGTTTTTGCTGCTGACCCGGATAGGGATGCGGATCAGGACGCGTTGCGTCCGCCTCCGCTCAATTCCGGCAATTCGTTCTGGTGTCATCGCTCACCACCTCACGCAATCGCGTGATGCTCCGAGTCTAGCCGTTGCCCCAGGCGGGTCAATGGTCGAGAGGTGCTAGACTGGAGTTACTTTAGCGCTACCTTGAGCTAGTACAAAAGTCCTGCCCGCATCCGGTACGTTCTAGCAGGAATCAGTCCGCAAGGGGTGAACCATTTTGGAAAGGGGTCGCACAAGGGGGCTGGATTCCACGATGAGGTGCCAGGACGCGGCCTCACTCCACCCCGTTAGAGAGATAACAAGATGCAAAGACGGTTCATGCCGCTTTGAATGCAGTACAGCCCCCGCTGAGTAGAGACGCTCGCCCAGGAGCTTACCGCGGGTGGGTGAACCCACACTCCTTCCACAGCTTTTCCCAAATCCAGATCCCGACGGCGGCCTTGTCTGGCAGCGGGAATCCGAGCTGACGCGCCAGCATGCACACTTGCCCGCGATGATGGGCATCATGCGAAATCATGTAGGCGAACATGGCACCGCCCGCAGGCCACGGCCTCGCCCAACCGTCCCGGCGAAACTTCTTGACGCGGCCCTCGGGGCGGGCCAAGGCTTCCGCGAGCATCTCGCCGCAGCGCGCGGCGCTCTCGGCCAGCGCGGCCCTGGCCTGCTTCTGCGTGCAACGGGCGCTGTGCAGCAGGGCAGGCAGCTTCAGATGCGGGGCCGAGAGCCTCAACCACTTGCAGCGGATGTTGTGCATGTGAGTGAAGATTGCAGCGATGGTTCGTCCCTTACGGCCAGGCGGTTTGGCTCGCCACGCGCTCGGGTCGAGATGCTCGAGCACGATCTGGTTCATCCGGTCGTTGACGGCGTAAGTTTCGAGCAGCGCTTGGCGAAAGTCGAGAGCAGGTGCAGCAGCGTGCCTGACCATAGGACCTCCTTTGTGGGCATGAAGGCCTGCCTGCCGGAGGCAGGCTAACGCGGCGCGCGGCCCGAAGCAATGGGTCGCCAACCCGCCGCGGCGGACTTAGGACAAG
>Ga0209002_10000422_pt1 | contig 33875 bp, 17 predicted proteins | sample Rifsed16ft2_FD_184010 | JGI IMG/M metagenome (GOLD analysis project Ga0209002, IMG submission 184010) | Soil microbial communities from Rifle, Colorado, USA - sediment 16ft 2 (version 2) | ecosystem: Environmental > Terrestrial > Deep subsurface > Rock core/Sediment | place: Rifle, Colorado...
CTCTCGCTCGACGACCCGGTCCTCCGCGGTCTTCGTCGCGATCACCAGGACCTGGGAGAACGTGGACCGCCCGATCGGGGCGACGATCCTCCCGCCGACCTTCGTCTGGCGGACCCACGACCTCGCGAGCCGCGGCGCCCCCGCGGTGACGACGATGCGGTCGTACGGGGCCTCCGGCTCGTACCCGAGGGTGCCGTCCGCCACCGCCAAACGGACGCCTGCGTAGCCCGCGGAGGCCAGGTTGTGACGGGCGAACTCCGCGAGGTCCGCGTGTCGCTCGACGCTCACGACGTTCGCGGAGCCGACGATCTCCGAGAGGAGGGCGGCGTTGTACCCGGAACCCGTGCCCACGTCGAGGACCTTCTGCCCGGCGCCCAGGTCCGCCTCCTCGAGCATGATCGCGATCATGGAGGGCGCGCTGATCGTCTGGCCGAGGGGGATCGGCAACGGGGTGTCGTAGTACGCCTGCCGGTGCAAGTCCTCCGTCACGAAGCGTTCGCGGGGCACCGCGCGGAACGCCCTCTCGACGGCGGCGGTTCGGATGTGGCCCTCGCGCACGAGCGCGTCGACGAGGTCCTTGCGGGCGGACCGGCGGTCATCCACGCTCCGAGCATCGCGCTCGCGGCGGTTTAACCCTGCGTCCGGAGGGCGTCCTCTCCCTAAACACTTAAATAGCCCTACTTTCTACCACGGCTTCCGCCTCGGCCGGGGTTGCCGGGGCGAGTGTGTTACGACACATGAAAAGAGGAGACGGAGCCATGAAAACGTGGGGACGGAACGGGTGGGGAGCCCTTCTCGCGGTCCTCCTGCTGCTGGTGGGCGGGATCGTGCTCCCCCTGAGTGCGCAAGGCCAGGGGAAAAGGCTGTGGGGTCAGGTGACGGACTGCGCGACCACCGACCCGGTCGCGGCTGTCGTCACCCTCGTCGATGCGCACGCTCAGGCTCAGGGGCAGAACCAGTCCGTCGATGCGCTGTCGGGCATCTTCATCTACACGCCGGAACCCGGGTACTACGTCGTCCGGGTCACCCCGAACGCATTCACGCACTACACCCGCGAGGCCGGTCCGTACCGGTTCGACGGGACGGTCCACCTGTTCGTGCCCTCCGGGGACCTCTGCGTGGACCCCATGCCAAAGAAGGACCGGTGGCTGAACGTGACGGTTCTCGACGGGTCCACGAACTCCGCCTCGGAGACCGTTGCGTTCGAGGAGTTCTCGAGGGGCGCGGGGGGCACGGAAAACGCCACGAAGGTCCAGCCGGACGATACGGTCCAGTATGATTACCTCTCGGGGAACTTCACCCTGAAGACGAGGCCGCTCGGGTGGGACTCCGCGAGGCTGGTCTACCGGAACGACACCACGCCGATCCAGGGCGCGATCCTGAATCGCACCGTGCATTATGACTACACAACTCAAGACGCGTTCAATGGCGCTATTCACATCATCAACGGGACAATCCGAACCCAGCTTGAGAACACCCTGTTCGGACGGGCGAACCGAGGATATCTCGTTGCGACGTATTCGAACGTCTCGCAGTCGAGCAGCCTCTCCCACGGGTACGTCACGAACGAGCAGTTCTTCAAGAACGGGAGCCCCATGTCGCCCCTGGGGGTGCTGAATTTCACGCGCGAGACGGGCGCCATCTACCTTTACTCGGATCAGTGGAAGTATGGCTCGAAGCCCACGGCCGATCGCCTTTCGGTCACATACGACTGGTCGGACCCAATTGGGAATGCCCGGGTCACCGTGCGCGATCCCGCCAAGGATCAGGCCGTCGTCGCTCCCGCGACGACCCCGGCGTCAGGAACGAACGAGGGGAAAGTGTCCTTCCAGGTCTACGCGGGAAGCTTCGAGGTGAAGGTCGACGCGACGAGCTACCAGCCGCAGGTGCCGCCTCCTGTGGACACGACCGCCGGGGACCAGAACGTCACCGTGTATCTGTTTAGGGGGCATCGGGTCTTCGTTGTCGTACACGACGCGGACATCAATCCGATTGAGCAGGGGCTCAGCGGGGTCCTGATCAACACGAACGCGTCCATCAACCGCCAGATCAAGGTTCTGCAGGCAGCCGTGCAGGACAACACGCTAACGTTCTTCGCGTACAACGGCACGTGGAAGCTTGTCGTGGACGCGAAAGGGTACGCCGCCAACACGAGCGGGGTGAACGTCACGGGGGGAACCGTGAATCGCCTCATCACCTTGATCCCTTCTGCCCAGGAACGGTACGAGACCTCCATCTCGTTCAACGGCCAGAACTGGAGCGCCCTGACGGTCTGGCGGAACGTCACCCTTCTCCCGGACAGCGACTTCCCCGGAATCGAGAACGGATTCCTGCATGACCTCGGCTGGCAACTGGACCTGAAGTTCGGGACCACGCTCGACGGGACGATCAGCCCCGCCGAACGGTTGGCGGTGGAGAATTTCATCGCCGCAAGGGGACCCTTCTACACCGTCACGGACGACTTCCTCACGGTGAACGGGAGGACATACCGCTCCGTGGTCGGGAGCTACGTCCAGCAGGTCGTGAACAACCTGACGGCGGGTGGTAATTTCGAGGTACGTGCGGGGATGAATTACACCTTGAGCGACACGACGAAACCGATCATCCCGCAAGGCCAGGCAAAATACTGGTTGAACATGACGACGATCGCGGACAAGAACGTCACGCAGTACCAGAACTACTCGTTTCTCGTGCAGCTCCCGCCGAAGTACGAGATGACGTCGCGGACGCTGACAGGAAACATCACCACAAGGGATTTCGTGAACGTGACCCTGGATCCGGGGATCGACGCAGCCGTTCCGAACCCGCGAGCGAACATGATCGTGGAGTTCTCCCTAACGGGAATCGCCCGCGCGGAGGTCGAGGGCCCCGTCGGCAAGGTCCGCGTCGAGCAGGCGGACCAAGAGAAGGGATACCTTGCGTGGGTCGCGAACGACACTGCCATCGTGTTCAGCGCGAACAAGACAACGGATCGAGGGAACCTCCCCGTGAACGCGAAGGACGCGGCCTTCAACTGGACGTTCATTTACAACGCGACGGGGAACCCGGTCGGGAACGAGACCGGGATCTGGACGACCTTCGATTTCGGCAACCTTGGCGGCAACTACACCGTGAACCTCACGGTGACCCAGGTCAACCCGACGAACGTGACGTACCGAGTCATCAACGTGACCGTGGACAACGAGGATCCTGCTGGGGCCTTCCGAACGGATCGGACGGGGACGAAAGTGCACAACGCGACGGGGAACCGGTACAACGCGACCGGGGTGCGGGACAACAACCTGACGGTCGACGAGGACCTGTTCACGACGTTCACTGCGCTCGACGATCGGGTGCCGCTCTCCTCGGACATCCTGAACGGGACGCTCAAGGGGAAGGTCGCACAGTGGAAATGGGACTTCGAATCCGACGGGACGTACGACCGTACGGGGCAGTCGACCTCGTGGAACTACTCGAAGCCCGGGAATTTTGTGCTGAACCTGACGGTCGTCGACTCCGTCGGCCATGAAGGCGCAAACGTCACCATGAACGTGACCGTGAGGGACGTCACCCCGCCCGTGATCGGGTTCGTGATCCTAGACCCGAACAACGCGTGGCGGGAGACCTCGACGCTCTCCGAAGGGAAGATCTACTTCTTCAACGCGAGCCGGACGACGGACAACTCCCTGAACACGACGGAGGACAACGTCAACCTCTCGTATCGATGGAAATGGGGCGTCGGCGAGGGGCAGAACGGGACCGACCTGGGGATGAGGGACTGGCGGAACCGGGGCAACAACACGCTCAACGTCAGCCACGTGTGGACGAAGTGGGGCGACTACAAGCTCGAGATTACGGTCTGGGACGCGAGCGACAAGAACGCGACCGTCACCCGGTCCCCGTTCCCGATCCAGGCGAACACGAGCGCGCATCCGAACCTGAGCATCCGGTCCGGGAGCCTGAAGATCAATCCGACGACGCCGGAAGAGGGCCAACAGGTCACGTTCACGTTCAACATCACGAACGCGAAGGGTTCCGGGAACGCGACCCAGATCCGCGTCATGCTCGCGATTCGCGAACGGAATCAGGACAAGAACGAGAGCTCCGAGAGCTTCGACGTGCGATTCCTGAACGGAAGCGCGGTCGTGACGAACCCCGTGCTGACTCCGGAGTGGAACCTGACCGTCGAGATCACGTGGCACGCCCCGAACAAGGTCGCGAACCACTCCCTCCGCATCACCGTGTGGGACGCGAACGAGCCCACGCCGTGGATCGACGCGGGGAACCGCCAGGACACGAGCCTGCTCGTGAAAGAGGCGGGCTGGAAGTTCTGGGCGATCGTGGGCGCGTTCCTGTTCGTGATCTTCGGCCTCCCCATCCTGTACTACGTGGTCCGCAAGTTCCGCGCGGGCGAGTGGACCCTCCGCCGGAAGCGCGGCGAAGAGGGCGAGGAAGAAGAGGAAGAGGAAGAGGACGAAGAGGAAGAAGACGAGGAAGAAGAAGAGGTCGCGGGGGAGAAGCCCCGCAAGAAGAAGCGGCTCTGACCCCTCTCCTACATCTCTTCCGGCGCCGCCAGGCCCAGCCCCCAGAGCGCGTTCCCGAGGGCGATGCGCGTCCCCCGCACGAGCGCGAGCCGGGACGACCGCACGGGCTCTTCCGCGAGGAGCACGGGGCACTCCTCATAGAACCGTTGGAACTGCACCGCCAGCGCGTACGCGTACGCGGCGAGCGGGTGGACCCGCCGGTTCGTCGCGCAGGAGGCCACGACGCCTGGGAGGCGCGCGAGGAGCCGTATGAGCGTACCTTCCTGGACGTGGGTCAGGGCCGCAGGATCCCACGCCCCGCCGTCGCCGGCCTTCGCGAGAATCCCGCATGCACGGGCGTGGGCATACTGGAGGAACGGGGCGCTGTCGCCCTCGAAGTTCAACGCGTCCTCCCACCGGAACGTGAGGGGCTTCTCCGCCTGCACGCGGCCGATGTTGTACCGGAGCGCCCCCGCGCCGACGAGTTCGGCGATCTCCCGTTTCTTCGCCTCCGCCAGCTCCGGTCTCCGCTTCTCGACCTCCGCGTACGCGCGTTCGACCGCTTCGTCGACGAGGTCCTCCACGTGGACGACCCGCCCCTTCCGCCGCCGCATCCCGCCCTCCGGGAGCGACACGTACGAGTAGAAGACGGGCTCGACGTCTCGGCCCACGTCGAGGAGCTTGAGGGCGATCCGAAGCTGCGCGCTCTCGAGTCGGTGGTTCTCCCCGAGGACGACGATGGCCTCGTCGCACCTCGCGAACTTGTCGAGATGGTAGGCGAGGTCCCGGGTCGGGTACAGGGACGTGCCGTCCTTGCGGACGAAGAACCACTTCGTGTTCCGTCCTTGGATCCCATACGGGGCGAGGTCGATGTAGTGGCTGCCGTCCTGCTCGCCCACCTGCGGGAGCGCGAGCATCCGTTCCTTGACGGGCTCGACCTTGCCGTTCACGATGAGGGAGCTCTCCCAGAAGAACGAGTCGAACCGGATGTCCAGCCGCGCGAGGGTCTCCCGGATTCCCACCAGGACTCGCTCGGCGATCTCGTGGATCTCCTGCGTGAGTCCGGCGTCGCCGTTCTCAAGCCGGAACATCATCGCCGCCACCTGGCCGTCGAGCGACGGGTCTGTTTCGGCGCGGGCGTTCGCCGCCTGGTAGTACCGGACGAGGCGGAAGTCGTCCCGCTCCCGCTCCGCCGGCGGGAGCTCGGACTCCGGAACATGCCTCACGCCCCACCCCAGGAGGACCATCTGGCGCCCGACGTCGTTGACCAGGAATTCCGTGGACACGTCGTGCCCGCCCATCCGCAGGATTCGCGCGAGTGCGTCCCCGATGAGGGCGTTCCGCACGTTGCCGACGTGGATCGGCCCGTTCGGGTTCACGCTCGTGTGCTCGAGCAGGACCCGCCTCCCGTTCGGCGGCGACGATCCATATCGTTCGCCGCGCTGCAGGATCGTGCGCAGCGTGAGGTCTGCGATCCGCACGGACTCCACGGTCAGGTTCACGTACGCGCCCGCGGCCTCGACCTTCGGGAACCAGGGGTTGGGCGGCATCGCGCGCGCGAAGTCCCTGGCGACCTCCTGCGGTGCCCTCCGGGCATGCTTCGCGTAGGCGAATGCGGGAATCGCCAGGTCGCCCATTCCCTCCGGAGGCTCCTCGAACCCGGGCGTCGCGTGCGGCAGGCCGAGCGAGCCCTCCGCCGCCGCGATCAGGCGGTGCGCCTCCGCGTGGACGTCCGCCCACGGGTCGTGCGTCATCTCACGTCACCCGGTATCGGAGGATCGCCGCCAGCCCGCCGAACGCGTTGAGCAGGAGCTGCCCCTCCTCGGAGTCCCTCGAGATCAGTTCGACCCGGGTCCCCATCGGGATCGCGCGGGCCGTGAGCTCCTCCACGACGTCCGTCGACTCGATCACCGCCAACTTGTCCTGCCCGCACTGCGGGCACGCCCCCGCCGACGCGTCCCGATTGATCGTCGCCTCATTCGTGTACCCGCAGTTCCCGCACGTGATCTTCGCCCGCGACTTCCGGAGGCCCTCGCTCACGAGGAGCATCTCCACGGCCCCGAGCTCGAGCGCGTGCCGCACCTGGGGTTCGCCGTACGTCGCCTGCCCGCCGTCCGGCTTCCGGATCTCCGTCATGAGCCGCTGGACGAGGTCCTTCTCCCGCATCAGGTCGAGGTCCTTCAGCACGCCGCGGGCGGCCTCCACGATCTCCCGCAGCCCGTTCTCGTCCGTGTATCCGACGTCAAAGTACGGCGTGAGGAGTTTCTTCCCGAGCTCGTGGTGGAGGTATTCGCCGTTCGCGAACTGCTCCTTCGTGTACCCGGGCCCGCCGACGAGGATGCCGCGAAGCTCCCGCTCCAGGAACGCCTCCGTCATCAGGTCTCCGATCTTCTTGAAGAACTCGTGGATCGCCTGCTCGTGGAGCCGTTCGAACCTGCGCGCGCTCTGTCCGCCCATCCGGTGCTTCCGCGGCACGAGGGATTGCACGTTCTTCAGCGTCTCGATCCGCTTCCCGCGGAGGAGCCCGAGGGTCGCCTCGCCCTGGTCGATCACCACGAGCCCATACGTGTCCTTCTCGACGAGCATCTCGTGGAGCGGCCCCGTGAAGAAAGCCGAGTCGCAGCGGTACAGGAAGGAGGCGACCGGCTCCGGAGGTTCGAGGACGTACGCGACCATCGCCGTCTGGTCCGCTTCCGTCGCCTTGTGGCCGGTGAAGAACACGATGCCGTTCGGCGGCGCCTGCCTGTAGTACTTCAGCCGCTGGAGGATCGACTCGATCGCGCCCTGGACGTGCTTCCGCGTGGACTGGGACTTGATGTTCGAACTCTGCGAGTACTCCCCGCGGAGGTAGTTCGCGACGTCGGAGATCTGCTTGCCCGGCGGCACGTAGACGGTCACGAGCTCCGTGCCCCGCCCGGTCGCCTTCTCGATCTCCTCGAGGTCGCGGCGGAACTTGTACTTGTCCAGATGGGACATTTCCGGCATGGTCCATAGCCCAATCTTCATAGGACTAAATACCCTTGGCCCCCGTCGGCATGGAGACGGTCGTCGTGTCCCTCGGAGGCTCCGTCCTCGCGCCGGGCGAGCCGGACGCTGAGTCCGTCAAGCGCCTGGCGGCGGCATTGCGGGACCTGTCGCGCACCCACCGCCTGTTCGTGGTGACGGGGGGCGGCCGCATCGCGCGCGCCTACATCGAGGCGGGCCGCGCGCTCGGCGCGTCCGAGCCGTCCCTCGATCGCCTGGGGATCAAGGTCACGCGGATCAACGCGCGCCTCCTCATGGCGGCGCTCGGCGGCACGGAGACGGACGAGATGCCTCACACGATCCAGGATGCGGTGGCGGCGGGCTCGAAATCAAACCTCGTCGTGATGGGCGGGACGACGCCGGGACACACGACGGACACCGTGGCGGCGGAGCTCGCGGAGGCAGTGCGTGCAGCGCGGCTCGTGAACGCGACCTCCGTGGACGGCGTGTACACGTCGGACCCCGCGCGGGACCCCTCCGCCCGACGGGTCGACCGGGCGAGCCACGAGGAGCTCGTCCGACTCGTGGGGGAGTCGCACACGCAAGCTGGCCCGTCCATCGTCTTCGATCCCAAGGCCGCACGGATCATCGCTCGCGCGCGGATCCCATTGGCCGTCGTGGACGGCCGGGACCTCGTGGCGGTGCGGGCCGCGATCTCGGGGCAGCCGTTCCGCGGGACGCTCGTGAGCTAGGTGCGCATGCCGTTCCGCGCGTTCATCTCCGCAGACTTCGGCGCATTTCCGAGAGTCGAGGCGCTGAGCCGGGCGCTTGCGGACTCCGGCGGCGATGTCCGGCTTGTGGATCTCGGGAATCTGCACACGACGCTGAAGTTCCTCGGGGGCACGGAAGAGACGCTCGTCCCGGACATCGGAAGGATCATGGAACGAAGCGTCGCGGGGGTCTCCCCCGTTGCGGTGACGATGCGAGGGGCCGGAGCCTTCCCGGGCCCGAGTCGAATCAACGTGGTCTGGGTCGGCCTGGACGGCGCGGAGCCCCTCGGGAGGATTGCCGCTTACCTGGACCGAGATCTCGTCGCGCTCGGATTCCGAACCGAGAACCGCCGGTGGGAACCGCACGTGACCGTCGCACGGGTGAAGTCCGGCCGCAACCTGGACGCCGTCCGCTCCGCGATCGACGCGTTCGCGGGCGAGGAGTTCGGTGCCGTTGTGGTGGACCGGATTCGACTGAAGCGCTCCGTCCTGCACCCCGCGGGTCCGGAGTACACGACGGTCGCAGAGGTCCTGCTATCAGGCTAGGACGACTTCTTCTCCTTGTACAGGGTGAGCTTGTCCCACTCCACCGTATGTTTCACCCTCGCCTTCTGGAGCATTCGGCTCATCATCTCCACGATTCGCGGGACGTCGGCCGTCCGCGTCTTGGAGTACACATACGCCTCGATCCGTCGGTCCGGAATCGGGAAGATCAGGCGCATGTTCCCTTCGCGGTTGTACCCCTCCGGCTTCCGGTTCCTCCGCAGGTCCCGCAGGTTCTCCTCGAGGAGGACTTCGAGGCTCTCCGGATCCTCGGGCATCTGTTGCGTCTCCTCCAGGAACTTGAGGAACATGGGGCGGAAGACGGGAAGGAGCTGCCGGAACGTGACCTTCCGGTCGAACACGAGGTGGCCGCTCCGGACCTTCATCCGGTCGGGGGGAAGCGAGGGGCGCACATGAACGCTCCGCCGCCCCGGGACTCCTTCCCCGAGCGTATTAAATACATGGAGGGCTGTGGGCGCCCCAGTCGAGGATGGGAGAATGGTTCAACATTCTTACGGTAATCGATTGCGGCACGCGAATGCGCGAGGTTTCGTTGCGGTGGTCGGGGCCTTGCTCGTCTTGGTCCTCGCCGCGCCCCTTGCCCGGGCGCAGGGCGACGCCCTCCTGAACCCGCCCCACTCGGACAACGGCTGGGACACGGACGGGGACACGTTCTTCAACTTCCTGCAGGTCAACGTCGAGCTCACGGTGTCGATCGCGGGAGACTTCTACGTCTTCGTGGACCTTTATGACGGCACGGGGATCACGTACATCACGGGCGACGGCACGTTCATCTTCCTCCCCGTGGGTCCGGCGAGCCTCACACTCAACCTGATTGGACTCGACATCTACAACTCCGGGATTGACGGCCCGTACAATGCGGACATCTACGTATACGACGACGTCTTCAACTTGGACGACTTCGGGACACACCCGACAGGTTCGTACCTCTACACGGACTTCCAGGGTCCGGGGGCGCTCTTCGCCCCGCCCCACTCGGACAACGGCGCGGATACGGACGCGGACCTCCTGTTCAACTTCCTGCAGGTGAACGCGGCCGTCGCCGTGACGGCGGCGGGCGTCTACGACGTCTTCGTCGATCTCTGGGATGGAACGGGGACCTTCTACATCACGGGCGGGATGAGCACGGCGTTCCTCGGTGTGGGTCCGGGCGTCGTCACCGTGGACCTTCCCGGTGTCGACATCTACAACTCCGGGTTCGATGGCCCCTACATGGCCTTTCTGGACCTGTACGAGTCCTTTGGGCCATTTCTCGACTCCGACACGCACCTGACGGGCCCTTACCTCTACACGGAGTTCCAGCCTCCGGGGGCGCTCTTCGCCCCGCCCCATTCTGACACGGGGGTCGACACGGACGCGGACCTCCTCTTCGACTTCCTGAGGGTCGACGTCGTGGTCGACGTGACGACCGGCGGCGACTACGAGTTCTTCGCCGACGCGTACGACAGCTTCTTCACTTACATCACGAGCGCGTTCGTGCCGGTCACCCTGGCCCCCGGTCTGGGCCAGACCGTCTCGATCGATCTCACGGGCTGGGAATTCCGGGCGAACGGCGTCGATGGCCCGTATACCGTGAACCTGAACCTCTACCAGGCCGCCGGCCCCTTCCTCGACTCCGACACGCACCTGACGGGCCCGTACCTGTTCACGGAGTTTGACATGCAGCCCGCCGCCTTCGCCCCGCCCCATTCTGACGTCGGGATCGACACGGACGCCGACACCCTGTTCGACTTCCTCCGCGTGAACGCGGTTCTGGACGTCGACGCGGCCGGGGACTATGAGATCGACGCGTTCCTGTTCGACTCCTTCTTCAACTTCCTCGGGTCCACGTTCGTCACCGTCACGCTCCCCGCGGGCTTGGGACAGACGGTCGCGTTGGACTTCCCGGGATGGCCCATCCGGCAGAACGGCGTCAATGGCCCGTATACCGCGTTCATGGACCTCTACGTGTCCTTCGGTCCGTACCTCGAGGGTGACGTCCACACGACGGGACCGTACCTGTTCACGGACTTCGAGACCGCGCCGGCCTCCTTGAGCCCGCCCCACTCCGACGCGGGGGTCGACACGGACGGGGACGCGCTGTTCAACCAGATCGATGTGGGGGTCTCCACCCAAGTCGACACGGCGGGGGACTACTTCATGTTCCTCAATGTCTGGGACCTGGGGATGACCATCAATCTCGGCGGGAACTTCTCGTTCCTCACCCTGGGGGTCGGCCTGCAGACCGTGTCCATTTGGGTGTCCACGCTGCCCATGGTCATCGCGGGAATCGACGGGCCGTACCTCGTCGAGATCAACCTCCTCGACGCCGGATTCAACCCCCTGGGCTACAACGTGCACACCACGGGACCGTACACGGTCTCGCAGTTCGACCCGATCCCGGCCCTCTTCGCGCCCCCCCACGCGGACGCAGGGGAGGACACCGACATCCCACCGGACTTCGAGTACAACTTCCTCCGCGTGGATGTCTCGATCGACGTGGCGGACGCGGGAGTGTACGCCATCAGCGCAACCCTGTTTGACCTGCCCATCATCACGTTCATCGACAACCAGTTCCGCTTTGCGACGCTCGCCGTGGGCATGCAGGTCGTGTCCATCTACTTCCCCGGGATCACGATCCGCCAGTCCGGGATCGACGGCCCGTATTCCGTCGTGCTGGACCTGTTCGTTCCTTCGGCCGGTCCCCCGATCGACACGAATGTCCACACGACAGGCTCGTACCTCGCGACTGAGTTCCAGAGCGTCATCCCGGAGACGCTCTCCGGGGTCGTCCGCGACTCCGTCACCTCGTTGGGAATTCCGTTCGCCCAGGTCGTGGCCCTCGACTATGCGAACGGGATCGACGAGACCACGATTGCGGACGGCGCCGGCATGTACTCCCTCCCCGTGTATCAGGGAGACTGGACGCTGGTGGTCGACGATGGCGGGGTCGGGACCCACAACACGGCGGGGGTCTCCCCCGTCACGGTCTCCGGGCCCACGACGCTGGACGTCGATCTGGACCCCGCCACGCCAGACCTGGTCACGGGCGACGTGACCGTCGGTCCGTGGGACACCCTGGCCCTCGCGTTCATCGCGTACTTCGAGACGGATATCGTCTTCCTCCGGGCCGAAGTCGACTGGTTCATCGGAGACCGCAACGGGGCCCTCTCGCAGGCCGAGTGGGACGCCTTCCTGGCGTTCGTCGGGTTCATCCCCCCGACCCCGGAGGCTTCGACCATGGACATGTTCACGGTGGACGCCCTGTGGTACGACTTCGTCCCCGGCTCGGACTCGTTCTCGTTCTTCGACGTCCCCGCTCCCGTGGTCTCGACCGTCCCGATCCGGTTCGAAATGAACTCCGCGTTCCAGAACCCGTTGATCGTGCCGATGCCGGCCCACACGATCCTCGTGAACGTGTCGTGGGACACGATGTTCGAGGACTTCCGGTTCACGGTCAACCTGCCACCCGGCTACGTCCTCCTATCCTCCGTCGGCGATCCGGGCGTCACGGTCACCGGCGTGGGCACAGGGACCGCGGTCCTGAACCCGGGTCCCGACCCGGACCCGTTCGACGGCATCGACTCCGTGTGGATCCAGCTGAACGTGATTTCGACGGACACGACAGATCCCGTCGCGAACGCCGGTCCGGATCAGACCGTGGACCAGGGAGCGACGGTGACGTTCGACGGCTCCGCGTCCACGGACGACTTCGGGGTCGTGAACTGGACGTGGACGTTCACGGACGGCGGCCCCGTCACCCTGTACGGCTCCGGTCCGACGCACACGTTCAACACCGCCGGAGCGTACGTCGTGACGCTCACGGTGCGGGACGCCACGGGGAACACCGCCACGGACACGATGACGGTCACGGTGAACGACACGACGGATCCCGTCGCGAACGCCGGTCCGGATCAGATCGTGGACCAGGGAGCGACGGTGACGTTCAACGGTGCCGCGTCCACGGACAACGTCGGGGTCGTGAACTGGACGTGGACGTTCACGGATGGCGGCCCCGTCACCCTATACGGCTCCGGTCCGACGCACACGTTCAACACCGCCGGCACGTACCTCGTGACGCTCACGGTGCGGGACGCCGCGGGGAACACCGCCACGGACACGATGACGGTCACGGTGAACGACACGACGGATCCCGTCGCGGACGCCGGCCCGGATCAGACCGTGTTCGAGGGGGACACGGTGACGTTCAACGGTGCCGCGTCCACGGACAACGTCGGGGTCGTGAACTGGACGTGGACGTTCACGGATGGCGCCCCCGTCACCCTGTACGGCTCCGGTCCGACGCACACGTTCAACACCGCCGGCACGTACCTCGTGACCCTCACCGTCCGGGATCTCGCCGGGAACACGCACACGGACACGATGACGGTCACCGTGCTCCCGCCAGACACGACGGACCCCATCGCGAACGCCGGCCCCGACCAGACTGTGAATCAGGGAACGACCGTGACGTTCGACGGCTCCGGGTCCACGGACGACAACGCGGTCGTGAACTGGACGTGGACGTTCACGGACGGTACCGCCGTCACCCTCTACGGGTCGGGCCCGACGCATCGGTTCGACACCGCCGGCACGTACACCGTGACCCTCACCGTCCGGGATCTCGCCGGGAACACGGCAACGGACACGGTGACGATCGTCGTGAATGTGGCTCCGCCGGACGGCAACGTGCTCGGGCTTCCCGTCTGGGCGTGGCTCGTGCTCGTGCTCATCATCGTCGCGACCCTAGTCGGGTTCCTCTTCATGCGCAAGAAGAAACCGTCCGACGCGACGGCAACGGCCGAGGAGCCCGAAGGTCCCGAGACCCCCGAGGCGGAGGAGGAGATCCCGCCCGCGGAGGAGACCGAGGAGATCGAGCCGCCGCCCGACGTGTGATTCGAACGACGGTCGGGGCCGGGGGGTTCTTAACGCCCCCTGGCATCGTCCAGCGAATGCGCACGGCGCTCACGGTCGCGGGCAGCGATAGCGGCGGCGGCGCGGGCATCCAGGCGGACCTGATATCGTTCGCCGCCGTCGGCGTGCACGGGTGCTCCGTCGTCACGTGCGTCACCGCGCAGAACACGCGCGGCGTGACCTCGATCTTCCCCCTCCCCGTGCGGGAGATCCGCGCGCAACTCGAGGCCGTCCTCTCGGACATCCCCGTCCACGCCGCCAAGACCGGGATGCTGTACTCGCGGGACATCGTGAAGACGGTCGCGGAGGGACTCCCGAAGCGCGCGCCGCTCGTGGTCGATCCCGTCATGGTCGCGACCGTCGGGGCGAGCCTCCGGACGCGGGACCTCCGGGACGCACTCGTCGATCGGCTCCTCCCGCGGGCGACCCTCGTCACGCCCAACCTCCCCGAGGCTGCGGAACTCGCGGGGTTCCCCGTCGAGGATCCCGAGGACATGCGCCGCGCCGCGAAGGCGATCGCCGCGCTCGGACCCGGAGCGGTGCTCGTGAAGGGCGGTCATCTTCGGGGCGCGATCGTCGACCTCCTCTACGACGGGAGATTCCACGAATACCGGAGTGCCCGCTTCGACGCGGAACTCCACGGGAGCGGGTGCGCCCTCGCGTCGTCCGTGGCGGCGTACCTCGCGCTCCATCGTCCCCTTCGGAGGGCGGTTGCGCTCGCCCGCCGCCGGATCCAAGCAGGATTCCTGACCTCCTACCGCGTGGGGCGGGGCGTCGGGATTATCAACTCCCACTGGACGCCGGATCGGTTTGGCACGTGGCGGGCCGTGACCGAGTCCGCGGCGGCTCTCGAGGGCATCCTCTCGCCGGATTGGGTCCCGGAGGTGGGGACGAACCTCGCGTACGCGCTGCCCGGAGCGGAAGAGGCGGAGGACGTGTGCGCGCTCCGCGGGCGGATCCAGCGCGTCGGCACCGGGGTGGCGGTGACCGGCGGCGCGGACTTCGGGGCGAGCAAGCACGTCGCGCGCGTCGTCCTGGCGGCGATGCGGTTCGACGCATCCATGCGGAGCGCCACAAACTTGAAGTACGCTCCGGAGAACTTGCGCCGCCTCGAGCGGGCGCGGCTCCGGCTCGGGACGTTCGATCGCAGCAAGCAGCCCGAGGGGACGTCGACGATGGAGTGGGGCACGACGGCGGCGATCCGGGAGGCGGGTCGCGTGCCGGACGCGATCCACGACCCCGGGGCCGTCGGAAAGGAGGGAATGATCCGCGTGCTCGGGCGCTCGCCCGAGGACGTCGTTCGCAAAGTGCGGCGGATCGTTCGCGGGCCATGAAGATCGCCGTGTTCACGGACACATACCTCCCGACCGTCGACGGGGTCGTCACGTCCCTCCTCACGACGAATCGAGAGCTCACACGCCTCGGCCACGAGGTCGTCGTCTTCGCGCCCCAGGTCCCCGGTCAGCGGGTCGGTCGGGACAAGGACGTGATCTGGGTCCGTGCGCGGGAGTTCCGCCGGTACCCGGGGTATCGGCTCGCGATGCTCCCGGGCCGGGAGGTCGAGTGGATCGAGGAGATCGACGCGGACCTCGTCCACGCGCACGGCGTGGGCTTCATGGGCTTCAAGGGGATGTGGTCCGCATGGCAGTGCAAGCGCCCCCTCGTGCTCACGTTCCACACGATGGTCATGGACGCTCTTGCGTACTACTCCCCGTTCCGGCTGAACGTGAACCTCCTCGCGAGGGGCGTCCGGCTCTACCTTCGCGTGTACCTCCACCGGTGCCGCGCCGTCGTCGCGCCCTCCCGCGCGATCCTCCGGGAGATCGAGGCCCTCGCGCCGAGGATGCGGCTCACGGACGTGATTCCCACGGGAGTGGACGTCCGACGGTTCCGTCCCGACCTGGACGGGGCTCCGATCCGCGAGAGGCTTGGCCTGGACGGCCATGAGGTCATCCTGCACGTGGGCCGGATCGCGGCGGAGAAGAACCTCCCCGTCCTCGTGGACGCGTTCGCGCGGCTCCGGGAGGGCCGCCCCACCGCCAAGCTCGTGATCGCAGGGAGCGGGCCCGCCGAGGCCGAGCTTCGGGCGCACGTGCGGCGGCGGGGGCTGGAGCGGGACGTCGTCTTCACGGGCTTCGTCCCGGACGGAGACCTCCCCGCTCACTATGCGGCTTGCGACGCGTTCGCGATCCCCTCGACGTTCGAGACGCAGGGCATGGTCGTCCTCGAAGCGATGGCGAGCGGGAAGCCCGTGGCGGGCGCGAACTTCCGCGCGATTCCGGAGTTCGTGCGAGAGGGCTGGAACGGCGCCCTCTTCCCTCCCGGCGACGTCCCATCGGCCGCGGCGGCGATCGAGCGTTGTCTCCGGGACCGGGATGCGCTGGGTCGGAACGCGCGGACGGTCGCGGAGGCCCACACGGTCGAGGACTCCACCCGAAAGCTCGTGCAGATGTACGAGCGGCTGTGTGCGATGTACCCCCGTCCGGCGGCCTAGGCGGCGCGTCCGGCCATCAACCGCTCGTAGAACCCGGCCATCCTCTCCGCGATCCGATCCCAATCGAACACCTCCACCGCTCGTCGCCTCGCCTCCGCACCCATCCGGCGTCGGAGGGACTCGTCCTCCACGAGGATGCGCAGGCGGCTCGCCAGGGCCGCGGGATCCCGCACCGGGAACAAGAGACCCGTGCCGCCCTCCGCGACGACCTCCGGGATCCCGCCCGCGTCCGATGCCACGCACGGCAGACCGCATCCCATCGCCTCCAGGAGGACGATTCCGAACACCTCCCACACGGACGGGAGCACGAAGAGGTCCGCGCTCGAGTACGCGGCCGGGAGGAGCGACTCCTCGAGGAATCCCGTGAACACGACGCGCTTCTCCAAGCCGCGCCGGCGGACGTCTGCCTCCAAGGCACCTCGCATCCTTCCCGTGCCGACGATCGCGACGCCGAGGCAGGGGTGGTCTGCCGCCAACCGCGCCACGGCATCGATCAGGAGGTCGAGGCCCTTCTGGGGGAGGAGTCGGCCGACGGAGAGGAGCAATGGGTCGAAGCCGCCGAGTCGCTCGCGAAGCTCCGGCGCCCGGGGCCGGTACACGGTCGTGTCCACGCCGTTCGGGATGACCTCGATCCGTGCCGGGTCGACCCCATACCGCGCGATGTCGCGCCGGACCCAGTCGCTCACCGCCACGCTGCGATCCACCCCCTGGATGATCCGGATCCCCCGGAGCGAGTCGTAGGCGGTCCCGAGCGCGTCCGTGAGCGCGTTGATTCCCCGCGGGCGCGCGTTGTGCAGCGTGAGGGCGACGGGTCGGGCGGTCTGGCGGGCGTATGGGACGACGCGGGCGAAGTCCGGGAACCACCGACCGTGGAGGTGGAACGCGTCGAACCGCTCGGACGCGTCGATCCTCGCGAGGTCTTCGATCGCCCGTCGCGCAAGCGGGAAGGGCGGCGGATAGATCAGGGGTGCGCGGAGAAGGCGGGCGGGCGTGCGCCACACCCGAATGCCGTCCACGACCTCCGCCCGGGCGGTCCCCGGCAGGCGGGCGGTGAAGACATGGACTTCATGGGTCCGCCCGAGCCTCCGCCCGAGCTCGTGCATGTGCTTCTCGGTCCCGCCGACGAAGGGATGGAAGAAGGCATTCACGAGGCACAGCTTCACCCGACGTGGATGGGGAAATCCCGGTAAAACCCTGCCCCTCAGTCCGGCCTCCGGCCCTGGAGCCTCCGCTTCCGGATCTGGCCCGCGGCGACGCTCGCCCCGACGAGGACGACCACCGCCACGAGGGTGACGATGCGGGCGGTCTCGGGGGAGAAGGCGACTCCGAGGCCCGCGATGAGGACGAGAAGCAACGCATACTTGGCGGCGCCGCCGATCGCGATGAACGCGAGGGACTTCCGCAGGTCCCACCCGCACACCGCGATGAACGCGCCCGTGAACGGGACCGCGGGCGCCACGCGGTTCACGAGCAGGATCCGCTCGTCGCTCGTCACGAGGAACTTCGTCCACCGCTGCATCGCGCTCGCGAGCCGTCTCGGGATGCGTCCCCGTCGATCGAACCAGCGGACGATCGCATACAGGCTCGCGTTGCCCATCAGGTCGCCGAGGATGGCGAGGGCCAGGAGGGACCCGCCCGCGGCCAGGGGGAGCCAGCCCCAGTCCACGAGCTGGAAGTAGAACACGACCACGAACAGCTCCGGAAGCGCGGGGAAGACGACGGCGTCCACGAAGAAGATGAGGAAGATCGCGACGAGGAGGCCTCCGGGACCGAGGAAGCCGAGCGTGGACTGGAGCCAGTCCCCGAGTCCCATCCGCGACACCTAGGGATTCGCCTTGCGGAGCGACGTCAACGTGATCTGAAACGCGAGCGTCTTTCCCACCACCGCGTTGTTGTAGTCCACCGTGAAGGTGCCTGCGACCGGGTCGAGGGCCACGACCTGGAAGTTCCCGGTTGGGTCTTCCGCCACGAACGCGTTCACGTCGAACGCGGTGAGCAGGTGGTGCATTTCGATCCGGCCGCTCCCCTCGTTCGCCGCATCGTCGATCGCCGTGATCTGCGCCGGCCAGCGTTCCGCGATTGTCACTCTCTGTCCCAGCGTCGGGCTGTGGCGCACGGTCACGACCCCGCCGGCGACATGGACGGTCGCGTTCCATCCCCACACCCGGTCGGCGACCACGGAGCCCTCCGTCGGGGAGGACCCGTATCGGGACAGGAACTCAGTCGGCGTCATGGTCTCCGTCGCGGGGACGTCCTCGAAGAGCGGGCGGACATGGATCCGGCTCGGGTCCGCAGCTCCGTAGGCCTTCTCCGGGGGGAGGACCACGATGACCGTCCCCTGCAGGCGGAGGCCGCGGACGGCCTCCTGGAAGGCGGGTATCGGGCACTCCGCGCCGCCGGAACAGCCGACGACGAAGCCCAGCGGCGCGTACCCGCCGTCGCTTCGGAAGGAGAACGAGGGCGCCTTCGGGTACGACGCGTTGTCCCGCGCGACGGCCTCGATTGACGTGTCAAACGTCCGCCCCGTGTCCGGGAACCATCCGCGGTAGTCGACCTCCGCGTAGTCGTCGTCTTCGGCGATCGGCAGGGAGTAGGGCGGGGGGAGCGCAGGGGTGAACCACGAGAAGTAGACGCCCCAGTATGCTCCGGTCACCACGAGGAGCACGATGAGCCATCCGAACCAGCCCATGGCGCGGGTGTCCCGAATCATGTGGACAGAAGCCAGGAACCATGCCCTAATAACCGTTGCGGTGCGTAGCACAGTGCGGGGACCGAACTCTTCAGGGGGAACCCCCCCGCGCCGCCTGACGAAAGGATTTATCGCGGTTCGCCCATGAGTTCCGGGATGCCCCGTCGGGCCCTGGGCGTGCTCGTCCTCCTCGCCCTCTCCGTGGTGACGCCGGCCGCCGTGGGACCCGCCGTGGCGGAGCACACGTCGCACCACCGGTATTTCTTCGTCGGAACCGTGCGAACGGAGTCGGGCCTGCCGGTGTGCGGCGTCGTCGTCCGCGCGTTCGTGGCGGACTTCGAGGGGTCGCCGGACCGAGATCGGAGCGCGTCGACGGACTGGTCCGGTGCCTACACGGTCCAGCTGCACATGCACAGCGGCGAGGAGGCGGAGGCGCAGCCATCGGACAAGGACAAGCAGGTCGTTCTGACCGTCGCCGGGACCTCTCAGACGGTGACGGTCGTGAGGAACCAGCTGAACCCGAACGGCTGGGGGCAGCTCACCATCGACTTCACCGTCAACGATACCGTGGAGAGCCTCGGGCTGTGTCTCCGGGACGTCGCGATCTACGCCGCCGTGGTCGTGGGTGGCGTCGCGCTCGCGGTCGTGGGCGTGCTGGTGCTGCGGCGGCGGGGCCGTGGTGTGCGGCACGTCCGCGCGGACATCATGAAGCTCCCGGGCGCGACGCGGTCGAAAGCCCGCGAGCTGGAGGGAGCTGGCATCCGCAGCCTCGACGATCTCTCCCGAGCGGATCCCGGCGAGCTAGCCGCGTCCACAAACCTCACGGAGAAGCAGGCGCGGGTCCTGGTGAAGCGCGCGCAGGACGCGCAGAAGCAGCGGGACGCCTGATCAGGCGTACATCCCTTCGGGGGCGGGGGCTCTCGCGAAACTCTGGCCGCGGACCTTGTCGACCGCCCGCTCGAAGTCCCCAGAGGCGACGATGTCCCGGTCCTCGCGGATCGCGAACATCCCCGCCTCCGTGCAGATCGCCTTGATGTCCGCGCCGGTTGCCTGGTCGCAGTGCACGGCGAGCGCGCCGAAGTCGACGTCCGCGGCGATCGACATCCGTTTCGTGTGGATCCGGAAGATCATGCGACGCGCCTCCGCGTTCGGCACGGGGACGTCGATGATGCGGTCGAATCGCCCGGGACGGAGAAGCGCCTCGTCCAGGATGTCGGGCCGGTTCGTGGCCCCGATGATCTTCACGTCCCCGATCGGGTTGAAGCCGTCGAGCTCCGCGAGGAGCTGCATGAGCGTCCGCTGCACCTCGCGGTCGCCGCTCGTCGCCACGTCCAGGCGCTTCGCGCCGATCGCGTCGAGCTCGTCGATGAACACGATCGCAGGGTTCTTCTCCCGGGCGAGCTGGAACAACTCGCGCACGAGCCGGGCGCCTTCCCCGATGTACTTCTGCACGAGCTCGCTCCCGACGAGGCGGATGAACGTCGCGCTCGTCCGCTGCGCGACCGCCTTCGCGAGGAGCGTCTTCCCGGTCCCGGGGAGTCCGACGAGGAGGACACCCTTCGGGGGGTCGATTCCCACCTTGCGGAACAGGTCCGGCTTCAGGAGCGGGTCCTCCACCGCCTCCTTGACCTCGCGGATCTGGTCCTCGAGCCCACCGATGTCTGCGTACGTGACGACCGGCTTCTCGATGATCTCCGCGCCCATCACGATCGGGTCCAGGCTCGGCGGGAGGACGCCCATCACCGCCAAGGTCTGCTTGTTCAGCGCGACGCGCGCGCCCGGCTGCAGGTTTTCCTTCGTGATATACTCCGCCGCGTTCACGATGAAGTCCGGCCCCGTGGACGATTTCACCACCACGCGGCCGTCCGCGAGGATGTCCCGGATGTTCCCGATGATCAGCGGCGGCGCCTTCAGCCGGTCGAGCTCCGCCTTCAGCCGCTTGACCTCCTTCTGCAACCCGAGGAGCTCCGCCTCGACGAACTTCCGCTCCCCGTCGATGCGCCGGGACACCTCCGCAAGCCTGTCGTTGCGGTCCTCGAGGACCGCGATGCGCTCCGACATCTTCTCGTTGAACTCGCGAATCTGCTCTTCGTCCATCCCGGGACACCGAGCGCCAAGCGCGTGGTCGCGGCCGTATATAAATGGGGAACCCTATTGAGCGTTTCGGTTCTGTAATCATAACGGATCGAATGCAGCGTTCGTCCGACCGTTTTTCCCCGGGGCGGGGCCGGCGCGAGGAGTGCCCATAAATAGCCGCTGCACCCTCAGGCGCTCCCGATGTTGTGCGAGTTGTGCGGTGCGGACGTTCCTCGGACGAAGACCGTGAGCATCGGATCGACGGTCTTGGCGGTGTGCCCGAACTGCGCGAAGTTCGGGACGGAGGTCGGGGCGCCCGCGGTCCGGCGGAAGCCTACGCCGCCCGCGATCTCGGATCGCCTCGAGGCGCGGAAGCGCCGCATGACCCCGCGGGACGTGTTCTCGCAGGCGGGGGAGGAGGACCTCGCGATCGATTTCGCGGAACGGATTCGCAGGGCGCGGGAGGCGCACGGGTGGAGGCAGGCGGAGCTCGGTGCGAAGATCAACGAGCGGGTGACGGTCATCGCGAAGCTCGAGTCCGGGACCATGACGCCGAACGAGGACCTCATCCGCCGTCTGGAGCGCGCGCTCGCGATCAAGCTCAAGGAGAAGGTCCCGACGCCCGCCGCGCGGAAGGGGGCATCCCAGCCCGAGGGCCTCACCCTCGGCGACCTGATCGAACTGGACGGTCAGGATGAAGAATAAGCTGTTCTGGGCCCTCGTGGGAATCGCCGCTGCCGTTCTCACCTTCCTCCTGTGGGTGGCGCTCGGCAGCGCGGGAGACCTCGGCCTCGCGGATCCCGTCGCGGCGGTGTGCTCCGTGGCGGTCCTCGTCGTCGCCTTGGTCGCCTGGGAGTTCCTCATGAAACCTGGGTACGGAAGGCTCTCACGCCGTGACGCGACGGACGTGCCCGAGGACGAGGCCGAAGGACCTCCCTCAGCCCCGCGCCCGTAGGATTCTCGCCTCGATCTCCGGGAGGAGATCCGACACGTCCACGCCGTCGGACCGAGCGACGTGGGCCGCCGCGACCTCCACGGTCACCCCGAGCCGCTCCTGCACCCGGTTCACGCGCGCGACGAGCGCCTGCCGCGTCTGTCCCGTCCCGCGTTCGAGTCGTTCGATGACGAGGGGAAACAGCGCTTCGGGGCTCGGAGGTGCGAGCGCGTCGGGTCCCGGCCGATAATTCATGGGCACCGCCACGGCGTTCACGTCGAATGTCGGGTGCAGGGCGCCCGCTCCCGGGAGGAGCAGCCCGCGGTCCAACCCGAGCTGGAGGACCCTCTGTGCCTCCTTCGGCGTGAACCACCTCAGCTTGTACGAGGCCTCGTGGACGAACTCCGCCTCGGAGATCGTGTCCCGTCCGCGCATCTGGAAGAGCGCCGCCAGGAAGGTCTTCGGTTCCTCACTCATCCGAACCACCCATCGCGTCCGCACGATAAAGCTCTCGTCCATGGGACTTCCGGGGCGACGGGACGGAATGTTTATGTCGGCGGTGACGCATCGTCAAGTGCCTCGGATGAAGGTCGCGGGGATCCGTGAACCGCGATGCAAGACCGGGGCGAAACGGGCGTCGCGAAGTGGGTCCCTGCGTGAGAGCCCCGAGATGGGGTGCCTGTGAGCGGAGGACAACCCCGACGTCCGACAATCCCTCGGTCGGGTCAAGTGCGACGAGAGCGCGACGCGTGGCCGTGAATCGCACCGTTACGACCGGGGGACACCCGCCCCCGTTGGCTCCGCGGGCTTCACCGCCCGGCCCTTCAGAATTCTGCGCCGCCGCACCCAAGCGAGGAAGGCGATTCCCAAGATCGGGATCACGAGCGCCTCGAACTCTGGAATGTAAGTCGGGAAGTACCCGAAGAAGTACGTCTCCGAGGTCGTGACCTTCCAGTACATGCCCCCCGTGTCCGTCCCGTATGTCGCGTCGTTCGGGGAACGAACTAGAATCGTGGGATTGTCGGCCGTGTTGGCCACGTACACGTAGGTGTGGTCCGTCATGACCAGGGACAGGTCGATGTAGAAATCCGACTGCACAGAGTCCGCTCCGCTCGGGTCGGTGAACCGGATGGCCGGGCCGCCGGAGTTGTATTCTGAGCTCGTCAAGGTGTACGTGTACAACGTGTTGGTCGTCGCGGAAATCGTGAGGCGGATGTTCCAGTCCGACGGGGGAGTGAGCACCTGCACGTTGAGGTTTTCGTCCACCCGATACCCCTTGACCTTCAGAGTGTAGGTGGTCCCGGACGGGACGCCGGACCACTGGTGACGGATGTCGATGTGTTGATTCGAGCTGTCCTGGAACGCCAGGTCCCAGTGTGCGTAGGTCTGGTCGGTGGCGTCCCCGGTGATCGATTGTTCATTCCCAGGGGCACTGCCTCCCGTCCACCGGTAAGCAAGGATGTCGTTGTTGGAGTTGGACGTCACGACGTGCGCCTTCACCGCGTTGATGGCCTTCTCGGTTCCAACGACCTGTACCCAGAGATGCGACCCCGCCGAGGTAAACGTCGAACCGGCCCATGTGTTCGCCGTCTCATCATACGTCCGGTAGTTAAGGCTCCCAGAGGTCGTATAGTAGACGGCAAGGGCATCCTCGGTGCCACTCTGGTCGGGGCTCCAGTCCGCGTCCACGGGGAGGGCGATCGTGGCCCCGGATCCATCGTTTGTCGTCAGTTCGTTTGTGCCCTCTCGGCCACCGCCGATGCCGGACACCCCCGCCCACTCGAAGCACGTCGGGTCGTTAATGTCGTTCGAGTGGCACACGAGCACATCGTTGCTGCCATCCCTCGAGCCCCCCTCGGAGAACACCTTCACGTCGTTTAGGGTCGTCGTCTCGGGGTCGAACGATATACACGAGGTCGTGGCTTCCCATCCCCCCGAACTTGTCCACTCGCACTCCCTCGCGCTTTCGGCCCCATTTCCGCTATAGGCCACGAATTCGTCCGCCGAGTCCTCGGCGTACACGGACCCACCCCAGCCGTTTGTCAGTGTGACTCCCTGGGAACTCGCCACCTGGTGCGCGCCGGTCAGCCACGCAGTCCCGTCCCACATGCCCAGGACGAAGTCGTCGTTCGTCGTGTCGAACGCGCCGAGCGCGATTCGATTTGATCCAGGATTGTTCGCGAGGACGATGTTGGCGAACGAAGGGTTCGTGGTGTTCACCCAAGCGTGATTGAAGCAAGTTTCCGAGCTCCAGCTTCCGGAGCCCCCTGAGGTACGGGTGCGGTAGCAGAGGTCGTCGGAAACGGCGGCGGGATTGTCATAGGTCAACAGCAACTCCCCGCTCGAGGCCTCGATCGCGGCGTCCCAGTGCCTCTCAGGCGCGGTGCCGACCGCCTGGGTCACCGCGTAATCGTTCCCCGACGATGGGTCCACGTCCTCCTTCGAGCAGGTGTCGACGTTCGTGCACTTGTAGGCGTGGAGGTTCGCGCCGGTGTTGACCAGGATCCAGAAGAGCGTGGAATCCGTGGACGTATCCCAGATGACGCGGACGTTCTCGACCGCGGCCCCGGCGGTCGTGAGTTCCGTTTCCGGCGTCCCCCATGCGGTCCCGGTCCAATCCAACTGCTTGGGGTAGTTGACGCCGTTGCCTGTGCCCGACCTGTATCCAGTTGCCCCGATCTCGTCCGCATTCTCCCGATATCGCACGTAGACCGCATTCTGGGTGGAAATGTCCGTGGGGAAGGAACCTGCGACCTTGCTGCCCAACGTGAGCGTTTCCGTCGATGCCGCCGTATCCGCTCCCCATGAGTTTCCGTCGCGGTTCCTGAAGTATAGCTGGGGCCCGTCCGTCCGTACGTATAGGGCCTGGACGACATTGTTCCTGTCGACGCCGATGGATGGGCGTGTGAACAAGGCTCCGGAAACCCGTTCCGCGGACTCCGCGGTCGCCCACCCTCCACTCGGGTAATTCAGGAACCTCACATAGATTGCTCTTGTAGAGCCGTCAACGTCCTTCGCGTAACCGATCCAAAGATCGCCGTTCGACTCGTACGTCGTCACCAACGAGGGATAGCCGCCCCGCTCCGCGAAGGCGACGATGTCGTAGCCGGGGTTCCCGTCCCACTTCGTGAACTCTCCGGAGGCGTCGCACTGGCTCGAGTTGAGGTTCTTGCACACAGTGTGCTGGACCTCGTGGCCCAACGGGCTGTACTCCAGCGCGAAGCTCTCGTACGTCCCCGTGCCCGTGTCGGCGGTGAACGTCGTATCTCCGATGACCGCGAAGGTCGCACCATCCCAAGAGAACGCACCGAGGTCGTTATCACTGTTCTCCATGACCGCTCCGAGGATCTTGGCTCCCCCCGTGACGGGGAGCGGGTTCGTGCGGGCCTGTATCCACCGTTTCGTATTCGACCCATAGGCCACATCAGTGGCCGTTCCCCATGTGTTCGGTGCGGTGAACGTACGGTAGGTTATCTGTCCCGACGTCGTGCCGTACACGAGGAGCCCCTTGCTCCCGGAGCCTTCCCACGCGAAGTCGAACACGCGTTCGAATTCCGTGTCGATTGCAGCGTCGTGGTTGACCTTGTTGGAGAACGAGTTCCCGTCCCAGTAGCAGGTGTGGAGGTTCAGGTTGGTGGTGTAGGAGTCCGTCGAACCGACAATCATGTCGTTGGCGGTGGGCACCGGGTTCGGCTTGAGGACGACGTACCCGGCGTTGTCGCTCGCGCAGTTGAACGTCGTAGGCGTGCTCCAGCTCGTCGTGTACTGCGACCAGTAGAAGTTGGGGTCCGGTGTACCGGTGTCCCCCCAAGCGAGCGCGAGGAGGTCGCCCGAGGCGCGTTCGTATGCGATGGCCACGACCTCACCGCCCAGCGCGATCGTTGTGTTCGTGATCGCCCAGAAGTTCCCGAACGCGCTCCCATCCCAGATCCACGCGTTCGCATCGCTGTTCGTCGAATCCCCACCGATCAAGCCGATGGAATCGCTCCCGGCCTTGGCCGCGAGGCGGATCTGGTTGTACTGGATATCATTGTTCAAGGGATCCGTGTCGTTCAGGTACTGCTCGCCGCCCCAGCCCGAGCTCGTGTAAGTCTTGTACGCGATGTCCCTAGCTACGTCCGTCGACACAATGCCGTAGACGAGCAGGGCTTCGCCGCTGACCTGCTCGTACTCGATGTCGTAGTAGATCGCGTCGCTGCTCGGCGAACTGGTCCAGACCTGCCCGATGTTGTTCGTCACGGAGCAGGAGGGTGTGCACACGTACGCGTCGAGCCATCCGTCGTCGCTCAGGGTCACGATGATCCGTGTGTCCGCGACCGTGGGGGACCACGCGATCTCCGCGTCCCGGATGGGGCTCCCCGTCGTCGACTGTGTCGTCTCGCTGCCCCACTGGGAGCCGTCCCACGTCCTCGTCTTAGGGATGTTCACCCCGCCTCCTGTACTGGAACGGTAGCCGATCACGGCGTCGGGAGTTACATAGGCGCGCGCTAGCGCGACGTAGTTGTTCACGGGCGAAATGTCCACGGATATACCGGTGTACGAGGAACCCCACGAGACGGTCGAACGCCATGTCCCGCCCGCCTTATTCTGGGAGTACACGGTCCCGCCCGTCTTCGACCCACTCCACGCCAGGTGGGGGTTGTTGCTCGTGTCGGTGGAGACCGTGGGCATGTATCCGAGGGAGGCGTCGTCGACCGTCCTGACCGACTCCCAGTTCCCCGAGGACGCCAGCTCGGACTGCGTCGCGTTCGTCACGGTCGTCTTCGTGTACCGGACGCGGTTGAGGGTGCTCTGGTCGCCCGATGAAGAGGCGGAGACCCAAATGACGTGGAGGTACCCCGAGGCGTCGAACGCGATCGAGGGCTCCGCGGAGTCGTACGAGTACAGGAGTGGGCTATCGCCGGAGTTCCCGGACGCGAGGATGATGGGCGTTCCCCACGTCGAGCCGCTCGTGTCGGAGCTGCGCCTCAGGATGATGCGATCGTCCCCATCCGTCCCTGTATTCTTGATGTGGATCGCGAGGAGCTTGAGCTCCCCGCTCGACCCCGTCGAAGGGGCGGTCGCGGCCCCCTCGTAGGATGGATTGGCCGAAATCGTGGACACTTTGTGGATGAACGCCTCGAACATGCTGGCCCCCGTCGCTGGTCCCGGGGCGAACGCGATGTAGCCGACGAAAGCCTGCGCGGGGTCGACGTCATCCATGACAAACGTCCATCCGTCGGAATTCACGGAAACGATGTCCATCAATCCCTCTGTGGCGGGCGTCGTGTCAAGGTTGCAGTACAGTTCGTCGTGCTCCACGGCAGTTCCGATGTCGGTCGTCGCCTGCGCGTCCTCGTCAATCAGGCATGAGGTGCGCCGCGCGGAGGCCGTCGTCACGGACCCCATGCTCCACTGGTCGTGGTTCTGGATTGTGTCCGCTGTGCTCGTGGCGTTGTTGTGGGACAGGAACAGCCCGGCGCTGGGCGACCACGGCAGACCCGTCTCCGAGAACTGGGACGTGTTAGTCGACGTGAGCATGTCCCCGACCGCATATCGGGCGCCCTTCAAGGCCACATAGTGGATCCTGCGGCTGCCCGCGCGTTCCGCCCAGTCCAAGGAAAACCCATTCGAGTTCCACGCGTCGACCTCCGCGCGCGCGTTCGTCACCGCGATCGCGGTATCGAACAACGCGATGCTCTCCCCCGTCCGGGAGTACGTGATCGTCTGCGAATCCGCGGCCCCGTTGTTGGACGCACCGGCCCAGACGACGTCGGTCGGATTCCCGGAACCGGCCGCAAACCCTATGGACAACGTCGAGTCCGCCTGCCCGTCGGATGGACTCCCTGTGATCATCCCGGAGAACAGGACGACGGCGTCGGGTTGGAAACCGACCGTGACGTCCTGGTTCCCCGTGGTCCCCGACTCGGTGAACTCGCCGCTCACGACGTTCGCCAGCTCGGCCCCGCCCAGAGCAAGGTAGTGCACGCGCATGTTGCTCGACTGGAACTCCTCTGGTTCGGCGGAATCGACGAGGACTTCGAAGCCTGTAGAGATCATCGCGTTGTGGTCCAGGAGGCCATCGAGCATGTCCGTCCCACCTTGGTTATCCAACCCGCACATCACCGCGTCCGATCGTTCCAAGACCCACGTGGCCGACGTGGCCATCGTGGACTCGGATTCCGAACAAACGGTCCGGCGATCGGTCGTCGAGATCCCAACGCCGAATCCACGCCAGTGCATCGTGTCCGAGCCCGACTCATCGGTCGCCGCGTCCCGTCCGTTCGTCCAAAGGAAATACGCCTTGGGCCGGAACCCCGTCGTGACCGTGATGACGGTGCCCGCAGCTCCAGAGATCGTGAACGAGCCCGTGGATACCTGAAGGTCACCGCCCAAGGGCCCGATGACGTCTGCGAATTGATTGGAGCTTCCGGAGCCCGCGCCTAACAGCCGAACGTCGTTGGCGGCGGCCGCGTACGTCCGCGCGGTGCTTGGAGAGTTGATCTGCATCGAGCCGAGGATCACGTCGTCTCCGGCGGCGAACGTCGTGGTCCTCGTTCCGATTTGCGTCCGTGACGTCAAGATCGAGACACTAGCCGTATCCGTATCAGTCGCTGCCAAGCCTCGGAAAACGAGCAGCTTTGCTTCTGCGTTGGCGGTGCTGGACGCGCCGTTGGCATTGACCGCCCTCACGTCATACGTCGGGTTCGCTCCCGCCGCAGCGTCTGCTGCGACGAGCATCGCGAACACACCGTCCGGCGAGCTCGAACTGTCTGTAATCGTCATCTTGTATTCGATCCCGCGGAGCGATGTCGAGTCCCGCCGCACCTCGATTCCCGTGGGTGTGTCGATGTCTACCTGGCCGCTCGTTTCGTCGACCTGCACCACGGCAACGATGATGTTCGGGAGGCTCGACGAAGCGGCAGCGAACGTCGTGGACTGCGACACGAGCGCTGTGGCGGAGGTCGAGAGGGCCACGGACCCGCCATCCGCGAAGACGCTGTTTGTCGACGCGAGCCCGCTGATCATGACGATCTTCACTTCCGCGCTGAGACCCGTGGCGTCAGCCGCCCCGAACACGCCATACTTCGAAAGCCCAGGCGCCGACGCGTCCTTCCCGACGAGGACCGCGAACATCCCGTCGCCCATTCCCCCGTCCGCGGGCACACTGATTGTAAGCTGGGTTTCTGAGATGAGCGGGTCGGTCGTCGAGGTTCCCCGCCTCAGTTCCAGGTTCCCCGCCGAGATCGTTCGAGCGGCGGCCCCCGTGTTGTCGAACTGGACGACGGCGACGATGAGGTTGTCGCCGAAAGCGCGGTTCGGGACGAGCGACTCCAAGAGCCCGATGCTCGCGGGGACCGCGACCGACGTCCCATCCTTGAAATCCGCTTCGACCGACCCGGCCCGGTCGTGGTACACCGAGTACCAGCAGCCGTCGGAATTCGTCGCGTCGCACGCGGTGTCTCCGGAGACGTCCCCGGCGCGGACGACCTTCCGCTGCTGGTTGTACTGGGTGCTGACCGCATGCGAGTGCGAATCGATCAACGTGCTCTGCCAGGCGGTGTATTGGGGGATCGTGACGCGCGAGTCGCCCGTCGCGTCCGCGTCGTCGTACTCGATGGAGACCGTGCCCGCTCCGGAGCTATGGGCGATTCGGACTCGCACGACCTCGTTCGCAGCGATGGTCTGCGTGGGCACGGCGGCGGAGCAAGACACGTCGTCTCCCTTCGTGGTCTGGTCCAAACATGAGATCACCGTGGATCGAACCGAGTCGGTATCCTTGTTCCAGACCTGCATCTGCACATCGTACTCCGGTCCGCCGATTGCGAGATACCCGACGAACGCCTGGCTGGGATCCGCGTCGTCCATGATGAGCGTGAATCCTCCCGAATCGACGGACTGGACGTCCATCAACCCCTCCATGGCTTCCGTCGTGCCGATGTTGATGTACACCTCGTCGTGCTCGACCCCGGCGGTGACATCTGCCGCTGCCGTGTTGTCTTCATCCCACGATGCGTGTGCCGCGCGCGCGGTGGGGGAGGTGAACGCACCTAGGCTCCATGAATCGTGATCCTGCACGGTGTCCTGTGTGCTCGTCGAATTGCCATGGGAGAACAGGAGGGCCGCTTTCGGCCCGAACCCGAACCCGCTCTCGATGATCGGGGTCGTCGTGTCCGTCCGTGTCAGTAGGTCCCCGACGAGATAATGCCCCCCTTTGAGTGCGAGATAGTGGATCCGCCGCGATCCCGCCCGCTCCAGCCAGTCGACCCGAAAGCCGTTGGAAAGCCACGACGAAACCTCCGCACGGCCGTCCGTCGTGGTCAAACCGGAGTCGAACAGCGCAATCGATTCCCCGGAGCGGCTGTACGTGACTGCCTGCGCTGTTGCGGCGTTGTCGTCCGCGCCTCCCGCCCACACGGCGTCCGTCGGCGTCGAACCGGCTGCGAACCCGAGCATCATCGTGGAGTCGACGGCGACCCCCGGCGGGTCCGCGCCGATCATCGCGGAGAACAGGATCACGGCGTCGGGCTGGAAACCGACCGTGGTTACGTCCTGGCTAATTGTCGCTGCTGGTCTAACTACGATGGTCCCGGCCCACCACCTTTCGTCTCCAACTGAAACGGTAAATGTTCCGGGGTTATCGTTCGAGGCTGCCAATTCGCGAGTAGCAATCGCCCCGCGCGGACCGCCCGCATCGGGCGACTGAAGTTGATTGCTCACATAGTTCGTAGGATAGGCCGTGGTGCTCTGACCGCCGCCGTCGTTTTCTATACTGTTGACGGCGATAAAGAGATTATTGGCTGACCCCCATGATGCCGTGATGGCGTCGGGGTCGGGATTCGCGTTTTGACCCGTGACCCCGGCAGTAATTTCCGGCGGGGTCGTCCCGTGCCACGATGCGGCGGTGATGCGAATCGCGAGGGCCGAGAATCTTTGAGAAGCACTCTTTGTGACCGTGACACTCGTTTCCCCGCCACTCGCAATGAGATAGGCAATCCCCATATTGAATGTGCTGAGAATCGCAACATCTTTGATTTCCACCCATGGACTCGGGAAGGTCCGGGTCCCCGTCCCGAGCGAGTGGTGAAAGACGATGACCAGGTCGCCCGATGCCACGCTGGCAGGAAGCGTAACCACATCGTCTATAGCATTGGTACTCCGCGAAGAAGTCGCTGAGCCACCGACTTGAGGGAACGTAGCTGCGGACTCGGTGAACATCCCGGACGCGACGTTCGTCAAGTCCGAGCCGCCGAGGGCGAGGTAGTGGATGCGGGTGTCCGTCGGGAAGTCGTCGTCGATCACGAGGGTGAACCCATTCGCGTCCATCGACTGCAGGTCCGCCAGGGCGTCGATCGCGCCCGCGTTCGACAGACGTCCGATCGCCGCGGCATCGTGATGCCCCGCATCCGTCGTTGTCGGGTCCGCAGCGTCGATGGCCTGCGAGAAAATCGCTCGTCGGTCCGTCGTGGACACTGCGACTCCGAATCCCCGCTTGTGGACCAAGAGACCGCCGACGATATCCGCCTGCGAATTCGTTCCGTCCCACCAGAACAGGACCGCCTTCGGCTGGAACCCTGTGCCGGTGACCTGGGTCGTGCTACCGGGGGCGCCCGTACCGATGTTGAAGGAGCCTGACGCAACCTTCACTCCGTCCGACACGTCCAGAAGGGACTCCCAGGTGCCGGCGGTAACGTCGGTCTTCGTCGTCGCGTCGAGGTACCAGCAGGCGGCCTGCCCGGGGCTCAGCGTGACCGTCTTCGCGGCACCGGCGCCCTGCGTGGAGGAAGCGACCTTGTTCGACGTGCAGGAGTTCTCCGTGGCGTGGCTCGTGTCCCGGAGCCAGAACCGGTCGTTCCCCGCCACGTCGAGCACCTGCGGTGGGCTCGGTGCGGACCGCGCCGCCGCCTGGGACGAACCCGTCGAGGGGGCGTTGTCGGCCCGGAGCGCCTCGAGGATCGGCGAGCGTGCGACATCGAACGACGATCCGGCCCCCCGAGACTCTGAGGCGACCAGATTCCCTCGCGTCCCGCGAGTGCCCGCCATGTCGTCGTTCGCGCCCAGAGGTCCACGAGCCTCGACGAACATCCTCGCACCCGTCGCTGACAGGTTCTCCGCAACGGAGAATTCCATCTGGCCGAACGCAATCACGGCGGTCGCCTGAGACATCGGGACCCACGACCATTGCCCGGGATAGCTGCCGCCGAACGTGAAGAAGTCCGTCGTCCGCAGCCGCCCCTCCGTCCCCGAGATTTCCACAAGCCGGTCCGCCCCGAGGCCCGCCAGCGCGTACCCCGTCCAGCTCACGTTGTCGAGGTCGACGAACACGCGCAGCACGTCGTCCCTCGTCTGGAACGGAGGCTCCCAGGGACCGACATACACGTTCACGGTCCGGTTCCCGTACGGGGCGGGGAATGTGGCCGGAATCGTCGTGTTCAGCCACCAGTCCGCGCCGCCCCGCTGGTAGTCCAGCAGACCGTCGGCATCGACGTCCCCTCCGCTCAGCACGTCGTCCACGAGGTCGTTGTTGAAATCGTACGGATAGGGATCCACGGCGTCCGGTACCGTGTCCCGGTCCGCGTCCATGACCGGAGGCGTGGGGACGGAGACGACGCGGTTCCCCTGGGGGACCCAGGTCCCGGAGAGGATCCTGCCGCCAACGGCGGCGTAGAAGTACGACTCGTTCCCGGAGAACCTCGCGTCGAAGGACGTGAGGTCGACGTCCGCCAGACCGGCGTCGCCAGGCGGATCCGGGAGAGACGTTGCCCACTCCCCGAAACCGCCGTCCACGCGCGGTCCTGGCGGGACGAACGCGATGTAGCCGACATCCCGCGGCGAGCGCGCCCGGCGGACGGAGACAGGGACGTTCGCGAGCACGTCGGACGCGTCCGTGACGATCGCCCCAAACGTCTCGCCGCCGAACGGAAGGACATCGGCGATCATGAAGAGTTGTTGCGAGGTGGACGTGGCGATACGGCGCGGAGCGAACTGGAAGTCGATCCGGGGACCGACTGGGATCCGCTCGTCGATGAGCAGCCCGTCCTGGTCCGCGAGCCGGATCGCGCTCGCCGCCAGCTGCCCCGCGCGGCCCGTCAACGTCACGCCCAGCCCGGAGATCGTGGCGTCCCCTCCCTGCGCAGTGACCTCGAGGCGGAGAAGCATCGCCGCCGCGGGCACCGGGATCACGTCCGCGACGACGGGCTCCTGAACGACGCGGAGGCTGCCCCCCTCCGAGTTCAGCACCCCGTCCGAGGTGTCGTGGGAGGCGTCGAACGCGCGCGCGTGGACGGCTGCGACCACCCGCGTTCGCTCATCCGCGATCGCAGGCCACAGCGCCTGGATCTCCAAGTGAGGACCCGCCGCAGCGGCGACTGCGGACCCGGAGAGTTCCCAATCGCGCCAGTCCTGCGACCCGGGGCCCCCCGTCCAGGTTCGCACCGAGGCGCCGTCCACCCCGCCGCCGTGACCCCACACCTCGATCAGACGGTCCGCCCCGAGGGAGTCGACGGGGTATCCGGTCGCGGGGTTCTCATCCGCGTCGAGGAACACGTGGACGCCATCCGTGGTGGCGGGGGAGCCGCCGCCCATGAGCGCCTCCCCGGCCACGTCGACGAGGAACGAAAGGGTCTGGTCGTCGGCCACGGCCCCCATGCGGACGATGTCTGCGTTCGGGTTTGCGCTCGACGACCGCCCCTGAGCGACGATCCTCGCGGAATCCCAGTCGGCCGTGTTCCCGTCGACCACGATTCCCGTCTGAGAGCTCTCCGGCCCGAGGATGGGAATCAGGAGGAGAGCCACGGCGATCGTCGGGATGAGGTACACTTTCCACCGAGCGAGCCGATGCTCGCGGGCGATTCGGGAAGATCCGAGACCGTTCGTGAAGCCCATCCCGTTGGTGAGTCCGTCCGAGAGCCTCAGGGAGTCGGAGCGAAGCCCGTTCACGAGGCCGTTCGTCCGGCCCCGCGCGCCGTTCGTGAGGCCGTTCGTCCGTCCCGCCCGCGCAGGCCGCGAG
>Ga0209002_10000423_pt1 | contig 33859 bp, 33 predicted proteins | sample Rifsed16ft2_FD_184010 | JGI IMG/M metagenome (GOLD analysis project Ga0209002, IMG submission 184010) | Soil microbial communities from Rifle, Colorado, USA - sediment 16ft 2 (version 2) | ecosystem: Environmental > Terrestrial > Deep subsurface > Rock core/Sediment | place: Rifle, Colorado...
TGTGTTTGTGACCGGCCCGTCAGGCGCCGGTAAATCCACCCTTCTGAATATAATCTTCGGCGCCGAGACCCCCACGGAGGGGCATATATTGATTGAGGGGAGAGACTATTTAAAGATTCCGCGCCGCGAGATTATGCTTCTTCGGCAAAGGACGGGCTTTATATTCCAGGATTTTAAACTGATTAACACGAGGACCGTTTTTGAAAACGTCGCCCTTTCGCTGAAGGTAATGGGGGTTAAACCCGCCGAAATTCAGACGAGGGTGGCCAAGGCGCTCTCAGACCTGAAACTTGAACACAGGGCAAACCTCAAACCTCTTAATCTTTCCGGGGGGGAGCAGCAAAAGGTGGATGTCGCGAGGGCGCTTGTTAAAGAACCGGCGTTTCTTCTTGCCGACGAGCCGACCGGGAATCTTGACCCCGAGGCGGCCGTTGAGATGCTTACCCTTTTCAAAGAGGAAAACGCAAAGGGGACAACCGTTGTCATAGCCACTCATGATAAAGGCATAATCTCCATGTTCAACAACAGGGTCGTAACACTTTCAGATGGGAGGCTTGCGGGCCAATGAGCGGCGGCTTCAGCCTCATTTATTCCCTTACGGATGCCTTTAAAAACATAAGGGGAAACCCCGTTATAACGGTGCTTTCTTCTTTGACCGTGGGGTTTTCGCTTTCCATATTTGTATTTTTTTTAATAGTTTTGGTAAACCTGAATTCGGCCGTGAATACATGGGGAGAGCGTTCCATCGTTTCGGCTTACATAAAAGACGAGGCCCTGATAGAAGGAGTGGAAGGCCTGAAAAAAGAAATAGAGGCCGTATCCGGAGTCAGGGAAGTAATTTTCGTTTCAAAACAGGGCGCGCTTTCTTCCCTGAAGGCCGGACTCAAAGGGTTTGAGGGCATACTGGAGGGTGTGGAGGCGGATATACTGCCCGCCTCGTTTGAGATAAGGATTGACCCCTCTTACATAAATCCGGACGGGATAAAAAGCATAGTTTCGAGGCTCAAAAAAATGGAGCGCCTTGAAGACGTGGAGTACGGTGCAGAGTGGGTTGAAAGATTTTCGGCCCTCCTTAAGTTTATTGAAATATTTGCGCTTGTGATAGGGGTATTCCTTGCCGCCGCAACGCTTTTTATAATATCAAACACGATAAGGCTCACGGTTTTCGCCAGAAAAGACGAAATAGAGGTCTTAAGATATCTGGGCGGGTCCGACATGTTCGTGAAGATGCCGTTTTTTATAGAAGGGCTGATGGCGGGGGCGGGAGGTGGCTTGATTGCGTTCGGGATAATACTTTTAGGGCGTTATATACTCTCAATCCATGTCCCCGCTTATTTCCTTTTTGTTATTGCCGATCCGTTTTCTTTGCCGTTGCTTCTGGGGATATTGATTTTATCCGGGCTTTTTTTCGGGGTGATAGGAAGCATTGTATCGCTTGCAAGGTTTTTAAAGGCATGAGAAAAGAAATCCTTTTAATAGCGATTATACTTTGCATTCCGGGAGCGGTGTTTGCAAAGGACCCCAAAGGAGGCCCGAGGGAACTTGTAAAGAAGGAGAAAAAACTTGAGGATATAAAGAAAAGGCTCAGGGAGACAAAGAGTTCCATCTCCAGGGTGGAGGCAAAAGAGGCCGGCATACTCTCCGGGCTTGAGAGGGTGAACATAAAACTCAAAAACAACAGAGACAGGCTTAAAACCGCCAATTCATCTTTAAGAAAGACGGAATCCGGGATTTCCTCCGCCGATGCCAGTATAAAAATACTGGAACAGGAAAGGGAGGAACTTAAAAGAAGGCTTACCGCAAGGCTCGGGGCAATGTACAAGATGATGTCGGGAGGGGTTTTTAAAGCCGTCTTTTCCGCGTACGATTCCTCCTCTCAGACCGAAAAAAGGTACAGGTATCTTTCTGTTATAATGGATTCAGACCGTAAGCTCATGGAAGGGGCAAAAAGAAATATCGGCGAACTCGCAAAACAAAAAGAGAGGTTTTCAAATCTAAAGCAGGATCTCCGTTTGACCCTTGCAACGGCAGGCATTGAAAAAAAAGAGATTGAAAAGACGCTGAATGAAAAACAGCGCATCCTATCCTCAACAAGGCGTGAGAAAGACAGATACCTCGCGATGGCAAAGGAGCTTGAGGATGCGCAGAAAGAGGTCTTTCTTCTTATAGAGAAGCTCAGAAAAGAAGGCGAAAAGGCGGATGAGACAAGCGGTTTCTCGGCAATGAAGGGAAAACTCCCGATGCCGGTCAGCGGAAAGGTTGTGTCCTATTACGGAAAGGTGGTGCATCCTAAGTTCAATACCGTCACATTCAATAACGGGATTGTGATAGAGGCCCCGTTCGGCTCGGAGGTAAAGAGCGTATATAAAGGAAAGGTCGTATATGTCGGGCGGCTTAAAGGGTACGGAGAGGTTCTCATAATAGACCACGAAGGGGGGTTTTATACGCTCTTTGCCCATCTCTCCGAGGCAGTGAAGAAAAAGAACGCCGCGGTTGAAAAAGGCGATGTTGTGGGGCTTGTCGGCGATTCGGGGCTGCGGCAGCTGAGCGGGCTTTATTTTGAAATCAGGCAGAAAGGGGTCCCCCGCGACCCGATGACATGGATTGCGGAAAGGTGAGCGGGCTTTTTTTTGATTTTACCGGCAAAAAAGGTTAAAATTTTGGATTAAAATAGAGGTTAAAGGCGGCCAGTTTGCTTTTATAGGTAAAAAAGGTTATTATTATCAAGATGTATCCAGAGAGGGAGGAAATAATTTATGTTTAAAAGGTTAAGAGGCAGAGCAATTGTTGCCGTAACGATTTTTGCGGTGGTTGCCTTTGCTGTTTTGTCATGGGGGTTGAAAGAAAAACTGTACGCGGTGACCGCGGGCGGGGACTATGAGAGTATTAGAATATTCACGGACGTTATCGGAATAGTCCAGGATAATTACACGGATGATGTCACCACAAAGGAACTTGTATACGGCGCCGTAAAGGGGATGATCAGGGGGCTTGACCCTCACTCATCATTCCTTACGCCCGAAGATTATCAGGAGATGCAGATTGACACAAAGGGCGCCTTCGGGGGCGTGGGCATAGAAATAGGACTAAGGGACGGGATGCTCACGGTTATCTCGGCCATAGATGATACGCCTGCCTACACTGCCGGGATTAAGACAAAGGACATCGTCGTTAAGATTGAGGACAAACCGACAAAGGATATGTCCTTAAACGATGCGGTAAAACTTATAAGGGGGCCGAAAGGCACGCCGGTAACGCTCTGGATAATGAGAGAGGGTTTTGATTCCCCCAAATCCTTCAAGGTTGTAAGGGATATAATAAAGATAAAGAGCGTAAAGTCGAAGACGCTGGAAGAGGGGTTCGGATATGTAAGGATTACACAGTTTCAGGAGAAGACCTCGGATGATCTGGAAAAGGCGCTTGAGGAGTTCGGCTCAAAAAAAGGAAAACTCAAGGGGCTCGTGCTTGACCTGAGGAACAACCCCGGCGGGTTATTGCCGCAGGCAATAGCGGTTTCCAATAAGTTTATAAGTTCCGGCGTTATTGTCTCAACAAAGGGCAGGGTCCCGGGGCAGAATATGGAATTTATGGCGGATAAAGCCGGCACGCACCCCAACTATCCGATGGTTGTGCTTGTAAATGAGGGCAGCGCCAGCGCGTCCGAAATAGTCGCCGGGGCGCTTCAGGACCACAAAAGGGCTGTAATCCTCGGCACCCCGACATTCGGAAAAGGAAGCGTGCAGACAATCATACCGCTTTCGGACGGTTCCGCCGTCAAGATTACAACATCTAAGTACTACACCCCTTCAGGAAGGTCTATCCAGGCCAAGGGCATTATGCCTGATATAGTGATTGGCGAGGTTGTAAACGCGCACATAAAGGAAAAAGACCTTGAAGGGCATCTGGAAGGCGAGGCGCCATCTCAGGAAAAGAAAGAGGAAAAGAAAGAGGAAAAGATAACGATTAAAGAGGAGAAGCCTCTGAAAGATACAGAGGACGCTCAGCTTAAGAGGGCGCTGGATTATCTTAAGAGCTGGTACATCTTCCAGGAAACCATGGAAAAGAAGGCGGGTTAGAAATTCTCAAGAGATGGGTAAAGGCGGTAAAAGGAAAGGAGGGCCTGTTTTCATTCTGGCCCTCCTTATTTTTTCGTTCGGGCTCGGGGCCCTGACCATGTTTTTTCTGGAGGGCTATTTCAAGAAACCAAAGCCCCCTTCTCCGGAAAAGATGGTTTTAAAGGAAGCGGCGCCTTTTAAAAAACCCGCGATCAGAGTTGCCATAGTGATTGATGATATGGGGGGCGACTTAAAAAAGCTGAGAAGCCTTCTTGCGTTTGATAAAAGGATAACCGTGGCAGTGCTGCCGCGTCTGAGGTTTTCAAAGGCCGCCGCCGTTGAGGCGCACAGGATGGGAGCCGAGGTCTTGCTGCATCTTCCGATGGAGCCTGAAAACCGGATAAATAATCCCGGCGGGGGCGCCCTGTTAACCGGCATGAGCGTTGAGGAGATTAAAAAAATGGTTGCCTCCGATATCTCGGCGGTCCCTTATATAGACGGTGTTAATAACCACATGGGGTCGAGGTTTACCGAGAACGAAGCTCTTATGAGGACGGTTCTTGGCGTGCTTAAAGAAAACGGTTTTTTCTTCCTTGACAGCCGCACCTCGCCGCACTCGGTTGCCCGGAGGGTTGCGGAAGAACTTGGCGTAAGATACGCCTCAAGGGACGTCTTTCTTGATAATAAAAGGGATAGAATATACATCAGGGGGCAGTTTAAAGAACTCCTGCGTATCGCAAGGAAAAGAGGCAGGGCCATTGCCATCGGCCACCCCTATCCTGAAACGATAGAGGTTTTAAAAGAGGTGGTTTCAGAGGAGTTCGGGAAAAACGGCTTTGAGCTTGTAAGGCTCTCGGAGCTTGTAAAAGGCGGTTAAGAAAATGCTTGACAAGTCCTTTTTGCGTTGCTAATATTATGCCGTTATTTTGATGTTTTATTACCTTGAATGTCTTACATTCGGCTTTTTGCGAATGGTTAATCAGGCCGTGGAAGGCCAGAGTAACCTTCCACGGCTTTATTTATATGCGGGGAACACGCTGGAACGCAGGAATGTCAAGAAATATCCAAGGAGGTAGCAATGGCAAAAGGAAAAGTAAAGTGGTTCAATGAAACGAAGGGTTTTGGTTTTATCAGGCAGGATTCAGGCGAAGAGGTCTTCGTCCATTACACAGCCATCAGCGGAGAGGGGTTCAAGACGCTCAAAGAAGGCGAGGACGTTGAATTCGATATCATCCAGGGTCCCAAGGGTCCGCAGGCCGCCAACGTTGTAAAGGCCTGAGCGGAAAAACCCTTACTTCCCTGTACCAATAATAACTGAAAGGTCTTGTTTTTTAACCCGAAAACCCCTTTTGCCTCAAGGCAAAGGGGGTTTTTTATTGGTTTGTATCCACCCTCACTTACCGTTGTAATTAATCCGGAATTTTGTTATGATTATTTATTCTCTAAAATAAATCGCGATTTTTCAGGGGTGCCTTCTGGATTTAGAGAGATACTTAAAGGAAAAGGCTGAACTTGTAAACCGCGCGCTTTCAGAATTCTTTCCGCCGGAGGAAGGCTACGGAAAGAGTCTTTTGAGCGCGATGCGTTACAGTATTTTTGCCGGCGGTAAAAGGATCCGTCCGGTTCTTTTTCTCGCTTCAACCGAGGCGGTGGGCGGCAATGTTCCAGACGCTATTCCCTGCGCCTGCGCGTTTGAATGCATACATACGTATTCGCTTATACACGATGACCTTCCGGCAATAGATAACGACGACGTGAGAAGGGGAAGGCCCGCCTGTCACAGGGCATTTGGCGAGGCGGTTGCGATACTTGCCGGGGATGCCCTTGTTACCATGGCCTTTGAGATGATTGCCAATACCCCGGGCGTGGATAAGGGACGGCTTATCTCCGTTATCAGGGAGGCCGCACATGCCGCCGGTTACGCCGGGATGATAGGCGGACAGGTTGTGGATATTGAGAGCGAAGGCAAAGAGATACCCTTCCCGGTGCTGGAGCACATACACATCCACAAAACCGGGGTGCTTATAACGGCGGCCGTAAGGTGCGGCGCGATAATTGCCGGCGCGGACAAAAAAAAACTTCTGAGCCTTACCCGTTACGGCGAGGCAGTGGGGCTTGCCTTCCAGATAGCGGACGATATATTGAATGTTGAGGGCACTGTTGAGGAACTCGGGAAACCGGCGGGTTCTGACAAAAAAAGGGAAAAGGCGACTTATCCCAAAATCATAGGGATTAAAGAATCAAAGAGGCTGGCAAAAGAACTTGTGGAAAAGGCGCTGGATGCAATCGGGGGCTTTGATGAAAAGGCTGAGCCCCTGAGGGCTATCGCGCGTTTTATTATTGAGAGGAGGAGTTAACCGGATTAACCATGAAAAACCTGCTTGAGCATATAGACAGCCCCTCCGACCTCAAGAAACTCGCCCCCGATGAGCTTCCCCATCTTGCGCAGGAGTTAAGGGAGTTTATGGTGGAAACCGTCTCAAAGGCGGGCGGGCATCTTTCTTCGAGCCTGGGGGCTGTTGAGATAGCCATTGCAATCCACTATGCCTTTGATACGCCGGCGGATAAGGTCATATGGGATGTGGGGCATCAGGCCTACGCGCACAAAATCCTTACGGGCAGGCGCGAAAGATTCGGGACATTAAGGCAATACGGGGGTATAAGCGGCTTTTTAAAACCGTCCGAGAGCCCCTACGATACGGTTACGTCCGGGCATTCCTCAACCTCTATATCAAGCGCCCTGGGCATGGCGGCGGCCAGGGATTTAAGGGGCGGCGGCGAAAAAATCGTATGCGTTATAGGGGACGGCTCCATGACAGGGGGCGTTGCCTTCGAGGGGCTGAACCAGGCAGGGCACCTTAAAAAGGACATAATTGTAATCTTAAACGACAATGAGATGAGCATCTCGGAAAACGTGGGCGCCCTTTCCAGTTTTCTAAGCCGCAAAATCACCGGAAGTTTCGCCACAAAGGTTAAAAAGGAACTGGAGTCGTTTCTTAAATCCATCCCTATCCTCGGAGAGGGGCTTGTGAGTTTCATAAAGAAGGCCGAGGACTCGATTATAACGCTTCTTACCCCCGGGATGCTCTTTGAGGGGCTCGGTTTCCATTACATAGGCCCCATAAACGGGCATGATGTGAAAGAACTTGCGGCTGTGTTTTCGGAAGCGAAAAAAATCAAAGGCCCGGTCCTTCTGCATGTCCTTACAAAAAAGGGCAAGGGCTATGGGCCTGCCGAGAAAAACCCGTCAATGTTTCACGGTATCGGGCCGTTTGATAAAGACTCCGGAAAAACCGTTGCATCCTCACATCTTACATATACGGAGGTCTTCAGCTCCACGCTTCTTGAGATAGCCGAAAAGGAGAGCCGCGTTGTCGCCATTACAGCGGCAATGCCGGAAGGCACCGGGCTTTCCATGTTTGCCCAAAGGCATCCTGAGAGGTTTTTTGACGTTGGCATTGCCGAGCAGCACGCAATAACGTTTGCCGCGGGGCTTGCAAAATGCGGCTTTAAACCCGTGGTGGCGGTATATTCAACATTTCTTCAGAGGGCGTATGACCAGGTCTTCCATGACGTGTGCCTGGATAACCTTCCGGTTGTCATTGCGCTTGATAGGAGCGGTATCGTGGGCAGCGACGGCCCGACGCACCACGGGCTTTTTGACGTGTCTTATCTGAGGCATCTGCCGAATATGGTTGTGTGCGCGCCAAAGGATGAGGCGGAACTCAGGGATATGCTCTTCTCAGCGATAGATTATGAAAGGCCTGTTGCCATAAGATACCCGAGGGGGGCGTGTCCCGGGTCTGACATATCGGGGCCGCCGAAAAATATTGAGATGGGCAAGGCAAAGATACTGAAAGAAGGCATGGACGTTGCAATCCTCGCGTTCGGCACAATGGTTTTGCCTTCCATGGAGGCCGCGGTAATGCTTGAAAAGGCCGGCATAAATGCCGCGGTTATAAATGCGCGTTTTGCAAAACCGCTTGATTCTGAATGCATAAGCGAATATGCGGCCAGAACAGGAAAGGTAATTACGGTTGAGGAAAATGCCCTTGCCGGAGGGTTTGGAAGCGCTGTGCTTGAACTCTTTGAGGAAAGGGGCATTAAATGCGATTTTAAAAGGATAGGGGTTCCGGACAGGTTCATAGAGCACGGAACCCAGCAACAACTCAAACTTGAACTCGGCCTTACCCCGGAGGGCATAGAGAAGGCCGTAAAGGAGATGGTTGGAAAAGATAAAAGGGTTTTAGGGCAGGGGACTTACAGAAATTGCGGAGGGTAATAAAACTGAAAAAGGTTTCGCGGGGGAAGGAGGCTAAAAAAGTCCGCATCGATATCCTCCTTGCCGAAAAAGGGCTTGTGGAAAGCCGCCAGAAGGCGCAGGCGCTTATAATGGGAGGCAAGGTGGCCGTAAACGGAGCGGTTATTTCAAAGGCGGGGCAAGGGGTTTCGCCGGAAAGCGAAATCTTTATAAAAGAAGGATTGCCTTATGTAAGCAGAGGCGGCCTTAAACTTGAAGGGGCGCTGGATAATTTCAAGGTTGATGTAAGAGGATTGACGGTTATGGATGTCGGCGCCTCAACCGGGGGATTTACCGATTGCCTTCTTAAAAGAGGGGCGAAAAGGGTCCACGCAATTGATGTCGGAAAAGGGCTCATTGACTTTAAACTCAGAAACGACGATAGGGTTCATCTGATAGAGGGAAGGAATATCCGCTATCTTAAAGTGGAAGAGGTCGGAGAACCGGTTGATATCGCGGTAATAGACGTTTCGTTTATTTCTTTAAAAAAGGTTATCCCGAACGTCAAGGAATTTTTGAAACCCGGGGGCGGCATACTTGCCCTCATTAAGCCGCAGTTTGAGGTTGGAAAGGGCGAGGTGGGTAAGGGAGGGGTTGTAAGGGACCCCGAAAAGCACAGGGCCGTTATCGAAGGGGTTAAGTCGTTTTCCGTTGAACAGGGTCTAAAGCCGCTCGGCGTGTCTGAATCCCCGATAAAGGGCGCAAAGGGTAACAGGGAGTTTTGGCTTTATCTTCAGATGGATTGATATTTTGAAGATAATAAAGGAGCGCCATGTTTGAGATAGTAGAGAAAAGACATCTTGCGCACATGGTCAATCTTTTCAGTATTAAGGCCCCCCTGATTGCAAAGAAGAGGAAGGCGGGGCAGTTTGTTGTTTTGAGGCTTAACGAGCACGGTGAAAGGATCCCTCTTACAATAGCGGACTCCAACCCGGATGAGGGCACAATCAGCATAGTCGTTCAGGAGGTTGGAAAAACCACAGCCCTCCTTTCCAACATGGATAAAGGCGGCTTTATAATGGATGTTGTGGGGCCTCTTGGAAAGCCAACGCATATTGAAAACTACGGCACCGCGGTCTGTGTAGGAGGCGGCATAGGGACGGCGGTTACATACCCAATAGGAAAAGCCCTTAAAGAGGCGGGGTGCGAGGTTATTTCCATTATAGGCTCAAGGACAAAAGACCTGCTTATACTGGAATCCGAGATGAGAAGCACAAGTTCGGAGCTTTTGATAACAACCGATGACGGGACATACGGGTACCACGGTTTTGTAACGGCCGTCCTTTCCGAGATGATTGCCAAGGCAAAAAAGATTGACATAGTATTTGCGATCGGGCCTGTCCCCATGATGAGGGCGGTAAGCGAGCTTACAAGGCCTCACGGCATACTGACCATGGTGAGCCTTAACCCCATAATGGTTGACGGCACCGGCATGTGCGGAAGTTGCAGGGTCACAATCGGGGGAAAGAACCGGTTTGTATGCGTTGACGGCCCTGAGTTTGACGGCCACGAGGTGGATTTTCCAGAGCTTATACGCAGAAACCGCAGTTACCTTAAGGAAGAAAGAATGGCCATGGAGGAGTTTGTCTACCATGAGGGCGCGACGTGCTGCGAAAGGAAAGAGACATAGGTGGACCCGAAAGAGATGAAAGAGAGGATGAAGATACCGAGGCAGCGTATGCCCGAACAGGACCCCAAAGTCAGGGTAGGGAATTTTTACGAGGTCCCCTATGGATTCACTCCTGAGGAGGCGATGAAAGAGGCGCAAAGATGCATCCAGTGCAAAACCCCCCTGTGCGTGGGCGGCTGCCCTGTAAATATAGACATCCCGTGGTTTATAAGGCTTATTGAAGAGGGTAAATTCGTTGAGGCCGCAAGAAAATTAAAAGAGACAAACGGCCTGCCCGCGGTATGCGGAAGGGTGTGCCCCCAGGAAGACCAGTGCGAAAAGGTATGCGTTGTGGGTAAAAAGGGAGAGCCCGTATCCATAGGCAGGCTTGAAAGATTCGCCGCAGACTACGAGCGGGAACACGGTGAGGTAAGCATCCCTGAAATACCCAGGTGGACAGGGAAGAAGGTTGCGGTGGTTGGAGGCGGGCCTGCGGGGCTTACTGTCGCGGGCGACCTTATTAAAAAGGGGCACAAGGTGACCGTATTTGAGGCGCTGCACACCCCCGGCGGGGTGCTTGTCTACGGAATCCCGGAGTTCCGCCTTCCAAAAAAGATTGTTGAGTCAGAGGTGGATTACTTAAGAAAAATGGGTGTTGATATACAGTGTAACGCTGTCGTGGGGAAACTTGAGACAATAGATGAACTTTTGTCAAACGGGTTTGACGCGGTTTTTATAGGCACAGGCGCCGGATTGCCTTACTTCATGAATATCCCGGGGGAGAACCTTGCGGGCGTTTATTCGGCAAATGAATATCTTACAAGGGTAAATCTTATGAAGGCCTATCAATTCCCCGAGTATGATACCCCCATAATGAGGGGAAGGAGGGTGGCGGTTGTGGGGGGCGGGAATACCGCGATGGATGCCGCAAGAACCGCCCTCAGGCTTTGCCCTGAGGAGGTTACGATAATATACCGGCGGGGAATGGAAGAGCTGCCGGCCCGCGTTGAGGAAGTGCACCACGGGGAGGAGGAGGGGCTGAAATTCGCGCTTCTTACAAACCCTTTGCGCTTTATAGGGGATCCCGAGGGAAGGCTCAGGGCGGTTGAGTGCATAAGGATGGAGCTGGGCGAGCCGGATGAATCGGGAAGACGCAGGCCGGTCCCCATAAAAGGTTCCGAGTTCTGCCTGGATTGCGACGTTGCGGTAATAGCCGTTGGCAACGGCGCGAACCCTCTTATACCGCAGACCACCCCGGAGATTAAGGTAAACAAGTGGGGCAATATAGTTATTGATACCGACACAGGGAAGACAAGTAAAACAGGGGTCTTTGCGGGAGGCGATATAGTCAGGGGCGGCGCGACCGTTATCCTTGCGATGGGCGATGGCAGGCGTGCCGCAAACGCCCTGCATGAATACCTTGCAAAAGGAAATCCGGGTGTTTCCTGAAAAACGAAAACTTCCTCCCTTAAAACGGCGGATTGTTTTAGAGAGGATAAAGGGGTGAAGAGAGGCTCTTTTTTTTATTCGATAGGCGACTTCATACTTCGAAGCCGCGTGATGATTTCGGCTGTGGCGTTTTCCCTTCTTTTAATCTGGGATATTTTTTTTGAAAAGGTTCGTCCCCGCGCGCTTTTCAGTCTGGAAGACGTGTGGGGGCCTTTCGGAACGGTTTTTGTTCTTGGCGGCCTTTTCTTCAGGTCCTGGGCCGCGGGCGTTATATCAAAGGGAGAAACCCTGGCGACAACAGGCCCGTATGCCCTGACAAGGCACCCCCTTTACGCGGGGACATTCCTTATAATAACGGGTTTTTGCATCCTCATCCCGGACGGGAAAAACATCTGGGTCGTTTCCGCCCTTGCAATTTTTATATATCTTCCCAAGATGAGAAGAGAGGAGTTTTTGAACTCTATAAAATTCGGAGAGCAGTGGAAAAGATACGTTGAGAGGACTTCCGTGCTGTTCCCAAAGACATTTGCGATAAATATCCGTTCAGGCTGGTCCATTTCAAGGTGGCTTGAAAACAGGGAATACCGCGGTGTTTTGTTTTCCCTGCTCATGCTGGTTTTTGTGGTGTTCTGGAGGGAATTTTTTTATGGCAGTTGAAACCTTTTTGGCAGGAACCTTTTCCGGGCGCGGGCACCCATCCGAAGGATGGGTCGGGGGCGAGGTTCTTCTCTAAAACTCCAAAAACTTTCAGTCCCTGAAGTTTTTGAGGAGGGGTATGCCGGGGAATATGGCGGTTAAAAAGAAGGTCCTTTTTGTCTGCGTCGGCAATTCCTGCCGCAGCCAGATGGCGGAGGGCTTTGCCAGGGCCTGCGGCATGGGGAAAATAGAGGTGATGAGCGCCGGGACCTCGGCCTGCGGCAGCGTAAACAGGGCCGCGATAGAGGCGATGAAGGAGAAGGGGATTGACATAAGCGCTCAAACATCCAAACAATTAACGGACGATATGCTCGAATGGGCTGACGTTGTTGTCACAACGGGCTGTTGCGGCGCGGGAGAGCTCTGCCCGGTGGATTTTGAAGGGGAAAGATACGACTGGCCCGTAGAGGACCCCCTTGGCAAGGAATGGGAGGTTATGAGGAAGGTAAGGGACGATATAGGGAAAAGGGTTAAAAACCTTATCGAAAGTTTTTAGGGTTTTTTAGAGAGAGAAATGAATCCCCTCGGTGCAAACATACTTATCGTGGATGATGAGGCCGATATTCTAAACCTCCTCGGTTATAACCTTAAAAAGGCCGGCTTTAAGGTTATTGAGGCGCATGACGGCCCGGAGGCAATAGAACTTGCGAGGGAAAAAAAGCCCGACCTTATCGTGCTCGACATAATGCTTCCCAATATGGAAGGCACCGAGGTTTTAAAAAAACTTAAACAGGATGAATTAACCGCGAATATTCCCGTTGTAATGCTTACGGCAAAAGGTGAAGAGATAGACAGGGTACTCGGGCTTGAACTCGGCGCGGAGGATTATATAACAAAACCTTTCAGCCCCAGGGAACTGGTATTGAGGGTCAGGGCCATTTTGAAAAGAAAATCCGCCGTCCACCCCCCGCACGGGATACTCGCGTATAAAGGGCTTACCGTGGACCCTTCCCGGCACACGGTAAGCGTTTCAGGCGCGCCTGTTTTTCTTACCGCCATAGAATTCGGGCTCTTAAAGACGCTTTTTGAGGCAAAGGGAAGGGTCTTGAGCAGAGACGCCCTTCTTGACAGGGTGTGGAGCGAGAGCTATGTCACGCCCAGAACCGTTGACACGCACATAAGGCGCCTGAGGGCGAAGCTTAAAAGGGCCGCCGGATATATAGAAACAATAAGGGGTGTGGGCTACAGGTTTGCGGAGGAATAATGGAGGAAGGTTCAATACTTAAGTCCGTAGCCCGGCAGATGCAAACGGGCATACTGGTTGTTGATAAGGGGGGATGCGTCCTCTATGCAAATCCTTTTTTAATTGAATGTTTTTCCATAAAAGGAGATGTAAAGGGGAAAGGGATGGATGCCTTGACGCGAAACTGCAGTTTCCTGGAAGCCATTGAGGGTTTTTTAAAGGGCGGGGAAAAGGGCGCGCACGACGGGATAGAGATAGGCGAAAACGGCAGGTTTTTTAAGATCCGCGGCGTGCCCCTTAAGGAAAAAAAGGATTTCTGTCTTATGCTCTTTTTACAGGAGATAACTGAGGAGAAAAGGCTTGAGGCCTTAAAAAAAGACTTCGTTGCAAACGTCTCCCATGAACTGAGGACACCTCTTGCGAGCATCAAGGGGTATGCTGAAACGCTCTTAGACGGCGGGATGGACGACAAAATAACGCTCAGGGAATTTTTAAGGGTGATAGATAAGCACGCGGGGAGGATGTCGCGCCTTATAGACGACCTGCTGGTGCTTTCCAGACTTGAGGCCCACGAGATGCCCCTGGTCATAGAGTCGGTTGACATGAGGGAACTTGTAAGTTCAATTGCCGAGGGGTTCAAAAAACAGGCAGCGGACAAAGGGATAACGCTTCAGGCGGGCATTGACGAGGGTCTGCCGAAGATTTCAAGCGACAGGGGAAGGGTTGAGCAGGTGATGCTTAATCTTCTGGACAACGCTATAAAATACACGCCTTCCGGCGGGGCGGTCAATGTCAGGGTATCGGCGGCGGACGGCGTTATAAGGGTTGATGTAAATGATACCGGCATAGGGATACCGCAGCAGGATATACCGAGGATATTTGAGAGGTTTTACCGGGTGGATAAGGCAAGGAGCAGGGAACTCGGGGGAACAGGACTTGGGCTTGCGATTGTAAAGCACATCATCAACAGCCTCAACGGGAAGGTCTGGGTCGAGAGCGCGCCTTCAAAAGGTTCAACATTCAGTTTTACGCTGAAACAAACACCGGGAGGGTAGTTTCTTTGAGCGCCCCAAGGCGGCTGGATTTTTTACCGCGGCATCGTTTTTGCGATTTTGCGACCGGCCGGCCCGAAGGAAAAAAGAATCTGAAAGACCATGCCTGTAATCGAAGTAAGGGACCTTGTAAAAAACTATAACGGGATTGCTGCCGTAAGAGGTGTTTCCTTCAGTGTTGAGGAAGGGGAGACCTTCGGATTCCTCGGCCCGAACGGGGCGGGCAAGACCACAACCATCAATATCCTCTGCACCCTCCTTTCGCCGACCTCCGGCGCCGCCCGTGTCAACGGATACGATTGCATGACGGAGCCGGGAAGGGTGAGGTCTTCCATCGGGCTTGTATTTCAGGAGGTAACCCTCGATAATGAACTGACGGCCTACGAAAACCTGAAATTTCACTGTTACCTTTACAACATGACAAAAACCCTTACGGAAAAGAGGATTGAAGAGATTCTTGATATTGTGGGGCTATGGGAGAGGAGAAACGATTTTGTGAAGAATTTCTCAGGGGGCATGAAAAGAAGGCTTGAGATAGCGAGGGGGCTTTTGCACAGGCCCAGGGTGCTGTTTCTTGATGAGCCTACGCTGGGGCTTGACCCGCAGACAAGAAGCCGTGTCTGGCAGTTCATCGGGGGGCTCAAAAAAAAGGAAGGCAATACCGTATTTATGACCACCCATTATATGGACGAGGCGGAGGTCTGCGACAGGATTGCGTTCATTGATAACGGGAATATTATCGCATGCGACACGCCCGGGAACCTCAAAAATTCCCTGAGAGGGGATACGGTCTATCTGAAGACAGATGACGATGAAAGGGCGATGGAGGAACTTTCCAAAAAATTCGCCCTGGACGCAAAAAGGCTTTCAGGGGCGGGGCTTGCCCTGGTTGTTGAGAGCGCGGAAAAGGTGATACCGAGAATACTTGATGGACTTACGGTCGGGGTAAAAGAGGTGAATCTGAAAAAACCGTCCCTTGATGACGTGTTTTTGCATCTTACCGGAAGAGAAATAAGGGATGAGGACAGGGAAAACAGGAAATAGAGATGCCATACAGGGCGATATATGTGATAGTTCTCAGGGATTTCAAAAGGTTTTTCCGCCAGAGGGGGAGGCTTGTTACAACGGTAGCAAGGCCGCTTCTTTGGCTTTTCATAGTGGGGATGGGGCTTACAAAGGTCATAGATGTAAAGGCCCACGGAAGTTATCTGCAGTTTATGCTGCCCGGGGTCATCGGCATGACTGTCCTTTTCAGTTCCATATTCTCAACCATATCGGTTGTGTGGGACAGGGAATTCGGTTTTTTAAGGGAGATGCTTGTTTCCCCCGTATCGAGGCTGACCATAGTCGCGGGGAAACTCCTGGCAGGCACAAGCCTCTCCCTTTTCCAGGGCGCGGCGCTTCTTTTTGTGGCCCCGTTTATAGGGCTCAGCATGAGTATAACGGATATGGCGGTAATGGTCTTTTTGATTGCGCTTGTCTCATTCTCCCTTACCGCCTTCGGCCTTTTCATAGCCGCGAGACTTACCTCCCTCGAGGGATTCAACGTAATCATGAACTTTATAGTTTTGCCCATGTTTTTTCTGAGCGGGGCGCTTTATCCGGTGGAGAACCTCCCCCCGGTTCTCAGGCACCTTACCCTTGTAAACCCTTTAAGTTACGGCGTGGACTCGTTCAAGCACATCATGCTTTCCCGGCAGACGGGCGCCCTCAGGGCGGAATTTCCACTTTCTCTGGATATAATTATTATCGGTATCTTTGCCCTGGTTATGACGCTTCTTTCCTCACGCGCGTTTGAAAGGAGATAGAACGTGGATTGCGCAAACCGAAAACTTGTTCCCGCGCATCCCAAAGCCGCAGCCCTCTTTGTGGTTGCAACCCCCATCGGGAATCTGGAGGATATAACCTTAAGGGCCCTTAAGGTCCTTAAAGAGGCAGACCTTATTGCCGCGGAGGACACAAGAGAGACGCGGAAACTTCTCTCCCATTACGGCATATCCACCCCGCTTACAAGCTATTATGAGCATAACGAAAGGGAAAAGGCCCCTTTTCTTCTTGAAAAACTAAGAGATGGAAAAAACATAGCGCTTGCCTCGGACGCAGGCACTCCGGCAATATCCGATCCGGGCTACAGGCTTGTAAAACTCGCGGCAGGGGAAGGCATACAGGTTATTTCAATACCGGGGCCTTCTTCCCTTACGTCCGCCCTGAGCATCTCGGGGCTGCCGACCTCGGAGTTTACGTTCAAGGGGTTTATCCCGGCCTCTTTTTCGCGGAGGAAAAGGTTTTTTTTAAGCCTTAAAGGCGAAGAACAGACGTTTGTAATGTATGAGTCTCCAAGGAGGCTTAAAAAAACGCTTGAGGATATGAAAGAGATTCTCTGTGACGCCGAAATTGCAATTGCCCGTGAACTTACAAAGATACACGAAGAGGTGATAAGGGGGACGATAGATGAGGCAATGGAGACGCTCAAGGAGAGGGAGGTAAGGGGAGAGGTGACGATTGTTTTAAGGACAAAGAAATCCAGCGCGTCGGAAACCTTCGAAGAAACGCTCTCAAGCCTTCTTTCCTCCGCAATACCGCTTAAGGACGCCGTGAAGGCCGTCGCAAAGGAATATAATCTGCCAAAGACTCTGGTTTATAAAGAGGCGCTTAAAATAAAGCAAGGGATGGAGGGGTTGCCGTGAAAAAAGTCATAGCCGGTATTATCATCGGTATAGTTTTTCTTGTCCTCTTTATCGCCTTCGGAGGTTCCAGATACCTGAAAAAACTCGGAAGGGAAACCGAAGAGGCGGCGGAGAGACTCGGGAGTTACGAAAAAAAGGCAAGGGAGGCCGCGAAAAAGGCGGAAGAAAGGATTGAGAGGATAAGGGGGATGGCCGAAGAGGCGGCGGACAAGAAAGAGGAGTCGCCGTAGGAAGGGTTGTCCGGGCCATGGATACGTTTATTTTTTGTCCGCCCTTACGCTGAAGGGAAAGGCAAGGTCTATTGTATCCGTGCCTACGTAGAGTTCTTTTATCGTGAGGGTGGCGCTTCCTCCCGTCGTATCTTTTTCAAGGGGTTTGAAGATAAGGATCTTTGAAACTTTTTCACCCGGAAAAACCTGCGTATTTGAGTCATAGAATTTTCCCCTTAAAGAGGCAATCTGGGTTTCCGCCGCCGCCTCTTCGCCTTTTCCCCTCAATATGTAATAGAGTTCCGTATGGTCCACCGGCTTTTCATAGCCCATTGCGCCCGTGATAAGCGAGGTGTGGGACGGGGTATAGATGATTTTATGGCCGGATCTGTTTTCAATATCCATACCTAAAAGAACGAAGTTTTCGTCAAGGAGCTTCTGTATAACGGGGTTTTTTTCCCGTTCGCTTAAACCCTTAATCCGCTCAAGCGAAATCTTTACTGATACGTTTTCAAAGACAGACCTTTCGCCGCTTTGATAATAACCGGTTGCGCGGTATTTTTCAGGGTAAAGGTAAAGAGGGCCGGATGCGGCGCAGCCGGACAAGAAAAGGAAAAAAGCCAGAAAAAGAAGGGGTTTCCCGTTTTTCATATTAATGACTCCTGCATAATAAATGTCCGCTTTTTCGTCATTCCCGTGGAAGCGGGAATCCAGAAAATCCGGGTCAAGCCCGGAATGACAAGAACACGATGAGCATAGGACATTAATATTACAGGTCTCAATAATGGTGGCTAATGGTGGTTAATGGTTCAATCGCGGTAGCGTATCAAAAAGCCGCTAAACTCGTTTTTAAAGCCTTCCCATCTTACGTCCATATTCTCCACCCTTGCCTCAGGCGGGCCCTTTTTACACCACTCAACTGCTTTTTTTACCGCATCCTCTTTCCCCTCAAAGACCGCCTCAACAGTGCCGTTTGGGTTATTCCTGACCCATCCTTTCACGCCAAAATCCGCGGCAGCGTCTCTTGTGTGCGCTCTGAAAAAAACCCCCTGCACAAGTCCTTCTATTGTTACGTGCGCCCTTGCCGTTTTCATGTTTTTCCCTAAAACTAACATAATTTTTCAGGCGTGGCAAGGGCATCTTTTACTATTGATTGCGCCGGTTGAGCCGTTATAATATATCCGGTATGAAAGAAATTGCCGTAATAGGCGGAGGGCTTGCGGGGTGTGAGGCGGCCGCCCAGATTGCAAGGGCCGGAGGCAGGGTTATACTGTATGAGATGAAGCCTCTGAAATTTTCTCCCGCCCACAGGCTCTCCGGCCTTGCCGAGCTCGTCTGCAGTAACTCTTTAAAGAGCGATTCCCTTACCAATGCCTCCGGGCTCCTTAAAGAGGAAATGAGAAGGCTTTCTTCCCTGATAGTGCTGGCCGCCGAAGCTGAAAGGGTCCCGGCCGGGGGGTCGCTTTCGGTAGACCGGTTAAAATTTTCTTCTTTCATAACAGGGTATCTTGAAAAAGCCGGGGTAAGGATTGTAAGGGAAGAGATAAGGAGATTGCCGGATTTGAGGCCCCTCATAATAGCGACAGGGCCTCTGACGTCGGATGCGTTCGCCGACGAACTTAAAACGCTTTTAGGAAAAGAAAACCTCTATTTCTACGATGCCATCTCGCCGGTTGTATTCAGCGACTGCGTTGATTTCAATATCGCGTTCATGGGTTCGCGCTATAATAAAGGCGGGCCTGATTACGTAAACTGCCCCATGGATAGGACACTGTATGAGAGATTTGTGGATGAACTCTTATCGGCCGGGAAAACCCCCCTGCGCCCTTTTGAAAACATCCCTTTTTTTGAGGGCTGCATGCCGGTTGAGGCGCTCGCGGAGAGGGGGAAAAAGACCCTTTCGTTCGGCCCTTTAAAACCTGTCGGGATTATTGACCCAAGGAGCAAAAGACGCCCCTATGCCGTGGTCCAGTTAAGGAAAGAAAACATTGAGGGCACCCTCTATAATATGGTCGGTTTTCAGACAAGGCTTCTGCAGGGCGAACAAAAAAGGGTGTTTTCCCTCATCCCCGGCCTTGAAAAGGTCCGGTTTGCCAGATACGGAAGCATCCACAGGAACAGCTATATGGATTCCCCCAGGCTTCTTACAAAAACCCTCCAGCTGGAAAAAGAGCCGTCAATATTTTTTGCCGGGCAGATTACAGGGGTTGAGGGTTACTGCGAATCGGCGGCAAGCGGCATTATAGCGGGTATTAACGCGTGGAGGTTTTCGCGCGGACTTTCTACTCTTCCGCTGCCTCCGGAAACCATGACAGGCGCGCTCATAAATTACATAACCGGCCCGGAGCGCACGGATTTTCAGCCGATGAACGCAAACTTCGGGCTAATTAAAGAGAGCGGCGACAGAACGCTTTGCGTTACAAGGGCGCTTAAGAGCATTGAAGAATGGAAGAATAAAACCCTTGAAAGTTTTGGAGGTATCTGATAGTTTTATGGCAATGGACAAAAGAAAGCAGATGCTCGTAAGCGCCCTTAATGATAAGGACGGAACCGTAAGGAGCGCCGCCGCCGAGGCCCTTGAGAGGCTTGAGATAAGGGCAAAGACGCCTTATCTTGAAAAACTCATAGAAACCGGAGAAAAGATTGAAAAACTCCGGGCGGTCTACGCGCTTTCAACCCTGCGGGGAGCCGGGACTCTGAGGATTATAGTAAAGGCGCTTAAAGACCCGGTAGAGGACGTCCGGGCCGCGGCAGTGAGGGTTCTGGGGAATATAGGGGATAAGGCGGTGCTTTCCGACATTGTTGATAGGCTTAAAGACCCGTCTGCGGTTGTCGCAAGGGTCGCGGTGGAGGCGCTTGGAAATTTCCGCGACCCGCAGCTTCTTCCTCCCCTTATACAGATGCTTAAGAATAAAGACGCCGGGGTGATTGAGAACGCGCTTGGCGTTATCGCCGGGATGGGTGATAAAAGGGCGGAGGATGCCATGATGTATTTTGCCGTCAAGGGAAATCCCGCAATGAGGGTCGCCGCCATGAAAGCGCTCGGGATGATGGAGTAGGGGTTGGAAGACGGCGGTTTTGGCGGCTGAGGGGAGATGGACTCAATCAAGGGGGTTTGGCGACTTCGCCAACCCCCCTTTTTATTTGATTATCCCAATATTCTGGGATAAAATATCTAATAAAAATGCGGGTATTACTCTTACTGTGGTTGAAGGGAGGAGAGGGTGAAAATCAAACTCTCAAGACATGTAAGAAATAACATGCGTTTATATGGCATACTTGAGGAAGAAATATTAGAATCCATCCAAAAACCGGACCATCGTGAGAAAGAAGGCGGCAGGATAATCGTCTTGAAAAGTTTTCACGGCCGGTTCTCGGGCTTTCCGCTTAAAGTTGTATGCGGGAAGGGAGGCAGCGAATTTTTCATTATAACTGCTTATCCATTAAAAAAGTCATGCAGGGGGAAGACATGAAAGTTCAATACGATAAAGAGGCAGACGTTGCGTATATACAGTTGTCCTTGAAACATCCTGAAGGTGCTGTAGAAATTAACGAAGGGGTGATACTCCATACTACAGAGAAAAACGAGATCGTCGGGATTGAAATCCTTGACGCGAGCAAAAGGTTTCCTGTCCGGAACCTTTACAAGCTGGAGGTGGCGGTGTAAGACGATATGCAAATAGCCACCTGCCTTTTTAAATGAAGCCGCTCAAGGGCAGTCTTTAGAAGAAAGACACAAAGAAGTTCATTGAAAATGCCTGTCCTGAATTTGTTTCAGGAACGGCTCAAAACGGTATATTTCAACGCAACCTGATTTTGTTACTTTTGAGTGAGAGGGAAAAAAAGGGGGCAGATTTATTTTTCCGCATGGCACTCTATGACTTCCCCGAAAACTATCCGGACATGCCTGCCTGTGCCGCATGCCTGTGCGTTGCACGCAGACAGGGAGTCACGGCAGACAGGCCTGCCTCGGTACTTATACATCCTTACAAGCAGATGAATTGTTTTGGTTTTTTGAGTTATTGATTGCTGCATTAAAAATGTCCGCCTCTTACAACGGCCTCGGCTGCTCAAATCCCCCCCCTTTCCTAAAGGGGGATAAGAGGGGGATTAATGTATTTCAGGATCGACTGAGGGGAGATTAGTTTTACAGGCTTCGACAGTTTTCCATCAAGATTGGCGAGCCGGATATGTATTATCCGCTCACCTCTTTTGCAAACAAAGCCCCGAGATCCATGTTCCTTGAAAGCGGGTCAACCGTTCCGACGATTGAGAGCGCCTCAAATTCCTTTTGCGAAAGGTCGACGACAGGGGGTTTATCGAGCATATTGCCGTTTGCGTCGAAAAGGACCTTTACGACCGGGCGCTCGCTCGCGGTTGTGTTTGCCTTTGTCACCACTCCCACCTCGTTTGTGGAAAGCCGGACCATCGTCCCCACCGGATAGATGCCTATCATATCCTCAAAGGCCTGGATTGTTCCCGGGTCAAAGTGCTTGCCGCTCAAGTCCCTTAAAATTTTTATCGCCTCAACCGGCGAGTATGCCTTCTGGTAGACCCTGAGGGTGGTGAGGGCGTCGTAGGCGTCCGCAACGCTTATAATAAGGCTCAAGGGGTGGAGGGCCAGTTCCTGACCTACGGCCGGATAGCCGGAGTGGTCGTATCTTACATGGTGCTCGAAGACTATGGTTGAGACCTTGCTGTCTACGCCGTCCATCCTTTTGGTTATCTCGCAGCCGTGAACCGGATGCTGTTTTACCTTCTCCCACTCCTCCGCGCTCAGGTTCCCGGGCTTTCTTATGATGTTTTCCGAAACGCCGGTTTTCCCTATATCGTGCAGGAGCGCGGCCACCCCTATTATATGAAGGTCTTTTTCGTCGTGGTTCATCGCCCTTCCGAGCGATATCCCGAATATCGCCACGTTAACGGAATGGTTATAGAGGTACTCGTCGTAGCTTTTTATCATGGCAAGCCCCATCATCGCGTTTGAGTCCGTAAATATCATGTCCGTCATATCGGTGGCGACATTTTTAACTTCCTTGGACGAGGGGATCTTCCCCATCCTTATCTCGTTCATTGCGTTCTTTACCGACTGGACGGCGTCGCTGTGGACCTCAAGGAAACTCTTTTTTTCTTTGGGCAGGAGTTTAAGGTCTATATGCAAAATCCCTCTTTTTTTGAGTTCCTTTTCCAGTTCCTCCGGCTCTACGGGCACTTCCTGGGTGAGTATATCCAGAAGCGACCCCAGTTCCTGCCTGGTTACGCTCCGTTTGAAAACGATCGCGCCAACGCCGTTTTTCTTCAGATGCGCGATGACATCCGGGTACTGTTCATGAGAGGTCGCAACCGGGGCGTCCTCTATTATGAGCGTATCATCCACTATACCCACTATGAGCCTGTCATTTTCCTCTTCCAGGTATTTAAGCACGACTTCCTGAAATTTCCCCAGGGGCGCCGCCACGGAAGGGTGCCCGGCCGGGTATAGTTTCTTGCTGGTTAAAGTCGCGTTAAGGGTTCTGAGTATCTGTTCTGTCGAGTCCTGCATCATCTTCGGAACCGCTCCCTTCTAACACCCTTTTACAGGTATTGTAAAGTGTGCCGCTTGAATCCTTATATACCTCTTCTACGGCCTTGATTGCCTCTCTTCCACCAATCTTTCCGAGAGAGGATACCGCGAGTGTTCGCAGTTCCTCGTGGGCGTCCTTGCCGAACCACACCTTCTTGGAAAGAAGTTTTGTGAGATAAGGCACGGCCCTCTTGTCACCTATTATGCCGAGCGCCTTTATGGCCTCCTTTTTCATCTGGAAGTTATCGGTGAAGGCCTCCCTTCTGAGCGAAAGTTCGCCGAGGGCGCTTATCGCGGACGCCTCCTTGAGCATCCCCATCGAGATTATAGCCTGGCCGGCAAGACTCCTGTCGCCTCCTCTTATTGCCGATAAAAGTATCTGGGATGTTTTTGTGGAGGGGATTCTGCCAAGGCTTTTAAGCACCTCTTTCTTAACCCTTACGTCCGTGTGCTGGTATGTCCCTTCAAGGGGCTCAAGGGATTCCTCCCCCCCGAGCTCTCCAAGGATCGTTACCATCTGTCTGGTTACATACCATCGTGAATCCGCCAGCCTTTCCACCACCATCGGCCTGATTTTTTCGCCGATGCGTATAAGGGTGTTGAAGATGTAGCGTCTCGCATTTGCCTGCGGGGTTTCAATAAGGGTGTCCAGAAGCAGGTCTATAACCTCGTCGTTTGCCTTTAAAAGCAACATCTGGAACTTTGCCCGTTCCGGCTCATCTTTGCCCGATACCCTCTTTATAAGGTATAAGAGCGTATCGGTGGTTAAAAAGTGAAGAAGGCAGTCTTGCGCCTTGCCCCTTATTTCTTCCGACGGGGCGTATTTTGGAAGGCTGTGTTTTAGAAAGACAAAAAGCACCGGCACTATCTCGTCAAAATGTCTTTTGCCGATAAGCGCATCCGTTTCCTCCATGATTCTGACTGTAAGGTCGTTGTACTTGAGATAGTCGGTCTCTTTGTTCACGCGCGAAAGGAGGCTCAAGAGGCTTTCCTTTTCCTCAGGCTGGTTTTTTTGTTTCTGTTCCTGCTTCAGCCTCGCGCCCTCCTCCATTTCCCCCGCCTCCTGGGTATGCTCCATTTTCTTTGCGGCAACCCTCTGGTCTTCTTTTTTCAGTTCGCTTCTAAGGTCTTCCAGTTCCTCGTAGCTCATCTCGTTCAGGAGTATGCCGGTGGCGCCTTTTGCCGCGAGAACCTTTTCCACCCCTCCCTTATCGAATATATCCCTGGGCTCGATATTAAGGATCTCTAAAAACGCATTGATATCGGCAGGCTGTATTGACGGCAAAAACCTTACGGCCTTTACCTTTCTTAAGAAAAGTTGCCTTGCGAGCAGAACCGTTGGCTGAAGGTTGGCGCCGATGGGTGTTTTTCCGTCGTATATGCCTTTGTTATCAACCTTCCATTTTATCTCGCCTAATTTCGCCGTTGATTCTTTAAGAACCGAGCAGAGGCCTTCCAGGACTTCGGCCAGCCTTGGATGCCACCTTGGATAGAAATTAAGCGCCTTGACAGCCTTGTTCAGTTCAATTAGTATGTTTGTATATTCTTGGCTCATTATTTTTGGCTAAGTCTGTATAACTTTTATACCTTTTTTTATCTTAACAAAATGCCTTCTTTTGTCAAATAGAAACCATAATGGCAAGGGTAAAAACCATATATGTCTGCCAGGAGTGCGGCCATACATCCCCCAAGTGGCTCGGCAGATGCCCTGATTGTGATAAGTGGAATACAATCGTGGAGGAAAGGGAGAGCGGCACAGGGAAGGGTTTTTTTCAATTGAATCCCCAGGCCTCCCCTCTTTCCATATCCGGCGTGGGCAGTATAGCGGAAAAAAGGGTTCAAACCGGCGTGGAAGAACTGGACAGGGTGCTGGGGGGAGGAATGGTCCCGGGGGCATGCGTCCTTGTAGGGGGTGACCCGGGGATAGGCAAATCCACGCTTCTTTTGCAGGCAATGGGAGGGCTTGCAAAAAACGGGCATAATGTGCTTTATGTCTCAGGCGAGGAATCAATGAGCCAGATAAGGCTAAGGGGGGAGAGGCTCGGCGCGGTCGGAAGCGGTAATCTCTTCGTATGGTCGGAGACATCGGTTGAAAGGATTATAGATGCCGTAAGAGAGACAAAACCGGAGGTTCTGGTTGTGGACTCCATCCAGACCATGCACACAGAGGAGATTGAGTCTTCCCCCGGAAGCGTAAGCCAGTTAAGAGAGGCAAGCCTTAAACTCATAACGCTTGCAAAATCAATGGAAATGCCGGTTTTTCTTATAGGCCATGTAACAAAGGACGGCGCTATCGCGGGTCCGCGCGTCCTTGAGCACATGGTGGATACGGTTTTGTATTTTGAGGGGAGAACAGGTTATATCTACAGGATACTTCGCGCCGTCAAAAACCGTTTCGGGTCGGTCATGGAGATAGGGGTCTTTGAGATGAAAGACAGCGGCCTTTCCGAGGTAAGAAACCCCTCCGAGGTGTTTTTACAGGAGAGGCCGGACGGCGCCTCAGGCTCATGCGTTATGGCAAGTCTTGAGGGGACGAGGGTGGTTCTGGTTGAGGTGCAGGCGCTTGTGTCCAAGGCTTTTTTCGGGGTGCCCAGAAGGACGGTTGTCGGAGTGGATTACAACAAGGTGATTTTACTTATTGCCGTCCTTGAAAAAAAGGCGAATCTTTCGCTTTCAGACCACGATATCTTTGTAAAGGTTGCGGGCGGCATAAGGATAGAGGAGCCTGCGGTTGATCTTGCGATAGCGGCCTCCCTTATATCCAATCATCTTGAAAAACCCATTGACCAGAAAACATTTGTATTCGGGGAGGTAGGGCTTGCGGGCGAGGTGAGGGCGATAACCCAGGCCGGGCATAGGATAAAAGAGGGTCAGAAACTGGGGTTTAAAAAGTGCGTAATGCCAAAAGACAATTTAAAGGGGCTTGCCCCGGTAAGCGGCGTGGAATATATAGGGGTTGCTACCGTTAAAGAGGCAATCGGCGCGCTTTTTGACTGATATTTCCTTTTTTAGACGCATGGGGCAAACCAGTGCGTTTCTTTGTCGAATTAACGATTTCAGGAGGCGGGTGGTGGCACGGGCACACAGTGAATCAATATGCGGGATATGCAGATGCAAAATAAAGGACAACACCCTTTTTACAAGCCTTTCCGATGCTGAACTGGACCTTTTTAAGGACGTTGTCACGACCTCCTTTCACAGGAAAAGGGAGGTCGTATTCATGGAGGGCGATGAGTGCGGGGGGCTTTACATAATCAGGGTCGGAAGGGTAAAGCTTGTAAGGACTTCAAAGGGGGGGAAAGAGCAGATAATAAAGATAGGCGGGCCCGGGGACCTATTGGGGCTTGAGGTCTTCTACGAAGGCAAATCATATGAAAACAGCGCGATAGCGATGGAAGACGCGGATCTGTGTTACGTCAGAAAGAGCGATTTTTTCGGTTTGCTCGAAAAAAAACCGGAAATTGCCAGGAAGCTCATTACCTCGCTCGGAAAAGAACTGCACCATGCCTACGAGAAGATAGGGCACCTTGGGCTTATGAACGCAAAGGAGAAACTCGCGCATCTCCTTTATACCCTGGCCGGCGAATACGGGGTTCCCCACAATAAAGGCGTAAGGCTCTATCTGAAGATGTCGCGCCTTGAGATCGCGGGGCTTCTCGGCATAACGCAGGAGACGTCCATAAGGCTGCTTAAGGGTTTCAAGGAGGAAGGGATACTGGATATAAAGAGAAAGGAGATAAGCATAACGTCAATGGAGAGGCTCGCAGAGATTGGAGGGATTCTGTGAGCGCTTCGCCGTAACCGATAGGAAACCGTCCGTGCCGGTTTTGGAAACGCCTGCGCCAGTACAAGTTAATTATGACATTTTCCATCCGCACAAAACTCACCTTCTGGTATGTATTTCTTCTTACGGTAAGCCTTCTTTCCTTCGGGGTGAGTTTTTTTTACGCCCTCTCAAAGGTGTACATGAACCGGATAGACGAGCAGATCCATTCGGTGGCGACGTTGATGGCCCACACGATAGTAAGGCCCCCCGCAGAGATCCGGCTCCCCAAGAACTTTGACATAATATTCGAAAGATTTTTCGGAATCAGGACGCGGGGAAACTACATCCAGGTCTTGAATTCCAGGGGCAATGTAATCGCGCGCAGTTCCACCCTGGAGGAGTTTGAGCTTCCCGTATCCGCAAAGGCATACGTAACGGCCGTTGAGGGCCATACCACCTACGAGGTTGTAAAGCCCTTCGGCATCTACCCCGTAAGGGTTGTGAGCGTGCCTGTTATTTCAAAGGAAGCCGGGCTTGTTGCGATAGTGCAGGTGGGGGCATCCCTTGAGGGGGTGGAGGAGATATTCCACTACATGGCGTATTTTTTCGGCGTCGGCATCTTTGCCTCGGCGGTAAGCGCCAGCGCGGTCGGATATTTTCTTGCCCGCAAGGCCCTCAAACCCGTCGATGCGATAACTAAAACGGCAAGAAGGATAGGCGCCGAGAATCTTAACGAAAGGCTCAATATAAAGGGGCCCGACGACGAGATAGGGAGGCTTGTCTCAACTTTCAATGAAATGATAGCGCGGCTTGAAAGGTCTTTCAGGCAGGTAAAACAGTTCACGGAGGACGCCTCCCATGAGCTTAAAACCCCCCTGACCGTAATGAGGGGCGAGATTGAAGTCGCGTTGAGGGGTACCGCTTCGGAGGAGGAATACAAAGAGGTGCTGGTTTCCACCCTTGAGGAGATTGACAGGATGAGCCATATAGTAAAGAATCTCCTGACGCTTGCGAGGGCCGATGTGGACAGGGAAGGCGCCGTAAAAAGATACGTAAGGTTTGACGAGGTATTGACACAGGCATTTGAGCAATTCAGGAAGGTTGCCGTTGCAAAGGGGGTGGGACTTGACATAACAAAAAGCGCCCCGGTATGCCTTCGGGCAGACCCCTTGAGGCTCGGGCAGGTTGTCTACAATCTGATAGACAACGCCGTCAAATACACGCCGAAAGGGGGAAGGGTTGAAATAAGCCTTGAAGAGGAGAGAAGTTCGGCTATACTTAAAGTTAAAGATACTGGGATTGGCATAGCCCCTGAGGATCTGCCGTATATATTCGACCGTTTTTACCGTGTTGACAAATCAAGGGGAAGAGACGGCGGAGGGGTCGGGCTCGGCCTGAGCATCTGCAAAGAGATAGTGGAGTCAATGGGAGGAACCATCGGGGCGGAAAGCGCATTTACAAGGGGAACAACATTTACCGTAAGATTCCCCCTTGCCCTAAAAGATAAAAACGGAGAGGCCGGATGAAGGTTGGCATACTTACAGGAGGGGGCGACTGCCCGGGGCTCAATGCCGTAATACGCGCGGTTGTCAAAAGGGGCGCTCAGTTCGGATTTAAATTTGTCGGCATAAGGGACGGATGGAGCGGGCTTCTTGATATGTCCTTTTCGCCGGTGACAAAAGACATGATATCGGGGCTTCTTCCAAAAGGCGGGACAATCCTCGGGACATCCCGCACAAACCCTTTTAAAAAACCGGAGGATGCCGAAAGGCTTCTTTCAAACATTAAAAAACTGGCCCTTGACTGCATTGTATGCATCGGCGGGGACGACACACTCGGGGTTGCCCAAAAACTCTTCGAACAGGGGATGGCGACCGTTGGCATCCCGAAGACAATAGATAACGACCTTTCCGCGACGGATTTCACCTTCGGCTTTGACACCGCCGTAAGCATAGTTACCGAAGCGCTCGACAGGCTTCATACAACCACGGAGGCCCATCACAGGGTTATGGTTGTAGAGGTTATGGGAAGGCATGCCGGATGGATTGCCGTGTACGGAGGGCTTGCCGGAGGGGCCGATATGATACTTATCCCCGAAGAGCCGTTTGATGTGGAGGAGGTCTGCAGGGTGATAAGGAAAAGGAAGGACGACGGGAAAAATTTCAGCATAATAGTTGCCGCCGAGGGCGCCTATCCAAAGGAGGCGGGAGGGGTTATTACAAAGGAAAGAACCCTTGATGCCTTCGGCCACGCAAGGCTCGGCGGGGTGGGCGAGTTTCTTGCGCAGGAGGTGGAAAAAAGGACAGGCATTGAAACCAGGTATGTGGTTCTGGGGCATCTGCAGAGGGGGGGAAGCCCTACGGCATACGATAGAATACTTGCCACCAGATACGGGGTCAGGGCCGCGGAACTTATAAACGAAAAGAAATTCGGAAGGATGGTGGCGCTGCAGGGGAATAAGATTGTGGATGTTTCCCTTAAAGAGGCGACAGGCAAGGCCAAGACGGTGGACATGGAGATTTACAGGATTGCCAGCGTCTTTTTTGGATGATTCTTTTTAGCTCTTTTTTTTCAGCTTTAAAATACCCGTGCGGTTTTTCCATTGCCCATGGAACCAAAAGAGGTCTTGAGCCACGCTGAAGCGGTCTTTGAGCGGTGGAGAAAAAAGACAGGGCTTTTCCTCGGCCCCCTCGTATTCCTTATCCTTTATATAATGCCACTGCCGTCACTTTCCCCCGAGGCCCACAAACTGCTTTCGGTGCTCGCCCTTGTAATCGTCTACTGGCTGACGGAGGCAATCCCGCTTCCTGTTACAGCGCTTATAGGGGCGGTGGCCAATGTTTTTCTGGGGGTAGCTCCCGCGGATGAGGTTTTTTCCCCTTTTGCAAACCCGCTGATATTTCTTTTCATAGGAAGTTTCATACTGGCGGAGGCGATAATATATCACGGCCTGGACAGGCGTTTTTCCTTCGCGATACTCTCCTTGAAATCCCTTGAAAAAAGCCCGTTAAGGATCCTCTTCGCAATCGGGCTTATCTCGGCAAGCATTTCCATGTGGATTAGCAACACCGCCGTGGCGGCGATGATGCTCCCGATTGCCATGGGGCTTATAAGGACAATAAAGGATGCGGAGGGGGGAAGGCATTTAAGGGATACGTACTCAACCGCGGTTATGCTCATGGTGGCGTACGGCGCGTCCGTCGGCGGGATTGCAACGCCTATCGGAACCCCGCCGAATCTTATAGGCATAGGCATGATAGAAACCCTTGCCGGGGTCAAGATAACATTTCTTGAGTGGATGGGCTTTGCCCTTCCGATAACGGTTGTCATGTTTGTTTATCTTTTTTTGATGCTCGGGCGCTTTAATCTTTCCTTCGGAAAAACCGAACTCAGGGGCGTAAGGGAATATGTAAAGGAAAAAGGAGCGGAACTGGGCGGCTGGAAAAGGGGCGAGATAAATACGGCAATCTGTTTTTTTATCGCTGTAATCCTCTGGGTCTTTCCGAGCGTGGTTTCCCTTTTTACAGGAAGCGGACATGCGGTTGCGAGGTTTTTTGACGCAAGGCTTGACGCCGGGGTTGTTGCCATGTTTGCGGCAACGCTTCTTTTTGTGCTCCCCGTCTCTTTTAAAGAAAGGGAATTTACAATGACATGGGAGAGGGCCGCAAAGATAGACTGGGGCACGATACTTCTTTTTGGAGGAGGACTCAGCCTTGGGAAACTTATGTTTTCCACCGGCCTTGCCGGCAAATTCGGCCACGGCATTACAGCCCTTACCGGCGCAGAAGGGCTCTGGAGCCTTACCGCGATAGGAACGTTTTTTGCCATTGTATTGAGCGAGGCGACATCAAATACCGCCGCGGCAAGCATGGTTATCCCGATAGTGATTGCGATAGCAAAGGAGATGGGGGTGCCGGCCGTGCCGCCGGCGCTCGGGGCGTGTCTTGGAGCGAGTTTCGGATTTATGCTGCCCGTTTCAACCCCTCCGAACGCCATAGTATACGGAAGCGGTCTTGTTCCGATACTTACAATGGCAAAAAAGGGGATTATATTCGATATAGGAGGGTTTGTTATAATAATGGTCTCCCTCATGGTTCTGTGTCCTGTTTTCGGGTGGGTGTAGTATGAGGCGGTTCTTCGGATGGGCGTTTTTTCTTTCTTTCCTTCTTGTTTTTTATTCCTGTTCAAAGCCAAAAACAGATGAAGAGGTTTTAAAAGCGGTTATTATGGATGCCGCCTCTTCAGCCCGGGGGCTGGATATAAAAGGGGTTATGAAACATATATCCAGGGATTATAACGATGACAGGGGCAATAACTATAACAGCGTCAAAGGGATTCTTTTTTACGAGTTTATGAGAAGCGAGAAGTTGAGCGTTTTTGTAAGGGATGTAAAAGTAAAAGTTGAGGGGGAGAGGGCGCTTGTTGACTCCAGGGTCCTGGTCGTGAGGGGAAAGGAGATTAAAGAGATAAAAGACGTGATACCGGAGGATGCCGCCGGTTTTGTGTTCTCCATTATCTTCATAAAGGAAGGAAAGGAGTGGAAGGCGAGAAGCGTTGCATGGAGCAATGCCGGCGTTCTTTCACTTATTTAGAGGAAGCCTGCCAGAAGGACTTCCACGCGGTAAAGCGATGGCCGGGGGTTTTAAAAAAATATTTGCCGATTCCATGCTCGGAAAGCTTGCCCTCTGGATGAGGGTTATGGGTTACGACGTGGAGTATGAAAAGGCGATAGACGACGGTGAACTTGTAAGGAGGGCGCGCAAGGAAGGGCGCGTAATACTTACAAGGGACACCCTCCTTATAAAAAGAAGGTGGGCCAGGGATAATCACCTTTTCATTAAGAGCGACCATATCAGGGACCAGTTAAAGGAGGCGGTTTCTTTTTTCGGGATAAAAAAAGAGAGGTTTCTGACCAGATGCCTTCGCTGTAACGTTACCCTTGCGGATATTGAAAGGGAGTCCGTGAAGGACTCTGTCCCGCCCTATGTGTATTCAACGCAGGAAAATTTTTCAAAATGCCCTGTCTGCGGCCGCATCTACTGGGCCGGGACCCACAGGGAGAACATGGAAAAAGAGGTTGAAAGGATTGCGGGGGGGCTGAAATAAATTGGTGGAAGTAAAAAAAGGTATTACTTTTTCTGTCATTGCGAGGAGGCGTAGCCGGCGAAGCAATCTCGTCGTTATCTTTCAGGGGAAGGGTTTTTTGTTTCGGTGTGAGGACACACCGAAACACCGGGAAAAAGGCAGACTGAAAATAACTTACAAAGTTCTTTGGAATAAAAAAGGTCAGGCCGTGCAATGCAAGACCTGACCCCGGAGTATAAATTTCCCTTTTTATATCCCCATCTTTTTGGCGACCACCTCAAGTTCCTTGGGCCTGCCCTCGGCTATAATCTTCTCTTTTAACTGTTCAGGGGAGTGTTTGAATCTGTTTTCAACCCTCTTTCTGTAGACCGGCGCGCCGTTGTATGCGCAGAAAGGATAGAGGTGCCCGCTCGGGTCGGGGTAGTGGATTACGCACCTCATGACCCTTTCAACGCTGAAGTTGTAGGCGTCCATAAAGTGCATCCCCGCTATGAAAAAATTGTTGAAGCGACGGTCCTTTTCTTCCTCGCCCACCTGGTTTCTCCTTAAATTCCTCTGCTGGTATCCCTCAAGGCTCTGAAGGAATTTTTCAAAGGTAAGCCCTTTCGGGGCTTTTTCCTGTATAAAGTATTTTTTCAGCCTGTAGAGTATCTTGACCTTTGAAAGCAGGCTGAACCCCGAGGGCTTTACCTCTTTGGAGAGTTTTATAAGCTCTCTTAGAAACGGCTCCATATCAATGAACTCGCTCACCGCCTTGACGCTTCCGTCGTCGCCGATATAGAAGTAGGCGCCCTGCGAGCAGTGCGGGTGAAGGGTCAAAGTGTATCTGGCCTTGCCGCTCAAGGCCGTTGCGAGCTTTGAAAGGGGCGAGGTGCAGCCTATCGGGAACCAGTCCCTCATCGCCTTCATGTATCCGGTCTGTCTTTCGATGTCATAGGCAAGGTCAGAGAGGGTGTATCTTCTCTCGAGCCTGTGGCTCTGGTTGAACCTTCCCACGAAAGAGACCGGCTGGAACGCGATGCCGCTTATCACGTCGTTGTTTTTTACCGCGAATCTGACAATGTCGCCCACCTGGTGGTCATTGAAGCCTTTTACAAGTGTGGCGACAAGTATTACGGCAATCCTTACCTTCCTGCAGTTTTCTATGACCTGCATCTTGATGTCAATAAGAGGCCTTGAACGGGTCTTTTGATAGACATCGTCAGAAAGGCCGTCAAACTGCAGATACAGGTTGTCAACCCCGGCCTCTTTTGCGGCCCGGGCAAATTCAATATCCGCCATCTTGATCCCGTTTGTATTCACCTGTATGTAATCAAAGTCCATATCCCGCGCCTTTTTGACTATTTTCAGAAAATCCGGCCTTACCGTGGGCTCCCCGCCCGAGAACTGGACCATGTTCATCCTTACAGGTTTCTGGTTGGCAAGGTTTTCAAGCATCTTTACAACCTCTTCAAATGACGGCTCATAGAGGTATCCGGCCGCGTTGGCGTTGGCAAAACACACGGGGCATGTCATGTTGCACCTGTTTGTAAGGTCAATTATCGGGAGCCCGGAGTGGCTTGTGTGCATGTTGCAAAGTCCGCACTGGGACGGGCATACCGTGGCTTTTTTTATCGGGGGGTCCTCAATACCCTTTCCGTCGCCGAACCAGAGCTTTTCGCACCTGTAGTAAAGGTCAACATCGCCGTAGAAGATGTCCTTGAAGTCGCCGTGGTCTTTGCAGTTTTTCTTTATCCAGACCTTTCCGCCCTCCGGGTAAAGGGTGGCCTTGATGATTTCCATACATTCGGGACATATGGAATCTATCTCCTTTGGAAGGCCGAATTTGATGGGAGTGATATGTGTGCCTGAATAGGTTGTGGCGGGTGTGTCCTGAGGATTGTCCGCTGCCCTGTTAGTCCTTAACAGACGCTGAAGTATGCTCATAGTCAAACCCCCGTAAGTGTTTTTTGACTATCAATCCCGAGTAAGGCTATTTCAAGTATTCAGAATCTTTAATCAAGTTTTCTTCAATCATGGAAGATAAGGCGGCAAGTAATCCTGTCTCTTGGCATAATTTTTACCAAAACATTACCCCTCCTTTAATTAATACCAGAAACAGCGCAACTGTCAACTTAATTTTTTCCCGTAATGCCCTTTCGCACAGGTTTTTAGCGCCTTTTCACCTGGAAATGAATTTATCGGCCAACTATGGCATAGACCGCC
>Ga0209002_10000431_pt1 | contig 33695 bp, 33 predicted proteins | sample Rifsed16ft2_FD_184010 | JGI IMG/M metagenome (GOLD analysis project Ga0209002, IMG submission 184010) | Soil microbial communities from Rifle, Colorado, USA - sediment 16ft 2 (version 2) | ecosystem: Environmental > Terrestrial > Deep subsurface > Rock core/Sediment | place: Rifle, Colorado...
CGACACGCGCTGGAGTGTCTGACGACGGCCACCCGCCGTTGATTCGGTCTCCCGAGAGGGACAAATTCCGTCATGGCGCCCGTGCACACTCTCCAACGGATTCTGGGTCCTGCCGCGTCGGTCGCCGACGCGTCGGTCACCCTGCGCGATGCCGCGCTCCTCGCCTCGTCGCGGATGGACGAGCTGGCGCACCTCGCGGTGTTCGGGGACGCGGCCGAGCGGGAGTGGGCGCGCTGGGCGCTCTGGGAGCTGGGCCAGGCCGTCGGCGTGCGTCCCGCTTCGATCCACGACCTCTACATGGCCCGGGGCCGTGGCGAGATCCACGGCTTCACCGTCCCGGCGATCAACGTACGCGGGCGGGCCTACGACACGGCGCGCGCGATCTTCCGGACGGCGAACAAGCTCGAGGCCGGCGCCTTCCTGCTGGAGATCGCGCGTTCGGAGATCGCCTACACCGATCAGCGGCCTGACGAGTACGTCGCGGTGATGCTCGCGGCGGCACTGCGCGAGGGGTTCCGCGGGCCGCTCTTCATCCAGGGCGACCACTTCCAGGTGAACGCGAAGAAGTTCGCGGCCGCCGCGGCCGCCGAAGTGCAGAGCGTGAAGCAGCTGGCGCAGGAGGCGGTGGCCGCCGGTTTCTTCAACATTGACCTCGACACCTCGACGCTCGTGGACCTGAAGCACGAGACGCTCGACGCGCAGCAGCGACTCAACTTCGAGACCGGGGTCGCGCTCTCCACCTGGGCGCGGTCGCTCGAGCCGCAGGGCGTCACGATTTCGCTCGGCGGAGAGATCGGGGAGGTGGGGACGGCGAACTCGACCGTGCCCGAGCTCCGCGCCTTCATGGACGGCTACAACCGGACGCTCGCGGCGAACGCGCCGCGCACGGTCGGGCTCTCGAAGATCAGCGTGCAGAGCGGCACGTCGCACGGCGGCGTGGTGCTCGCCGACGGGGCCATCGCCGACGTGAAGCTCGACCTGAACACGCTCGAGGAACTCGGGAAGGTCGCGCGCGACGAGTACGGGCTCTCGGGGGCGGTGCAGCACGGCGCCTCCACATTGCCGGATTCGGCGTTCCACCACTTCCCGCGGACCGAGACGGCGGAGATCCACCTCGCGACCGGCTTCCAGAACATGCTGTACGACGAGTTGCCCTCCGCGCTCCGCGAGGAGATCTACGGCTGGCTGCGCACGAACGTGGCCGACGAGCGGAAGCCCGGGGACAGCGACGAGCAGTTCTACTACAAGACGCGAAAGAAGGCGCTCGGGCCCTTCAAGCGACCGCTCTGGTCGCTGCCGGAGGAGACCTCCGCCGCGCTCGCGCGCGCCTACGACAAGAAGTTCGAGTTCCTGTTCACTCAGCTCGCCGTGGGCGGCACCGCCCGCGCCGTCGAGCGATTCGTACGAGCGGCGCCGATGCACCGCGCGCCGCCGACCGGCGGGGGCGCCGGCGTGCCGGCGGCTCCCGACGACGCGGACGCGGGCGAATAGCGCCCGAAGCCCGAAGCTCACCGCGCCCAGGGCGTTGCCGTCCGCGGCGCTTCAAAGACCCCGAGGAGGAAGTGGCAATGCGCAGATTCACCATCCTGGCCGCCGTGCTCGCGCTCGTCGCGTGCGACCGGTCCAGGCCCGAGCTCGAGAAGACGCTGGCGCAGGTCCAGCAGATCTCGGCCGAGAAGGACTCCCTGCTCAAGGACGTGATGCAGACGTCGCAGTTCATCGCCGAGGTGAACAGCGAGCTGGCCAGAGTCAAGAGCCGGAACGTCGGGAAGCCGACCGTGGGGAAGGCCGGCGAGATGGAGAGCACGCTCTCACCCGCGGAGCAGCGCGAGGCGATAAAGACGAAGGTGAAGGAGATGACCGACCGGCTCAACGAGAGCGAATCGCGGCTCGCGGCCAGCCGCAAGCGCGTCGCGGACCTCACGAGCAACAACGCCGCGCTCGCGACGCAGCTCGCGGCGTACGACTCCACGATCGCGGCCTTCAGGACGATCATTGACAACCAGAAGAGCGAGATCGCCTCGCTCACCGAACAGGTGGGCGTGCTCACGGGCGAGAACGTCCAGCTCAAGGCCGAGAAGGTGCAGCTCACGACGGAGAAGACGGCGCTCTCCGCGGAAAAGGAGCAGCTCACCGTCGAGCGGAACACGGTCTACTACGTGATCGGCACGAAGGACGAGCTGCTGAAGAAGCGCCTCATCGAGCAGACGGGCGGCACGCTCGGCATCGGGAAGGCGCAGGTGCCGGCGCGCGACCTCAACCCGGCCGAGTTCACCTCGATAGACAAGACCAAGGTGATGGAGATCGCGTTTCCGGACGCGAACCGCGCGTATCGCATCATCACGCGGCAGGACGTGACGGCGCTCGAGACGGCGCCGGACAAAGGCGGCCGGATCAAGGGCGGGCTCAAGATCAGGGACGCCGAGAAGTTCTGGGCGGCCTCGAAGTTCCTGGTGCTCATTCGGTCGTGAGTCTCGGGCGGTACGCACGCGGGGTCTGGACCAAGGGAGCGGAAGACGACGCGCTCTTTCTCGCCGGCGGGGTGGCGTTCAACATCCTCCTCGCCGGCGTTCCCTTTTTCCTCCTCCTCGCCTCCGGCATCGGCTACGCGCTGAACAAGCCGGTGGAGGCGTCGTCGCGCGCGGTGACGGAGTTCGTCCAGAACCTCCTCCCCGCGACGTGGACCGGCGACGGCTCGCTCCTCGATCCGCTGCTGCACGACGTCGTACGGACGCGCGGCACGGCCGGGGTGGCGGGCGCGATCGCCTTCGTCTGGTTCTCGACACGGCTCTTCGGCTCGATGCGCAGCGTGCTCACGCGCACGATGGACGTCCCGCGCGGCCACGGGGTGGTGTGGGGGAAGCTGTTCGACGTCGGACTCACGATCGCCGCCACGGCCCTGGTCGTCGCCTGGGTCGCGGTGAGCGCGTACATCGCGCTTGCCCGCTCGAGCGGCGTCGAGCTGCTGAGCGCGATGGGGCTGCACAGCGAGCAGGTGATGCGGCCGCTCACGTACGTCGTGGGGCGCCTCGTGACCTTCGGGCTGCTCATCGCCCTCTTCTTCGCGCTCTACAAGGTGTTGCCGAACCGGAAGGTGCGCTGGCAGCAGGCCGCGATCGGCGGCGTGACGAGCGCCGTGCTGTTCGAGATCGCGCGGACGGCGTTCACGTGGGTCGTCCACCGGTGGAACCCCGCCACGCTCTACACGGGCACGCTGTCGGCGGTCGTCATCGTGGTGTTCTGGGTGTATTATGCTGCGCTGATCTTCGTCGTCGGGGGCGAAGCGTCGCAGGTGCACGAGCGGCGACGCCGTGCCCGCGAGGAGGCGGCGACGTGACGGCGCCGCGCGCACCCGTCGACCTCCGGAGTGACACGGTCACGCAGCCGTCGCCGGGGATGCGCCGCGCGATCTTCGAGGCCGAGGTCGGCGACGACGTGATGGACGGCGACCCGACGACGCGCCGGCTCGAGGCGCGCACGGCGGAGCTGCTCGGCACGGCGCGCGCGCTCTTCTTCCCCACGGGGACGATGGCGAACCAGGCCGCGGTCTGGGCGCTGTCGGTGCCGGGCACCGAGATCTTCGTGCACGAGGACTCCCACATCGCCAACTGGGAGATGGCGGGGATCGCGGCGCTCGCCGGCGTGCAGCCGCGCTTCATCCGCGGTGCCCCGCGCGTGACGCGCGAGACACTCGCGGCGGCCGTGCGCGAGCCCGCGCGCGACGCGCCGCGCGCGACGCTGCTCTGTCTCGAGAACACCCACGCCGGCTCGGGCGGCATGGTGACCCCGCTCGACGAGCAGCGCGCGCTCGCGGCCGTCGGGCGCGCAATGGGCGTGCGCGTGTTCCTCGACGGGGCGCGGCTCTGGAACGCGAGCGCCGCGACGCGCGTGCCCCTCGCGGCCTTCGCCGCGTGCGCCGACCTGACGATGGTCTCCCTCTCGAAGGGACTCGGCGCCCCCGTCGGCTCCGCCCTCGCGGGTTCGGAGGAGCTCATCGCGGCAGCGTGGGAGGCGCGCAAGCGCTTCGGCGGCGGGATGCGCCAGTCGGGCGTGCTCGCGGCGGCCGCGCTCTACGGCCTCGCACACAACCTCGAGCGCCTCGCCGAGGATCACGCGAACGCCCGGCGCTTCGCCGAGATCGTCGGCGAGGTGAAGGACGCGCGCGTGGTGCCGCCCGAGAGCAACATCGTGATGGTGGACCTCCCGGACCGCCTCGACGCGGTGTCGGTTGCCGCCGGCGCGGCGTCGCGCGGCGTACGGATCCAGGCGTGGACGTCCTCCCGCCTGCGCGCGGTGACGCATCTGGACGTAACCCGCGCGGACGTCGAGCATGCGGCTCACGTCGTGCGAGAACTGCTATCGTAGAGGCACGGCCACGCACCGATCTCCTCCCCCCGCGTTCGACCTTCGACTTCCGGCGCTCGACCCCCGACCCCCGACCCCCGACCTCCGACGACTCCCCATGGCCTCCCATCACTCACCGGCATTCCTCAAGCTCGTGGACGACGCGAAGACCCGCGTGCGCGAGGTGAGCGTCGAAGCCACACGCGCGCGCCTCGGGACGAGGCCGGCGCCGGTGCTCATTGACACGCGCGAGGAGAGCGAATGGCACGCGGGCCACGCCGCGGGCGCAGTGCACCTGGGGAAGGGGATCATCGAGCGCGACATCGAAGCGCGGGTCCCCGACAAGGACACCGAGATCATCCTCTACTGCGGGGGCGGCTTCCGCTCGGCGCTCGCCGGCGACGCGCTGCAGCAGATGGGCTACACCAACGTCTTCTCGATGGCGGGCGGGTGGCGGGCGTGGCAGGCGGCGGGCGCGCCGGTCGAACGGGGGTGAGCGATGACGCTCGACGCTGAACGCCGCATCCGCGCGAGCTTCGGCAAGCAGACCTTCATGCGCCTGCTCGGCGCGCAGATCGCGCACGTCGCGCCGGGCGAGGTGGACATCGCGCTCCCCTTCCGCCCCGACCTCGTGCAGCAGCACGGCTTCCTGCACGCGGGCGTGACCGCCGCGATCGCCGACAGCGCGTGCGGCTACGCCGCCCTCTCGCTGATGCCGGCCGACGCCGCGGTGCTGAGCGTCGAGTACAAGGTCAACATGCTCGCGCCCGCGAAGGGCGAGCGGTTCCTCGCGCGCGGTCGGGTGATCCGGTCGGGCCGCACCGTCACGGTGTGCCGCGGCGAAGTGCTCGCGTTCGACGCGCAGGGCGACGCCCGTCCGGTGCTGGAGATGCTCGGCACGATGATGACGGCGCGCGACCGGGGGATCGTGGACTGAGTCGTGATGAATCGGCGCACGAACTGAACTTGTTGGGGGACAGGGCGAGCGGTGCAACTCCAATTATGATGGCGCTTATGGTAGGTCACGCGGAAGGCGGGCGCGGGTTTCCGCCGGTCAAGTAGCCTGCATCGGGATTCTCAGGTGCGGTGCCCCCACTGCTTGCTTACGGGGATTCGGAGGTTTTGGCTTGGCCGAGTGCGCCTCGCGCCATGCCTGAACGAGAGGACCTAAGATCGTCGACACGGGCTCGCCGGGGCGTTCCCACCGGAGCCGCATCAGGTTCGCGCCGAAGCACTTCTTCATGTTGTCGCGCAGCGTTCGACCTTTGCTGTACCGCGTCCAGTGAGCGAGCTCCTTCCATGTGGTGCCGCCACGCCGGAAGAGCGCGGCGGCGTAACAACACAGTGTCAAGACGATGATCAGTTTGGGCGCCGGTGATCCCTCGCCAGCGTGTCGAATTTCCAGAGTGTCTGCACTCACGCTCAGCGCCCGCGCGGCCTGGTCAACATTGGAGATCTTGCAGCCGCATGAAAGGACGAGCGTGGCGAGCGCCGCCGCATGCGGCTTGAGGCCGCGCCGGAGCATGTGAAGTATCTCCGCAGCTGCAGACGTGCGAGATTGGTCGCAGGCCATGCCCCGGATCATTTCCGGAACGGGGTCCTTGTCAGCAAGGAGGACATCGATGTCATAGCGGCCTGCGCGAGTGACGACCTCGAGGCCCCGTGGAACGTCGAGTGTCGTCACGGCAACGATGCGTGTTGAGTTGGACGTCACGGTGCGGACGGTCGCCAGCGAGCCGAGCGCATCATCGCGCGGCATTCCGCGGAGGTCCATGACGATAAGATCAAATACCGACGCACGCGTCAACGCTAGGGCGTCGGAGTGCCGCGGCACGATGGTGATGCGCTCGTCGGTGTCGAGAGTCGGAGTCATGCGACGCAGAAACGCGCCATCCAGTGAACAGACGAGTAACTTCACCACCAAGGTCCCTCCGGTGGGAGGAAGGCGCGGCGACCGCACCGGCCGCTTCGACCGAGCGGCGTAACCGAACGTGCGGCCGTCCGTTCGCGTGGCGCAAGCGAACATAACCGCGTCGCGGGTTTTCCCTCATTGTCTAGTTCGCGGCGGAGCAATGCCCCGCAACGGGTTCGGCGATCTGGGCATCAGTTCCGGGGTTTAGGGAGCTTGCCTGGGCGCTCGTACGAGCGGAGAATGGTGTCGCGCACGACGGCATCCACGCTACCAGTCGTCGACGCCCCGCATCCCACTCATGCGGATTGCTCGCGGAGAGTTCGCCGGGGGCAATGCGGAACAGATCAACCACGCGTTCGGGAGGAGATCGGACATGTCGTTTACAAAGAAGTCATTTCCACGTTGGGTCGCCTTTGCGCTGATCTTCGCGCTCGCTCCGGGGGTTATCGCGGCCCGCCCCGCCAGCGACGGGGTGCCCTGCTTGGGCGCGGCCTTTACGTGCTCATATGGCAACGGGGGCTGCTGCTATGGTCCGTGCACGTGGAGCAGATACTGTTCGGAAGGCGATTGCACGACCTGCTGTTACGGCCCTGGGAACTGGTGCAATTCCGAGGGCTGGTGGTATGAGGACATGCTCAACAACGGACACAGCAATTGTCCAATGAGCAGGTGAACAATGATCGCGTGCGAATGAACGCGGTCGCTCAACGGTGTAGCGAAGGAGGTTGACACAGCTCGGATACTCCGAAACTTGTCTCGGATCCGGGTTTCCGAGCGATCTGGACGGCTTTTCGAACAGCACACAGCGGAAACGCATGCCGTATCCACGAGTGCTTCACCGGGCGTTCTTTTGCCATCCCCGACTGCCGGCTGGTCCTTTGCTCCATTTGCGCGCTGTGCGCGTCAGGGAGGCGACGGTTGTGCGTGCAGCGAGCGCTTGGCTTTGCGCGGCAATTGCGATGCTGTGCTCGCCACTGAGTGGAGTGCAAGCTCAGGCCCGGCCGACGAGATGGTCGCCCAGCATTATCCGCTCCTTCGGGGATCGAGCGATTCAGAGTACGGTTCGAATCGAACTCGTCGACGATGTGCTGGTAGCGGTTCAGCGCGCCGAACCGACGATCGCTTTGTTTGACATTCGTTCGGGCACCCTGCTAACTGCGTTTGGGATCAAGAACGGTAGCGCCGGGATGGCTATGCGTCCGTCAAGCATCGCCGCTCATCCTGGCGGATCGGCGTTCTGGATCTACGAGGCGACTCCGAGGCGTTGGACCTTGTTTCGGCTCGTGTCAAGTGGTCGAGCAAACAAGCGATGCGTTGCCGAGCAAGTGCATGGCTTGCCGACAGTTGACTCGGCGGGTCGTCCGATTCTGTTGGAGTCGCCAATCTGGATCGACAGCAAGACAGCGGTGATGTCCGCGATCCTCGACGGTGGAACTCTTGCAAGATGGGACGTAGGAGCGAAGACGGTTTCACCGTTTGGTCCGGATCCTGGCGGTGATGCGCGAGTTGACTATGTGAACCGAGGCATGGCGAATCGCGGTCGAGTCGCGTCGCGACCGGACGGATCGGCGTACGCGCAAGCGCTTTACTACGCGAATCAGGTGAGGATCATCTCGCGCTCAGGAGACCTTGTCGCGAAGAGCTGCATCGGAGAGTGCTTCGATCCGGTCGTCCGTTATCCTGCGCGCGATGGATTCCCCCCGTTTCACGTGTTGGATCCAGAGCAGCGTTACGGGTATCGCGACCTGGCGGTCTCGCCGTCGTACATCTTCGCCCTGTACTCGGGGAAGCTAACGTCCTTGAGTGACATTCACGGCACGGAGGTGCACGTTTTCACTTGGGGAGGAGTGCCTGTGGGAGTCATCGCTCTTCCTCGGCCGGGTAACGCAGTGGCACTCACCGGAAACGCCGACGCACTCATAGTGAGCAGGGACGGCGCAGATGCTGGATTCGATGTCTATGCTCTTCCTGACGCCCTCCACCGGACGGAGAAGTCCGGAAGTGCCGCTGTCAAACGGCCATGAGCCTCCGGAAAATCGCTGACGCGGGGCTATATGTGGCCGCGGCGGCGATGGTATACCTCGCAATCCGCACGCATGTACGGCCCGGAACTAATGCACCGCCGCCAATCCCGAACTGGAGCGAGCTCGTAACCTCTGGAACGGTCGTAGGCAGCACTGCTGCCCGTGTGGTGATCCTCGAGTTCCTCGACTATGAATGTCCCCATTGTCGGCGAATTCACGCGACGTTGGCGCGCCTCGCGGACCAGTTCCCCGACCACCTCGCCATAAGTTACAAGCAGTTCCCGCTTCCTTCGCACGACCAGGCCAACGGCGCTGCGGCAGCCGCGCTGTGCGCTGATCAGCAGGGCCGATTTCGTGAGTACCACGGTACCTTGTTACTTGGTTCGACCACTCTTCTTCGAAGCCGGTCGTGGATGAAGATCGCTCGCACGGTGAACGTACCCGACACGGCGGCGTTTCACCGATGCCTGTCGAGCGCATCGGTCCGGTTGCGCATTCGTCGCGACGTCGAGGACGGACGCAAGCTGGGTGTGGCGGGAACGCCGGCGTTCTTTATTAATGGACACCGCTTCACGTCACTCGACCCCGACAAGGACCTTCCCGGGGCGGTGCGCCAGCGGATTCGGAGCGGGAATGCGCCCTGACCGCTCGCAACGACGTATCGCATGCCTGTCCGGGCGCATGTTCGCTGCATGTGGTGTCCTCACCATCCTTGCGGCTGCGTCGGGCGACTGCCAGGCGGTTCGAGATAGCGGCGGTGTCCGAATCGTCTCTAGTGCTTCGCCGGTATGGAAAGGGGCGAGTGTGTGGCGGGTAGACGCGAAGCCGCTTGTCGAGATCGGTGGTGGTCGAGTCGAGGGCGATGATCTCGGCATCGTGAGTGCCGCAGTGATTGCTCCGCCGGGGCGGATCGTGGTCGGCGACAAGAGCGTTAAGGCAGCGCTGGTGTTCGACTTGACGGGGAACCCGATCGGGCGGTTCGGAAGGGAGGGAGCAGGTCCCGGCGACTTTCAGACCATCGGGCACATGCAACTCCTCGCGGCCGATTCGATTCTGATCGGCAACGCGGGACTCGGAGCCGATATCTGGAGCGCTTCCGGAAAGCTGCTCCAGCGCACTCGAATGCCGCTGTTCCGCTTTCCCGGTGTCATCGTGAACCCGATGCCCGTTGGACGAATGCGATCCGGGCACTTCGTAGGCATTGTATCTCTCGGGCCGTTCATGCTCCGTCCTGGCGGGGACTCCACGTTCCACTTCACGTCCGCGTTGGCCATTGTCGATCGTGGGGGAAGAGAAGTAGCGCGAGTAGGTCCGATCCCCGCTGGAGGAGATCGATGGTCAACCCTCGTAGGCGGGCTGCACGCGTCGGACGTGTTGCCATTCACATCTACCACGACGGTTCGCGTGTTTGGCGATCGCGTATATGTCGCGACCGGCCAGTCGTTTGACATTCTGCGATATGATGCCGCCGGACGACTACGGGAAATCTTCCGTCGCGATGCGCAAGCTCGCACAGTGCGCGAGAGCGAGCGCCTGGCATTCAGGAAGTGGTATGCGGCCGGCATCGAGCGACACGCGCAGACTCTTGAGGGAAGAGGGAACAAGACGTCGGCGAAGCTCACCCGTGAAATCGACCCGGTTTGGCTCAGGAAGGTGCCGTTCCCAGCAGCTTTACCTGCGATTGAGAACTTTGTCATCGACACGCGCGGGTACATCTGGGTCGACGATTATGTTTCGATCACGGACTCGGTCGCCACGTGGAGCGTCATCGACCCCACCGGCCGGTACCTTGGATCGATTGCGCGCCCTCGGGATTCCAGGACGCTCTTCGTGGGCGACACGCTGATCCTCGGGCTCACGGAGCAAGACGACGTGCAGCTCGTTCGCCTCTACCGCATTCGGCGGCCGACACCATAATACGTTGATCAGTGGGAACCTGGGCGAGCCAGTTCGGCCCAATGCGCCGACCAGAAATTCGGCTCAGGCGGGTCTCGCAGGCTAGGCCACGCCGAAAAGCGCGGCTCAATCAGACACGGCTGGCGCTGCTCTGTCCCCCGCGTGGGCCGGCCTCGTTTCGGCTCAACCGAAGTCGCTCGCCGACACCACCGCCTATCCACCCACCATGGGACTCTGAGAGGCGGCCGCCAAGTTGCCGGCTCGACGACGGGTCACTGCGGGTCTCGGGCCGAGCGGGCCGGGATCTCGCCCCAAGACCGGCATGGGCCATTCGCCGGCCAACGAAGTTGGGTGCACGCCGTGTCACGCGGCGGGCGGCGAAGACAGCTCGGACAACTGCGTAGCCACCTCGGCGGGCGCTTCAGCCGCCGTCGCCGGTCACTCAAACAGGTGGGATGACCTCGTGGCCGGCTGTGAAACCGCGCTTGCTCCGTTGAAAACCTGAGGAGAGGGCGACTGAGAATCATGCGGTTGTGCGTGAGAACGCGGAGCACGATCTCCCGCTGCTGCGAGGCCGTGCGACGGGCGCGCAGGGCGGAGCCGAGTCGTCGCTTGTGGCGACTGAACACGCTCTCGGCATGCCAGCGCTGGTGGTAGAGCGTGTGCGGAAAGCGCTGCCGCATCGCGCGGCGATAGCGTGTCGTGGGCCAGCGGCGACCCCGATTCCGCGGATTGAGCTTGATGACGGTCGTGCCAATGCCCAGTTCCTCGCGACAGAGCCGATGGTTGTGCTCGGCGTCATAGCCCGCGTCCCCCAGCACGGTGTCCAAGCGCAGGAGCGCGCTCGCCTGCCGGAGGGCCGGGGTAAAGTCCGGCGAATCCTGCGTGGGCCCGGTGCCGGTGACCGCGCCGAGGATCAGGTGCGAGCTGGTGTGGGCGACGGCCGTGAGCTTCGGCCACGCGCGGCGGCGATGCGGCGCGCGTTTCGGGACCTCCCGGCGGATGCGGTAGTAGAGGCTGACGTGCCGCGCTTCGAGCCCGGTGGCATCCACGGCCGCCACCGGCGCACGGTTCACGAGGCCTACACGCGTCGCACGCGCAACGACAGCCGTTTGGGCCCGGCGAAAGGTGCCTCCTTTTCTGCGTCGGCCAGGAGCCGACGCTCGGCGTAGCAGAGGGTCGAGTAGTGTGGGACTTTTCGCAGCGCCAGCACGCGGCGCACCTCCGTCCATTCGGCCACCAGCGCCACCACGCCGCGGTAGTCGGTCTGCAAGAACTGCCGGAGGGCGAGCGGGGCGAACAGTTCCGGCTGCGTGAAGTCCTGACGCGAGAACCGGCTCGAATAGCGCGGGAGGGCACGTCGCCCGATCGTCAGGGCTTCGCGGGCGAGCCGGACGGCCGACTTTGTCATCGCGCGCATCGCGCACCTCCGAGGACGTTTCCTCGAAGACGCAGGAACCCGCGAACCCGTAACTCAGCATTCCAACAGAGCAAGCCGTTCGCTGAACGCGGCGCGTCCGCACTAGATTGGGGCCATCACCGGAGGTCCGTATGCCCGTGTCCCGCCGCGCATTCCTCGCCACCCTTGGCGCCGGTGGCGCCGGCGTCCTCGCCGCGCCCGTCACCGCGCCGCTGATTCACGCGCGCGGCCGCGAGGCCGGCGGCCGCGTGCTCCACGCGTTCCAAGGCGTCGAGGACCGCAAGGCCGATCGGCGGCTCGCCGCCCGGCCCGGGATGATCCGCATTGACAGCAACGAGAACCCGGTCGGCCCTGGCGCGCGGGTCATCGAGGCCATCCGCCAGGGCGCCGCCGACGCCAATCGCTATCCCGTGCTCTCCGAGGATGAACTCAAGGAGACGATCGCCGGACTCCAGGGCGTGAAGAGCGAGCAGGTGATTCTCGGCTGCGGCTCCGGTGAGCTGCTGCGCTCGGCGGTGCAGGCCTTCACCGGGCCCGATCGTGCGTACGTTGCGCCGGCGCCCACGTTCGAGTCGCCGGGCGAGTTCGCGAAGTTCATCGGGACGCCGGTGAAGGGCATACCCGTGAATGCGCAGCTCTCGGCGGACCTCGGGGCGATGGCGGAGGCGGCGCGCGGCGCCGGGCTCGTGTATCTGTGCAACCCGAACAACCCCACGGCGACGGCGCACGCGAAAGCCGACATCGTCGCATTCATCGAGCAGGTGGGCCGGGTCGCTCCCCAGGCGACGGTGCTCGTGGACGAAGCGTATTTCGAGTACGTCGGCCTGCCGGGCTACGGCACGGTCATCCCGCTCGCGACGTCGAATCCGCGGGTCATCGTCGCGCGCACCTTTTCCAAGGTGTTCGGGATGGCGGGGCTTCGCATCGGCTACGCGATCGGCCAGAAGGACACCCTGGCGAAGATGATGTCGTACCAGCTCGCGTCGAACATCAGCCAGCTCTCGCTTGTCGCGGCGATCAGCGCGCTGGGAGACGCCGCTCACGTGGCGACGGAAGTGCGGCGCAATCGTGAAGTGAAGGCCTTGACGCGCAAGTTCTTCGCCGACCTGGGTTATGCGATGAGCGCGGGCGAAGCGAACTTCATGATGGTGGACATCCGGAAGGACGCAAGGGCGTTCAAGTTGGAGTGCCTGAAGAAGGGTGTGGCCGTGGGGCGCGCTTTTCCGCCGCTCACGACGCACGTGCGGCTCTCCTTCGGCACGATGGCGGAGATGAGGAAGGCGCTCGAGGTGTTCAGGACGACGCTGGCGTAGCGCCGTTCTCCGCACGCCTCACGGCTGTAAAAGACCGGTCGGCGGACGTATATTGGTAGTGCTCCAGGCCCCGGAGGGCGTGGGCCCGCCAACTCCGCCAGGGTCGAAAGGCAGCAACGGTACGTGGTGTCTCACGTTGCTTCGTCAGGCCTGGAGCACTTTCGCGGGGGCACTTCGGCGACGAATGCCCCCGCGAACGCTTCCCGCACGTCGCACGGGCACGCTCTAACGGCGCCCCACGCGCCGGACTAAATTCGACTCATGTCGCTCGCCCTCGCCCGCAAGTACCGCCCGAAGAAGTTCGCCGAGGTCGCGGTGCAGCAGCACGTGGCGACGACGCTCCGGAACGCGATCGCGCACGACCGGGTCGCCCACGCCTACCTCCTCTGCGGGCCACGGGGCACCGGGAAGACGACGCTCGCCCGCGTGCTGGCGATGGCCCTGAACTGCGAGCAGAAGCGCCAGGACCACGAGCCCTGCGGCGCGTGCGCCTCCTGCACGCGTATCTGGGCCGGTTCCGCCTCGCTCGACGTCGTGGAGATTGACGCGGCGTCGAACCGCGGCGTGGACGACGCCCGCGACCTCCGTGAGCGCGCGATGTACGCGCCCACCGGCGAGGACCGCTACAAGGTCTACATCATTGACGAAGCGCACATGCTCACGCGCGAGGCGTGGAACGCGCTCCTCAAGATCCTCGAGGAGCCGCCGCCGCGCGTCGTCTTCGTGTTCGCCACGACCGAGCCGCAGAAGATCGCGCAGTCGGCCTCGCCCGTGCTCTCGCGCGTGCAGCGCTTCGACTTGAAGCGCATCGGCCCGCACGACGTGCGCGAGCGGCTCGCGGAGGTGCTCGCGTCGGAAAAGATCGGCGTGGACGCCGACGCGCTCGGGATGCTCGCGCGCGCGGCCGACGGCTCGATGCGCGACGCCCTCTCGCTCACCGATCAGGTGCTCTCACTGGGCGCGGGCGCCCTGACGGCCGAGCGCGTGCGTGACGCCCTGGGGCTCGTGCACGAGGACGAGTATCTCGCGCTTCTCGACCTCATCGCCGAGCGTCGGGCGGGCGACGTGTTCAGCGCCGTCGGGCGGCTTGCCGACCTCGGGGTGGACTTCGGCCTTCTCCTCGCCGGGCTCGGCGACCTCCTCCGCGCGGAACTGGCGCTCGTGCTCGGCGGGGCCGTGGGCGATCTCTCGGAGCACCTGAGGGGCGAGCTCGAGCGCCGGAAGGCCCGCTTCAACGCGACCGACCTCCTCCGGATGCTCACGATGCTTGTCGAGATCGAGCCGCACTTCCGGCGGAGTGGGCAGCAGCAGCTCCTGCTGGAGACGCTGCTCGTGCGCTTCGCCCTCCTCGACCGCACCGTGGAACTCGAGGACGTGCTGCGAGGCGTTGACGGCTCGCCCGCGGGCGGTTTGCCCGCTGGCGGCTCGCCGGCTGGCGGCGGTGGCGCGCGTCGCGCGCAGGTGCCCCCGGGCGCCGGCGCGTCGCCGGCGCGGAGCGGCCCGCCTCGGGCGCTCGCGGACGCCGGGCGGGTCGCCGAACGCTCCCCGGCGCTGGAGCCGGTCGTCGCCGCGCCCGCGCTCGAGCCGGTCGTCGCCGCGCCCGCGCGGACCGTGCCGATCTCCGCGCCACCGCCTCGGCCGCTCCCGCCGGGCGCGGCCCCGTCGGCGGCCCAGGGGGGAGACGCGCGCGTGCAACCGGAGCCGGCGCTGGCGGACGAGCCGCCCCCGCCCAGGCCCAGACAGCCGCTCGACCTCAACCGCCTCGCCGAGCACTGGGACGACGTCGTCGAGGCCGTGCGCGCCGCCGGACGCGGCGTGATCGCCTCGGCGCTCGCGGAAGCGGCGCCCACCGCCGTCACGGCGAGCGGACTCGTGACCATCAGCGTCACGGGCGAGGCGCTCGCCGACGCGATCCGCGGCGGGAACGACGCGATTCTCGCCGCGCTGCGCTCGGTGTTCGACGGCCCCGAGCGCATCAGCGTCAAGGCCGCACCCGACCGTGAGGCCGGCCCCCGCCGCCTCACGGCGGAGGACGTGATGGCCACGCGCGTCGCGGAGCTGCGCCGGAGGGATCCGCAACTGCATGCCGCGATTGACGCGCTGGATCTCCGGCTGATCGAGTAGTCCGTTCGCCTTGCGGCCGGTGCCGGCCGCGTCCTAACTTTTTCCGGTTCTTTCACTTGACGCGCGGCAGCGCTTGACGTGTCGGCCATCGAGGATCTCGTCACCGAACTGTCGCGGCTCCCGACGATCGGGCGGAAGTCGGCGCTGCGACTGACGTACCACTTGCTGAAACAACCGCCCGAGCAGAGCCGCCGGCTCGCGCAGGCGCTCACGACGCTGTCCGAGCGCGTGCGTCCGTGCGAGCGGTGCTTCAACCTCACGGAGGAGCCGGTGTGCGCGATGTGCCGCGATCCGCGGCGCGACGCGGCGGTCATCTGCGTGGTGGAGGAGGCGAGCGACATCGCCGCGATCGAGCGGGCGGGAGAGTATCGCGGCGCGTATCACGTACTCGGCGGGCGGCTGTCGCCGCTGGATGGCGTGGGACCCGACGACCTCACGGCCGCCGCGCTGGTGCGGCGGGTGTCGGGCGGCGGTGTGAAGGAGGTCATCGTGGCCACGAGCCTCAAGCTCGAAGGCGAGGCCACGGCACTGTATCTTCAGGAGCAACTGGCGCCGCTCGGCGTCACGGTTTCGCGCATCGCGCGCGGCATTCCCGTCGGGGGCGACCTGGAGTACGCGGACGGCGTCACCATCGCCCAGGCGATGGCGGCGCGAAGGGAGATGAAATGACGGAGTCGGCATGGCCGTAGGCGCTGCCAGCTGGTCCTTCACCGAAGACGACTTCGGCGCGATCACGACGTCGCTCCAGAAGTTCCTCTTCGAGAGCAACGCGCGCTGCGCGCTGCTCGTGGACCGGTCGGGCCAGCTCGTGGCGACGGTGGGTGAGCAGCCGACCTTCGACCCCACGGCGTTCGCGACGCTGACCGCGGCCGACTTCAGTGCCAACGACCAGCTTGCCAAGCTCATCGGCGAGTCGGACTTCAACTCGCTCTTTCACCAGGGCGAGAAGGAGTCCATGTACCTCGCGGACGTGGCGCGCCGGGTGATCCTCGTGGTGCTCTTCGACACGCGCACGACCCTCGGGCTCGTGCGCCTCAAGATGAAGGAGACAGTGCTAGATCTCTCGAAGCTCTTCGACGAAGTGTTCTCGCGCGGCGCCACCGGCCAGGCGCAGGCACCCGGACTCCTCTCGGGCGCCGAAGACGAAATCGACAAGCTGTTCGGATAGGGGACCCAGCCATGTCGATGATCAACTACGCCTCGCGCGAGATCAACTGCAAGATCGTCTACTACGGCCCGGGCCTGGGCGGCAAGACGACGAACCTGGAGCACGTCTACGGGAAGACCAAGCCCGACACCCGCGGCAAGCTCATCTCGCTCGCCACGGAGACGGAGCGGACGCTCTTCTTCGACTTCCTCCCCGTGGACCTGGGCACGATCCGCGGCTTCAAGACGCGGTTCCATCTCTACACGGTGCCCGGCCAGGTCTACTACAACGCCTCGCGCAAGCTGATCCTGAAGGGGGTGGACGGCATCGTCTTCGTCTCCGACTCGCAGATCGAGCGGATGGAGGCGAATCAGGAGGCGATGCAGAACCTGTACGACAACATGGCCGAGTACGGGTACGACCTGACGAAGATGCCGTTCGTGATCCAGTACAACAAACGCGACTTGCCGAACGCGGCGCCGCTCACCGACCTGCAGGCGGCGCTCAATCCGGGATGGGAGGTGGCCGATGCCCCGCGCCAGCGGCTCGCGCCCGATCCCTTCCACGCCGGCGAGAACCTCGTCGAGCAGCTCCCGACCGGCGAGTGGATCGAGCACGCGACGTACTTCGAGGCCGTCGCGATCACGGGCGAAGGCGTCTTCGAGACGCTCAAGGCGGTCAGCAAGCTGGTGCTCAAGACGCTGGCCTGACGCGAGGGGACTCGGACGGCGTGAACCTCCCGAACTGGCTGACCGTCGGCCGCGTCGCGTTCACGCCGCTGCTCGTCTGGCTCCCGCTGCAGGAGGACCCGGGGTACCGCCTGGCGGCGTTCGTGCTCTACCTCCTCGTCGCGGTCACCGACTACTACGACGGGATGCTCGCGCGGACGCGCGGCCTGGTGACCGACCTCGGCAAGCTGCTCGACCCGCTGGCCGACAAGCTCCTCCTGCTCGGTACCTTCGTGCCGATGTTCTACCTGCAGGCGCCGGCCGGCGATTGGCTCTTTCGCCTGCTGGCGGACCTCGTGCCGCAGCGTGACGTGACGGCGCACCTCCCGTTCGTGATTTCCTTCGCGGGTGCCGACTGGCGCGTGCCCTTCCCCTGGTGGGTGGCGCTCGTCGTGCTCGCCCGCGAGCTGGCGATGACGGTGATGCGGCAGCTCGCGGCGCGCCGCGGCGTCGTGATCGCCGCGAGCGGGCTGGGAAAGCTGAAGACGACGTTCCAGCTCATCTGGATCGGTGCCGCCTACTTCTGGTTCTTCGTGGCCACCGTGGATGCCGCCGACACCCGCGACACGAAGGGGTGGGACTTCTTCAGCAACGCGACGGGCGTCGTCGGCGCGCTGGCGATGACGGCCAGCGTCGTCCTGACGCTCTGGTCGCTCGTGCTCTATCTCAGGCGCTTCGGTGGGGTGCTGGTGCGCACGCCGGCGTGAACGTCGAGGTCGTGACGATCGGCGACGAGCTGCTGCTCGGCTTCACCGTGGACACGAACGCCGCGCATCTCGCGCGCGAGCTGGCCGGCGCCGGCATCGCGGTCGTGCGGCGCGCGACCGTGGGCGACGACGCCGGGGCGATCGCCGCCGCCGTGGGCGAAGCGCTCGAGCGCACGGGCGCCGTGATCACAACGGGCGGTCTTGGCCCTACGGCGGACGACCGGACGAAGCCCGCGATCGCGGGGCTCTTCGGCCGCGCCCTGCGTCTCGACGAGTCCGTTCTCGACGATCTGCGCCGGCGCTGGAAGGCGCGCGGCTGGCACGGCGAGCTGCCCGCCGCGAATCGCCAGCAGGCGATGGTGCCCGAAGGCGCGACCCTCCTCCCCAACCGCCACGGCTCGGCGCCGGGCATCTGGCTCGCGGACACGCGCGGGGAGAAGGAGCGCTGGGTGGCGATGCTCCCGGGCGTGCCACGCGAAATGCGCGGGATGCTCGCCGACGAGCTGCTGCCGCGGCTCCGCGCGCGATCGGCTCCCTCGCGCGCCGGCGAGGTGCCGAGCGTCATCCAGTCGCGCGCGCTGCGCACGACGGGAATCGCGGAGTCCGCGCTCGCCGACAGGCTCGGAGACCTCGCCCAGGGCCCGCCGGGACTCCCGCTGGCGTACCTGCCGGGATGGGAAGGCGTGGACCTGCGCCTCACCGCACGCGGGCTCCCGGCGGACGCGGCCGGCCGGGCCCTCGACGCCGGCGCCGCCGCGCTTCGCCGGGCGCTGGGCGGATACGTGTACGGAGAGGACGGCGCGGACCTCGCCGGGGTCGTGCTGGACCTTCTCCGCCGCCGCTCGATGAGGATCGCCCTCGCGGAGAGCTGCACGGGCGGCATGCTGGGCGCCCGCCTCACCGCGATACCGGGCGCGAGCGACGTGGTGCTCGGCGGGATCATCTCGTACGCGAACGAAGTGAAGGGGTCGGAGCTGGGCGTGCGCGCCGAGACGCTCGCCACGCACGGCGCCGTGAGCGAGGAGACCGCCCGCGAGATGGCGTCTGGGGCTCGCGCCCGGCTGCACGCCGACGTCGGCGTGAGCATCACCGGCGTGGCCGGTCCGGGCGGCGGGACGCCTGAGAAGCCCGTGGGCACGGTGTGCATCGCGGTGGACGTGCGTGGAGCCGTGCAGTCGGTGCGGACCGTGCTGGTTGGCGACCGGGACGAGATTCGCCGACGGAGCACCCAGGCGGCGTTGAACCTCGCGCGACGGGCACTCGCCGACGCCTGATCGAAACGGCGGCGGAGGCCGCCCGTAGGGTGTTGGGCCGGCAGGCGTTCCGCCGTCCGCCTGGCGACCTGGCAGTGGGCGAGGCACGCCCGTTGCCCCACGGGGCTGTCGGCGACGAACTTTCAGCCAATGAAGAAGAAGACCCAGACCTCGCCTCCGAACGATCCGCCGCCGGCCGCCACGGACCAGGCCGAACAGGCCGCGTCCTCCGGCCAGGCGGAGTCCGCGCACGACGAGGCGTCGCCGGGGGGTGCGGTCGAGACCTCGACGGACCTCATCGCCGTTCTCGAGTCGCAGCTCGCGGCGCTCGAGGCGCAGCTGGCGCAGCAGAACGACAAGTACCTGCGTCTCGCGGCGGAGTACGACAACTTCCGCAAGCGCGCCACGCGCGACCGGCAGAAGGCGGAGCTTGACGGGATGGGACTGCTCATTCGCGGCATCCTCGACGCGCTCGACGACCTCGGCCGCTTCGCGCACGTGGAGCCCGGCTCTACCGACGCGCGCCCGCTGCAGGAGGGCGTGGAGCTGGTCGAGAAGAAGCTCCTCAAGTCGCTCGCGGGCCACGGCCTCGAGGTCGTGAATCCCTCCGGGCAGCCCTTCGACCCCGCGGTGCACGAGGCCGTGATGACCGCGCCCGCCACGCGCGAAGACGAGGACCATCTCGTCTCGCAGGTGTTTCAGGTCGGCTACGTCTTCAACGGCCAGCTCGTGCGCCCCGCGCGTGTGGTCGTGAAGCAGTGGCGCGGCCCGGAGGAGAGCGCGGGCGATGACGGCTCGCGCGACGACGCGGACGGCGACCGTTCGCGTTCGGGCGCGGGTCCCGAGGCCTGAGCGCGAGCCGCGAGCCCAGTCGTCATGGCGCAGAAAGACTTCTACGGCGTGCTCGGCGTCTCCGACAAGGCGACGCACGAGGAGATCAAGAAGCAGTATCGCCGTCTCGCCAAGCAGTATCACCCGGACCGGAACAGGAACGACGCCAAGGCGGCCGAGCGCTTCAAGGAGATCTCCGAAGCGTACCAGGTGCTCGGTGACGAGAAGAAGCGCCGGCAGTACGACGAGATGCGCCGGCTCGGCGCCTTCGACGCGTTCACGGCGCGCGGGCCGCGGGGCGGCGCGCGTCCCGGCGCCGGCGCGCCTGGCGGCGGGTTCCGGTTCGAGGACTTCGATGTCGGCGGACTCGGAGGGCTGGGCGACCTCTTCAGCTCGATGTTCGGCGGCGGCCGGGCGCAGCGCCCGACGGGTCCCGAGCCCGGGCAAAGTGTCGAGACCACGCTGGAGATCCCGTTCCGCTCGGCCGCTCTGGGCGGCAAGGTGCCGATCGAACTCGAAGTGAACGAGGAGTGCGCGACGTGCGGCGGCTCGGGGGCGGCCAGGGGCGCGAGGATCCAGGCGTGCCCCGAGTGTGGCGGGCGAGGCACGATCTCGTTCGGCCAGGGCGGCTTCGCGGTGAACCGGCCGTGCCCGATGTGCCTCGGCAAGGGCGGCGTGCCGAGCGTCCGGTGCCCCGCGTGCGGCGGCGCAGGGGAGAAGCGGAGCAAGAAGAAGGTCATCATCACCGTGCCCTCGGGCGTGGACACGGGATCGAAGATCCGGCTGAAGGGGCAGGGTGGGCGAGGACAGCGGGGCGGCCCACCCGGCGACATCGTCATCACGTTTCAGGTGAAACCCGACGCGCACTGGGAGCGCGAGGGGCTCGATCTGGTGACGCGCGCGCCGGTGAACATCGCGCAGGCCACGCTGGGCTCGAAGGTGAGCGTCGAGACCCTCGACGCGAAGCGCGTCTCGATCCGGATTCCCGCGGGAACGCCGAGTGGGAAGCGCTTTCGCGTGCGCGGTCAGGGCATCGCGAAGGACGGGAAGCGCGGCGACCTGCTCGTCGAGGTGCAGGTCACGGTGCCGGAGCGGCTCACCGCCGAGCAGCAGCGGTTGATGAAGGAGTTCGCGGAGAAGGGCGGGCTGGAGTACTGAGCAGCTATCCCGCGAGCAGGGGCAGCTCCACGCGCGCGGGCCGCGCCGCCTCGATGACCCCGCCGCCGAGCACGCGCGCTCCGTCGTAGAGCACGAGCGACTGCCCCGGCGCGATGGCCGTCACCGGCTCATCGAGCGCCAGCTCGATCTCGTCGTCCTCGACGCGCACCAGTTCCGCCGCCACGATGGGCGCGCGATGGCGGACGCGTACACCCACGCGGCCGCCCACCGTCGGCGCCGGGTCCACGAGCCAGTTCACGCCGCTCGCGACGACGCCGCGGCCCAGCAGCTCCTCGCGCGGCCCGATCACCACCGCGCGCTGCTCCGGGCGGATCTCGACGACGAACATCGGCTGGCCAAACCCGCCCGGCACGCCACGGCGCTGCCCGATGGTGTAGCGCGCGAAGCCCGCGTGCTCGCCCACCACCGTGCCGTCGCCCAGCGTGATGGGGCCCGGCGCGAGCGCCGGGGCACCCGCGCCCAGTGCGCGCCCGAGCACGCGCGCGTAGTCGCCGTCGGGCACGAAGCAGATCTCCTGGCTCTCGGGCTTCTCGGCGACGAGCGTGAGTCCCAGTTGGCGCGCCATCGCGCGCGTCCCGGCCTTCGTCATCTCACCCACGGGGAGGAGCACGCGCGAGAGCACCGCGCGGTCCACGCCCCAGAGGAAGTAGGTCTGGTCCTTGCGCTCGTCGGCGCCGCGGTGCAGCTCGCCGTTCACGACGCGGGCGTAGTGGCCGGTCGCGACGAAGTCGGCGTCAATCGCGTCGGCCTTCTTCACGAGGTCGCGGAACTTCGTGAAGGTATTGCAGCGGACGCAGGGGATGGGCGTGCGGCCGCGCGCGTACTCGGCGACGAAGTCGTCGAGCACGTCGTGGCCAAAGGCGCGCTCGAGGTTCAACACATAGTGCGGAATGCCGATGCGCTCGGCGATGCGGCGCGCGTCGTTGGCGCTGTCGAGCGAGCAGCAGGGGCGGTCGGGGACGTCGGCGCCGTCGTGGTGGAGCTTCATCGTGACGCCGACGACGTCGTAGCCCGCGCGCGCGAGGGTCGCGGCGGCCACGGAGGAATCCACGCCGCCCGACATCGCGACGAGCACGCGGGGCTTCACGGACACGGGCACGATCTCCTTCCTCCGCCGCAGTACTGCCCGCGACCGCCGGCGCTCACGCCGCCGCCAGGCCGCGCGCCTTGAGCGCGAGAGCGGGGAAGACCTCGGCCGCGCGCGCGATGCACGCGTCCGTCGTGAGCGCGCCCACGCTCATCCGGACGGCGGCGCCCGCGAGCTCGGCCTTGATGCCCATCGCCTCGAGCACGTGCGAGGGCGCGACGCTCCCGCTCTGGCACGCGGAGCCGCCGGAGCAGGCGATCCCCTGCAGGTCGAGCGCCATCAGCAGCGACTCGGTCTCGGTGCCGGGCACGGAGACGTTGAGGATGTGCGGCGCACGGCGCGCCGCACGCCCGTGGATGACCGCGTCTGGGAGCCTGGCGAGGATCGCCGCCTCGAGGCGGTCGCGGAGCGCCCCGAGGCGCGCGCACTCGCGGTCGCTCTCGGCGAGCGCGAGCTCGCACGCCGTGGCGAGGGCGACCGCGCACGCGACGTTCTCCGTCCCGGGTCGCCGGCCGCGGTCCTGCGTGCCGCCGAAGAAGAGCGGCTCGAGCGGCGTGCCGCGACGGATGTACATCGCGCCGATTCCCTTCGGCGCGCCGATCTTGTGCCCGCTGATCGCGAGGAAGTCGAACGGCGTCGCCCTGGCGTCCACTTCCACCTTGCCAAGCGCCTGCACCGCGTCGGTGTGGAACACGGCGCCCACCGACTTCGCGTGCGCCGCCAGCGCGCCGATCGGCTGGATCGCGCCCGTCTCGTTGTTCACCCACATCACGGAGCAGAGCGCGGTGTCGTCGCGGACCATCTCGCGCGCCGAGTCGAGCGACACGGTGCCGCTCGCGTCCACGCCGAGGTGCCGCTCCGCCGCGCCTTCCTTCGCCGCTTGGTGCACGGACTGGAGCACCGCCTTGTGCTCGATCGGCGACGTGACCACCGCGCGACGCCCGTTCGCCCTGAGCACGCGCCACGCGCCCAGGATCGCGAGGTTGTCGCCTTCGGTGCCACCCGACGTGAAGCAGACCTCGTCGGGGCCGGCGCCGAGGCAGTGCGCGACGCGCTCGCGCGCTTCATCGAGCGCGGTGCGCGCCTCGCGACCCCAGCGGTGCGCGCTGGACGGGTTCCCGAAGCGCGGGCCGAAAAACGGCTGCATGGCCTCGAGCACCTCGGGGCGCACCGGCGTCGTGGCGGCGTGGTCGAGATAGACGGGGGTGGGCATTGGGGTGGAAATATAGTCGGGCTGGGACGGAGGTGAGGCGCGAGGCGGCGTCTAGATGAGTTCGTCAATGGACTTCGGCCAGTCCTCCTTCAGCAGCCGCGACAGCGCGCGATCGGCCAGCAACCTGCCGCCCGTCTGGCACCGCGCGCAGTAGTTCGTCTCGTTTTCCGCGTAGCGGATGCGCTGCACCGGCGTGCCGCACACGGGACAGGGCTTGCGGAAGCGGCCGTGCACCGCCATGCCCTCGCGAAACGCGGTGACCTTCTCGGGGAAGCCGTCGCCCGTGTCGGCGCGGAGCCGCTCGATCCACTCCGTGAGCGTCGAGCGCGTGGCCTCGTAGAGTCGCCCGGCGTGCTCGTCCGTGATCCGCGACGTGAGGAGCATTGGCGACAGTCGCGCGCGGTGCAGAATCTCGTCGGAATACGCATTCCCGATGCCGCTGAAGAGCCGCGGGTCCGCGAGCGCGCGTTTGACGGTGTGATTCTCGCTCCGCAAGCGCGCGATGAACGTCGAGAGCGTGGCGTCGAGCACTTCGAGGCCGCCGCGGTCGAGCTCGCCGAGCGCGCGTTCGCCGCGTACGAGATGGAGCGACGCGCGCCGCTTCGTCCCCGCCTCCGTAAGCAGGAGCGTGCCGGAGTCGAACTCGAACGCGGCGAGCGCGAGCCGGCGATTCAACCCGGGCGTACGCTCGGACCAGCGGAGGCGGCCCGCGATCATGAGGTGAATCACGAGGAAGAGTTCCTCCTCGAGGGCGATCACAAGGCGCTTGCCGAGCCGGCGCAACCCCGTCACGCGCCGGCCGTGCGCCGCCGTGAGCGGCGGCTCGACGCTGCGCAGCACGAACGGGCTCACGATCCGCACGCACACCAGCGTCCGGCCGCGCACGCGCCGCTCGAGCGCCTCCTGGTACACGGTGATGTCGGGAAGCTCCGGCACCGTGGTACATTATCGCGCCCTCAGCCTCCGATCCAATGCACGTTCCCGGCCTGCCGAGCATCGTCTTCCTCGTCTACGTGCTGTTCCTGATGCCGTGGATGGCACTGCGGTCGAAGCAGCGCCTGCTGCCGAGTCCTGCCTCCGCGGGAGCCCCGGCGAGGCCCGCGCCCTCTCGTCCGCAGATCTTCGCGTCCACGCTCGTCGCGCTCGCTCTGCTCTTTGCCCTCTCGTGGATCACCGCGCGGGACATCGGATTCGACCCCTTTGACGTGCACGCGGTGGGCGCGCGCGAGATGCTGGCGGGCGCGGCGGTGCTGGCCTTTCACTTCATGGTGATGCTGGCGAACCGGGCGGTGCGCTCGCGGGAGGAGCGCCGCACGATGGCGGTCTACAAGCTGATGCCGCGCACCCCGGCCGAATGGGCGCTCTACGTCGTGACGGCGCTCACGGCGAGCGTCGCGGAGGAGGCCGGCTACCGCGGGGTGCTGATGTCGGTGCTCTGGTTCTCGTTCGGCAATGGCTGGCTCGCCGCGATCATCTGCGCCACGGCCTTCGCCGCGTCACACGCGCTGCAAGGATGGAAGAGCGGCGTCGCGATCTTCGCGATGGCACTCTCGATGCACGGGCTCGTCTGGTTCACCGGCACGCTTGTCGTGGCGATGGTGGTCCACGCCGTGTACGACATCGCGGCGGGGGCGATCGGCGCGCGGCGCGTGCGCCTCGCTCAGGTGGAGGGCTAGCGGACGGCCGGTCTCGAGCCTGCCGCCGGCGGCCCACCCGGCCGCGTCCGCGGTCTGCCGTCGCCCGTCTCGCTCAGAACGTGCTCACCTCGAGCGCCATCACGTCGTCCACGCGCATCGTCTCCGTCGTGTGGAACGGCTCGCCGTACCGGCACCGGATGAGCGATCCGTAGTGTGCCGCCTGGTGCCGGACGATGTCGAGGATCGGCTCGCCGTTCGGATACACCTCGCCGCCGCCCGTGGCGCCCTCGAACTGCGAGCCGTAGCACCGGATGGCCTCGAGCTTCGTCTCGAATTCCGCCGAGATGTCCACCACGAACGTCGGCTTCAGGTTGTCCTCGCGGAAGGTGATCGCGTGGAGGACCTTGTGCGGGCGATGGGGCGGCTGGGCGGGCTCCACCTTCGTGAGCCCCGCGAGGAAGCAGGCGTCGCGCACCAGCTCCGCGGTCACCCGGTGGTCGGGGTGCCGGCCCTCGCGCGCGGGCGCGATGACGATTCTCGGAGTGAGCCGGCGGATGGCGCTCACGAGCGCGCGCCGCGTCTCCGGCGTGTTCGTCACCCCGGCATCCGGCACTCCGAGGTTCTCGCGCACCGTCACGCCGAGCACCTTCGCGGCCGCCGCCGCCTCCTCGGCGCGGATCGCGGGCGTTCCGCGCGTGCCCATCTCGCCCTCGGTGAGATCGAGGATGCCGGTGCGCCGGCCCGCGCGCGCGAGCTTCGCGAGCGTGCCGCCGCAGGTGAGCTCGGCGTCGTCGCGATGGGCGAAGATGGCGAGAACGTCAACGGGTGGCATTGGACTCAAAGTTATACGGAGGCACATCTTCAACAACGAGTAGACCGTAGACGGTAGACCGTAGACGGTAGACCGTTTGCGTCTGCTCCGTCGTGCACAACGTCCACGGTGAACGGTCCACCGTCCACTCGTCCTTCCTTCGCCGAGCCAAGCCATGCACCCCGTCTCGACCCCCAATGCCCCCGCTGCGGGCGGCCACTACTCCCAGGCCATCGTCCACGCCGGCCTCGTGTACGTCGCGGGCCAGCTCCCGATCGTTCCCGGGCGCGCCGAGCACGTCGTCGGCTCGATCGAGGAGCAGACGGAACAGGTGCTCAGGAACATCGCCGCGGTGCTCGAGGCGGCCGGCAGCTCGCTCTCGCGCACGCTGCAGATGACGATCTACGTCACCGACATCTCACTCTGGAGTCGCGTCAACGCGACGTACGCACGCATCCTCGGTGATCACAAGCCGGCGCGGGCCGTCGTGCCGGTGGGCGCACTGCACTTCGGCTACCAGATCGAGGTGCAGGCGATCGGGTCTGTCGCGGGGAAAGGCGAATAAACTCGAAGGGCGACGGGAGCTGCTCCCGTCGCCCTTCGCCTGCGCGCTCTGGAGGAGGTCTAGGCCAGAGTGGCCATCGCGATCAGCGGCGTCAATGACCGCCGCCTCTGCGGCCGCGGCCCATTGCCGCGTTCTCGTCGAACTTCGTCTTGTCGGCGTCCGAAGTGAGGAGCGCCTTGAGGTCGGCGGTTTGCTTGGCGTTCGCTGCAGTCCTCTTCTCGCGGAAGTCCGGCGCCTGTGGATCGAGGGCGGCGTTCGCTTCGCGCGCCGCGGTGATGATCGCCTTCGCTTTCGCCGTCAGATCGGCATTCAGAGTGATGCCGTTGAACAATCGCGCGAATTGCGCGGAGTCCCGCGCCTCGGGGCTCATCTGCATTCTCCCGCCCATTCCCCCGCCCCCGCCGCCCTGAGCGCTGGCCACCCCGGCCACCGTCAGGACCATCACTGCTACCGCTAGCATCTTCCGCATCGTTGCTCCTCCAGAACCACCGGTGATTGGGCCGGCCGCGTCGCCGCCCTCTGTTCGGATACCTCTCAAGAGTACTACGGGTAGCCCCGTCGGAGCGTTAGGACCGGCCCCGGACTATCCCCTTCGTACCCTCGGAACCCCCGTTCGTGCCTACTCGTATCGCAGCGCCTCGATCGGATACAGCCGGGCCGCCCGCCGCGCCGGGATCACCCCGAACACGAGCCCGATCCCGACGCTCACGGCCACCGCGATCAGCGTGAGCGTCACGGGCGTTTCGCCCTGCACGTTGAGGAGCCGCGACACGCCCCGTCCGGCCGCCAGTCCGACCGCGACGCCGAAGAGGCCCCCGACACCCGTGAGCGTCGCGGCCTCGATGAGGAACTGCAGCAGAATGTCGCGGCGCGAGGCGCCGAGCGCCTTGCGCACGCCGATCTCCCGCGTGCGCGCCGTGACCGACACCATCATGATCGCCATCACGCCGATCCCGCCCACCATGAGCGCGACGGAGGCGAGCACGATCATCGTGAGGAAGAAGATGTCGGTCACCGACATGAACACATTCAGGATCTGGTCCTGGCTGATGAGGTCGAAGTTGTTCTTGTCGGCGGGCCGCAGGCGGCGCATTTCGCGCATCGTCATCGTGACCGCGTCTTCCGCGTCGGCGACCGTGACGCCCGCCCGCGGCTTGACGCAGAAGAAGAGCGCGTTGGTCTTGTCAATCCGGTAGGCGTGCCACGTGAACTCGAACGGCAGGATCGCGCCGACTTCCTGGCCCGGCGGCGAGAAGATGTTCGCGGGCTCCTGGTAGAGCCCGATCACCTGCACCGGCCGGCCGCCGATCTGGACTGTCTTGTCGAGCGGGTTCTCGCGCCCGAAGATCTGCCGTGCGTGCCGCTCCTGCAGCACCGCCACCGCGGCGCCACTCCGCAGCTCGGCCCTGGTGAACGCGCGGCCCTCCAGCAACTCGCCGCCGATGATCTGCTGAAAGCGATCGTCCGCGCCGTAGACGATCACGGCCTGCGTCCGGGTGCCGTTGTAGTCGAGCCGCGCCTGGATCTGCGACCAGATGCCGGCGTACTGGATCTGCGGGAGCTCTGCGATGCGCTCGGCCTCCTCCGCGCGCAGGTCGGGACGAATCCGGATGTGCGCCGGCAACTGGTCCGGATTGACCGGCGTGGTCTGGAAGATCTTCATCACGTAGAACGTCGTCGGGCCGGCGACGGCGATCGTGTTCAGGATCTGGTCGCGGATGCCCTGCACGATCGTCGCCATCGTCATCACGGTGGCGACGCCGATCACGACGCCGAGGATGGTCAGTCCCGAGCGCAGCTTGCTCACGCGCAGCGCGTCGAGCGCGATGGCGAGGCTCTCGCGCAGCTGATCGAGGGAGAGGAGCCGGATCACTCGGCGCGCATCGCGGTGACGGGATCGAGCCGCGCGGCCCGCCGCGCCGGGTAGACGCCGAAGATCAGGCCGACGCTCGCCCCGAGCGCGAGGGCGATCGTCACCGACCACCACGTGATCCGCGCGGGCAGCGGGGACGTGGCGGCCACCAGCTCGGCGAAGGTCCATCCTGCGAGCACGCCGATGAGCCCGCCCGCGATGGAGAGCGCGATCGCCTCAGCCAGGAACTGCCGCTGGATGTCGCGGGCCCGCGCGCCGACCGCCTTGCGGATGCCGATCTCGTGGGTGCGCTCGGTGACCGCCATCAACATGATGTTCATGATCACGATGCCGCCCACCACGACTCCGATGGCGACGACGGCCGGGATCACGCTGAAGAGCACCCGCGTGAGATTCTTCCAGAAGTCCATGAGCGCGTCGGCCGTCTCGACCGAGAAGTTGTTCTCCTGGCTGGGGCGCAGGCCGTGCGCCACTCGCATGGCCTCCTCGGCGCGCGCCATCGCGGGCGCGACGTCCGCCGCCTGACGCATCTTGATCGAAATCGAGGTGGTGGCCAGACGGCCGTAGAGCATCTCGTAGCGGGTGAGCGGCACGAGGGCGAACGCGTCGAACGATTGGCCGAGCACGCGCCCCTTCGACGCGGCCACGCCCACGATCTCGAACCGCTCGCCGCCGAGCCGCACCTCCTGGCCAATGGGGTCCACGTGCTCGAAGAGCTTCTCGGCCACCTCGTGGCCGAGCACCGCGACCGCGCGACGCTGGTGCACGTCGAGGTCGGAGAGGGGCCGGCCGCGCGCGATCCGGAAGTCCTGCACCTCCTGGTAGGGCGCCTCGATGCCGCGGATGGTGACGTCGCCGACCGTCCGGTTCCGCCACTGCACATCCGAGAGCGGCGTCGGGAAGCCGGAGGTGACGGCGATGGCCTGCGCGTCGGGAAGCGCCGAGCGCACGACCTCCGCGTCCGCCTTGCTGAGCATCGGCCGACGCGAGATGCGCTTCCACGCCTCGTCGTCGAAGAATCCGAGTTGAATCGGAATCCGGCGCACCTGGAACGCGTTGGTGCCCATCAGGGCGTCGGCGATGTTCTCCTTGACGTACGCGTTCATCCCCTGGATGACCGCCACGACCGCCACGAGGAACGCGACGGAGACGATGATGCCGAGGAGGGTGAAGAACGACCGGAGCTTGTTGGCGCGCATCTCGCCAAGCGCGGTCGCGAGAATGTCGGCCAGGCGCATGGATCGGGAAAGCTAATGCGCGCTGCGCCTACTCGTATCGCAGCGCCTCCACCGGGTCCATCCGGGCCGCCCGCGCGGCCGGCATCAGCCCGAAGGCGATGCCCGTGAGCGCGGCGGAGGCGAGCGAAAGCGCGATCGCGCTGACGGTGATGGACGCGGGGATCGGGGAGTTCGCGCGCACCACCCAGGCGAGCACCTGCCCGATCACGAGTCCGATCGCGGCGCCCAGCGTGGTCATCGTCGCCGCCTCGACGAGGAACTGCCAGAGGATGATGCCCCGCGTGGCGCCGAGCGCCTTGCGCACCCCGATTTCCCGCGTGCGCTCGGTGACGGAGATCATCATGATCGCCACGACACCCACGCCGCCCACGAGGAGGCCGACGGCCGAGAGGCCGAGGCCCACGAGGAAGATCACGCCGAAGAGCTGATTGAAGACGTCGAGCATGCGGTCCTGCGTGACGAGGGCGAAGTTGTTCGGCTGCGCGGGCCGCAGCCCGCGGTAGGAGCGCATCGCGGCCATTACCGCGTCCATCGCGACATCCTGCGGGACGTCCGCGCGCGGCTTGACCATGATGAGGAGCGAGCGCCACACGTTCAGGTGACGCCACGCCGTCATCATCGGGAGGATCGCGCGCGGCTGGTCGGGGCCGCGCCCGTCCATCGTCTTGAGGAACCCGGCCTTCGTGTGAAAGACGCCGATCACGGTGATCTTCCGGCCGTCCACGTCCACTTCCTTGCCGATCGGGTCGGAGTCGCCGAAGAGCTGGCTCTTGAGCGAGTCGTTCACGAGCATCACCATCGCCCCCGCGTCGTGCTCGGTCCTGGTGAAGGAGCGGCCCGGGGAGATGTCGGCCTGATCGGTCTGGATCCAGTCGTCGCTCTGCGCGTCGAAGCCGACCCCGCGGAGGAACTTGTCGCGGTACGCCATCGGCGCGCCGCCGAAGATCCACGCCGTGGCCGTCTGCACCTCGGGGAGCCGGCGGATCATTTCCCATTCCCCGAGCAGGATGCGCGGGTTGCGCCGGTCGGGGCAGTTCTCGTCGGTGCCGTCGCAGCCGCCCACGCTGATGCCACGGCGACGCACCTGGAACGTCATCGCGCCGAACTCGTCGAGGTCCTTCTCGAAGCTCTCGCCGATGCCGTGCACCACCGCGCCCATCACGACGACGACGAAGACGCCGACGGCGACGCCCGAGATCGTGAGCGCCGCGCGCACCTTGTTGGCGCGCATCGCGTCGAGGGCCATCCCGACGCCCTCGAACGCCATCGTGACGCGGTCGAAGATGCGCATCATTCCTGCCGGAGCGCCGCGATCGGGTCGAGGAGCGCGGCCCGGCTCGCCGGGTAGACGCCCGCGACGATGCCGACGCCCGCGCCGAGCAGGAGCCCGATCGCGATGGACCAGGGCGCCACGCTCGCCGGGAGGGGCGAGAGCGCCGCGACGATCTTGGCCGAGACGATCCCGAGCGTGATCCCGATGGCCGCGCCGACCACGCTCAGCGTCGTCGCCTCGACGAGAAACTGGGACATGATGTCGCGCCGCCGCGCGCCCAACGCCTTGCGAATGCCGATCTCGCGCGTCCGTTCGGCCACGGCCACGAGCATGATGTTCATGATGACCATCGCGCCGACGATGAGGCCGATGGCGGGGAGCGCGGAGCCGAAGATGATCATCTTCGACTTGAGGCCCTCGAAGAACTCGAGCGCCGAGTCCTCCGTCTCCAGCGCGAAGTTGTCCGGCCGCCCGGGCGGAAGGTGCCGCGCGCCCCGCAGCAGCTCGCGCGACGCCTCGATCCCCTCGAGCATGAGCTCGCGGCTCGCGGCCTGCACGACGAGCGACTGGATGTCGCCTCGCGGCTGGATCACCCGCTGGAGCGGCGAGGTCCAGGGCGCGATCGCGTAGCGGTCGAGGGAGAAGCCGAAGACGGACCCCTGCTTCTCGAGCACGCCGATCACCGTGTACGGCGTCCCGCGGATGCGGAGCTCCCGGCCGACCGGGTCGAGATCGGGGAAGAAGTGGCTCGCGACCTCGGTCCCGATGACGATGACGCGCGCGCCGGCCGTCACTTCCTGGGCGACGAACGCGCGCCCGTTCTCGACGTTCAACTGCTTGATGGTGAAGTACTCGGGCTCGGTCGTGATCGCGAAGACCTGCCGCGGCCGCGCGTACTGGGACGCCGCATAGATGGGGAAGTACTGGTTGACGATCGCCGAACGGCTCCCCGGGGGGGCCGCCGACCGCACGAGCGCGGCGTCGGCGGCGTAGATGCGCGGCCGGCGCTGGAACTCCCGCCACTGCTCGTCGGTCGTGTTGTGGTTGAAGTTCGGCCGGCGCCGGAAGTTGAACGTGTTCACGCCGAGCAGACGGCCCGCGAAGTCGTGCTCCACGTAGTCGCTCATCCCCTGCACGATCGAGAAGACCGCGACGAGGAACATCACGCCGATCATCACGCCGAGCAGCGTGAAGAAGCTCTTGAGCTTCTGCACGCGGAGGGTGTCGAGGGCGAGTCTGATCGCTTCGAGGAAGGGCAAGGGGTGAGGAGTGAGGAGTGAGGGGTGGGGTGAAGAGTGAAGGGCGAATGGTGAAGGGCGAAGGGTTTGTGAAGGGCGAGGGGTTTGCGAAGGGCGAAGGGGCTGTGAAGGGCGAAGGGTTTGCGAAGGGCGAAGGGTTTGCGAAGGGCGAAGAGGCTGTGAACTGCGAAGGTGAACCTAAGGCGAACGGTGACGGTGAACCTAAGGTGAACGGCGAAGGCGAACGGCGAAAGGCTGGTGTTGGAGTGCATAAGGTGGCGTCGCTCGCCGCCCTCTGCCTTACCCCTCACCTCTCACATTCCGTTCGCTCCTCACCATTCGCCCTTCACGCTTCACCCGACTCCTCACCCCTCACTCCTCACGCCTCACCGCTCACTCATAACGGAGCGCGTCAACCGGATCCAGCCTCGCCGCCCGCGCCGCCGGAAGCATCCCGAAGATCACCCCCGTGATCGCGCTCGCAACGAGCGCGGCGAGCACGGCGCCCGGCGGCACGGAGGCCGCGATCGGCGTGGCGTGCCGCACGACCGTCGCGACGCCCCAGCCGACGACGAGCCCGATCAGCGCGCCCGTCGCCGTCAACGTCACGGCTTCAATGAGGAACTGCCAGAGAATCGTGCCGCGCGTGGCGCCCAGCGCCTTGCGCACGCCGATCTCCCGCGTGCGCTCCGTCACGGAGATCATCATGATGGCGACCACGCCCACACCGCCGACCAGCAGCCCCACCGCCGAGAGCGCGATCATCACGAGGAAGAACATCCCGAAAATCTTGTCGTACACCTCGAAGAGCTTCTCCTGAGAGATGATGGCGAAGTTCGACTCGCGCCCCGGCCGGAGGCCGCGCATCGCGCGGAGCGTCGCGGCGACGTCGTCCATCGCCACGTCGGGGCGCGCGCCGGCGCTCGGTTTCACCGCCACGCCCATCCACTGGATGTTGGCGCCCACGTGCCGCCGCATCGAGAGGATCGGCATGACGATCTTCGGCCGATCGCCGCCGCCGGAGAGGAAGCTCGAGTTGTCCTTGTAGACGCCGATCACCTCGAACGGCCCGCCGCCGATCATGATCGTCTTGCCGATCGGATCGCTGTCGCCGAGCAGCCGTTCGCGGGCCGTCGTGTTGAGCACCGCGACCCGCGCGGCCGAGCGCGCCTCCTGATCGGTGAAGGCGCGCCCCTCGATCATCTCGGGCGCCGAGAGGAGCGCCCAGTTCCCCGTGTAGGCGTCGAGTGGGACCGAGGAGAGCGCGCGGTCGCGGTAGCGCACCGGGGCCGACCAGCCCTGCTGCGCGCCGGCCTGCGCGACCGACTCGAGCCGCTGCAGCGCCGCCAGTTCCGCGAACGTGATCGGCGGGTTGTTCAGCCACTTGCACGTATCGCCCGAGCCGTCGCACGCCTCGAACGTGATCGGAAAGCGCATGACGAAGAAGGTCGTCGGGCCCGCCGACTCGAAATCGCGCGCCACACTGTTGTTGATCCCGTGCACGGCGGCGGAGATGACCACCACCACGAAGACGCCCACGGCCACGCCCAGGATGGTGAGCGACGCCCGCACCTTGTTGGCGCGCATCGCCTCGAGGGCGATCTTGACGCCTTCGCCGAGGTTGTAGAGCCGCGTGCCGAGCGTGGTCACGGGCTACTCCTGGCGCAGGGCGGCGATCGGGTCGAGCAGCGACGCGCGGCTCGCCGGGTAGACGCCCGCGACGATCCCGACTCCGGCGCCCAGAATGACGCCGACCGCCACCGACCAGGGCGCCACCGCGGTCGGCATCGGGGTGGTCGCGCTCACGAGCGTCGCGATGCCGGCACCCAGCGCGATCCCGAACGCCGCGCCGAGCGTCGAGAGCGTCGCCGATTCGATGAGA
>Ga0209002_10000432_pt1 | contig 33670 bp, 25 predicted proteins | sample Rifsed16ft2_FD_184010 | JGI IMG/M metagenome (GOLD analysis project Ga0209002, IMG submission 184010) | Soil microbial communities from Rifle, Colorado, USA - sediment 16ft 2 (version 2) | ecosystem: Environmental > Terrestrial > Deep subsurface > Rock core/Sediment | place: Rifle, Colorado...
CTCTCTGAACCTGCGGGGCAAGCCTCAGGTCTTCCGCGACTGAAACAGATTCTCTACCAGGCGGACGACTTCGTTCACGTTAAAGGGTTTGTCAATGAAGCGGATCCCGTACGTCCTGATTTTCTCCTGAAGGTCTCCCTTTCCATGCGCGCTCATCATGATGATAGGGATGCCCGGAGACAATGTGCGAGACGCCTCAACGACTTTAAATCCATCCTCGCCGGGGAGTTTCAAATCGGTGAGAACGAGGTCAAACCTGTTTGCATGAAGAAGGGTGAGGGCCTCATTGCCGGTTCCGGCCTGGAACACCTCATGACCGGCTGCGGCGAGTGATTGGTGAAGGGACCAGAGAATAAGGGGATCATCATCGACAAGAAGTACGCGCATACTGACGGCCAAGGCGACAAAAACAATGCCAGAGGAAGGATCTGTTCTTCACTCATGAGTTATGACGGTTGCGCCTGGTTCTTCTGCGGATTAATCGGGACTTTCTGAGTCATTTCACCCAAATGGGCTAACTGAGCCCATGCTTCTTCATCCGATATCGAAGCTTGTCCCTGCTGACCTTCAAAAGCCTCGCCGCCTTTGACTGGTTGCTGTTGGATCTGCTCAGAGCATTGATGATCGCCTCTCGTTCGAGCTCGAAAAGCGAAATCGATTCCGTTGCCGGCGCTTCCGGCAGATGTCCATGACCGTGATGAAAATCCGAAGAGGGGGACACGTCCTTACGGCTTCCACCGTTTAATGAACCGAGCTGAACGTGACGAGGTTGCACGTACTCTTCATCATATAACAGGATGGCCCGCTCGAGGACGTTCTTCAGTTCGCGCACGTTGCCCGGCCAGCTATAGTGGAGAAACAATTGTCTTGTTGGCTCTGAAAGCCCCCTGAATCTCTTGTTGAATGTGACATTGTGTTGCTGCAGGAAATGTTCCGCCAACAGGATGACATCCTCGCCCCTCTGGCGCAAGGGAGGCACTTCGATTGAGGCGACGTTGAGGCGGTAGAAAAGATCTTCCCGGAACATCCCGGCGGCCAGCCGCTGCTCGAGCTGCTGATTCGTTGCGGCAATGATGCGAACGTCGACTGAGATATCAATGGAACCACCGACCCTGCGAAAGGTCTTCTCCTCGATGACTCGTAGCAACGCGACCTGGAGCGAGGGGATCATATCGCCGATCTCGTCCAGAAAGACCGTGCCGCCGTTTGACAGTTCAAAAATCCCCTTGTGTTGCGACCGTGCGTCCGTGAACGCGCCTTTTTCGTGTCCGAAGAGTTCACTTTCTATGAGATGTTCAGGGATTGCGGAACAATTGATGGCCATAAAGGGCATGTTCTTTCGGACGCCAAGGCAGTGGATCGCTCGCGCTATCAGTTCTTTTCCCGTTCCGCTTTCCCCCGTAATAAGTACGGTGGTCGTGTTGCTCTGTGAGACCTTCTTGATAAAGTCATGGACGGTCTTTATTGCGGGGGAGACCCCGACAATCTTGCTGCCCACATTCTGATCCTCCGCAAGCACAAACCGCGCCAGTTGCCTTCTCACCTTCGATTCCTCAAGTGCCTTTTGGATCAAGAGCTTCAGTTCGTCGTTGTTTACGGGCTTGGTGAGATAATCGTAGGCCCCGAGTTTCATGGCCTGGACCGCAATATCGGAACGATCATATGCCGTCAGGAGAATGACGGGGGAAGCATAGTTGATCTCCCTTAGTTGCCTGAGAACTTCTATGCCTGTTCCGTCCGGTAAACGCTGATCCAGGAGGATCAAATCCGGGTCGCGGTCCGCGGCTTGTTGGAGCGCCTCTGCGAGGGTGGTAGCTTCGAGGGTTGGATAGGATTCTTTTGCCAGTTCCTGCTTCAAGGACCAGCGGATCAACGGCTCATCGTCAACGATAAGGATGGATTCAGCCCGCATGGCTAGCCCGCCTTAGGATGGTGAATGGGGAGTGCAATACTGACAGTCGTTCCTTGGTCGGCCAAGCTTTCGACTGTTATTGATCCGTGGTGCTGTTCGACAATCTGTTTTGATACTGCGAGTCCGAGACCTGTCCCTTTGTGCTTTGTCGAATGAAAGGGCTTGAAGATCTTGTCGAGCTCGGACGGGGGTATCCCCTTCCCCGTGTCCTTTATTGCGATGTGAACCGTTTCATATCGGCCATGCACGGATCCATTGGAACACCATGTCTTGATCGTGAGGGTCCCCGCTGTACTCATCGCCTGCACCGCGTTTGCTATGATGTTCCAAAACAACTGTTGGAGCAGCTTGGGATCGACCGAAATCAACGGCAGGGCCTGATCGTACTGTCTGTCGATCTTGACTAGACTTGCCTCGGCCTTTGCTGTTGCAAGGGTGAGAGTCCGCTCGATGATATCGTTGACATTCATTGCACTGAATACGGGGGGCGTTGGCTTTGTATAACTGAGCAGGTCGTTCAACGAATCATTCATTCGTTCCATTTGAGAGATCATTTCCCTCAGGATCTCTTTTCGCGAATTCTGTTCCGGCATCTCTGCATGCAATACCTGGAGCGCGCCAAGAATCCCGGCCATGGGGTTTCGTATTTCGTGCGCAATACTGGCCGCCATTTCCCCCGCAGCGGTGAGCCGATCAGCCTGCTGGAGTTCGGTTTGGTGCAGCGTCCGAAGTCTGTCGTATGCTTCGTTCAGCTTTTGAGCGAGGTGGTTGAACGCATTGATGACACTGCCTACTTCATCATTGGCTGGCTTGCGGTCAAGCGGGGCAACATATTGCTGCTTGCCTTCCTCAAGAAGTTGGAGCTGGCTCGCTGCAGAGGAGATCTGGGTTTGCAGTCGTGACAGTGGGCGGGTGACGAAGAGAAACAAGGTGACAAAAACGACAACGCCGATGCCAAGAAATGAAATGGCAGTCATGAGAATGTTCGTTGTCCGATGTTCGTCGGCCACAGCGGCAAGATCGGCGATCGAAATCTTTACGCCGAAGAAGCCGCGTAAGCTCTCGTTGCTCGCATGGCAGCGGCCGCACGCCGGTTTCTGCTCGATAGGATTGATGACGAATTGATACAGCGTGTCGTTCTCATCACGGCTGAAAAACCTTGCGCCGGGCCAGTACGGACTATCGACGAATTCACCGATGGGGAGCGCTTTGTTCGTGTAGCTCGTGTCCGAGCTGAACGCCACTGTCCCATCGGCGCGCAATATGAAAAGCGCTGAGGCCTCCCTTGATTTGACGCCGGCTCTTAGAATATCATCGACGTGTCCCTGCTCTCCTTCGAGCATTGCGTGTTCAAGCAGGGCGATGCCGAACTCTGAGACACCGTGAGCTTTCCCCTGCACTTGACGCGTAAAGAGTTGAGATCCGGTGCTGTTTGCGAAATAAACGAAGCCGGAAGCTGCAAGAAGGACGGTTGCGGCGACGGCCATGATCATCTTGGTCGCAATGCGGAGAGAGGGTCTTGCGGAGCTATTCTTCATGCAGTGGAGCCCCAAGTCAAGTGTTGTGGAAAGGTCGCAAGTCCTGTGCCAAATCACCCAATTATCGCAATGCCCCTTTTCGTCGATTATTGGGCACCGAAATGAGAACGATTCTCGGAAATGAGAACACCGTCAGATCACCCAAATGAAAAAGGCGCCTGGAAGCGCCTTTTTTCGCCGGGAGAGATTGTTGAAATCGGCTCAATCAACCCTTTGGAACCGCGTGCTTAATCTTCGCCCATCGCTCTTTGAAGTTGAATTCCTTGTAACTGGGACTTTTTTCGTTATGGCAAGTCCTGCACCAGGTCTCAATGGCAGCCTCATCCTTGAATTCGCGCATTCCGGCTGCAACAGCCTTTGCCTTGTCCTTCATGACGGTGATGCTCTTGTAGGCAGACCCTGCCTGGTGGCAGGTCTCACATTGGACCCCATCCTTGAAATCAAACGCCTTCTCAGCCAGTTTGGCATCGTCGCCGTACCCCACGACGTGACATTGCAGGCACTCTATGGATTCGGCAGCGGGCTTGGCGAGTCCTCTCGCTTTTGCAATTTCGTTTGCTTTGGCCGTCGTCAGTGTTTGATAGGCCTTGGCGTGATCGCTGTTCTTCCAGATGTCGAATTGCTTTCCCTGCTTTTCGGAACGATGGCAAGGAGCGCACATCTTGGTTCCGACATACTTATTCTGTGCGAGGAGGTTGACGGAGGTCAACCCGAATACCGCGCCTGCCAACAGCACGAACAAAGGACGATTGCGCATTGATCTGCTCCTGTGAATTGTTTACGATGATGTCGAGTCTCCGCTTTCCTTCAAAATGGCTCTCTTATGTCGCTGTTCCCTCTCCCGGCAAATAGCTGTGAATCCGCGTCTCTACCTCCTTGCGTCCGTGAGTCCTCCCCTCTTCGATCTCCCAAATCGAAACAAGCGGGAAGAACTTTGAAAACAACATGAATCCCATCACAAAAGCGGATATGCCGCCCGCGAACAGCGCCCACTCAAGAATCGTCGGGACATAGATCCCCACGGGGAGATCCATCCTCGGATTTGCAAGCGACGGAACGACAATGATAAGCCGCTCGAGCCACATACCCACGACCACGGCGACCGAGGCGACGAAGATTCCTTTGATCGTTCTGAGCTTTTTGAAACTGAGCGTGATGACGGGGATGAGAAAATTGCAGGTCACCATCCCCCAAAAGAAGGGGGCAAAAGGACCGGTAAACTTGTACATGATAATGTGCATTTCGTGCGGTTCGGCCCCAAACACGCCCGTGAGGTACTCCGAAAAAGTGAAATAGGACCAGATAAGCGACATGATGAGCAACAACGTACTCAAGTATCGAAAGTGGATCTCCTTCAGGTAATTCTCGAGATGGTATGCTCTTCGAAATGCGATCATCACGATCATCAAAGCGGCAATCCCCGAAAAGATCGCTCCCACGACAAAGTACGGACCGAAAATGGTGCTGTGCCATCCCGGCTGAAGAGTCATGGAGAAGATGTAGGAGATGACCGTGTGAACAGAAATTGCGATGGGGATAACCATCACCATCAAAATGTTGATGGCACGATTCAGGACACGTTGTTGATGCTCCGTGCCGGTCCATCCCCATGCCATGAATGAATACAGCCATTGGAGCTTTCCGCCCCGATCGCGGATCCTGGCAATGTCGGGGATCATGGGCAAGTACAGATAAACAGTGCTTGCGGTGAAGTACGCGGTAATGCTTGTGACGTCCCACAGCAGGGGCGACTGGAGCCGGCCGGATTCGAGGAGATTCAGCATTCTGTCGGGGCGGCCGAGGTCGAGGATAGGGTGGAGGCCACCGATGGCCAGGACGATGGCGGTAATGACTTCTGCCATGCGCGTGATCGGTCTTCGCCATTCTGCTTTCGACAACCGAAGGATGGCCGAGATAAGCGTTCCCGCATGGCTGATGCCGATGAAAAACACAAAATTTACGATATAGAAACCCCATGTAACCGGTTGATTCATGCCGGTCAGGCCCAGGCCAAACCACACCTGGGTGACATACATATACAGCGCCCAAAGGAACACGATCAAGAGGATTCCGAAGGCCACATAGAATCCCTTGCCGGTCTCGTAGATGGGCCTGAACAGGGTTTCATCCCGGTCAATCGAGGGCTGCGGTTTTGTCTTCATGTAGCCGTTCTTCTGGCGAGGTAATAGACTTTTGGTTCGACTCCGAGATCCTCTCCGTATCGGAAAACCCGATAGCTGCGGGAGAGCCGTGCAGCTTTGCTGTTTCTGTTTTCAAGGTCTCCAAACACAATGGCATCGGCAGGACAACTCTCCATGCATGCGGGGACGTATTCCTCATCGCCGATGGGCCGGTCCTCGATGTCTGCTGTCTCCTTCACTTTCTGGAGCCTGTGTGAGCAGAAGGAACACTTCTCCACAACGCCCACCATTCGTCGTGAGACGTCGGGATTTCCGCCATCGTTGGATTCGCCGATCCATTTCGGCTCGTACCAATTGAAATACTTGGCGGTGAACGGACACGCAGCCATGCAGTATCTGCACCCGATGCACCGGTGATAGATCTGCGCGACAATCCCCTCCGGATTCCGATACGTCGCTCCAACAGGACAGACCACCGTGCAGGGTGGGTCGTCGCAATGGAAACACGGCTTCGGGAGGCGCTTCACGTGCGTGTTGGGAAAATCTCCTTCAAACGTGGTCACCATGTCCATCCAGAACAGAGCCCTGCCGGACTGGGCTTCTTCTGCATCGACGATCGGTACGTTGTTCTCCATCTTGCACGCGACGTTGCATGCTCCGCAACCGGTGCACCTGTCGAGATCGATCACCATTGCCCACTTCGCCATCAGTACTCCTTTGTTTATGTGGCAGGTGAGATGCGCACTTTTGTTGCCTGCAGCGCGGGCTTGCCGCTGAGCATATCATACAAATTCTTCATGATGGCGTTGGGATTTGCTCCGTGGCCCTTTGCATATCGTCCCATCGAAGTATGTCCGAGCCCGAAGGGAATGGCTATGACGTTTGGCATGATCCCTTGAGAGATCTTCGCCCTTGCCTTGAGAGTCCCTGCCGCCGATTGTACCAGGACCCACTCTCCATCCCGGACATGGAACGTTGCGGCTGTTTCCGGATTCAGTTCAACCCACGTCTCCCAATGGCGGTGAACGGAATGTCCAAACATCTCCTGCATCATGGGAAGCGACGCGCCCTGACCGTCGCGCACCTGCAAAACACGAAATGTTGTCAAATGGACGGGCATGTCCGCGTCGTAGGGAACAGGCTCATGGTGGGGGAGAAACACATTGTCCCCTCGTGCCGAAATATTCAGTTGATTCAGAATGCGTTCTGCATTTCCCGGGGAAGATCTCCTTCCTTGTTTTGCGACAAGAGAATCGATCGTCTCCTTCAACCTCTGGGAATAGAACTCAAACCTGCCCGAGGGTGTCGAAAACAGTTGATCCGTTCCTTTCTTCTTCCTGATCGGGTTCCACCAGCCCCCTTGTTTTATGAGCCGGTCCCAAAACTCATCGAACGAAGCGTATTGTCCTATCTGCCATCCGCGCTGTTGAAGATATTCGATCCACATTGTGCCGACACCTTCGGACACGATGGCCCCGGCGCCCGACCGATAAACACCCCTCAGCGTCTCCTTCAGTTCATCTTCATAGGATGCCAGGGGAAATGCCCGTGCAACGGAACCGCCAATCCTCTGCGCGAGATTGATCAAAACGTCGCCGACATGTCTTGTGTCGTACATCGGGGAAACCACCGGGTGTTGCGTCCCGACATGGGTGAATCCGACGGTTGCGACGTTGGAAACTTCATCCCAGCGCTCCATGAAATGATGATCGGGAAGGACAATATGTGCGTGTTCGCTCGTTTCATTGAGGACGCCGTCGAAGCTCACCACCATGGGTATCTTTTTGAGAGCTTCGGTGAGCTCGTTGTGACCGGTTGACTCGAAGATCGGATTACCGCCGCAAATGAACAGAATGCTGATCGGATAGGGTTTCCCGGCAAGGATGTTCTTCGCGAATGTGTCGATGGAGAATTCTGCAAGGGGGAAAGTCCCCTCATCGGTTCTGCCGATCGGAGGCCGACGCAATCCTGCGCGGGCGATTCCATCCTGGGGAACGGCCCCGGCCTTGGTAAAGGGCGGCTCATCGACAAAGAAGAGACCGCCACTCTTGTTGAAGTTTCCGAGAAGCGCGTTCAGACTGTACACGGCCATGGAAGCAAACGTCCCGTTTGTATTTTCCACGGCCCCCTGCCCGCCCATGACGAGGGCGGGCTTGGTGTTCCCCAGTTCTCTCCCCAGTTGCAGAATTGCAGAACTCGGGACCCCCGTTAGTTCCTCCACTTTTTCGGGATAGTAGTTTCCCAGAACCATGTTTTTGAAGCCAACGTGCCTTGCGCCGGATCCGTCTGTGCGATCTTCAAACCCAAATGTTTGCTGTCGGACAAAATCCTTGTCATAGAGCTCTTCGCGAATCAGCACATAAGCAAGCCCGAGGGCGAGAGCCCCGTAGGTTCCCGGCCGGATGGGGATCCATTGATCTGCATTGCCTGCGGTGAGGCTCATGCGGGATTCGATTTGCACATAACGCGTTTGCTGCTCTTCGTGATGACTATAGAGCTTTGTGTAGTAGACCGGGGAATACCCCTCTTCGAGGAAATTGGCGCCGAAACTGACAATGAGCCTGGCATTCAGCACATCATAAGCAGGAAGAGCAGAATGTCCCTGGACCAAGGCATACGCGGCGGCGTCGTTTTGTGAAGAAGAGAACTGAAAGTAGTTTGGCGAGCCATAGGCCTCCATGAAGGCGCGTATATGCCGCTTCATCAAGCGGCCTTCCGTATGACCCAGAAACGCAGCCTCATGGGATCTGCCCCGGCTTCGCAGTTCGGCCAGCCGGTTGCCGATCGTTGTGAGCGCTTCATCCCAACTTGTTGATTCCCACTTGCCCGTGCCGACGAGGCCTGTTCGTTTGAGCGGTCCCTTGATTCGATCCGGGTGATAGAGGGAGTGCAGGGCATTGAGTCCAAGAGGACAAAGGCCTCCCTTGTTGACCGGATACACAGGGTTTCCTTTGACCGAAACGGGGATGGCGTCCACCAGCCGCACGCGCAGTCCGCATCCCGAAGGACACAATCCACAAATCGTATTCTGCCAGGATTCAATCCGCGGACCGTTCTTTCCTTTTTCAAGCCATTCGTCCGGCAGGGCAATGACATCGTCAAGGCCTCCGACAAGGAGAGCGCCTGAAGCGCCGCCGAACAGCTTCAAGAAGTCGCGTCTTTTGATTTCCATCAAGATCCTGTCCTCATCTGTGACATGCGAGGCAGTCGTTTGTGACATTGTTCTCGCGATGGCACTTCATGCAGTTCTCCATCGTGAGCGGGAGGAACTGAGAGCTCGCAGGAAGGGTGAAATCACCGACATTCCCATGGCACGCAGCGCATTCAAGTTCACCCTTGGCAACATGACGGCGGTGTGAAAAATAAACGTGGTCGGGAACACGATACACTCGTTGCCACGGAATGGTCTCCGCCCGCTTTACGAATTCGAGCAGTTTCAGCTCTTCGGGGGATTGCGAAATTGGCTGTTCGGAATGGCATGTACTGCACACCTCGAGACTTGGAAGGGTGGCCGCCTGTGATGTCTGAACCGTTGAGTGGCAATCCGTGCAGTTGAGGCCTGCTGTCTCGATGTGTGCTTTGTGACTGTAGGCAATGGGTTGGGTGATGTCTGAGTTTGTTTTGGAGCCGAGGTAGAAGAGGATCACCGCACCCAGGACGACAACGACTCCAATGCGCAGAATCCACTTTGCGGGGGATGTCAGCTTGTCCATGACGGCGTCTCAGGTACGGGATTGGGCTCGCGCAACTTAGTTCTTCCCGGCCTTCCGGAGATACGTGTACAGGTCCCGCATCTCCCATGTGGTGAGCTGCGGCCATCGCTTGTTTTGAGTCAGAAGCATGTCTTCCATTTGTGCTGCATGATTCCACATGAGCTGGATCATTTTAATGGGAGAGTTTATCCCCTTGGCAGACTGAAGGTCCGGCCCTTTTCCCTGACCACCGGGTTTGTGGCAGCTGCTGCATCCTTTCTCACTGAAGAGTTCCCCTCCGCGCTGTGAGTTGCCTTCTTTGTCTTCGAAGCCGAGGAAATAGATGTACGCGATGATGTCGGCCATCTCGTTCCCGCTGAACTGCGGCCAATCAATGGATTCGCGTTTCATGTATTCGAGCATGGCCTGGCCGTGATTCCACATCGCACTGGCAACCTCGGTGACGCCCTTCTTGAGATCAATCTTGATGAGCCCTGCTTCGATGCGCTTTCGTTTTCCTTCCCCTACATGGCAATTGGAGCAGTGTTTTTGCCCGAAGAGCTCGCGTCCCCTTTTCGGATTCCCCACGGAGAGGCGCACTTCGACATTTGCGGTGCTGACTTGACGCAGGTAGGAGGCGATATCGACAATGTCCTGGCCAGTCAGTACGGGATATTTTGTTTTGCCCTTGTTTATTTGGTCAAGCATCGAGGGCCCGTGGTTCCACATTGCCTGGACCAGATAGAGCGGGGCTGAATATCGCTGAATGTTCCTGAAGTCCGGCCCTACGGTCCCACCCTGTCCACCGACGCTATGACACGAAATGCATCCCTTGGAGTTCAAAAGGCTCTTGCCGTTGGCGACACTTCCCGGCTCGCCGAGATAACGCAGGTAGTAGAGGAAGCCGAGAAGGTCCAGCATTTCAGCCTCAGTCAGCGTCGGGCGGTCCATTCTGAGCTGCCTGAATTTCCGGTTCATCTCGGGCGTGTGATTCCAGATAATGGATGCCAGCTCCAGGGCGCTTCCGAAGTACTGATCGTGACTCAGATCAGGTCCTGCCGTACCGCCGAAACCGCCCACGGCATGACAGGTGATACATTTCTTTTCCTCGAACGTGATTCTCCCGTTCAAAGGATCGGTTGGGAGTTCAAATTCCTGAGCCTGGACCAACCCTGCGAGAAGGGTCGCTGACATCGCGGCCATTGCGTGAATGCGCATATTACTTCTCCTCCCTGTTGAGTGAAAGGGAATCCTGTTTCCTGTGCAAGCCAATGAATACGTAGGTCAGAATGCTCGCGAGAGTGATGAAGACGGGAATGGCAACGATGCTTATAGCAACAGAGGCACCGGGAGCGTCGTTGAGGTCGATCGCGAGGAGAATGAGGTTGATGATCCAGAACGTGATTGTAATGACGAACACCCAGATGAGCAGAACACTGAGGAATTGAGCAATGCGGATTGCTTTGTTCGCTGCTGTATCGGGTTGGATGTCAGTCATCGGTCTCTTTGCTCCCAAGCGTCGTGCCTGGAAACGTTCAAGAACCGTGCCAATTTGACCCATATCCCGCAACTCAGCGAATTGTTAAAAATTCGTTTCAGGGTTTAAAAGAGCAGGCTTTGCAGTCCGGCGAATTCATCAAAAAAGGTCTCTCCCAAATCTGCAAATAATGTGGGGCAAACCTCTCAGGTTGGGGGTCTTTCAGAGTTGCAGCGTTGAAAACGAAGCAGCGGTTATCTGTTTTGAGCCTGTTCTTTTTCAATCCGTCGGATATAAACGAACAGGGAAACGGCGAGGATGGTAATGATGAGGGAAGCCACCAGGAGCCCCCAGCGGCGGAAGAAATATTGGTCTATTGCTTCACCGGCTTCTGCCGTGACCGTCGATGTTGCGGCGAGGCCGAGATCGGCAACTTCCTGAAATTGTTTGAGATCGAAAGAATGAACCTTGGTGCGCGTTTCGAGCCGTGCCTGACGAATTTCACGGAGTTTGAACTTCGCCTCTCCCACCTCCATTCCCTTTTGCTCGGCCTCGGAAACGAGTGAGATTGCCTCATTCTCTGCCGTAATGAGACTGTCCGCTAATGACCTCATGGTTCGGGCAACCTCGAATCCTTTGATATTCTCGTTCTCTTTGTGGCACCAGGCGCAAACAGCACCTTCCCCGACTCCCAAGAGTTCATCGGTTGCGGCAACGATCTCGTGATTGCCGTGGCATGTTTCGCATTCAGGCAACTTTCGCGAATCGAATGCCTTCTTGTGAGGGCTGGAGGAGAACAACTCGGCATTCAACGCGTGACACGTTCCGCATACTTTGGAAACAGATTCCAATCCCGGCGGGGCAGCCCCGTGGTTGCCGTGGCAATCGTTGCACGCCGGTGCCCCCAGATCCTTTTTCTCCAACAAGGCCTTGCCGTGGACGCTCTTGGCGTATTGCTCATGTTGGTCCGAGGCGATGCCGTATCCCTTCATATACGTCGCGTTGGAATGGCACTTTGAACACGTCGCGGGAAGGTTCGTTGGATAGACGCTGGATCGGACGTCTTTCGCAGAAAGGACTTCGTGACTGCCGTGGCAGCTTGCACACTCTGCCGCCTTCGGGTCTCCGCTCATGTTGCGTTTTCCGTGAACGCTGGTTCTGTATTTCTCGAGCTGATCGATGGGGAGGCCCGGGTCATAGGTCCGCATGAATGTCGCGTTGGAGTGGCACTTCGCACATGTGGCGGGAAGATTCAAGGGATGGACAGGGGATGTGCGATTGGTCTTTGTGACAATCCCGTGCGACCCGTGACATGACGTGCACTGTGCAATATGTTCTCTGCCCGAAGTGGAAAGCTTCCCGTGGACGCTTTTCTCCAAAAGCTCCATCTGATCCAAAGGAAGGGCAGATCTGTATCTCTTTACCATGACTGCCGCGTCGGAATGGCACTTTGAGCATGTGGCGGAAATACGATCGCCCTTCGGAACGCCGATATATCCCGCCTTGGCGTTCATGGCGGCGTCCATCTCTTCCTTCGAGGCATCTCCCCCGTGGCAGTCTGCGCAGGTCAATCCCTTCGCGTAGTGAATGTCTTTCTTGAACAACGCAGCGTGGCTGTCTTCCATGGCTTCATGGCAGGTGAGACACTGATCTTGTGCCATGATCGCCGTTTGCACGGAAGTCACGAGGAGGAACACGAAGCAGGAAATCCTCAAGCTATGACGCTGAGTCATGCAAGCCATCCAAGGATTGTGAAGAGGATCATGTACAGCACGACGAACAACCCGATGTAGTTGACCAAACGGTTCTGCTGGCCGGCAGCGCTCTTTCGGTCCCAGAAGGGAACGAGAGTCCATATGAGCCCGGCGAAACCAAACAGGAGGATGCCGAGTACCTCCCCGTCGACGAACAACACCTGGGCAGGAATGTACTTCAGGGATTGGAACATGAACATGAAATACCACTCCGGCTTAATGCCGCTGGGTGCCGGAGCAAAAGGATCGGCTTTCACGCCAAGCTCCCACGGAAACAGCACGGCAAGGACGGCGATGACGTTCAGCACGAGGAGCCACAGAAGAAGATCCCGGAGGAGGAAGTTGGGAAAAAACGGCATGGTCTTTTGATTCGCCGGTGAATTCTCAAAACCGATCGGCTCACTCATGCCCTGACGCTGAACCAACAGGAGATGGATTCCAAGGAAAACAACAAACAGACCGGGGAAAATGGCAACATGAAAGCCAAACATACGAGAGAGTGTCGCACCTGTAACGTCTTCACCGCCCCGCAACAGGATCATGATCGGTTTTCCGATCACAGGCACGACACCTGCGATATCCGTTCCGACTTTGGTGGCAAAGAAGGCCAATTCGTTCCAGGGGAGAAGATAGCCGCTGAAGCCGAAACCCATTCCCAAAAACAGCATGGCCATCCCGGTAAGCCACGTTATTTCCCTAGGTTTGCGATACGCCTTTGTGAAATACACGCTGAACATATGAATGATGGCGGCAAGGATGAAAAGGTTGGCGGCCCAGCTGTGGATGGAACGGATCAACCACCCGAATTCCACCTTCGACATGATAAACTGGATGCTTTCAAAAGCGAGCTCTTCGCTTCCTTTATAGTAAAAAAGAAGGAGAATCCCTGTTACCACCTGAATAATGAAAAGGAAGAGAGAGACCCCGCCGAAATAGTACCAAACCGAATGTTCATGGACGGGGACGTATTTCTTTCCCATGAACTCGATCAAATCACGGAGTTCAACCCTTTCGTCAATCCAGCGATATAGAGCGAGAAGTTTGTTTTTCATACGTTCTTGGAAATGAAGACTTCTTCACCCTGCACGATGACGCGGAGCGGATCCAGCGGACGAGGCGGCGGGCCGGCAATGTTTCTCCCCGTAAGGTCGTACTTGCCGTTGTGGCAGGCGCACCAGATCACTCCCATATCCTTGCGAAACTGCACAGTGCAGTCAAGGTGGGTGCATGTTGCATTGAATGCGCTGAGTTCACCGTTGGCTGCCCGAACCAGGATTACGGGTTTGTTGCCGAATTTTACAATCTGCCCGCTTTCCTTCTCGATATCCTGAAGCTTCCCGACCTTGACACTGGTCACTTCCACCTCTGCCTGCTTTGGCGGCTTCAGGTACGCGACCAACGGATAGAGGATGGTTGCTATCCAGGCCAGGAAGCTCCCCCCGAGAATGTATTTCAGGAAGTCCCGCTTGGACTGCTTCGCTGGCGTTTGTTCGATGTTTTCCATGAGCCGGATTCTATTGAGCGCTGTGACAGTCGCTGCAAATCATTTCCTTCCACGAATCCCCGATGTCGACGGGATGACGATATTCGAGCCCGCTGACGGAAACCCGCTGCGGTTCCTTTTCAAACTTCTGCGACAGAATCGTATGGCAGGTATTACAGTCTTTGGAAAGGACTTTTCCGTCGTCCGTTTGATGTTTCCCGTCGTGACAGCGGAAGCATCCGGGCGAGTACATATGGCCGATATGATCAGGATACTGCCTCCAATCATGCTTCATCTCGGGGAAATAATTACGGGCGTAAATTGTCTGCAGTTCGGTTATTGCCTTGTCGATGGCCGCACGCTTTGAAACGGCAATGTCGGGATAATTGGAGCGGTAGAATTCTTCGACCACCGTTCGGATACTGTCAAGGGCAACCGTTCTTGTCGAATAGTGATTCTCAAGTGCTTGCACACCCGTGCTCTTGATGTAGGGAAGGCTTTTGTCGATCCAACCGAGCTCCATGACATGATTGATCGACTGGGCCGGCTGATGGTAGATGTGGGTCGGACGGTTGTGGCAATCGATGCAATCCATGCGGCGATGTTCGGCTGCCTGGATCTCTTCATCGGTGGTGCTCGACTCTACATTTCGGTAGATACGTTCAACGCCGTCCCTGTTCTTGACCTTCACCCACGGGATAACCATCCGTTCACTGTCGAGCGCGGCGTACGTTACTTCATTGTTGATGTTCATGTGCCAGTGAATGCCCGACGTCGGTCCTGCCTCGATATTCCCGCCGCCGATCTTCATCAGGAGAGTGATGTTCCATTTCGTGTTCTGCTCATCGGCAATGAAGTTGGTGATCTGCCTCTGCTTTTCGCTGAAGAAGTTTCGGGGCCAATGGCACTGTTCGCAGGTTTCCTGGGCCGGACGAAGATTCTCGATCGGGGTCGGAATTGGCCGCGGATACTTGTTGAAAAGTACGGCGTAGACCTGATATGCTCCCGAGAGCTTTGCCCTCACAAACCATCCTGCGCCGGGTCCAATATGACACTTCACACAACCGACCCGCGCATGAGGGGAGAACTGGTAAGCGGTATACTCCGGTTCCATGACTTTGTGGCACATCTCCCCGCAAAAGGCATCAGAGTCCGTATATTCGTACGCTTTGAAGCTGCCGAAAGCGGAGAACATGAGAAGCAGAATACCGCCGACAGAGAAGAAGAAGAACGCGGTCCGGTGACGCGGATTGTTCAGATCGATTTGCGGGAGACGAAGTCCGTGCGGCTTTCCCTTCCTCTCCCGTTGATGCTCCCGCCAGGTTCCGAAAGCGATGAGGAGAAGTCCGAGAATGAGGAAGGAGGGGAGAACGACGAACGTGATGATGCCCATGTAGGGTTTTTGTTCGTCGGAAAAAAGTTCGAGCGCGGTGAGAAACAGAATGAGGCCAAAACTGACAGCCGCGATTGTCGCGCCGATCAGCGTGATCAGGTTATAGAAGCTGTCAGGAAAGATTCTCTTCATGAGTTTGAAATTCCCGCGTATGCGGGAACCAAAAACCTAATAACTAAATTCTTGAGAGTCCACCCTTTTATTGGATGAATTGCGATTTCATTTGTTCGAATGAGAAGAAGGGACTCAGCGTTTCACGACATCCTTGGCACGTTCCTTTTCGAGGAATCTGTCAACAAGCTGTTTATCGGACAAGGCTCGTTCGATACGGCGTAAAGCTTCTTTGATGTCGGTGCTGGATGAAACATAGGAGAGTCTTATGTATTCCTGATCTTCGTCGGCAGGGCGGGTGCCGAAACAATGCTGACCAAGTACGGCAACTCCCCCCTCGTGAAGCAGAAACTGCTGCAGCTCGCGCGAACTCGCGAACCCATGCTCGCGACAGGCCCGCGTGACATTGGGATAGGCATAGAATGCACCTGCAGGAGTGTGGCAGGAGAATCCTTCGATCTTGTTCAATCCCTCCACAACAAGATCACGGTTCTTGCGGAACCCTTCGACCATATCAGTGACATAGTCCTGGGGACCTGTCAGGGCCTCCATTGCGGCGTATTGAGTGAACGTCGCAGTGCAGGAATTGGAGTTGGTCATGAGACGGCTGACATGTGCTGCCAACTCTTTCGGCATCACCCCGTATCCTACTCTCCAGCCGGTCATGGCGTAGGTCTTCGAATGCCCGTCGAGAATGATCGTTCGTTCCTTCATTCCCGGGAACTGGCTGATGCTTTCAGGTTTTCCCGAATACACGATTCGGGAGTATATTTCGTCGGAGAGGACCCAGAAGTCGTGTTTGAGGGAAAGCTCGGCCACCTCATGCAGATCGTTCTTGGGGATAACTCCGCCGGTAGGGTTTTGTGGGGAATTGATAATCACCATTCTGGTCCGGTCGGAGATTTTTGAGCGGAGTTCCTTCACGTCGAAACTAAAATTCCGCTCTTCTCTCAACCGCAAAGGCACGGCTTTCGCGCCGACAAAATTGATCATCGACTCATAGATGGGATATCCCGGCATGGGATAAATAACCTCATCGCCCTCCTCGATACAGGCCAACATGCTGAAGAAGAGGACAGGCTTTCCTCCGGGAACGATCACCACCTCGGCGGGGTCCACCGGGATCCCGCGTGTTCTCGAAACATACTCCGCCGCCGCACGCCGGAATTCGGTGATGCCCGCAGACGGACTGTAATGCGTAAGATCCTTGTCCAGAGCCTTTTTGGCAGCTTCTTTGATGTTCGGGGCGGTGGCGCAGGCCGGCTCACCGATCGAAAGTGCGATGATGTCGCGGCCCTTCGATCGCAATTCATTGATTTCGTTGAGCACGTCAAATGCGGTCTCCGTGCCGAGACGGGACAACCGACTCGCGAATTTCATGATCTTCTCCCTACGTGAGAATCAATACTTCATTTCCAGCGATTGTTTCCGGATGCTGATGAGTTCCATGGCCTTATGGGCGATATGTTCGGCACTCACCTCGAATTCTTTTACCAGTTCCCATGGAGCTCCCGATTCTCCGAACCGGTCTTTCACGCCGATCGAGCCGGTGATGACCGGCAAGTGGTAGAGCGAGGGAGCTTCGGTAATGATCCTGCAAACCCGGTCTGCAAGCCCGCCGATCTGATGTTCTTCGGCCGTGAGCACGATTCCCGTGGCGGCTGCGGCGTTGATGACCGCCCTCTCATCGAGAGGCTTGAGGGTGTGCATGTTGAGGACGCGGGTCTCCAGATCGAAATCTTTTTTCAGGATGTACGCCGCCCGCATCGCTTCGGGGACCATCGGCCCGCAGGCAATGATCGCCAGTTGTTCGTCCTCGTTTTCATATTCTGAGGCCAGAATAGTCTCGAAGGCGTCGATGAAGCGCGGCTGCTCGCCTCTGAATCGGATGACATTGGCCTTGCCGAACTTGAACGGAGTCTGCGTCGTTGTCACGATCGGCGTCGCCTCTCTCGCGAACCGAATGAATTTGGGCCCTCTCATTCCAAAAAGGAAATGCTCGGTTGCTTTCCTTGTCTCAGTGACATCGCACGGCACCGATACGCTCATGTTGGGCAGTCCGCAGATCTGAAAGAGGTCTTCGAGTGCCTGATGTGTTGCTCCGTCGGGTCCAACGGAGACTCCACCGTGTGCGCCTGCAATCAGAACATTCAGTTCGCCATAGCACACCGTTGTGCGGATCTGGTCAAGGCATCGTCCCGCCGCAAACGTCCCGTAGGTACCGAGAACCGGTATCTTTCCCTCGCGGGCGAGCCCGGCGGCGACGCAGACGGCGCTCTGTTCCGCGATTCCGACGCTGAACCAGCGGTCCTTCCGCTCGGGGTTCTTGTCGTAGAAATCGCTGATCGTAATCGATCCCGAGATATCAAGCCCCAGGCAGACCACGCGTTCGTCTCCGCCCTGTTCCTTGAGTGCGTTGCCAAATCCCTTGCGCGTCGGCTGCATCTCTACACGCATCAACTCGTCGCTGTTCCACCAATAATTCCGTTTGAACTTCGGCATCTTCTTCTCAAGCTCTGTCTCTGCTCTCTTCTGAAACGCCTTGGCCAAGAGAAGCATTTCGTCAACAGGGAGTTTCCCCTTGAGACCGAGCTGCTCGAGCCCCTTGTTCATCTCATCGACGTTCGGAGTCTTGCCGTGCCATCCGGCAACGTTCTCCATGAAATCGACGCCCTTTCCTTTCACCGTTTCGGCTATGAGCACGACGGGTTTTCCTTTGATCGACTTTGCCCGATCATACGCTTTGACGATCGCCGCCATGTTGTGTCCATCCAGTTCGATGACCTCCCATCCGAATGAACGATACTTCTCTGCCAGCGGATCGACATTCATCACCTCTTTGACCCATCCGTCGATTTGGAGGCGATTCTTGTCGATGATCCCGATAAGGTTGTCAAGTTTGTAGTGACCGGCTTCCATGACGGCCTCCCAGATCTGGCCCTCCTGCTGCTCGCCGTCTCCCATGAAACAGAACACCGTGCTCTCCGACTTCTTCAGCCGCAGTCCGAGTGCCATACCGACCGCTATGCTCAATCCCTGGCCCAATGAGCCCGACGAGACTTCAACACCGGGAAGTTTCAGCCAATGTGGATGTCCCTGGAATGGGCTCCCGAGTTTGCGCAGAGTGACGACGTCTTTCACTTCGAAGAATCCCGCCATCCCCAGTCCGATGTACAGACTTGGGGCTTTGTGTCCCACGGACCAGACAATGCGGTCACGTCCTTCCCATGACGGATCTTCCGGATCGAGGTGCGCTGAGTGAAGGTACAGGGCAGCGGTGAGGTCCATGATGGAGAGGGTTCCGCCTGCATGGCCGGAGCCGGCCGCTGCGAGGCAAATCAGATTGTAGCCGCGCATCGTGCGTGCGGCTTCCTCCAATTGGGGAATGGTGTACGTCGAGCGGGCCTTACCGGATTGCGAATTGACGAGAGGCATGTGAGATCCTTTTGCAGTCGTTCAGAAGACGAATTATCCCAAGGCACTCAATTCGCGTACCAGAAGGATGCTCCATTGCGGTGGAAAAGGGTTGTCTGAAGGCTAAAAAACAGGAGAAATTCCTAAGAATGGGAAGAAAACCGTCCTATTTCTGCAAATTGGAGCGATGACCTTCCGAAGGTCTCCGACCTTCGGAAGGTGGATTCCGGCTACTCACCGATACGCAAAGACCATCGCGTAAATGATCATTACGACAAGAAGGAACCCAAGAGAGAGTGCTGTCCAGGCAAACACCTTGACGGCGCGAAGGACGATATCGGGGTAGGGTTCGGCCATCAGGTTTTCGAGCTCTCCCGAGTTCTTCAGCTCTTCGTATTCCTTTGGCCGTTCCTCTTTGAACTCCTCGAGCGGTACCCTCCCCGTGAAGATCACAAGATCCATGGGGAATTTCTCCGGGCGGAGATGGGTGTTGAAGAAGTGGACCGTGAAGATGAACCCGACTGCGAGCAAAGCTTCGTCACTGTGAATGATCGTTGCGACGTTGATGAACCAGCCGGGCATGAGAAGCGTGAAGATCTCGGGGAACCAGAGCATGAGACCGGTTGACCCGATCACGAACACTCCCCAGAAGACAGCGAAGTAATCGAACTTCTCCCAGTACGTCCAGCGTCCATACTGCGGGCGCGGCCCGAGATTCAGAAACCATTTCATAGAGGCGATGAACTCCTGAAGGTCGTTCTTGGTCGGGAGCATTGTGTCGGGCCCGAGCAAAAGCGCCCGAAGCGAACCGGCCTCTTTGCGTTTCTTCGTAAGAAGATTGTAGAGATGGGTGACGAAGATGCCGAACATGAAGACCGCGGCAATCCGATGAATGTAGCCGGCCGATTCGTACCCGCCGAGGATCCTCGAAAGGACATTTGCCCACCCCGTGTAGGAAAATTTCAGGGTCATCCCTGTGAGCGCGAGGCTGATGAAGCTCACGATCATGATGATGTGAAGGACGCGCTCAAGGCGTGTGAACCGCACAACCTGCCGCTCTGTTTCGGGACTATTCATCTTGTTTCTTCGGCTCTTCGTTGTCAGCCTGCAGTTTCTTTTGACGGGCGCGCCGTAATTGCATCGCCCTCGGAAGCCACAGGAGAGTGTGCACCCCGCCTATGACAAAGGTCCCGATGAGGAGCCCCGTCATTCCCCAGAACGTCCAGAAGAGGAACGGATACTTGTCGGGGTCGTGATGCGTTGCGTGCGTAAGGTATCCCGCAAAACGCCGATTGGCACCAGGATGGCATTTCTGACACGTCGAAACGACATTATCATGGCTTAGGTGAGACCTCGGGTCTGAGATCGGAAGAATATCGTGCGCTCCGTGGCAGTCGTAGCATTTTGCCGTCTTGGTGTAGCCAAGCTGCGATACTTTCCCGTGATAGGTATCGAAATAGGTGTTGGCGATCTTCTCGTGACATCTCCCGCACTTCGTCATGATATCGAGCTTGAATCCTTCGATATCGGTTCGCCGGATCGTATGAGCGGTGTGACAATCGTTGCACACGGGAAGCTCTTTGTCTGTCTTGTTCACCATCGTCGAATGGATGCTCGTCACAAACTGTTCCTGGATACCGTGGTGACATTTGCCGCAGGTCGCGGGGACGTTTTGCGGATTGACGCTTGACGCTGGGTCCGACATGGGGAGGACGTTATGTGCAGGATGGCAGTCGCTGCACGTTGCGGTGACAGTGAGGCCGCTCTTCAGCAATCCTTTCCCGTGGATACTCTCCGTGTAGTGGGAGATGATCTCATGCTCCGATCCGGTGTACCGAACTGCCGCTTTCTTCCCTTCCTGATGGCATTTGCCGCAAAGCACCGGGATATTGATGGCGAAGATGGGGGATTTTGGATCCGTCCGGCCCTTCACTTCGTGAGTGCCGTGACATTCCTTGCAGGTGGGTGCATTCGGATCGTTGTTGGCGATCAGTCTCCCGTGCATACTACGCTGAAATTGCTGCCCGACCTCCGCGTGACAGGATGCGCAGTCGACCTTCTGTACTATTGTCTCACACGGCCGGTGCCTCGACGCGTTCACCCCGGCATGGCATTGGCTGCAGGAAACCTTCTGATGCATTGAGTGGGTCAGGGGGTCTGCCTTGACAGTGAGTGATCTCCCGTCATCTGAAGCCCTGATTGAGGCCCGTTCGTGGCATCGGAGACAATCCTTGTCGGCCATTCCCTGGTCGTAGAAGACCTTGCGTGCCTTGTGAGGCTGGTGACAATCCACGCATGCCGGGAGAGTATGCTCCTGCTTTTCCCACAACTCGCCTTTGATGACCTTGCGATGGACCTCTTCGATCTGCGTGTGGCAGACCGTACACGTCGTCGCAATGTTCGCACGCGCAATCGATGACCGCGGATCGGTGTGGGGAAGAATAAAGTGAGGCGTATGGCAGGAGGCGCAGTTGGCCGAAACGACGAGCCCTTTCTTCAGGAGCCCCTCGGCATGAATGCTCTCCGAATAATTCTCGAGAATGCGCGACTGGGGTATCTCGCGCTCTTTCTGTACCCGCGTTCCTTCCTGGTGGCAACGACCGCAGACAAAAGGAATCTTTACCGGGGCGACGGCAGACTCCCTGCTCCTGACAGGAACAATGGCGTGGCTGCCGTGACATGACTGGCAATTTGGGGCGAGCGCATCACCGCGGGCAACCGCTTTGCCGTGAAGGCTTTCTTTGTGGAGATCCTCTTCCGAAGTGTGGCATGTGCCGCACTGCACCGGTGCAACCGGAACCTCGTGGGGCATCTCTTTCCCCTCGAGATCCGAATGGCACGTCACGCAGGAAAGATCCGCATGGACGGACTTCGAGAAGATTGCCTGATCAATATAGAGCGAGACCGCCTTCCCCCGGCGTTCGGTGGTCAGCGATGCATCCTCGTGACACGCGAAGCAATCGCTGTTTTCCTGACCGAAAGCAATCCCGCACGCTGCGATGGCCAACAGTATGGCCATTGCGGTTCGTCGCCCAAGGGACTGTCGTAAGAATCTGTAACCGGTTTCAACGATGTTCCACCGTTGTCGCTTTGGAGAGGAAGGAGCACCCTTATGACATTCGTACTCTTTCAAAGAGGAATGGGACACGGAACAAGCACAGAAAAAGACGGATAGAAACGGATTGCTGTATCCGTGATTTTTCAGTTTTGTTTCAGTTCCGATCCGTGTTCCATTTTTGAGAGAGGATTTACTCATGTTCGGTCTTTTTGCCGTTCTCGGTACCCGACACAGTGATCATCCCCTCTTCGGCTTCTTCGCGTCGAATCTCCTCAAGCTCAAGCGGATGCTCCTCGTGCATTTCGTGTTCGGTTATTGTCCCCGTCCAAAATGCAAGGTTGATGGGATAGGTATCGGGGTTGAATATCACGTAGTAGAAATGCCAAACAATGATCGCCAGCGTTGCCAGCCAGGCCTCGTAGAAGTGAACCTGCCGCGCAACGTCGTACCCGAGCTTTGTCAGGAGCCCTATGAACGTGTTGTCGAACCACATGATGAATCCGGTCAGACCCATGACCACGGTGCCCCAAACCAGGGCCCAGTACTCGCTCTTCTCGATGTAGCTGAATCGTCCGAATTTGGGCTTATCCTGAGAAAGTCCGAGGTTGTATTTCAGGACGTCGCGGGCGTCCAGGAGATCCTGGAATTTCGGGAGAAGGTCGCGTACGAGCGCTTTTCCGCGCGGAACGAAGAAGACATAATAGATATGATAGAGAGCTGCCATGATCATCACGACAGCAGCCACCCTGTGAACGATACCTCGGAGGTCGAACGCCTCATCGCTGAAATCCCCTATCGCGGCCACCCACCAGGCATTGGGATAACGCAGCATAAATCCGGTAATCACGAGCGTAATAAAGCTCACCAGGAGCGAGCCGTGCTGAATCCTTTCGCCCAACGACATGCGCAGATACAGGTGGTGTCCCATGTGCTCTTCGTGGATCACCCCGCGCCGAATGAGGAGCTTCCTGCGCGCCTTCTTGATGAAATCGATCGTATTGTGGAAGAGCATTCCGCCGATCGTCGCGACGATGAGGACAAGATAGAGCGTTGCCACCCAGTAGAGAAGCGGATCGTCTTCTCTGTTGGAGATGTCCACGTGGACCGAACCCACTGCAAATCTCTCGTTCGCTCCGCGATGGCACTGTCCACAGGTTTCGGCAAGTCTTCCCTTGTGTGTGGAAGAGGTCGAATCTGTCGAAGGTTTGATATCGTGGGCGCTGTGACAGCTGGTGCAATTAGCCACTTCGATCGAGCCGCCCTCGATTGCGAGCCCGTGATAACTATCGGCAAACGTCGTGAAGCGATCCGACGCGATGCCGTACTTCTCTGTCAGTTTCACCGAGCTGTGGCAAGGGGAGCAGACTTGTGCGGAAACGTTCTTGGCCGCCACCGGCGATGAAGGATCGGTGCGGGCCAGGATGTTGTGTTCGCCGTGGCAATTTGTGCAGACAGGCGCATCGGAGATTCCCTGGGTCAGGGCCTTGCCGTGGATGCTCTCTGTGAATTCCTTCGAAATGTCTTCGTGACACTTCGAGCACGTTTGCGGGATGTTGGACTTGTGGACCTTCGACGCAGGGTCGTTCGCTTTCAACATCTGGTGGCTGCCGTGGCAGTCGATGCAATTGGCAGCCTTGGCATTTCCGCCCTGAAGCGCAGATCCGTGCACGCTGTGTTCATACGCTGCGATGAATCCCGCAGACGGAGCGACGCGCGACCGCACGCTCTCGTCATCCAAATGGCATGAGAGGCAGAACTTTTCCTGAGCAACCTTCACCTGTACTGAATCTCTTCCGGGACGGATCTTGGTCAGGTCGTTACGATGACATGCCACGCAGTTGGGAGCGCCCTTGATACCCGAGCCGAAAGCTTGGCCGTGTGCGGATTCTGTGAAGGCCTTTCGCTCAGCAGTGTGGCACTTCCCGCAAAAATCGGGCTGCTTGGCCGGAGCGGTGCGCGCGGAAGGATCGGATGGTGCGACGACATCGTGGGTTCCGTGGCAGTTCTTGCAGGAGACATCGGGAGTGCCGTTGCGGCCGGATGCGCGCATCATCTGGGGATGGAAAGCGTGCTTCGGAGGCGCATCACGATGACACGTCATGCAATTGATCGGAGTGATTGTCTCCTTGTGCGGTATGTTGTCTTTGTCAAAACCTGTATGACATGCAACGCAGGAGAGCCGGCGGTGCGGCGAACTACCCAGGACGTTCTCTTTCACAAACAGAGAGATCGTCTTGCCGTTCTTATCCATCGTCAGTGATTCGTCACTGTGACACGCAAGGCAATCTTCGTTGGTTTGCGCCCGAGTGGGTGATGCGACAAGAATGAGAAAAACGAAGGCCAACGCAGATGTGAAGAGGAAGGTTCTGGGGACTCGAAAGATCGGTAGTGGCGTCATTACTCTATCAGTTGATCAATGAATTCAAAGCAGAAACCGCTTTTCCCAGAGTTCTGGGCCCGAAATCTCTCGAAAATCGGGCATTTGGAACAGAGGGATTCGACGGTGGAACATCAAGCTTCGTGCCGATGAAATACTCCACAGCGCCCACAAAAAATGGGGATTTTCGGCGTTAAGGAAGGCGGAAGTTCACAGAAACGCTAAGCCCGTTTCCCAGAACCAAGAACTCCTTCAGGACTCGCCTTCAGGAGTGACTTTCCAAATGATTTGAGTGTAAACAAGGGACACGGGGCCATCCGGACGACTTTCTCCGCGACGCTGCCGAGGAGGAGATGCTCGATGCCCGTAAGGCCGTGACTTGCCATCACGATGAGATCGATGATGTTCTTTTTCGCGAACCCTATGATATCAACGGCCGCACGGCCCTCTTTGATATGGAACTCAAGCGGAACCTGCGGGCCCGATGCTTCCTCGGCAAGGCGTTTCATTTCCCTCAGGCTTGTCGCCTCGATCTCCGGAAACCATGTCGTCAACGATGTCTGCCCCGTCACGTAGAAGGAGGGGTGTATCACCTCCTCCACGATATGGAGGAGTCTGACCGTCGAGCCAAAATCGGCGGCGAGATGTTTTGCGTGGCTGATCGCTTCCCGCGAAAAGTCGGAAAAATCGATCGGGACCAGGATCTGATTGAATTGCGTCATGGCCGCTTGGTGTCTCTTTTCCCTGACAGTGATCACGGGACAGGGAGCGAGTCTGACGGTCTCTTCTGCCACGCTGCCAAGCATGAAGTGGTTCAAACCGCGACGGCCGTGGGTGCCCATAACAATAAGGTCGATTCCCTCCTGCGTCGCGTACTCAAGGATGGAGGGCGATGCGGAGATTCCCCTGATGGTTTGCTGGTCGATGACAATGTCGCGATAGCTTTTCCGCTCGATGGCAGCATTCACCTGGCTTGCCGAAAGCCGGTCGATTTCTCCCTGCACTTTGTCCAGATTGGGCAGATGGTGTCCGAGATCGTACGGGTCGTATTCAAGCGGGAGGAGGACGTGGATGATTGCGAGGGAAGCGCTGTACAGTTCGGCGAGCGAAAGCGCGTAGACCAACGCCTGATCAGAGCATCTCGAGAAGTCGGTGGGGAAGAGAATTCGTTTGATTGTCATGATGACGGTCCTCCGCCGTATTGTGAGCGGCTGCGGTGAACGGCCTCAAGGTTGACGAGCAAAGATCATATCGTTGATCCGACCATCGGTTGATTCTGCCCCACTTTTCGGCATCGGGAACAAAGTAGACCCGAAGGATTGTGGAGCAGGTCTTTGCGTGCGATCGAACGTCCACACCCCGTGCATGTTCCCAGCGTTCCACGGGTGTACCGATCAAGGACATCGCGCATCCGGGCAAGTGGCGGGGCGGAATGCATCTCAAGTATGCCGGTTCGGCGGATGGCGCGGAGCAGGGTTTGTGGGGAGGGCTCGGGGGTTCTCAGGACGTTGTGAACGGCAAGATCCTGGACAACATCGCGGAGTGACTGGTGATAGAAGCGCTGAAACGTGACATCCATTTCATGCAAGAGCGCCCGTGCGAGTTTCTCGTCGGTTGTGATCTTCATGATCGGTTCTCCTCTCTGAACAGTGCAATGCAGGAGGTTCCGGAAGAATCATTGCAGTCGAGCTTCTGTCCCGCCCTCGTGGCGGGCAGTTGAATGAACGGCCATCAAAACGGAGACAAGTTCAGACACCAGTTCGGCATTGATCGGTTTGTAGAGGATCAGGTCCGAGACGTTTCGAATCGCCTGCTCGATCTCCGGGCGGCTGTTGCGAAATACGTGGAACATCACCACGGGGTTCTTGACACGCCGTCGCTTGAGCACTTCGATCGTTTTGAGGATATCCGGCGGCAGCGGATACAGGTCCACCAAAAGGAGCGAAGGGTCCAGGTGATTGATGTGATCCCCGAGCATCGCAAGATTCGTTTCCGATTCAACCCTGTAATGCGCCTCGAGGAGCATGGTCAGGCTCTTCGCGATGTCGGGATCAGGGCTGAAGATGAGGATCGCATTTGCCTGATCGATCTGGGAAACCTCGTGGGGGTTTGTATGGGAGACTGGTGTCGACATTTGTCTTCAAGGAAAAAATGTCAATTCCTATGCCAGTGCCGGCGGCCTCCTGGCCGAGGCAGCCAGGGGAAGAAAACCTTGAATCCGGGCTTCCCCGCAAGGAATTCACCCGCCGAGTTTCAGGAATGCGAAAAGAGGACGAAGAGTTTCCGAGAAATGAAAAACGGAGCGTTCAGAATCGCAACGGTCAGTCCTTGCTGAGCGGGATGTTGAGTTCCTCGAACTTCCTGTAGAGGGACGAGAGGCTGATGCCAAGGGCCTTTGCCGTTTCCTCTTTGTTGAATGCGTGGTTCCCAAGTGTCTGCTGAATGAACTGCTTTTCGAAGTGGCGGACCGCTTCTTTCAGGGATTCACCTCCGCTTCGCGGCATCGCCGAGCTGGTCAGGTCCGTTGCCCGGAAATACTCGGGGAGGTCTTTGAGCTGGATGAAATCCTCGTCACAGAAGATTACCGCCCGCTCTATCACGTTCTCAAGCTCCCTCACCTCTCCCTTCCAGCGGTAGTTCACGAGAGAGGTCATCGCTTCATTGCTGAACCCTTTGATTGCGCGGTTCATTTGTTTCCGATAAAGGTCAATGAAGTGATTCGCGAGAAGCGGAATATCCGATGGACGTTCGGTCAGGGACGGAAGATGAATCTCCACGACATTCAGCCGATAGAAAAGGTCTTCCCGGAATTTCCCCCTTTCCACTTCCTGCCGGAGGTCCTTGTTGGTGGCTGCAATGATGCGGGCATCGATTGTGACCGGATCGGTCTTGCCGACCGGGGTAATCTCTTTCTGCTCAATTGCCCTGAGAAGCTTGACCTGCAGGTGGCTCGGTATTTCGCCGACCTCATCGAGAAAAATGGTGCCCCCGTCTGCGACCTTGAAGAGGCCGTCCTTGTCGGACGTAGCGCCCGTGAACGAACCCTTCTTGTGCCCAAAAAGCTCGCTCTCAAACAGCGTATCGACAATGGCGCCGCAGTTAACGGCAACGAAGCGCTTTTGTTTGCGGCCGCCGTTGTAATGGATGGCGCGCGCGACGAGTTCCTTTCCCGTTCCGCTTTTTCCCGTAATCAGAACCGTGCCTTCGCTTTGAGAGAGCCGTTTGATCGTCTCGAAAATCAGTTTCATGCTTTGGCTCTGACCGATGATCCGGTCGAAATCGTACGTGCGGCTCAGCTCCTGACGGAGGAGAATGTTCTCCGAAACAAGAGCACGGTGTTCCATGAGCTTGTGCACACGATGGATAAGATCGTCGAACTCGATCGGTTTGAGGATGTAGTCGTATGCACCCTTCCGAAGAGCCTGGATTGCCGTTTCTATGGATGCAAATGCCGTGACGATCATGACGAATGTCTGGGGCGTCCGCTGGGTCACTCGCTCGAGGAGCTCGATCCCCCGCATTTCGGGCATCTCGATGTCGGTAATGACGAGGTCAAACGGCTTCTCTTCGTGCTTGCGAAAGGCCTCCATGCCGTTGGAAGCGTCTTCGACCTGATACCCCTCTTTTCGCAAAACAAATACGAGCGATTCACGGATGATCTGTTCGTCATCTACTATAAGAATGCGTGCAGGCATTTAAATCCCTTTCACCGGTAGTGTAACGGTAAACGTGCTTCCTTCCCCCTGTGTGCTGTCAACCACCACGTCTCCTCCAAAGTTCTTGACGATCCCATAGCTGACCCAGAGGCCGAGTCCCGTCCCTTTTCCCACCTCCTTGGTGGAAAAGAACGGCTCAAAGATTTTCTCCTTGTCGTTCGGGTCGATCCCTTTTCCGCTGTCGCGAATGCTGATGATAACGTCCTTTGGGCTGTGGTGCGTGCGGATGGCTATTGTTCCGGGGATGTTCTCGAGAGCATCGACGGCATTCATGAGAATATTGATGAACACCTGGACAAGCTGGTCGGGGACCACCAGCAGTTTCGGCATTTCCGTCCCGAGCTGGACATCGAAGGTGATGTGTTTGACCTTCTTTCCATACTGCACAATGTTCAGGGCGTCTCTTAAGACCTCGTTGATATCCGTGGCCTTGATGATGTAGTTCGACGGCCGCGAGAAGTCCACCAGGTCGCGTATGATGCGCGTGATCCGGTTGATCTGATTCTTGATCAACTCGAGTTTCTCCTTGGCAAATTCATCCTCGGTCGTCCGCAGGATAACCTGAACCAGGGACGAGATGGAAGTGAGCGGGTTGCCGACTTCATGGGCGATCCCCGCGGCGAGGGTGCCTATGCTTTCCATCTTCTGCGAACGGACAAGCTGCTGCTCGAGCGCCTTCTGCTCCGTAAGGTCACGGTGCGCTCCAAGGAACCCGACCACCTTCCCCTTTGCATCCACAATCGGCGAAATGACGAGCTCCGTGTGGAACTCCGATCCGTCCTTGCGCCTGTTCTGAACCTCCCCAACCCACATCTTTCCCGTAAGGATCTCGTTCCACACCTTCCCCCAGAATTCTGTCGAGTGCTTCCCGCTGCTGAGAATGTTGGGATTGCGTCCTATCAGTTCAGAACGGTCGTAGCCGCTCGTGCGCTCGAATGCCGGGTTGACGTACACCATCACCCCTTTCGCATCGGTGATCTGAATAGGGTTGACGGTATGGTGGATCACATTGGAGAAACGGAGAAGGTCGAGCTCTTTCTTCTTCTGTTCGGTGACGTCACGGGCCAGAATGATCTGGTAATTGGTTTCCTTCGACTGCAGTTGCTTGATGTCGATCGAGGCGTCGAAAATACTCCCGTTTGCACGCACCAGCTGCGATTCCATCCTCCGTTCCTGAGCATCGGACCGCAGAAGCCGGATGAGGGCCTCCTGCTTCTCTGCCGGAACGAGATCGCGGATCGTCAGTGCGTCGAGTTTCTCGGGGTCGTAGCCGGTCAGTTCTGCTGCCGCTTTGTTATGATCGAGAATCTGAAGATCGCCGTCGAGGATGAAGATCATCTCGGGGAGCAGATCAAAGACCCGGCCGTATCTTGAGAGGGGGATTGACATTGTCGTGTCCAAAGCAATCAATGTGCCACAATTTGCAGGATTGAGAATCGCCGTATGTATATCAAAAATAAAGAGAAAATAGGTATCGAATACTATTGCTTCTCAATATCGGGAAAGGATACGACTAAAGCCATGGCTTAGGGGGGCCTCTTAAATAGAGTGTTGTCCTCGACAAATGGTCCCCGCGTAATCCAAAAACCGGGTCTTCCGCACCCGAGAATTTTGCAAAAAGAAGAAGTTCGATTCTTGAATTCAATAGATGCACGCATGAAATGATGCGTTTCTGTGTGATTTCGTCACTTTTCGGAGAGGTGTCGGTGGCAACGGGAGACTGGAACGAATATTGAGTGAAGACGGGCATGATTCGAACACTTCGCACATCAGGAGGAAGCGCCATGGAGCAATATTGGAGCGCGATTCAGGCAAGAGTGTGCCGAAAATGCATTGATGGCGACGGATCGGGCAACTGCAGGTTGCCGCTCGACCAATCATGCGCCGTCCAGGAATTTCTTCCACACATCGTTGCGGCTGTCAACAGTATTCAGTCGGACCGGTATGACGACTACGTCGACGCCCTGCGAAAGAATGTTTGTGTTCAATGCGCGGAGCAGACGCCCGAGGGGCTCTGCCTGCGCCGAAACTCGGTTGAGTGTGCGCTCGATCGGTACTACGGCATGATTCTCCAGGTGATTGAAAATGTCAAGACCGACGTCGAGGCACTTCCATCCTGATGTATGAGTCCGGTCGTTCGAAGCCGGGCCAATTTTTTTTTGCTCCTGACGAACCTCCGCCTGAGGTTCGAATCGTGATCGGCGGATTCGCCGTTCAATGCACCATTACAAAACTGGAAAAGAAAAATGTCCAAAGAATCTGAGAAACAATCGAGCAAACAAACCGATCGCGTCACGGTGACCATCGATGGGAACGAAGCGGCCGCGTATGTGGCCCATCGTCTCAGCGAAGTCATCGCGATCTACCCGATTACCCCTTCATCGGCAATGGGCGAGTGGGCGGACGAATGGTCGTCGAATGGAAGGCCCAACCTATGGGGTACTGTCCCTCTCGTTGCAGAAATGCAGAGCGAGGGCGGGGCTGCGGGGGCGATTCATGGAGCGCTGCAGACCGGTGCGCTGTCAACCACATTCACTTCATCGCAGGGCCTCCTGCTGATGATCCCCAACATGTTCAAGATTGCCGGTGAGCTGACGTCCACTGTGTTCCACATAGCCGCCCGCACCGTCGCAACTCATGCGTTGTCCATCTTCGGCGATCACAGCGATGTCATGGCGACCCGTTCCACGGGTTGGGCAATGCTCGCATCGAATTCCGTCCAGGAAGTTATGGATTTTGCGCTGATCGCCCACGCGGCGACGCTCGAAGCCCGCATTCCGTTTCTCCACTTCTTCGACGGGTTCAGGACCTCCCACGAGGTGATGAAGATCGAGCGGTTGAACGATGACGACATGCGCGCGATGATCGACGACGACTTTGTACAGGCACACAGGCTGCGGGCGCTTTCGCCCGAGCGCCCTGTGGTTCGGGGTACCGCCCAGAATCCCGACGTGTTCTTCCAGGCGCGCGAGACCATCAATCCATTCTACGCTGTCTGTCCTTCCATTGTTGAAAGGTCGATGGAGAAATTCGGCAAGATCGTCGGGCGAAAGTACGGGCTTTTCGACTATTTCGGAGATCCGCAGGCGACGCGAGTCATTATCATGATGGGATCCGGCGCCGAGACAGCCCAGGAGACCGTCGAAGCGCTGAACCTGATGGGCGAGAAGGTGGGACTGGTGAAGGTTCGCCTGTTCCGGCCCTTCTCGACGGATCACCTGCTGAAGGCCTTGCCCGATTCCGTCAAATCCATTGCCGTGCTTGACAGGACGAAAGAACCGGGCGCGACCGGAGAACCGCTCTACAATGATATTATCACGGCTCTGGTTGAGAAGTGCCAGGACAAAGAATGCAAGTTCGGGTCGTTTCCCAAGACCATTGGCGGCCGTTACGGATTGTCCTCCAAGGAGTTCACCCCCGCAATGGTCAAAGCTGTATTCGATGAACTGAACAAGAAATTTCCGAAGAACCACTTCACCGTCGGCATTGATGACGACATCTCCAAGACGAGCCTTCAGGTTGATGAGGCATTCAAGACAGATCCGAAGGATGTCGTCCGGGCGGTATTCTATGGACTCGGCGCCGATGGAACGGTCGGAGCCAACAAGAACTCGATCAAGATCATCGGCGAGGAAACGGATCAGTACGCCCAGGGGTATTTCGTTCTCGATTCGAAGAAATCGGGCTCGACAACTGCCTCGCACCTTCGGTTCGGACCGCGGCCAATCCATTCCACCTATCTGATCAACAACCCCAGCTTCGTGGCCTGCCACCAGTGGTTCTTCCTCGAGAAGTACAATCTCCTCGAGAATATCACGAAGGGCGGGACCTTCCTCCTGAACAGCATCTACGGGCCTGACGCCGTTTGGGATCAGCTTCCAAGGCATATTCAGGAGCAGATGATCGAGAAGGGACTGAAATTCTATGTCATCGACGGATATGAAGTGGCACGTCAGACAGGCATGGGAGGGAGAATCAACACCGTTATGCAGACGTCCTTTTTCGCCCTCTCAGGAGTCCTTCCCAAGGACGATGCGATTGCGGCGATCAAGGCATCCATTAAGAAGACATACGGCAAGAAGGGTGAATCCGTGGTGCTGAAAAACTTCGAGGCCGTCGACAAGACCCTTGCCAACCTGTTCGAAGTGAAGATTCCGGGCAAAGTGACGAGCACCAAAGAACTCCCGCCGACCGTGGAAGATGAAGCTGATCTCTTCGTGAAGCAGGTTCTGGCTCCGATCATTGCCGGCAAGGGAGACGATCTTCCTGTGAGCGCGATGCCGAAGGACGGTACGTTCCCGTCGGGAAGCGCCCAATGGGAGAAAAGAAACATTGCCATGGAGATCCCCGTGTGGGAGGAGAACATCTGCATCCAATGCAACAAGTGCGTGCTTGTTTGCCCGCATGCGGCAATCAGGGCAAAGGTTTTCGAGCCGGCTAAACTGCAGGGTGCCCCCTCAACGTTCAAATCGGTCGCATTCCGCGGGAAGGAATTCGATGCGATGAAGTACACTATTCAGGTTGCTCCGGAGGATTGCACCGGCTGCACTTTGTGCGTTGAAGTCTGCCCGGCCAAGAGCAAGACGGAAACAAAGGTCAAGGCGATCAATATGAAGCCCCAGCCTCCGATCAGAGAGCAGGAGCGCGAGAACTTCAGGTTCTTCATGGGACTCCCTGAAGTCGATCGCAGGAAACTGAGCGTCGAAACGGTTAAAGGTTCACAGTTCCTCCGGCCTCTCTTTGAATACTCGGGCGCATGTTCGGGTTGCGGAGAGACGCCGTACGTGAAACTGGTGAGCCAGATTTTTGGAGATCGGGCAATCGTTGCCAACGCAACTGGATGCTCCTCGATCTACGGCGCGAATCTCCCCACCACGCCCTGGACAACGGACGGAGCAGGACGGGGTCCTGCATGGTCCAACTCGTTGTTTGAAGACAATGCCGAATTCGGCTTCGGGATGAGGTTGTCCGTGGACAAGCAGACCCAAATGGCAAGAGAGCTGCTTGAGAAGAAGAGCGAGACGGTGGGCGCTCAACTGGTGGACGAAATTCTCGAAGCGGATCAGTCCACAGAAGCCGGCATCTATGAGCAGAGGGAACGGGTCGAGAAGGTCAAGGACCTTCTAAAGAGCGACAAGTCTCCGGAAACGCGCATGCTCCTCGGTGTGGCAGATAATCTCGTGAAGCGCAGCATCTGGATCATCGGCGGAGACGGTTGGGCGTACGATATCGGGTACGGCGGATTGGATCATGTTCTCGCTTCTGGCAAGAATGTCAATATCCTCGTGCTCGATACCGAGGTCTATTCCAATACGGGAGGGCAAATGTCCAAGGCCACGCCGCGTTCGGCGGTGGCCAAGTTTGCGGCGGCAGGAAAACCGACCGCCAAGAAGGACCTGGCCCTTCTTGCCATGGCTTACCACAACGTGTACGTGGCGCGAGTCGCCATGGGTGCAAACGATGCCCAGACGGTGCGGGCGTTCCTTGAAGCGGAGGCCTATGATGGCCCGTCGATCATCATTGCGTATGCTCATTGCATCGCGCACGGGATCGACATGGGCCGCGGGATGACAAACCAGAAACTGGCTGTCGAAACCGGATACT
>Ga0209002_10000433_pt1 | contig 33655 bp, 33 predicted proteins | sample Rifsed16ft2_FD_184010 | JGI IMG/M metagenome (GOLD analysis project Ga0209002, IMG submission 184010) | Soil microbial communities from Rifle, Colorado, USA - sediment 16ft 2 (version 2) | ecosystem: Environmental > Terrestrial > Deep subsurface > Rock core/Sediment | place: Rifle, Colorado...
TACCAAATCCTGGTTGATTTTCATCAGGTCTTTGATGGAGCGGTTGTGTGATTCATCCAGCCGGGTGCTCAAAACCCGCATCATTTCATAAGCCAACTGCGGGTGGCGCTGCAGAATGCTGTCAAAATCCGCCCTGGTCAAGGCCATCAAGCTGACTTCCGTCAACGCACGCGCGCTGGCAGTGCGGCGATGCTCCAGCGTGAACAGACTCATCTCGCCAAAGTATTCAGACTCGCCTCGCACGGCTAAAATACGCTCCCCCGCTGCATCCAGCGATTTGATGATCTCGACCAGCCCTTGCACGACAATATAGAGTGTGTCTCCCGGTTCATCCTCGCGAAAGAGGATTTCCGCCGGGCTCAGGTTCAGGCTGCTGAAGCGCGGTTTTATAGCGGCCAACTCTTCGTTGGTCAATACTTCGAACAGCGGTACCTGGCGCAGTTCCGACTCTTTCGCAGTGATCAATTATTACTTTTACCCCTATCCAGTTGGCAATCAATTGTTCCAGTAATTATACGACTTTATTGACCGTTTTTATTAATGATCACCCTTCAGGCAGGCTGTCGGGGTTATCTTCCATTTGAGCTGCTCTCTCCCTGGCCTGATTGAGCTGGCTTTCCAACGCCCGCACTTCGGATTCCTGCGGCATTTCAGGCAGTGTTTCCTCGTGGATGATCTGCATGGCACGCTCAAGATGGAAAATGGCCTCGCTCACAGCAGAAAGACGCAGCGCTTCCCGTCCAGCTGCCAAACTGTGACGGAATGCATCCTGCCACAGCCCGGCAGTCAAGGCATGGTGCGCCAGCACCGCCTCCGAGTCGCCTTCTGCCTCAAGCAGTTCCAACGCCCGGCGGTGGAATAACCTGCGGCGGGCATCTCCAGCTTCGGTGTATACCACATCCCGCAGCACATCGTTGACGAAGATATACTCGCTGGCAGCGCCTGGCGCGCCGCTTTCCAGGAACAACCTTCCGCTGATCAATTCGTCCAGCGCAGGCAGCGCCAGGTCTTCATTGACATTGGCAACCCCTGCCAGATGCTCAAACGTGATCTCCTGTTCAAGCACTGCTCCGGCTGCCAGCAGCCCGAACGCGTTGGGGCTGAGCCGGTTCAAGCGCGACCGGAGCACGGCATAAACGGTCGAGGGAATCCGGTCGGCTTTTCCAAATTCGTAGGCGCCATTCACCGAAAAAGTCCAATTTCCCTGCGCCTTACGTTTTGGGCGCAGCACGCGCCGTTCCAGCAAATCTTTTAATATTTCGATCATGTAGTAGGGGTGTCCGCGGGTTTCAGCGTACAACCCTTGCGCGAAATCAGGCGCTGGCGGCGATAAGATGGACTGGATCAGGTCAACTGTCTCGGCTTCCCCCAGCGGCGCGAGTTCGAGATGCACCGGTCTTACCTCGCGTTCTACCCGCGCCAGCCATTGAATCAAAGCGGACGCCCCATTGCCAGCCCCGCTAGGGTTAATGGTGGCTAAACCTTCGGTCCGCAAGCCGACCAGCAGCAAGATGCGGTTTCCTTCGCCAGGTGTGCCATTGACCCGCCAACGCCGGATGGCATAGTGAAGAAAATCCAGTGTGGCGCTGTCAGCCCATTGCAGGTCATCGATTAACAATACCAACGGCGCCCGCTGCGCCAATGCCAGCGTCAGCTGCACCAGGGACTCAAAGAATTTTAGCGGGTTGAATTCGGGATCCAGCAGTTCGGCAGCCATCGGTGAATCAGGAATATTTGGGATGCGGTCGCGAAATTCCGGTAACAGCTCCCTGAGCGGCGCTGTCCAAATGCCGCCCTGCCATTCGTCAAAGGATTTTTCAGACTCAAATCTCCCGCGCAGAGCATCGGCCAGCGGCTGGAAGGGGAAATAGCTGCCGCTCTCGAACGCGCCGCCATGCAGTACTTCAGCCCCCTGCGCGCGCGCCCACGCCAAAAAGCGGATGGCCAACCGGGTTTTGCCAATGCCCGACTCGCCCTGCAGGATCACTACTTGAGGCTGGCCGTCTGCGGCTCGTTGGTAGCTATCCGTCAATGCCTGGACCTCGTTATTGCGGCCTGTGAACAAGCTGCCGAGAAAATCTACCGAGGTTTCCGCCCTGGGCGGTTGATCGGGTGTGCGGCGCCGGTGCGGACTCTCGGCAGCCGGTTGACTGCGAATCCGTTCCGCCAGGGCGTCGGTATCCGGCTCTGGCTCTATGCCCAATTCGCTGTTCAGGGTTTTACGGCAAGCTTCATACGTCTCCAGGGCTTTGCCGCGTTCGCCAGCCGCAAAATGCACCCGCATTTTACGGCGGTATGCCGCTTCACTGAGCGGATCCAATGCGATCCAGCGGGATGCCGTTAGGGCAGCCTCAACAAACTCGCCGCGGGCAAATTGAATTTCTGACAGCCTGTCAAGAATCAAAGCAAGACGGCGCTGCCAGTCCTCGCGCTGAAGGCCTGCCCAATCATCAAAACCTGGGGCATCTCCCAATGACAGACCCGCCAGGAATGGCCCGCGATGGCAGTCAGCCGCAGATTGAAGGACTTTCAAATCTGCCGGGACGTCGCTCAACAACTTTCCCGATTGGTCTGTGTTTGCCACTGCAAAGGCACGTTCCACCGTCTCCAGGTCCAGGTGGATATTGGCGTCTGGATGCAAGCCTATTGAAGTATTCGTGATGTTCAGATATGGAAGTTTGAATGTGCCGCTGGCAGAACGTAACGCACTTTGCAGCCGGCTGAGGGTATTACGCAGGGAGGCAGAACTTTGTTCCGAGCTGGAATCCGGCCAAAAAAGACCTGCCAGGTGTTCGCGCGGCTGTTGATTTTTTTCAATCGCCAGATAAAACAACAATGCCTGCGTTTTACGCGTAGGAAAGGATATCAGGTTTTCACCCAGTCGCACTTCGGGCGGCCCCAGAGCAAAAAGTTGCAGAGTTTCGGACTTGGGGGCGATGATATGGCTCCTTGTTACGCTGATGATACTCTCGTTCATTATACTGACATTAGATCGGAGCGAGATGACGACTTTATTGCTTGCATTAATTGGAGTGCGCGGATGAAATTGCCGCCAATTTCTGGGATTGTACTTTCGTTCCCAATCCTGGCTGGCAAGGTGGAAGCCTGGCGCAGGTTTTGCCAGGAACTTTCCGGCTCGCGGCGCAAGCAGTATGAAATCTCCCGTCAGCAATTGGGCATCACCCGCGAGCGGATGTCGCTCAAAGAATCACCCTACGGAGCAACATCCATCACCACGCTGGAGGCTCCGGATATCGCGCAGGCGCTGGGAAACCTGATTGCCTCGACTCGCTCGTTTGATACCTGGTATCGCCAGCGTCTGCGCGAGTTTCACGGCGTAGACCTGAGTGGTTATGAGCAGTATTCACAACCCTGGCCGTTGCCGCGAGACCAACAAGTGTATTTTGAATGGATGCTGGAGGATGCCTCAGATGGCGCATCGACCAGCACACCCACCATGTTTAGCTGAAAGGAAATCTCATGAACACCAAGACGATTGAGAAACGAATAAACCGCGACCTGGATCGTACCAAACGCGACCTGGCGGCATTGAAAGAGAATGCTGTCACGGGATTGAACTGGAAAATCGGTCAACTGACCGATGGACCCAGAAAATCGACCACAGCAGCCATGAAAACCCTGAATAAATCGATCGGGCAAGGTTTGACGCAGTACAACGCCCGCGTTCAGGACGCCGTCAGCAAAGTCCCCGGAGACATCAACAAGAAAGCTTCCCATTATCCGTGGGTGGCGGTTTCAATGGCGATCGTTATGGGTTTGATCCTGGGAGTAACCCTCAAACCTTCCCGGCGTGTCATGGCAAATCCCCAGGACAACTACGCCCCGTTCTAGGGAAACTGTAAAGAGGAGAAGAAGAGATGACTGAATACAAAGAAGTACACACCGAACAACGCGAGCTTGGTCAGACCAATCGTGTCACGACCTTCAAGGTTACCCAGTTGATCTGGCTGTTGTTTGGCCTGTTGGAAGCTGCCATAGGGCTGCGGGTGATCTTCAAACTGATCGCAGTCAATCCCAGTAATCCGTTCGCAGCCTTCCTGTATCGGGTGACCGACCTGTTCCTGGCGCCATTCCAATCGTTGATTGGCTCCCCTGCCGCTGAAGGCATGGTATTGGAAGTTTCTTCGATCATCGCCATGATTGTGTATGCTCTGATTGCCTGGGCTCTGGATCGTCTGGCGTATGTGCTCTTCTATCGCCCGCGCGGCGGCGTAAGCGTCTCGCGTACGGTAGTTGCAGATCATACGCAGCCTCCCCCGCCGGACATCGAGGATCGGCCTTTGTAATCGCCAACCTTAATAATCAAAACTTTGTTAACCGAGATAAAAGCCGTGGATTAACTCCCGCGGTAAAAAATTCCGGTGAGCCTGATGGCTGGTTGAACGTTGACCTGCCCGGTAGGAAGCAAGAAATAATCGCTGCCGGCATGGCTGTCAGGCTCACTCTATTTCCGAAAACAAAAGGACGTAAACCTCATGCTCCCCATCGGTGATGATAACAGTACTCGTAGGATCGTTCCTATAGTTACCTATGTTCTGATCGTGGTGAACGTGCTGGTGTTTCTGCTTGAGTTAAGCAGCGGCGACGCTTTCATTTTGAAGTGGGCTTTCATCCCCAGCGAATTCCTGGCCAATCCTGCCGCGGAACTCCCAACCATCTTCACATCCATGTTTATGCACGGCGGATGGCTCCACCTGCTGAGCAATATGCTCTACCTGTGGATCTTTGGAGATAACGTGGAAGACCGCTTCGGACACGTCAAGTTCATAATTTTCTATCTGGCTTGCGGTGTGGCTGCCATGTTTGCCCAACTGGCCTTCAGTACCACTTCCAGTGTACCCAACCTGGGTGCCTCAGGCGCTATCGCCGGAGTTCTCGGCGCTTATCTGGTCATGTTCCCCAAGCAGAGAGTTAGCGTGATGATGGGCCGAGGTGTGATTCCAATGTCCGCCTTGCTGGTCATCGGCTTTTGGTTCGTCCTGCAGGTGATCAGCGGTGTTGGTTCGTTGGGTGCCGCTAGCGACACGGGCGGCGTAGCCTATATGGCGCACATCGGCGGGTTCATAGCCGGCCTGGCTCTGGCTTTTGTGTTGGGAGGCGCCCGCAGAGCGCCTGCTCTGCCCGCCTGATCCCACACATACCTGGTTCCTAAACCCAATTGCAGAATGCCAGGCGCAGACCCACCTTAGTCAAGTGGAGAATGGAGGAGAAACCCATTGTTGTTAACCCAGATTCTTGTACTGATCTTTGTGGGAGTCGCAATCGGCTGGTTCACGGGCCGGCTGATAAAGACACAACCCAGGCGGGTTCCAGTCCGCGTAAGGAATAGTGTTCACAGCGCCAGGAGCCATTAAGGCGTTTTGAATAAATCCGGTAATCACCAGGTCAAAAGCCAACTGCCGTTGATCCTGGCGAAAAACGATCAAACATCAATCAATAGAGGAGACCTACTATGTGGACCATTATCATAATCTTGCTCGTGCTCTGGTTACTCGGCTTTTTTGGGAATAGCATCAGCCCACGAATCCCGAAGACCGGAGGCTGGATCCATACGCTGGCTGTGATCGCCCTGATCCTTATCATTTTGGATCTGCTGGGTGTGATCTAAGGCAGTAGTTGTTACAGGCTTGTTTCAATGAAAAGTAAGTAAAGCCTGGTTCATGATCCTGCGAAGCTGAACAAAGCGCGCTTCGCAGGATCATGGAGGTAGATGTGATGAACACCAAAAAACCGATAAATTCGGCTGAGGAAAACATCAATAAAGCCCAACAGAAATCGCAGGGAACGACGCCATCAGAATGGGCAGCGGCTCAGCCGAAAGGCCGCAAGCGGGCTAAACCCGGTTCACAGGGTGAAGGCGAATATTACCGCATCGTGGTGCGGGACAAGAATGAATTCACTACCTTCCGCTACCATGACGTTGGTGACAAAGGCCATATCCTGCGATTGGCTGGCAAACGCAGCAGCGGCTCCTGGGATACGCAGACCTGGCTGATCAGCAAGGACGACGCGCATCTCTCCGGAGAGACCCTGGTTGCGGATACGGAAGACGCCAGACAATTGCTCGCATCGCTGGACAGCCAACCGTTACACGTCACAGGCGATATTTTCAAGGCCAAAGACCGGTTGAATGTCCCAGAGCGCGCCAAACCAACCGAAGCCCAACAACGGGCCAGATCGGAAAATATCAAAAAGGCTCAACAGGCCCGCTGGACAAAAAATCAGAAGTAGGGATCGTTCCACGCCGAAACAATCCCGTCAATGGCGGACGGCACGGTGACTGTTCAAACGTCACAGCCGTCCGCTTGTTATTTAACCTCGATCAGCCGCAGGCAGCTCTTTCTTCATTTCGCAGAAATGGGGGGAGAAACAGGCGCGGTCGTCGTTCCCTACAACAACTACCCGGCGATTAATTTGCGGGCTTCTGCCGTGGCCTGGTTGGCGTCCGGCGCAAAACCGTCCGCGCCGATCTCGTTGGCGTATTTTTGGGTCACAGGCGCGCCGCCGACCATCACCTTGACGTTCTGGCGCACGCCAGCATCTTTCAAAGCCTGGATGGTTTTATTCATATTTGGCATAGTGGTGGTCAATAGGGCCGACATGCCAACGATATCCGGGGCGTGCTCGCGAATTGCCTCGATGAATTTCTCCGGGCTGACGTCGGTACCCAGGTCAACGATCTGGAACCCGGCGCCTTCCAGCATCATGCCCACCAGGTTCTTGCCAATATCGTGCAGGTCGCCTTTGACGGTGCCGATTACCACTTTCCCGGCGGACTTGACGTCCTGTTCGATCAACGCCGGGCGCAGAATCCCCAGCCCGCCCTGCATGGCGCGTGCCGCGATCAACATCTCGGGCACAAAGTATTCGCCTTCTTCGAAGAGACGGCCTACTTCCCCCATGCCGGCGATCATGCCGCTTTTTAATACTTCTTCCGCTGAAACTTTCTGTTCCAGCGCCAATGTGACCAATTTTTTAACTTCGGCAGCATCGCCGTCAATCACCGCCTGCTTGATTTCATCAATAATCATTCCGCAGTCTCCTTCAAAGATGAGCAATGTTTAGGATCGTTGATCCTGAGTGGGATAAAGGAATTGCAGTCCAGCCGGCAGCGCATTCCGCCAATAAGTGTAGTTATGACCGCCGCAGCCTTCGCTATACTGAAAGTCGTAACCGGCTCTGGTCAGCAGGTCCTGCATGCGCCGGTTATCTTCCAAAAGGAAGTCGAAGGTGCCGACATCCATCCACACCTTTATCGGCTGTTTCTCCAGGTTTTTGACTAGGGTCACCAGGGAAAAGTCGGCGTTGTAGATGCTAAAGCCGCTGGATTGCGCCAGCACCTTGCCAAAGATATGCGGTGCGCGCAGCCCATTGAAAAAAGCCGCGGTTCCGCCCATGGACGCCCCAAGTATACCGCAACTTCCCGGCTGCTTACGCGGATCGATAATCGGCAGGTGGTCGCAAGCCGCCGGTATCAACTTATCCATCAAACTAAAGGTGAATGCGTCATTGCAGGCGTATTCCACAAAACGCCCTGCCCCGGCGTTTTGGATCATAGCCAGAGCCACCGGTTGCATTTTACCGGCTGCAATCAGTGAATCGACAATTTGAACGAGCCGGCCGCGGCGCAGGAAATCCACTCCATCCAGCACCACCAGCAGCGGCATGGGGCCATCGGCAGCCGGCTGATAGAAATACACCTGTCGTTTGCCGCCGATCAACCCCCAGGCATCGGTAATCTGAAACTCTGTCAGCTGCCCTTTTTTGCGGTGCAGCGCAGCATACTCGGATGGCCTTGCCTGCGGCATGTAGAAATAATGGTTGCGGCTGCCGACACCGTTATTGACGCTGTGCGGGTTGAGCGGGTCGGGGATGCGCTTACCGTCCGCAAAAAAGGCGTACTCCATGTAGGCGTTCATCGGCAGCTCGAGTTCAAGCTGCCATAATTGCGCTTTGACCCGGGTAAATTCCAGGCTGCTCTCCTTGTCCCAATTGTTAAAATCGCCAGCCAGGCGCGGCGGATTTTTCCCCTGCCAGGTGAAGATTGCCAGGCGATCATTTATAGTAGGATTAACCAAGGCTTCTCCCCATCTTCGATTTTCAGACCTGGACCTGCCGTTTTTCCAGCGGCCCGCGGTCCATTCTAAAGCGGTGCTGCCCGTAAGGTTCGCCAGATCAGCAGGAAAAGGTTACGCGTAATGCGTTGTCGAATTTTAAACCAAAAGTTGCGTTAATCATACGAATAGACCTCTTGGCACCAGAGAAAATCTATGAAGCATCCATCGATCATCGAACAAATGAGTTTGGAAGAAAAAATTGCGTTATGCTCCGGGGCGGATTTTTGGCACACGAAGGCCCTGGAAAGGTTAGGCATCCCGGCGATACTGATGACAGACGGACCGCATGGGCTGCGAAAATTGACCACGGTTTCGGTAAACCAGATCAAGGAGATTAGCCATCAAGCTACCTGTTTCCCCACTGCCAGCCTGACCGCCTGCTCGTGGGATAAACAACTTCTCCAGGAGATGGGCCAAGCCCTGGCAGAAGAAGCACTGCAGGAGGGGATTTCCATCATCTTAGGACCGGGAGTTAATATTCAACGCAATCCCTTATGCGGCCGAAATTTTGAATATTTCTCGGAAGACCCGTACCTGGCTGGCGAGATGGCGGTCGGTTGGATCAGAGGGGTGCAGAGTAAAGGCATAGGCGCATCCTTAAAGCACTTCGCCGGCAACTCCCAGGAGAATTACCGCCTGTTGTCGGACAGTCTGATCGATGAACGCGCTTTACATGAAATCTATTTACCTGCCTTCGAAAAAGCTGTGATAGCTGCCAAACCCGCCACGGTCATGTGCGCGTACAACAAGCTGAACGGTACCTACTGCAGCGATAATGAGTATCTGCTGCGGGACATTCTCCGCCGTGATTGGGGCTTTGAAGGTGTGATCGTCTCGGATTGGGGCGCCATGAATAACCGGGTAAAGGCGTTTAAGGCCGGCCTGGATCTGGAAATGCCGGGCGGAGTGGAGGGGATTGATGCCGAAATAGCGTCTGCCGTCCGCTCTGGTGAGCTGAGCGAGTCGGTCGTGGACAAAAGCACGGACCGCATGCTGGACCTGGTTCTACGGGCTGGCAGCGTCAAGAAATCCGCAATCCCTTATGATGCTGCCTCCCACCACGAATTAGCCCGGAAAATTGCCGTAAATAGCGCTGTCTTGCTCAAAAATAAAGCTCATATCCTGCCGGTACACGCGCGGCAGAAAATCGCGGTCATTGGCGCGATGGCCCGCTCACCGCGATATCAGGGCGCGGGTAGTTCAATCGTTAACCCGACTCAATTATCCAGCGCATTGGACGGTTTTGCCGAGCACGGCCTGGAAGTCACGTATTTCCCCGGATATGAGCTCAATGGCCCGGATCGTCCCGACCTGATCGACCAGGCGGTTGCGGGTGCGAAAGACCATGACCTTGCCATCATTTTTGCCGGTTTGCCGGAAAACTTTGAGTCCGAGGGCTATGATCGAACCAGCCTGGCGCTGCCGCACAGTCATAACCGGCTGATCGAGCAGGTAGCTGCTGCTCAACCCAATTCTGTGATCGTGCTATCAGGCGGAGCTTCGGTGGAGATGCCTTGGGAGCCTGACGTAAAGGCCATTTTGAACATGATGCTCGCCGGTCAGGCTGGCGGGTTGGCGGTGGTGGATCTTTTGACCGGCAAGGCGAATCCCAGCGGGAAGCTGGCTGCAACTTATCCCATCCAGTACAGCGATGTGCCTTCAGCAGGATATTATGAAACCGGCGGCAAACAAGCCCAATACCGTGAAAGTATTTATGTCGGCTACCGTTACTACGACAAAGCCAAAAAAGAGGTCCTTTTCCCATTCGGCCATGGTCTCTCTTACACCAGCTTCAAATACCGCGACCTGGTTGTATCCCACACGGAGATTCAGGCCGATGAGCAACTGGTAGTCTCGCTGACTGTGCGAAATACAGGGGAATTCGAGGGCGCGGAAATCATCCAGTTGTACGTCGGTGATAACCATACTGGCATCTACCGTCCGGAAAAAGAGTTGCGCGGCTTCGCTAAGGTGTTTTTAAAGGCCGGTGAAGAAAAGCGGGTTGAGTTTGTATTGAATTCGCGTGCTTTTGCGTTGTATGACGTCAATGCTAAAGCCTGGGTGGTGCCTGCGGGCAGCTATCAAATCTCGCTAGGTGCTTCCAGCCGCGATATCCGCCTGCAGGAGCAAATCACGGTGCACGGTGCCCCTCGGACTGCGCCATCCGCCCCGCCCGCGGATTGGTATACCCGTCTGTCGGGGAAGGTCACCCGTGCCGATTTTGAAACCGTCTACGGGAAATCCATCGAACCGGTCAAAAATCTTCGCCGGGGAGAATTTACCCTTTCCTCATCTTTCAATGATATGCGGGAGAGCGTTTGGATTCGATTAGTCATGAAGGTTTATATGAATCAACTATCCCGTGGTTTTGCCGGAGCGGGATCAAGCGATCCCAACTATGGCATGGTGATAGAAGGTTTCAAACACACGCCGCTTAAGGGCTTGGTCCGTTTGAGCAAAGGCAGGTTAACCATCAAGACGGCACAGGGTCTGGTGGATATTGCCAACGGAAAATTCCTGCGCGGGGTCTTGAGGATACTGCGCAAATAACAGGCACCGCAATCAAGAGAGAACGGCAAAATCGCTCTTGACAACCATTTCCATTTTTGCTATTCTTATACAAACCATTGCGCAAACGTTTGCGCGGATGTTTCCGCTCCCCCATGAACCGAATTACGATCAAAGATGTTGCTTTGGCAGCCAGTGTTTCAATCTCCACGGTTTCGCACGTGGTGAATAACACGCGCTTTGTCGATCCGGCGACCCGCGAACGTGTGCTGCATTCCATGGATGAACTCGGCTACCACCCCAATTACCTGGCACGCAGCCTGCGCAAAGGGGTTTCGAAAACCATCGGGCTGATCGTACCGGACGCCGCCAACCTGTTCTTTGCCGAGATCGCCCGCAAGATCGAAGATTACGGCTACAAGCAGGGGTACAGCGTCATCCTGGGCAACAGCGACAACGATCCCGAGAAGCAGACCAACTACATCAATACCCTGCTGGCTAAACGGGTGGACGGGGTAATTTTTATCTCTTCAGGCGGCGAGGTCAACGACCTGATGCGCTTTTCGGAAAGCCAGGTGCCAGTGGTGGTGGCTGACCGCGATGTGCCGCTCGAACTGGCTGACGTGGTCATGCTGGACAACGAACAGGCTGGCTATGATGCAACCCGCCACCTGATAGAATTGGGACATAAACGTATCGCCTGCATCACTGGCCCGCACGATCTCTCGCCAAGTATGCAGCGGGTGGAAGGCTATTACCGGGCAATGGCGGAATTTCGCCTGCCCATCGATCCGCAATATATCACCGCCGGCGACTTCCGTTTTTTAGGCGGCGAACAGGCCATGGAACGGCTGCTGACGTGTACACCGCGGCCGGACGCAGTTTTTGTTCTGAATGATATGATGGCCATTGGCGCCATGACCGCGATTCGCCGCGCCGGCCTGTCTATCCCGGCTGACATTTCCATAGTCGGTTTTGACGACATCGAATTGGCCTCGGCAGTGACCCCTTCGCTGACCACCATCGCCCAACCCATCGCGGAAATCGCCCGGCACGCCACCGACCTATTGATCCAGCGTCTGGGCGGCAGCCGAAAAGACGAAAATCAGCGCGTCATCTTGCAGGCATCATTGATCAAGCGCGAATCTACCGGTAGAAAGCAATAGACCCATGGGAATCATTACCGTCATTGGCTCCTTGAACATGGATTTAGTAGTTCGCACCGTGCGCGCCCCCAGGGCTGGCGAGACACTGGCGGGCAGTGATTTTCACATCATTCCAGGCGGCAAGGGCGCCAATCAAGCGGTCGCCGCTGCACGGGCTGGAGCAGCGGTGCGCATGGTCGGTTGTATTGGCACGGACGCCTTTGGACCGCTCATGCTGGATTCGCTGATGGCAGCCGGCGTGGAAGTTTCCGGCATCGCCCGCCTGGCAGAAACTGCCACAGGCACCGCCACCATCATTGTGGAAGGCGGCGGCCAAAACCGCATTATCGTCGTGCCCGGCGCCAATGGAATGATTACGCCGGAATTTATCCAGCGACAATGGCCTGCCATCCAACAATCGGAACTGATCCTGCTGCAGCACGAAATTCCTCTGCCCACCGTCCATGCCGTCATTAAGCTGGCACATGCCGCCGGCATCCGTGTGGTGCTCAACCCGGCTCCGTTTTACCCCATTCCCCAGGACATCCTGGCGAAGGTCGATACGCTCATCGTCAACGAAGTCGAGGTGCAAGCGCTCACCGGTCTGGCAGTGACCGATCCCCTAACTGCCCGCATCGCTGCAGCCTCTTTGACGGATCAGGGCGTGCACACGGTGATCATCACCCTGGGTGCCAACGGGGCGCTGCTGCGCACCGCGAACGATGAATTATTCCAACCCGCTTTTCAAGTGGAGGTGGTGGACACCACCGCCGCCGGCGACACCTTCACCGGCAGTTATGCCGCCTCCATCCTGGCTGGCAGCCAGCCGCAGGATGCGTTAAACTTCGCCAGTGCGGCTTCAGCCCTGGCAGTGACCCGTCTGGGTGCCCAGACTTCCATCCCCGCCAAAGACGAGGTCGAAGCTTTTCTGGCTGCCCAGGCGCACGAAATCGTCGGATACCATCAGATTTTCAACACTGGAGGTGAACCTGAGGTAACTGTTTGACCATTCCACCATTGTTTCTGACCAATTTCCCTGGAGGAGAAAAATGAAAAAGATTTTCACGTTTTTGACAGTTTTGACCATTATCGCGATTCTAGCTGCCGGCTGTGCGCCGAAAGCCGCGGAACCAACCACACAAAAAGTAGTTTACCTGATCAATGGATCGCTGGGCGACAACGCCTTCTATGACTCCGGTCAAAAAGGCATGGACGCCATCAAGGCCCAGTACGGCCTTGAGACCCGCACCATTGAAAACGGCTACGATTCAGCCAATTACGAGCCGTCTCTGGAAGCTGCCACCAGCTATGCCGACGTCATCTTCGTCATCTCCTACGGCTACGAAGACCTGTTGAAAGAGTACGCGGACAAGTTCCCGGAGAAGATCTTCGTCAACCTGGACACCGTCGTCCAGAATAGCGCCAACACCATCACCTCGGTGGACTACATCGAAGAAGAGAGCGCTTACCTGGCGGGCGTCCTGGCGGGCATGATGACCCTCGACACCACTATCCCCAACATCAATGATCAGAAGATCATCGGCGTTGTCGGCGGCGATCAAGACCCGGTAGTGGACGCCTTCCTGTTTGCCTATGAGAATGGCGCCAAGTTCATCGATCCCGAGATCGTTTCTGAGCGCAAATATCTGGGCGATTGGGAAGATACCGCCAAGGGCAAGCAGGCTACGCTGCAGTTGTATGACATGGGTGCTGATATCGTTTTCCAGGTGGCGGCTGCCGCTGGTATGGGCGTACTTCAGGCTTCCGGTGAACGCGATCTATACTCCATCGGCGTGGATACCAACCAGAACGCTTTGGTACCCGGTCACGTGGTAGCCTCAGACATCAAGGACATCGGCCTGGCCATCACCAACATCTTCGCTACCATCAACGACGGCACATACAAACCCGGTCAGGTCTTGAGCTACGGCCTGGCGACCAACGGTGTTGATCTGGTCTTCGATGACAACGGTGGCATCGTTCCGCAGAACATCATTGATAAAGTCAATGAACTGCGCACGCAAATCGCCGATGGCACGTTGAAGGTCGAAATCTACAAACCGTAAGCGAATCAACAGAAACAATGGTTTCTCCGGGGGTGTTGGCGCAGCCCGTGTCCGCACCCCCGGAATTCTTGGAACCTGAGAGGATTTATCCGGTGCAAGATATCATCGCAATGAACCGCATCTTTAAGATCTTCCCGCCATCACTGGTCGCACTGGATGATGTGAGCGTAACCTTCCGCAAAGGTGAGATTCATGCCATTGTGGGGGAAAACGGCGCCGGAAAATCCACCTTGATGAAGATTTTATATGGCATGCAGCCAGCTGATTCGGGTGAAATAATCTTCAATGGTAAAAATGTAAAATTTAGCGATCCGGGTGAAGCCATTCTGGCCGGTATTGGCATGGTGCACCAGGAGATCATGCTGGTGCCGCAGTACACTGTCTGGGAAAACGTGGTGCTCGGGTCGGAACCCGTAAAATTTATCGATCATTTGGATTCTAAAAAAGCGCGTCAGCTGGTGAAAGACAAAATTGATGAATTCCACTTCAATCTCGATCCAGACGCCAAAGTAGAAGATATTTCCATCGCTGCCCGCCAAAAAGTTGAAATATTAAAGCTTCTGTTCCGTAATGTGTCCGTCTTGATCATGGACGAGCCCACCTCTGTGCTCACGCCGCAGGAAATTCCGCAATTATTCGGCGAACTTAAACGCCTGCGCGATGATGGTCATACCATCCTTTTCATCTCGCACCATCTGGAAGAAGTACTGGAGCTCTCCGACCGCATTACCGTGCTGCGCAAAGGGCGCAAGGTCGGCACGATCGAAGCCGCGGACGCCACCAAAGCCGGTCTGGCGCAAATGATGGTGGGACGCGAAGTTATTTTTGAATCGATCCGTAAAGCGCAGCAGCCGGGAAAAGTTTTATTTGAAGTAAAAGGGTTGAACTATATCGACCCGGACAAACGCCCTCGCCTGAGCAATATCAACTTCCAGGTGCGTGCCGGCGAGATCGTCGGGGTTGTGGGTGTGGAAGGCAACGGACAGCTGGAATTGGTCAAGATCATCATGGGTCTGATCGAGCCAACCAGCGGCAGTATTTTGACCCTCGGCGAGGACATCACCCGCGAACCCATTCTGGAAAAACGCAAGCGGGTCGCGTTTGTGTCGCAGGATCGCGCCAATATGGGCGCCAGCACCGCGGCGACCATCACCGAAAATGTGATCATGACCCATCACCGCCTCAATGACCGCTTCACCGATTGGGCTGGTCGGATTTTGAATTTCAAGCAGGCGCAGACCTTTACTGACGAGGTGCAAGACAAGTTTGATGTGCAAATGTCCTCCGGCGAAACAGTCTTCAAATCGCTTTCGGGCGGCAACCAGCAGAAAGTGATCCTCGGGCGCGAATTGCTTTTGGATGCACCCTTCATCCTGCTGGACCAGCCCACCCGCGGCCTGGACGTCGGTTCGATTGAGTATGTGCACCGCCAGATCATCGACATGCGCGCGAAAATGCGCGGCATGCTGTTGATCTCCGCTGACCTGGAGGAACTCTTCCGCCTTTCCGACCGGCTGTTGGTGATGCACCGCGGCAAGGTTGTGGCAGAACTGATTACCGAAAAAACCAACGTCACCGAAGTGGGCTACCTGATGCTCGAAGGGGCTGCCTATGAAGCGTAAAGTGCTGGTCAACGTGGTGGGCGTGCTGCTGGCCTTCCTGCTGGGGGCGCTGGTCATGCTCCTCCAGGGCTACAACCCGTTGGAAACCTATTACCGCCTGTTCGAGTATTCGCTGGCGCCTGGCAAGATCACCTACACTCTCAGCAAGTCCGTCCCGTTGATTCTGACCGGCATGTCTGCCTCGGTGGCGTTCGCCTCCGGGCCGATCAACCTGGGTCAGCCTGGCCAATTGGTGATGGGAGCTTTGTTCGCTACCATCGGCGGTATTTATATCGATCTGCCGCCCGTCTTGATGGTCCCCTTCCTGCTTCTTCTGGCTATGTTGGGCGGTGCCTTATGGTCCGGTGTGGCGGCGCTGCTCAAGCATTGGTTCAATATGAGTGAATTCATCACCACCCTGATGTTGAATATGATCGCCGATTTTTTTACAGCCTGGGCTATTACTTACCCATTTTTCGAAGAGAATGCTAACCATCCCCAGACGCCGCTCATTTCTGTCAGCGGCTGGATGCCGGAATGGGGCAACTTCAATTCCAGCGTGATTGTCATGGTGCTGGCCTTTGTGGTGGTCTGGTTCATCATGAACCGCTCCACCGCCGGTTACGAATGGCGCCTCTCTGGGCAAAACAGCCTGTTCAGCAGGCTGGGCGGGGTGAACATCAGCAAAAATTACATCGTGGTCATGCTGCTGACCGGCGCACTGGCAGGATTGGCCGGCGGGCTGGTGATCATGGCTGGACCGCACCGCTTCATCAAAGGTATCGGCGCCAACTACGCCTGGGACGGGGTGATGATTGCCATGGTAGCCAACTCTGGCATCATCCTGACGCTGATTTTCGGTTTCTTCTTCAGTGTCTTGCAAACTGGCTCGCTTGGCATGGAGTTGATCACCGCGGTGCCGAAAGAGCTGATTCAGGTGCTGCAGGCGGTCATCGTGCTGATCGTGGTCGCCGGGCGCGGCTACTTCGAGACCCTTTTTGCCAAACTGGAGGCGCGGCGCAAGATGAAAGAGAGAGCAACATGAACATCATCATCGGCATGATCAACGGCATGATCACCTCCGCCACCCCCATTCTGCTGGCGGCCTTGGGCGGCTCTCTCACCTTCTATGCCGGCATCTTCAACATCGCCATGGAAGGCATGATGTTGAGCGGCGCCTTCTTCGCCATGCTGGGCTCGTACTATTTTCATTCCTGGGGCATGGGCATCCTGTTCGCCATTGTCGGCGCAATTTTGATGGCCCTGGTGTTCATCCTGTTTGCCGTGGTACTGAAGATGGACGAGTTCATCACCGGTATCGGCTTGAATCTGTTCTCAGTCGGGCTGACCACCTACATGCTGCGCCAAATCTTCAAGGTCAAAGGTGCCTTCTCCAGCCCGGAAATCGTCCCCATCCCCAAAGTCGAAATCCCGCTTATCAAAGATATCCCGGTGGTGGGCGAGATCCTCAGCGGGCAGAATCTGATCGTCTACCTGACCTTGATCGCGGTGATTGCGGTCAGCTACCTGGTATTTAAGACGCGCTTTGGGCTGCGCCTGCGGGCTGCCGGTTACAACCGCACCGCATTAGACACCTCCGGCGTTTCCGCCAATCGCATCCGCGTCACCTCGCTCATCCTGTGCGGCGTGCTGTGCGGGCTGGCAGGCTCTTTCCTCTCGCTGGGGTACGTGACCCTGTTCACCGAAAACATGTCAGCCGGGCGCGGCTGGATCTCGCTGGCTGCCGTCATTCTGGTCTCCGGCAACCCCGTTGGCATTGCCCTCATCTCCCTGCTGTTCGGCTTCACCGACGGTCTGGGATTGTTCATGCAGCGCTCGCTGCCCTCGCAGTTCACCTCCATGGTGCCGTATGTCGCCACACTGGTAGCGCTGTTCGTTTACTCCATAAAACTGAAGAAGAAACAAACCATTTAGAAAGGGTTTTTACCAATGGCAAAACCTGCCTGGTTATTGGAGAAAGAAATGCGGGATGCCGCTGTGCCGGTCGACCGGCGCAAGGAAGCCTCGCACTGGAAATCCGATATGGAGTTCCCCCACGGTGACGGCCTGCTGCGCTGGAACTGGAATGTCGCGGTGCCGGGGTCGCTGGCGCCGGATGTGTTTTACCAGAGCATGGTGCAGGACTGGGCCAACCAGGGTTACGACGTCAGCAAAGCCGAAGCTTTGATCCCTGAGGGCCGGGCTTTGGAAGCCGCCAACAAAATGGACGACCTGCGGGTCTTGAGCGCACGTATCATGAAGGCTTTGAACGAAGCGCCGAAGATCGAAGGGCATCCCTACTTTCAATACGAGCACCCAGTCAGCTGGGAGGATGTCAAAGCTGCCATGCCAGCCAGTCAGGACTACCAACCCCCTTCTGTCTGGCAAGAATCATTTACCCCGCGCATCCTGCAGGGCTGGATCGGTCAATTGGCCGGGGCGTCCTTTGGCACCGCCATAGAAGGCTATGTCGGTTCGCAGATCGAGAAGGTGTACGGCAAGGTGCGCGGCTATATTACCGAGCCTGAGACCGTCAACGATGATTCAGTCTATGAGATTGTGCTGCTGGACGTCTACGAGAGAATGGGCAAAGGCATGACCTCGGAAGCTCTGGGTGACGAATGGGTGCGCCAGATCCCTTACGGCGTTTCTGCTGAAGGCACCGCGCTGCGCAATCTCAGCCTGGGCATCTACCCGCCTGAATCCGGCATTTTCATGAACCCCTACTGCGACTGGATTGGCGCGCAGATGCGCGGCATGGTATGCGGCATGCTGGCGCCCGGCGACCCTATGGAAGCTGCCCGCCTGGCACACATTGACGCGGTCATTTCCCACGCCCGCAACGGCGTGTACGGCGAAATTTACGCCGCGGTGTTGACCTCCCTGGCTTTCGGGATGAACGACCCGCGCGCCATATTGCAGGAAGCTGCCCGCTACATCCCAGCCAAAAGCGAGTATGCCGCCAAGCTGGAGTTTTGCTTCAATGTGCTAAAGGCTGAAAACAGTGCTGAGACCGCCTGGCCGATTCTGGAAAAGCATTTCGAGCGCTACAACTGGATCCACGCCTACCCAAACCTGGCGGCCGACATGCTGGCACTTTGGTACGGCGGCAATGATTTCACCGAGACCATGGCACTGCTGGCCAAAGCCGGCCTGGACGTGGACTGCAACGGCGGCCTGGTGGGCAATGTGCTGGGCGTACTCAAAGATGTGCCGCCAGCCTGGGCCGACCCCATCGGCGACCTGATGGAAACCTACATCAAAGGCAAGGAACGCCTGTCGATACGGGAGCTATCTGCCCGCACGGCGAGGTTGGCAAAGAAATATCGGTAAAATTGTGGGTGCGTGCCGCAATTGCACCCACCTACCAATTTTCTTTATACACATGCCTGAACTTGCCGCTGACCGGGCTGGCTTGCGGTTCCTCGTCTGCCAAACTCGCATGTACCGGCGCGGCTCCCTGCGCCGAAAAAAACGCCCGTAAATCCGCTTCCATTTTCGCCCAAATGGACGCCCGGTCCACACCTGGTTCCAACTCCAACCGCAGCTTAATCTGATCCGGCGCGGTCTGGATGATCTGGTAGCGCACAACCCCGGGCACCTGCTCCACTACGCTGGCAATCGCCATGGGCAGCACGCCAGCCTTCCCGCCCGCCGGGTCTGGAAAATATAAAATCTCATCCGTCCGCCCCTCCACCCGAATGGCGGGCAGCGGATTGCCGCAGGTGCACGGCTCAGGGTTGAGCGTGATGCTGTCCCCCAGGCTATAGCGGATCAGCGGCTGCACCCGGTTGACCAAATTGGTCAACAGCACATTGGCTGACGGCTGCCCGGCCGGCACAGGCTGATTGTTTTCATCCACTGGCTCCAGCAACCCCCAATCGCTGTTGATATGCTGCCAGTGCTGCTCGCATTCGAAGCCGATGAACAGAAACTCTGATGCTGCGTAAATATCCGCCAGCCGGGCCATAGGAAACGCCGCTTCGATCTGCCCGCGGGTAGCTTCATCCAACCCCTCACCCAGGCTGTTGAGCATCAGCGGTTGAATCTTCAACTGTCCGGCAGTTTGTTCATGCGCCAGTAGCGCCAGCATACTAGGGTAGCTGGCAATGATGACCGGTTGAAAAGCATTCAGCCGCTGCACCATACTGGGCAGCGGCTCGAGGATGGGAAAGATCTGCAGCCGACTGGCCAATAATCCTAATTCACGCCGCATACGCGCCCAATTGGCAGCCCCGGCATAATGATCGCCAACCGCCAGGATCATCGCGCAGTGAAAGCCGCGTCGCAGCATGGTCCCCGCTACGCCCCAGGTCAGCCACGAGCGGTAGCCGCGCTGTATCATCAGCGAGTTGTAGACCCGCTGCGCCCGGCTGTCCACCAGGAAAATGCCCGGTTCGCCGGTGGTGCCGGAGGTGGTCCAAACCGAATATTTCCCCAGATAGCGATCGCCCACACGCTTTTTGTCTCGGACAAAGGCTTCGACCCCCGCCCGCGTCACCGCCCGGTCGGTTGCCCACTCGTCAAAATTCGCCATCAGCTGCGGTTTGGTCACCGGCGGCAAATCTTGTAATTTACTGAAACCGGTTGGCAGGTCGCGGTACAGCTGCCGGTAAAATGGTGAGTGGTCGCGGGCATAAGCGATCATTTGGGCCAGTCTCTGCTGCTGCAGACCGGTCAACACCCCACCATAATCTTTAATTTCGTCAGAATCTGGCATCATTTGTATAGTTATAGCGCTTTTAATTGGTTTTCACTGTTGATTCAACCAATTAATCTAAACCTAATTGGGTCGGGGAAATCAAACGAAGGCTTCAGGCCTTACCTATGACTGCATTATTTGTGACATTTCTCGCTTACAGCCAATTATTTTGCGCGTTACAATCATATTCATGACTTTGAATATGATTCCCGCCAATCAACTGGATACCCCGGCTCAAATCTTCAAAATCCTGACACATCCCGGCCGTATCGCCATTCTGGAACTGCTGCGCGATGGCGAGCATTGCGTTTGTCACCTGGAAGCTTATCTTGGCCTTCGGCAAGCAACCATTTCGCAACAGCTGGCTGTACTGCGCGACGCCGGCATCATCCAGGACCGCCGTGACGGCTGGAATATCTATTATCGAGTCGTCAACCCGCAAATTTTCGCCGTGGTCGACGCCGCGCGCACCTTTACTGCCGTCCCCATCGCTGACACGGCTAAACCTCCCGTCACCTGCCCCTGTCCACATTGTGCCGCCCAGGCGGAATAACCAATTAGCTCACTCACACTTTTTGAATAAAAGGAAAAAACCATGATCAACATCAAAATTCTCGGATCCGGCTGCGCCAATTGCAAACGCCTGGAAGCCACCGCGCGCAAGGTGGTCGAATCGCTCGGCATGGATGCCGAGGTTGAAAAAGTGACCGATTTCGCGGAAATTATGAAGTGGCCCATTCTTTCCACCCCGGGCCTGGTGATTAACGATAAAGTAGTTTCCTCCGGTCGGATTCCCAGTGAAGACGAGGTCGCGGGCTGGCTGAAGAGCGCCTGATCTTCCATGGATTCGATCCTTTCGACAATTGGCTCCCTGTTGTGGTCCGGCTGGACCGGGCTGCTGGATTATCTGGCGGCGCACGTCCTGCTGTGCCTGGTGCCGGCTTTCGTCATTGCTGGTTTCATGAGTTCCATGATTCCGAAGGAGGCCATTACACGTTGGCTGGGTCCTAAAGCCTCCAAGTGGGTCAGCTACCCGGTCTCTGCCTTTGGCGGCTTTATCCTGGCGGTCTGCTCGTGCACCATTCTGCCTTTGTTTGCCGGCATCTGGAAGCGCGGCGCCGGTCTGGGACCGGCCGTCACTTTTCTTTTTGTCGGCCCGGCCATTAACATCCTGGCAATTACTTACACTGGAGCCGCCATCGGGTTCGATATCGCTGCGGCCCGCCTGGTCTTATCGATCGCCTTCGGCATTCTGATCGGCCTGATCATGGCCTGGATCTTTCGCAAGGAAGAAAATGCCCGCACCGCTGAATTCGCCGCTGGCGGAGTTTTCGACCAGACCGCCCGGGTTAAACCGGCAGTCTGGATATTATTTGGGCTGCTGGTGTTGGTGCTCATCGTTGGGACGCTGCAAATAGGGCTGCTAACGGACGTCTATGCCCAGATCAACCTGCCGGTCGATCTTAATTCTGGCTGGGCTTCCACCCTTGCGGACATGAACTTGACTGTCCAGGGCGCAATCCTCATACTTATGCTGATCGTCATTGGCATTACCGCATGGAAGGGATTCGAGAAAATCTTTGACGGCTTCAACCGCTGGACCTATGCAGCAACGGCGGTCATAGCTCTTACCATCCTGGTCGCCGCCCCCAAAGAACAGGTTGGGTCGCTAATAATCGGCATCAATGGACGTTTCATTGGCGAAATTATCTTATTGGCAGCCATCGGCATTGTGGCGAGTCGCAGCTTTTCGCGCGATGAACTGGCAGGCTGGATTTTTGAAACTTGGAAATTCGTCAAACAGATATTCCCGCTATTGATCATTGGCGTATTCGTTGCTGGCATCATTAAAGTGCTGATTCCCGAGACCTGGGTGCGTACCGTGGCTGGCCAGAACACAATTTGGGCCAACCTGGTGGGAGTTGTTTTTGGCGTATTCATGTACTTCCCGACGCTGGTGGAAGTACCCATTGCCCGCATGTTCCTCGATCTGGGTATGGCCCGCGGACCGCTGCTGGCTTATCTGCTGGCGGACCCGGAACTATCGCTGCAATCCATCCTGGTATTAAACGGCGTGATGGGCCGCAAGAAAACCGTCGTTTATGTCAGCCTGGTAGCCATTCTGAGTACGCTGGCAGGCTACCTGTTTGGGGTGGTGATTGCCAGCGTCTAGCATCACGACCGCAAACTGGAATTCGGTTAACTGCATTTGGTAAATCATGGCGCGAGAAGAAAAAATGGAAACGAAATCTTTCCCAATGCCCCCATCCGATGTGAAAAAACCGCCAGATCTAGAAAAGTCCGTGGACCGGCTGGCCGATTTGCTGGCCGAAACCAGTGAGGTCCGGGAATTGATTCGGGCTGCCGTGGACCTCAAAAGTGATCCAGACCTCATTCGCATCTCGCTCGGCATCAAAGACCTCAAAGCCGCCGAGGGGGATAACAAGCAGCCTATGTTGGAGACGCTGCTGTGCGAACGCGAAGCGCTTCCAGCGGTACAGCAATTTCGTCAGGCTGAAACCGTGGTGCGGGGACTGTTCACCAACGTGGACGAGGTGATCAGCGCCGCTGCCGGGCTGAAATTTGCCGAGAATGCCCGCGCGAACATGGATCCCTGGTCTCGCTAGGTCGGGTTAACAATCCGGAGGGAAATATGCCGCTCACCGAAGAAATAAAACAAGCCGCGATTGATCTGGGTCTAGCCTTGAATGCCAGTCTGGAAATGCAACAGCTTTTTGAGCTGGAGGATGAGACCGGTCAGGATCCACGCTATGATCACCAAATCGAGGTGGTGAAAGCGCTTTTCACGCGCACTGCACTGCGCTTGAGCACCACCATGGGCGTTAAATTCACTGATTTTGCCCATTAACGAATGGGATGATTGTTTCGGAGGAAGGTAACGATGTCCAAAGTCATTCAAACGCTGGCTCAAACGCTGGCAAATAAACAGCCGGCTGTGATAGCGACCATTGTCGAATGTAAAGGCGCTTCGCCTGCCAAGGTAGGCGCTCAGATTGTGTTGCTGGCTGACGGAAAGACGGTCGGAACGGTAGGCGGCGGCAAACTGGAGTCATCTATCCTGGAAGATGCCAAAAAGGCGATTGAGACTCAAACTTCTGGGCTGCACCATTATCAATTGACTGAAGAAGGCAAGGATGCCATCGGCACCCTGTGCGGTGGGGAGGTCACGGTTTTCGTGCAGGCCTACTTTCCCCCGCCGCAGTTAGTAATCGTCGGCGGCGGGCATATTGGGCGTCCGTTGAAGGTAATGGGCGAAACCGCCGGCTTTGAGGTGATCACTGTGGATGTGACGGTTGGCCAGGACCATGTGCCCGAGCTCGAACAGGTAAATTTGACTGCTGACAGCTCTGTGGTGCTGATCACCACCGATCATATCTCCGACGAAGCAGCCATGCGTGTGGCGCTCAAAACCCCGGTCAGCTACATTGGCATGATCGGCAGCCTTTCCAAATGCCGCACAATTCTGGAGCATCTGACCACAGACGGCTACACCGCCGCCGATTTGAATCGGGTTTACGCACCGATTGGCTTGGATCTCGGCGGCAACAGCCCGCAGGAGATTGCGGTGGGGATCCTGGCGGAAATTATTGCCTGCCGGCAGAAAAAGGGAATTAAAGACCGTCTGGTAAAAACTCGCCGGTTGAATTGACCCAATAGGCCTATTAGCCAGGCTTTACGGGCACTGAATAAACCCCTGCGCCCACAGACACCCGCCGCAAACCGGTTGGTCATTCCCAAAACAGTCCACCAGGTTTGATTCCGCCATCTGGCAGCTGTTGCAAAAGGCACAGGGTGAAAAATTAAATTCCTGCAGCCGTTCCCGCAGGCGAACATAGGCCGGATCGTTCCAAAGCTCCAAGAGAGATCTTTCCTGAATGTTTCCAACCGTGTATGCGTGGGACTGGCGCTGATTTTGACCCAAATAGCTGGTGTGGCTGTGCAACAAGGATAAACATGGGCTGACTGCTCCATCCCAGCGAATGGAAACACTGCCCTTTTCAACGAATGGGCATTTATTCACCCCCAAATCGACCGGTTGGCTGGCCACCTGAAGGGATGCGCGCTCGGCAAAGATTTCCAAGAGGGCGCGGAGAAGGGTTTCATCCGGGTCGCTGCGTGGCAGGGAAACGACCGGCGACCACTCGGACGGCAGCAGGTTCGCATCTTCCATTGAACGCCGGTAGAGGATTTGCTCGCGCAATTCCTTGGTATGCGGCAACACGCCGCTTATCGAAAACCGGTCGACGCCCAGCGATTTTCCCAACCGGATGATGGCTGGCAGGTCCTGGATGTTTTGCTGCATGGCAACGAAGGCAATTCCTAGTTTTGGGAGCCTTGTCTTCCGGCCATCTCGCAATGCAATCAATTGGCAGAGGTTTTCGATCACTCTGGGCAGTTCAGCGCCCAGGCGCACGTCGGCATAAGATGCGGGAGACGCGCCATCCAGCGAAACCCACAGGCGGTTCAAACCCGCTTCCACCAGTTGCTCGGCCGCAGCGGCATCCAGCAGGGTTCCATTCGTGATCAACTCAACCTCAAAACCTGCCTGGCGGGCTGTCGTAAGCATTCGTACGATCTCTGGGTGCGCCAGCGGCTCCCCGAATCCGCCGAAGAATAGGTTAGGCAAAGGGTCAAAGGATTGTAGATCGTCCAGGATTTTCGTAAAAAGCGCCATTGGCATAGTCCCCAACGGCTCATCCCAGACATTGCGCATGCAGGTCGTGCAATCGAGATTACAAGCGTTGGTTGGTTCGATGTAAACACGTGCCAAAGCAGCTGTCGAGCGGCGAATCACCAACCCATGATCCGAGATCTCGGCATTCACCTTGCCACCCGGCTTCAGTCCAAACTGCTTGAGAACCACATCTGGCAATACCAGATTACCGTGTTCATCCAGATGGACGGAAATCGAGCTGTTGTTCTTCATTGTTTATCATCCAGTGCTGATCCCCCTAAAAAGCCAGCCCTGGTCGCATGCTTAGCAGGGATCCGGAGTGGTGGTACCAGCTGTCACCTGGCCTTTGTACAGCCGCTTCTGCAGCCAGAAAGCCACATTGACCAGTCCGATCATCACCGGCACCTCCACCAGCGGGCCAATCACCGCGGCAAAAGCCTGCCCGGAATTGAGACCGAAGACTGCCACCGCCACGGCGATGGCCAACTCGAAATTATTCGAGGCGGCGGTGAAGGACAGGGTGGTGGTTTGCTTGTAATCGGCGCCGACTGCTTTGCCCATCACAAAGCTGACCAGGAACATGGCGACGAAGTAAATCAACAGCGGGATGGCGATGCGCACCACGTCCAGCGGGATTGTGACGATCAAATTACCCTTGAGCGAGAACATCACCAGAATGGTGAACAGCAGGGCGATCAGCGTAATCGGGCTGATTTTGGGGATGAAGGTCTTGTAATACCATTCTTTGCCCTTGACGCGCGTCAGCACCATGTTGGTGATAAAGCCGGCGATGAACGGGATGCCAAGGTAGATGAATACCGATTTGGCAATTTCACCGATGGTGATGTGAACCGCGGTGCCTTCCAGGCCAAACCAGGTCGGCAGCACAGTGATGAAGACATAGGCATAGACGCTGTAAAACAGCACCTGGAAAATGCTGTTGAATGCCACCAATCCGGCGGCATAATCGGTATCACCCTTGGCAAGTTCGTTCCACACGATCACCATGGCGATGCAGCGCGCCAGCCCGATCATGATCAACCCGGCCATATACTCCGGGTAACCGCGCAGGAAAATGATAGCCAGCAGGAACATCAGTATGGGACCGATAACCCAGTTTTGCACCAGCGAAAGACCCAGCACCTTCCAGTCGCGGAATACCTTGCCTAGTTCGTCATAATGCACTTTTGCCAGCGGTGGGTACATCATCAGGATCAGGCCAATGGCAATGGGGATGTTGGTGGTGCCAACACTTACCGCCTGGTTGAAGCCCTCGACTGCCCGGGGAAACAGATACCCCAGCCCTACCCCCACGGCCATCGCCAGGAAGATCCACAGGGTCAGGTAACGATCCAAAAAAGACAGCCGTTTGGTCACGCTTTTGTTTTCCATAGTTCAGTTCTCCTGAGATTAGGCAGAATCGGGTGTGCGGAGCGATTGGCAGGTCAGCGCCGGGTCCAGCCCCGGGTTACATTGGGGACAGGGGCAGTTCACCACCGGCCGGACAGCCAGGGATTGCAGTGTTTCCAGCGGAATGCCGGAAAATTCGGCAGCCTGCCCAATGACATCCAGAATATTTGGCTGCGTAAGGCGGTAGAAGATATTGCGGCCTTCACGCTGAGTCGCCACCAGGCCGGCTTTGCGCAGCAGCATCAAATGTTGTGAAATGCTGGCCTGACGCAACCCCAGTACCGCCTCAAAATGGCAGACACAGGCAGGTTCATGCTGAATAATGGCCAAAATCTGAATGCGGACCGGCTGCCCAATGGTCGAAAACAGGCGTGAGATTTGAGTTTCCGGCTCGATTGATATATTCGCAGACATGAATATATTATATCCAGATTGCGCACAACTGCACAATTGGCAGTCGTCACCACTTTTGCTATGCCATTCATCCTGCGGGTTTAAGCACCCTGAGCAGGTTAAGGGTGTGTCTACTTAACGGATCACCTCCGTGCAAGTGTCCATGCACGGAGGTGAATTCTCAGCCATAGCCCCCTTCACTTAGGTCTGGTTTTCATCCACGGACTGCTTTTTTACCCCGTTAGTGTTCGATGGGATCATCCTCGACGAGGAAGTCGCTGATAATATCACGCATCGAACGGGCCAAAACTACCACGCCGCCTTCCGACATTTTTTTCAGAGCTTCCTCGGGCGTTTCGGCGACCACGCTGACCATCTTATGTCTTCCGCCATCTTTCAACAACCCAAGATAAAGCTGCTTCTCGCTTCCTTCGCAGTACCAGATGTCGGCAGTATCGATATTTTGCAACCAGGTCACTTTTTTCATATCCATATGTCCTCCGCACCTGTGCTCTGAACAGAATAAATGCCCGAATCAAGACTCAGCCTCAAATTGCCTGTCATTCTGGCGTCTGTGACGCCAATTTCCGATATCGATCACCCGGCAGCCTGATTACGGCTGGTCGTGCATGAATTATGAAGAAATTATTTTTGCGGGGCGGAAAAATCACCGCCCGGACGTCCCGGCACCAGCCTGGTGCTGGCTGCCCCCTATCTGGACAGTACGAGTTAGTCTTGCCTGCGATGTGATAAACAGAAATTACAATACGGTGGTGCGAGAAAACAATTAGCTCTTGCTGAACAATCTTTGGCGTCTACCCCCTTTGGTAAATCGGGCAAAAAATTGGTCAATCAGGCTCTAAAACGATCTGGGCATTTATAGTAGCACAAATCAATCGAATTTCAAAGAGTCAATTTTGATCAAAAAGCCTTTATTAGGTTGTGTTGACATTTCATCTTAGCCAGATCAACGCACCAGCAAAACTGAGAAAGCCAAGATGACGCTGATCCAATTTCTCAAAGCGGGAAAAGAGACGCCGGTAATGCTTGATTTTATTGAAGAAACACTCGACCAAATGCCGCTCCTTATACAGATGGTGATCGTATTCTCGCTGTTCTTTTCGGTTCTTGCGAGGTGGGATCACTGCTTCGGCTTCGTTCTCCGCAATACGGCTCAAGAATTCATCCGCGTCATACGAGCGATCCGCAATGACCCGCTCAAAATTAAACGCCGCAATCAAGTCGTCCGCCTGAGTGATGTCATGGCGCTGCCCGCCGGTCAGCAGAAAACGCAGCGGGTTGCCCAAGGCATCTACACAGGCGTGGATCTTGGTGCTGAACCCGCCTCGGCTGCGTCCAATGGCTTGGTTTTCTTGCCCACCGTTTTTTTTGAAGCACCTGCGGCGCAAGGATGCGCTCGCACAATGGTACTATCGAGCAAGATTTGCTCCAGATCCGGATCATTGGCGAAATGTTGATGCAGATCCGCCCACACCTCGTGCGCACACCAACGCGCAAAGCGTTTGTAGACCGTATTCCAGTTCCCCTGCTCTTCCGGAAGCATGCGCCATTGTGCGCCGCTGCGCAAGATCCACAAAATAGCCTCCACGAACTGCCGACATTCTGCTGCCTGTCCTGCATACGCTCGGGGGTGCTGCTGTAAAAATGCGTAGATCTTTTCCCATTGATCGTCTCGTAATCTGGCATTTGTCATGCCCCTATTGTGCCAAAAATGTCAACACAACCCTAGAGTAGTTTAATAATGACTTGCAATATTAAAGGTCTGATTCGAGAGATTGGTTGATCCCATCAATAGGATTTGAGGTCAATGGTCTCGATATTCCCCCAACTCTCCTCCCTCCGAATTTGCATCTGCCAAGGATGAACTCGTGCGTGTCGATCCTATCCAGGTGCATGTTCTCAGAGAGGGAGGTTGGGGGCGGATTGAGACGCTTGACCTATTAATTTCATAATGGGGGATGAAAACGATCCATCGGGAACGGCTTGCCATGTCCGGGGTAGACGGTTCTTATCCTGCCAGACTTCAACTTTTCGATGCTAGCATGAAAATCTGCCATGTCGTCGATCATAAAATGATGCTCAGGTCTGAACATATTCATCAGCAGGTCGCCGCAAAAAAGATCTCCATCAACGGTGAGAATGCCGATGGAGCCCTTGGAATGCCCGGGAAGATGCAGAATTTTGGCCTCAAAACCGTACTCTGAAAGATCATCTCCGTCATTCACAATAAGGTCTGGGCTAAATGGATGGAAACTGCCCGGTTTCACAAATTGGGATGAGACGAATATGATGATTTTTCCAAAGAGAGTGACGCGGTCTGCCATGGCTTTGCGGTTCCAGCCCTGATCCCCGTGTTTGACCATTCCAGCATCCTCCGCGTGCATGGCGACTTTCGCTCCATATTTTTGCTGGAGGTAGGCTGCATTTCCAGCATGATCGAAATCGCCGTGGGTCAGTAGAGCCAGTTTCAGGTTTCCAGGTGTAACACCCGCCTGGCGTAACGCTTTTTCTAGATTGGCGCAGTCAGAAGAATCGCCGGTGTCGATCAAGCAAAATCCACTACTGGTTTTCACCAGGTAGCAGGGCACTTTCAAGGGAATGGTTTGAACTTCGGACATCATGATTTCGTACCTTTTTATTCTGATTGGGAAATTCCAATCCATCATACAGTCTCAAGAACGGGGAAAGCAAGTTATCAGAATGGATGACTTTATGGATTGTCCGATCCAGTTGTAGGATCCACTACACCCGTTAAATCCACACGAGTCAAAGATAGAAAAGTGAACCCCAATCCGTGTAAGTAGGTCAGTTTCGTAATCTGGCATTTGTCATGCCCCTATTGTGCCACAAATGTCAACACAACCTAGTTGCCAGAATTACTATCGAACCAATCAGACAGCCTTTTTTCGGAATACGGCGGCTGGTCGACGTAGTGCGAGACATCATTGAACAGCATCAACCGGGCACGTACCGCATCCTTGAAATCCACAATGTTCAGGCAGGCCGGGGACTGGTCCAGCCGGTCACGATAGCCGCGGGCGTCAAAACCCAACAGACTGCTGAGCACCAGGCGGATGGTGGCTTTATGCGATACGACCGCCACGGTCTGCCCAGTGTGACTGACCACAATCTCACGGATCACCGGCAGAGCCCGCGCCATCACCATCACACCTGACTCGCCGCCCAGCGGCGCGAAGGTGAACGGATCCTGCTGCCAGGCTGCATATTCTTCCGGGTAAGTTTCCTCGACCTCCGCCCGGTGGAGAGTCTCCCAGCGCCCATGGTGTATCTCGCGCAAGCCGTCGCGCAGTTCCGGTTGCAGTTGATACGGCGCGCCTATGATCGCGGCAGTCTCCATCGTGCGGCGCATTGGGCTGGTGTAAATGGCCGAAATCTGGTCGTTGGCCAGGCGTTTGGACAAACATTCGGCCTGCCAGCGGCCTTCCTTGGAGAGGTCAACATCGGTGCCGCCTGAAAAGCGGTCCTCGGAACTGAGTGTGGTGGCGCCGTGACGTATCAGGTAAAGACGTGTGGTCATGGACCCATCCATTGGTCGGAATAATATTCGTAGTGGATATTACACCGGTTTAACAGTCTTTGCCAGTCCTTTCTTCCATGAGATAACAGGAATCACCCTGGCAGCGATTGGAATCGTTTTCCGCCTGCTGGCAGCCCGCACGGCTTAGGACCATCTGGACGTGGTTCAAGCCCTGTACTACGAGTAAATTATTTTCGGATGGCGGCAGTCAGGCCGCGGTTGGCGCGCAGCAATTCATACGGATTGGCACATGCCAGAGCGCTCGGGCTGCCGCCGCCGGTATACACCACCGGCTTTTCGAAGGCATGCTCGTCCATCACGAACAGGGCGTCAAAACTGAAGGATGGTGTTCCGCCCATCGGGTAACCAGTTCGCGCCAGGATCTCCTCGGCAGTCGCCAGGCGCGGCTTGCCCTCCAACCCCAGCGCTTCAGCCACCAGCGCCGGTGAGACGCGGTCCTCGCCGCGCACAATCGCCACCACCAGACGGCCGTCCGGCGTGATCAGGCAGATGTTTTTCACCAGATCCTGCCCGGAGACGCCCAGCACAGCAGCCGCTTCCGCCACTGAGTGGGTGGACTGGTCGAACGACAGGTGTTCCACCTGCCAGCCATTTTTGGCGATGGCCATTTTCAGCCGCGCCTCGTAAGGGTCGGTCACCGGAAAGATGGTGGCAAGCTCAAAATCATTGCCCAGAGAGAACAGGCGCCGCAAGTCAGCCACAGCCCGCTGTGCCTGAGCGTGATCGGCAGCATCCAATTTCAGGTCAGCGTATTCGTCCTCGTCCAGCAGCTGGCATTGACCGTCGGGGTGTACCAGCAGATCCAGCGCCAGATCGACCGCCGAGAGCCTGCCATTCGTCAGCACCGCCGGGCGGGTGACGTTGCAGTACCAGCCTTTGACTTCGCCGCTGTCGCGGTCATGCATCTCGAAGATATTGAACCAGCGCCGGGTGTAAAAGGCTTCGATGAAAAGGTCGCCTTTTTTCAGCGGGATGCCTTCGAAAACGGAATCCTCGCGGTTAAAACGCGCCTCAAGTAATACTGCATCCGCGGTTTGCTTGAGAATCCGGCCCGTATAGCGCCAGACTTCCTGCCCCTGCAGGTTTTGTTTGATCACGGTGATGTCGGGGTGCATGCGTTAATGATACACCCGCCAAGCATGACCAGTGCCACGTGCCAGGTGTCAAGCACCGCCCCGAACTAAGAGGCGTTGCACCTGCTATTGATCTTCGTGCATTGCAAGTGCTCTAGTGGAGAATCTGCCAAGGGCAGGTGCATCGCTCCCTGGTTCTCGATGACCGGATAGGTTGTGAAGTCAGGAGAAACGCACCACGATCGTACATTGCACCACCCAAACAATTTATTTCAAGACAATGATTTCATCAGGCTGCAAGGTCAATATTACCTGTTCATGCAGCGGCAGGGGATCGTTCAGATAGAACTGGAACACCGTTCCGTCGCCGGCGCGCAGACTGACGCGATACGACTCACCGCGGAAAGTCACATCCTCCACCTTGCCGCGGATGGTATTGTCCCCGCCAGGTGCGCCGTCAACCTGTGCCGCGGTCGGACGGAATAATAGCGAAATATCCTGGCCTCCAGCTGCAAGGTCTGAGTCCTGCGGCGTGAAGTCCCCCAACGCCGTGCTCACCCGCAGCGGCTCGCGGCTCATCAGCTGACCGGGCAGCAGGTTGCTCAAGCCAAGAAAGCGCGCCGCCCAGGCCGAAACCGGGTGGTTGTACACTTTGTCCGGCGGTCCATCCTGCTCCACCTGGCCTTCGTGCAACAGCACCAGCCGGTCGGCGATGGCAAAAGCCTCTTCCTGATCATGGGTGACGTAAATGGCGGGTATTTGCGTCTCGTGCAGCAGCTCGCGCAGGAACTGCCCCAGCTGCTCGCGCAGCGCCCGGTCGAGGGCACCCAACGGCTCATCCAGCATCAACAGCCGTGGACGCGGCGCCAGGGCGCGCGCCAGCGCTACCCGCTGCTGCTCGCCTCCGGACAGGTCAGTCACCCGCCGGTTGGCAAACTCCGCCATGTTGACTCGTTCCAGCGCCTCGCTCACCCGCCGCTTGATTTCGTCGGCCGGCAGGTTTTGCATGCGCAGGCCAAAGGCCACATTTTCCGCCACCCGTCGGTGCGGAAACAGCGCGTAATCCTGAAACATCAGGCCAAAGCGGCGTTCATGCACCGGCACGCCCGTCAGGTCAGCGCCGTCCCATAACACCTGCCCGCTTTCCGCCTCTTCCAACCCGGTGATGATGCGCAGCAGCGTGCTTTTACCGCTGCCGGAAGCCCCCAGCAGGCAAACCGTCTCGCCAACTGCAACGTCAAACGAGACACCGCGCAGCAGCGGTTTGCCTTCATACATTTTGTGAATGTCACGCACGGATAGCATCAGCGGTCAGTTCCTCAATGTTGTTGTCATTCTCACTAGTGTGAATTTTATCAGCGTGCAAATCTATAGTACAGCCAATATGCTTATTCGGCACCCATAAACTACCCTGAATCCATCGCCGATCACCCGTCCGGGGGTTGCAATGTGACCCTTGCGTCCAGTAATATTGCTGCATGCGGAATAAATTGATATTTTCGATCGTTTTTATTCTATTCTTGTTCCAAGCGGATTCCGTCCTGGCGGAAAAGACGGTAGCGCAGGGACCCCCTCAAACGGGCACCACCATTTACCTGCCCATCATCCAGCGTTCTCTGCCACTGCCGCCTGCCGACGAAGCCTCCCAGCGCATTCAACTGCCGCCCGGTTTCGCCATTCGCATCTATGCCCAAAACATTCCGGGTAATCCGCGCTTTATGACCGTCGGCCCGGACGGTCACCTGTATATCAGCTTGCTCGGCGGCGGGCAAATTGCCCGTCTGCCCGACCGTAATTTGAACGGTCTGGCGGACGGAATCGAAATCGTAGCCAGTGGTCTAAATGCACCGCATGGCATCGAGTTCAATGGCGGCTACCTTTACGTAGCCTTAGTAGACAAGGTGGTTCGCTTACCCGGACCAGACGCGAATGGAGCATTTGGCGCCACGGAGATCATCATCCCCGAAATTTCCGGGACCGGCGGCCATTCCACCCGCACACTGCATTTCGGTCCAGATGGCAAGCTGTACGTCAGCGTGGGCTCATCTTGCAATGTCTGCGTCGAAAGCGACCCGCGCCGGGCTGCGATTTTGCGTTTCAACCCGAACGGCACAATCCCGGCGGACAATCCTTTCGCCGCCGACGCTGATGCACGTAAACGCCCGGTGTGGGCTTACGGCCTGCGCAACTCGGTCGATTTTCTGTTTACCCCTGGCGGCGAACTGTGGGCAGATCACAACGGCTCGGACGGCCTGGGCGACAGCGTTCCGCCCGAGGAAATTGTCATCCCGGTGCAAAAAGGCGCTTCCCACGGCTGGCCTTATTGCTACACCCCTACCCTTG